>WNFF01009540.1_pt2 | contig 10550 bp, 10 predicted proteins | sample 5400441 | NCBI WGS metagenome assembly WNFF01 (sample SAMN13153345, study PRJNA577476) | soil metagenome | isolation source: 120 cm saprolite under Douglas fir tree site 2 hole 3 replicate 1 | place: USA:California | collected 2015-04-18
GAAGCAATCCACCAGGCAGCGGATGTAATAAATAAGGCACCAGATTACCTCGATGAACGATCTCGCTCGCGCCAGGCAACACCCAAAACAAATGGAGCACAAGCACCAGCAGCGGCAGAACCAGAAGTTAGCTTCGTGGCTGCGAGTGACGAAAGCGGCTTTGCCCAGCAGGGCCTGGGCCGCTTCGGTGGTGAGCAGCCGATCGAAAATCGCGCAGGTGTCAGCCCGGCCTTCGAAACAGTCGATCTTCCCGTTCAGTACTTCTTCGGGAATTCCAGAAGGGAATTCCACGCTGGCTAACTGGTCAGTTAGATAGGGCTTGTACGCCTTGGCCAGTGCCTCGATCAGAATCCTGAAGTCGTTGAGTTGCTCTTGGGTGGGCGGATTCGCTACGGGAATGCCCAACGATCGCCGCACACAGAGCCAATACTGATACACATAGAAGGCCCAGGCGCGGAAGGTGCGGGGACCGCGGCAGACCAGCCAGCCAAAAACGATGCAGCAGCGAATATGCTGCAGACACCAGCGCCAGTTCTCCACGGGGCCGAGTTGCTCGCGGCCCTTCTCCGGAATCAATCGAAGGGCTACGTCGTCAGTGAGGAACTTGCCGAACAGTGCCTCCGCTTCGGCAAATTCATCGGCGCATGTGGGAGGATGGCGCAACGCTTCCTGCTCAAGTTCCTCCGGATTCTTCGCCAGGCTCAGTTGTCTTTCGAGGATGGGTTGATAGGCCGCCAGAAGAGCCTTCAGCACAGATTGGAAGTCGGGATTGTTGATTTCTGGGGCAGCCGATTCATCGGCTGCTTGCGGCGGTTGCTTTTTGTCTTTTTCGGACATCGGGACGCTCCTCCGGTTCTTACGAAGATAGTGAGTGCGTCCATCGAAGCGTTTCTTGCACCGTGCAATAAAGTTACGCCCCGTTCCCTTACGAGAAGGGCGCGAGGGATTAGGTCTGACCGCTGGCCGCACCGTCATTCAATCCATCCGAAAAATTGAATGAAACGGTTCCCCGGTTTTCCGCACTATTCCAGCAAGTGGACGACATCGCCGGAAGGCGATTTTGCCACCAGTTCAGGACCCCATCTTGGAAACCCCCGGTTGGGATCCACCTTGAAGTGCCGGAGTCGACGGGGAAGCGATTCCGGCACTTTTGGTTTTGCTTCTCCAGCGGGTGTCGATCCGTTCAATTTGTTCCGCTCTCAGGAGTCTTGTACTTCCCAATGCGCCCGGCTCGGTCCATCCCGCCCGCCATCCGCACCCGCGGCAGTCACTCCTTTCAAAAACACCCACCTCAACCCACCCTCGTGGAAAACGGGCCGGGGTACGCACCGCCGGTGCTACACTGTCTGCCACCTTTCAGTCCCCAGGGTCAGATCTTGCAATTCCACTCCTTTGACGAGGCTTATGTCGCACGTTTGCGCGCAGGAGACGCCCGCACCGAGCAGCATTTCGTCTCCTATTTCAGTGCCCTGATCCAAATCAAATTGCGTTCGAGACTGCCGTCGCGGGAAGCAATCGAGGACGCGCGCCAGGAGACTTTTGCCCGATTCTTTGTGAACCTGCGAAAAGGGACCATCCTTCAACCCGAGCGTCTGGGGTCCTATGTGAACTCCATTTGCAATAACGTCGTGAAGGAGCAATATCGTAGCGGTGCGCGCGACACGTCTTTGAATGATGATGACAATGATAAAGAGAAGGACTTGCCGGCCGAGGGCATGGGCATATTGGATGCCCTGGAGTCGAAGGAGGCAGTAAAGAAGGTCCGGGAGATCCTGGATGAGCTCCCCGAGCGAGACCGGAGACTACTGCGAGAGGTTTTTCTTGAAGAACGAGACAAAGATGCGGTCTGCCGTGACTTTGGTGTGGATCGGGAATACTTGCGGGTGCTATTGCATCGCGCAAAACAATCATTCAAATCCCTCTACCTCAAGAACATGGGTGGCGAGCCCCCAATGTTTGGGGAAGCCTGAGGGTTTTGAAACGGAGGGACAAAACGGCGCACTATTGTTAAGAGGGGGAAATGATGGCGATGGACCACGAAGTCGTGGCTCGACAAAAAATAACCGAGAGGTATCTGCTCAATGAACTTGATTCTGAGATGCGGAATCAGTTCGAGGAGCACTTTTTCGACTGTCCGGCGTGCTCGTTTGACGTCCGGGCGGGCTCTGCGTTTGTGGAGCAAAGCAAGGTTGTGTTGGCAGGAGGGCCTGTTGAGGCTCCCGTTGCTGCCCCCGTTCCGGCGAAACCAGGATGGTTTGCCTGGTTAAGTCCGGCCTTTGCCATGCTCGCGCTGGCCCTGCTGCTGGCAGTCATCGGATACCAGAATCTGGTCACCTATCCACGCATGAAACAAACACTCAATCACCCGCAAGTTCTGCCCTGGGCCTCGATCAATATAGGTACGTTTGGCGCGACCGAGCCGGAGATTACGACGGCGCCCGGGAAGGGATTCCTGGTGTTTGTGAGAATTCCACCCCAGAGCGGCTACTCCCGGTATACGGCGGACTTGCACAACCCGGCGGGAAAGCTAGAATGGTCGCTCACAATTCCCGCGACCGCAACTCAAGATCAGTGGCCAGTAGCGGTACCAGGGGCGGATAGGCAAGCGGGCGCGTACACGTTGGTGGTGCACGGAACGACCGCCGACGGCATTAGTAAAGAAGTGGGCCAGGGATCGTTTGAATTGCAAATTCAGAAGTGAGCTCAGACGAGCGGAGCTGAACAAATGGCGACAACAGAGCAAGTGCAGCCAATGACATACAAACCGGACAAACCAGAGCATCATTTCCACGCGGAAGCATCCGTGCTGAGCGGACACCTGCGGCAACCAATCAAGCGCGAGATCGAAGCGCAAGCGCCGCTCCTGTTGAAGGGCGACCGCCGCGGCGGACATTTTTTCCAGCGCGCTGAGCATTACAGCCTGGAAGGCCTGATCACTTTCAAGTCGGGCTATACGCACGTGTCGGGCAACCGGAGCCTGAAGAATCACGGCTGGGTCACGCTTTCGACGTCAGTATTGGTAGGCTTAAACGTTCTCGACGTGATTACCGCCGACCGCATGGTGGCGCAGGTTTCAACAGAGCATCCGCCAGACGAGCCCCATGTGCCGCACGTGACATTCCTCGGCACGCACTTCGAAAACCTGCGAGTTGGCGGATACCCGGTCGAGGTGGAACTTGATTTGGGAATTTGCGGACAGAAACCCGCGGACGACGCCCCGTACACACGAGACTCAGGTTTTCTCAAACGTGTAGAGCAGCAGTGCGAGACGATTTCCCGCGGAAAGGAGCTTCCCAGCGCCCTCCGGCATGAGTATGCTGAGGAACTCAAACGTATTGCCGAGATCAGGGAACATAGCAACGGTTCCGGAAATGGGCACCAGCCGCCGAAACTCAGATGCTCACTCGTCAAGAGCATATCGCCGATTCCGGTCGCGCAAGTGGTCGGGGGTGTCCTGGAAATTCCGGGCTTCGGGAACGTCCGGCTGGCGGAAGTAGAGATCACGGAGGTGCCGCAGGATCCTGGGACTCCTCCGGGAATCTACTTCGAACTGAACATGCTCAAGATGAACATGGGCTGCATCGGGGATGGGTACGCCGCTGCCGCAACAGTGGCGGCCAATGGCCATCACGTACCGTAGAAGTGGTTTTGTTGTTTTGGTCCGTGACGTGGATGCTGTCGTGTGGAGGTTGCAGCACTTCTCCGCATGTGTCTTATGAGCATGCCAGCAGAGCTTTCTTGCATGGCGAATTGAGACAAAGCCAGGAAGCGGCGGAACGCGGATATCAGCACTACCGGCAATCGAGCCCGGAATGGGCTTGGAGATTCCGTATTCTCGAAGCGAGAGCCGCGTTGTGGCGCGGGCTGTACGAAGATGTTCTGGAATTTCTTGGTTCTCAGCCTGCGCCTCCCAATCAGCACGACCTTGCCGTCCCGACTCTGACCCTCGTAGGGGTTGCCCAAACTTATCTCCACAACTTCTCCGATGCGGAGAAAGCGATTGACCAGGCAGCAAAACTCTGCGAAACCTCCGCGATAGCCGCTTGCGGCGACGTGCTCCAAGCCCGTGGTTATCTGGCCAGCGAGCAAGGTCGATCGGGTGCTGCCGAAAAGCTGTATGAGCTCAGTTTGTTGTTTGCCCGTTCCCATGGGGATCGATTCCTTGAAGCCACATCACTTCTCAACCTGGGCGCCGAATCGCTTGCGCAAGGACACTTCGATGAAGCGATCGAGAGTTCCGAGGCTGCGTACCACTCGGCTGCGACCGTCGATGCCAAGGCAGTTGAGCTCGTTGCGAAAGGCAACATAGGTTGGGCACATTACAAACTTGGTGACTTGGAGAGGGCTTTGAGCCAGTTGATCGAAGCCAAGGATCTCGCTGAGCTGCTTCAGGGCGTCTCGAATCAGGAGAACGAACTCACAAACATCGGTTACATCTACATGGACCAGCGCAAGTTTGATTTGGCTGCGCAATCGTTTCGGCAAGCTTTAGATCTTGCGCTGAGAATCAAGGCAAAGCGAGACATTTACAACGTCCGCCGCGTGCTTGCGAGGCTTGCGCTCCAGCTTGGGGACCTGGATAAGGCAAGTACCTATGTAGAGGGGGCTTTGCAAATCGCACGAGAAAGCGCAAATCATGAGGATGAACTTTACCCGATGCTTGTGCAGGGGCAGATTGCCGCTCGCCGCGGCGACAGCGCAGGAGCCAAACAAACATTCGAGGCGGTCAAGCAGGACAAGATCAGTCCCGTCTTTCTAAAGTGGGAAGCGCAGCACTCCCTCGCCCAGCTCTACGAAAGCACCAACCAACCAGATGCGGCCGACCGCGAGTATCGCGCGGCTCTGGCCACCTTCGAAGCAGCCCGTGCCGGCGTGCGCCATGAAGACTTTCATCTTTCATTCCTCACCAACGGTTGGCGCATCTACGACGACTACATTCATTTCTTAGTAGCGCGCGGCAAAACGAACGACGCTCTGCGATGGGCTGACAACAGTCGCGCGCGCACGCTCGCCGAGGGACTGGGATTGCTTGCAAAGGGAGCCACGTCTGGTCCTGGGTCGCTTAACGCGATGGAGATCGCCCGGCGCGCTAAGGGCACACTCCTCTTTTACTGGCTGGGCGAGAAGCAGTCGTATCTGTGGGCGATTACTCCACGGAAGACCACCCTGTTCCTACTGCCTCCTGGCCCCGAAATCGATGCGGCAGTGCGACGGTATCGTACGGCTCTGGGCGGACCGCAAGACGTGCTCCAGTCTGCCGACAACGATGGCCGCTCGCTCTATCACATGCTGATCGGGCCGGCGCAATCGTTGCTGGCGAAGGATGCCAAGGTTTTCATCATCCCGGACGGCAGCTTGAACAATCTGAATTTCGAAACCCTGCTGGTCTCGGAACCGACGTTGCATTTTTGGATTGAAGACGTAACGATTGCGAACGCCAGTTCGTTACGGGTGCTCGGTGCATCCCACACGGATAAGGAAAGGGGCGACCGCAGCCTGCTTCTCATTGGCAATAGTGTCGCGCCGAACCCGAAATACCCCGAACTCCCAAGAGCGGCCGCGCAGATGGCGAGCGTTGCCAGGCACTTTCCGGGAGCGCCGCAACGGATATTCACGCGGGAGCGTGCGACTCCGGCGGCATACCTGGCCAGCAGTCCGGAGCGTTTCTCCTTTATCCATTTTGTCGCGCATGGGACGGCCAGCAGATTGAGCCCGCTCGACTCCGCCATTGTGCTGTCGAAAGACAGCTCCGAGAGCGACTCCTTCAAACTCTACGCTCGCGACATCGTTCGCTATCCCTTGCGGGCCGACCTAGTCACGATTTCGGCATGCTACAGTGCCGGCGAACGCTGGTACTCGGGCGAGGGCCTGGTCGGACTCTCCTGGGCTTTCCTCAGAGCCGGAGCGCACAATGTGATCGCCGCTTTGTGGGAAGCGGAGGACATTTCCACCATGCAACTCATGGATATGTTTTATGCCGAACTGGACAAGGGATCGAGCCCCGACGCCGCTCTTCGCGTCGCTAAACTGTCTTTGCTCCGTGGGAGCGCGTTCCGCAATCCGTTTTACTGGGCACCCTTTCAACTCTACGGCGGGCAGTCTGCGGTAGCGCGTTCCGCTCACCCCCGACCTCGCGCCACAAAGGGACGGTCGACTGAGTCGCCTTCACGCCGAGATCCTGCCTGAATACAAGGCCATTCCGACAACAGCGTCCATCCCCAGCACGCCGAGGCGGTCGATTTCTTGCTGCGTCTTGATGCCGCCAGCGACCACCAGCCGCCGCGAAGTGGCCTGCCGGATTGCACTCACAGTCTCCATCGGGATTCCGCCCATCAACCCTTCCGTATCGATGTGCGTATAGAGAAATGTGTCGCAGAATGGTTCGAGTGCCCGAATCATGTCGAACGCGGTGACGGCAGTCTCCGTGCGCCAGCCGTCGATCGCAACCCGGCCGCCTCGCGAATCGAGGGCAAAGACGAGCGCTGCGGTGCCGAGTGCACTTGCCAGCGTCCCAGCGTACTGCGTGTTGATCTTGCCTCCCTGCAACAACGCGGAACCGAGGATGACCCTGCGCGCACCCGCCTCTAGAACCTCCTGCGCCGTTTCGAGGCTGCGAATCCCGCCACCCACTTGGCAGTTGAGCCTTCGCACAATCTGATTCACGATTGCCCGGTTACTTCCGATGCTCCGAGCTGCGTCAAGGTCGATCACCTGCACCAATGGGTACTTGGAGAAGCGCTCGATCCAATAGCCGAAGTCCTCGAACTCCAGCACTTTCTTCTCGCCCTGCACCAACTGCACAATCTTGCCGCCCATCAGGTCGATCGACGGAATCAGCATGGCCACCTCACCGGTACGCTGGCATTGTGCAGTTCACGCTTCAGTTCTGCGATATTCTCGATGCCGAAGTGAAAGATGGACGCGGCCAGCGCCGCGTCAGCACGTCCTTCGCGGAACACCTCGACGAAGTCGCGCGCCGATCCTGCGCCCCCGGAGGCAATGACAGGAATCGAAACCGCTTCTGCCACGTCGCGCACCAACTGGCAGTCAAACCCGGATTGAGTCCCGTCCCGGTCCATCGAAGTGAGCAGGATCTCGCCCGCTCCGCAAGCCGCCGCTTGCCGCGCCCATTGAATCGCGTCCCGGCCCGTGGGTTCGCGTCCTCCGGCGACGAACACTTCAAAGCTTCCGTCGACTCTTCTGGCATCAATGGCCACCACAACTGCCTGCGAACCAAAGCGCCCCGCGATCCTGCCGATCAATGTGGGGTCGCGCATCGCGGCCGAGTTGATGGCAATTTTGTCTGCGCCCGCATCGAAGACCGCCGCCGCATCCGCGAGCTGGCGAATTCCCCCGCCCACCGTAAACGGAACAAACAGCGAGCGCGCTGTGCTGAAGACCGCGTCCAGCAGGGTGCGCCGGTTCCCGCTGGTCGCGGTAATGTCGAGCAGCACAATTTCATCCGCGCCATTGCGAGCGTGCGCCGCGGCACACTCCGCCGGATCGCCGGCGTCGCGTAAATTCTTGAACCGCACGCCCTTCACGACGCGGCCGCCGTCCATGTCGAGGCAGGCGATGATGCGCTTGGTCAACACATCAGACCTCACAGAAATTCTTCAGGATCGAGAGCCCCACTTCTCCTGATTTCTCCGGATGGAACTGCACTCCGACAATGTTGTCTCGTTCGACGGCGCCGGTAAACCGCAGTCCATATTCGGTGGCAGCCGTCGCTTCGGCGACCACGGGCGCATGGAAAGAGTGTGCGTAGTACACAAATGAGTCCTGCGCGATTCCCCGCAGTAACGGCGAGCCTTCCTGAACTGTCAAAGAATTCCAGCCGACATGTGGCGACTTCACGGAAGACGGAAACTGCCGGCATCTGCCGGGAAAGATTCCCGCTCCTGCGACCTCGGCGCACTCCTCACTCCCTTCGAAGAGCCACTGCATTCCCAAGCAGATTCCGAGAAACGGCTTGCCAGCGAAAGCACTTTGGAGTAAGGCCTGCCACGATCTCAGGCTGGTCCGTCACCACGACTTCAGCACCGAGATAGTCAAACGCCTTCTTGACGGAATTCAGGTTGCCCGCGCCATAATCCACGATGGCGATCATAGAAGCCCCTTGGTGCTCGGGAGCATCCGGCCCAGGCGACGGTCGCGGGAGCATGCCACACGTAGGGCCCGCGCGAAAGCTTTGAAGAGCGCTTCGATCTTGTGGTGGCTGGAGCGTCCGTAAAGCACGCGCACGTGCACGTTGGCGCGCGCTCCCCGCGCGAAGCCCTCGAAGAAATCGCACACCAGTTCTACCGTCAGATCTCCCACTCGCGCCGCCCGGACCTTAGTATCCACAACCGCAGCTGGGCGTCCGCCGAAATCGACGGCCGCCAATCCGAGAGTTTCATCCATGGGCATGACAAAGTAACCGGCACGCAGAATACCGCGGCGATCTCCCAAAGCACGGTCAAAGACCTCGCCCAGAGCAATCCCGACGTCTTCCACAGTGTGATGCTGATCCACGTCCAGGTCGCCCACTGCCGCGAGTTTCAGATCGAATCCGCCGTGGCGCGCAAACAGTTCCAGCATATGATCCAGAAAACGGATGCCAGTGGACACCTCGTACTTCCCTCGCCCCTCGATCGTGAGCGCAATCCGAATCTCGGTTTCCGCGGTCTTGCGATGCAGCCTGGCTTTCCTCACGCCCTCGCCTCACCCGGCTGCCTGAGTTTCTCAACCACATCGCGTAGCGCTCCAATCAGAGCCCTGGTATGTTCGTAAGATCCGACGGTCAGGCGCACGCAGCCTTCGCATCCCGGATCGGCGTTCCTGTCGCGTACCAGGATTCCGCGCGCCCGCAAAGCTTGAATGAATTCCGCATAGGCAGGACCGACACGGACCAGCACAAAGTTGGCGCGGCTCGGCCAGTAGCGCAGGCCAAGAGTTCTGAACTCCTGCTCTAGCACTCTGCGGCCGCGCTGCACCTCGGCAACATAACGTTCCACGTACTCCTGATCTCGAAGCGCCTCCGGCAACGCAGCCAGCGCGACCGCGTTCACGTTGTAGGGTGAAGCGACGCGGCGCACCATCGCCATTTGTCCCGCATCTCCAGCGAGAATACCGATGCGAAGACCAGCCAACCCATGGGCCTTGGAGAATGTGCGTGCTACGAAGAGATTCGCCGGCCGTTCGGTATGGTTGAGGATCGTCTCTCCATGAAACTCAAAGTAGGCTTCGTCTACCAGGACCGCAGCTTGGGGCGCCGCCCGAGCGACCTGAAGGGGGACCTCGCATGCCACAGCCGCTCCCGTCGGATTGTTCGGATTCGCCACCGCGATGAGTCGTGTTGATGGGTTGATCCGCGCGAGCAGGCTTTCCAGAGGAAAGGCAAAGTCCTCGCCTGAGAGAATCTGGACCACGCGAGCGCCTTCAGCCTGAGCGAAGATCGCGTACATCGCAAAGGTGGGCACGACGATGATCGCTTCATCCCCGGGCTCAAGATAGGTGGAGCAAAGCAGATGAATCGCCTCATCCACGCCGTTTGTGAGCAGAACCTGTGCCGCATCGAGTCCGAGAAAATTAGCCACCTCGCGTTCCACCGGTTCGCGATCGGGGTAACGTGCCAGCGATTCGGCGTCCAGCGAGCGCAGCCGTGCCAACACACGCGGCGAACAGCCGATGGTGCTCTCGTTGAAATCAAGACGCAGTCCGTGGCGGCCAGCCAACGGTGGCCGATAGGCATGCAAACTCTTCACCGCGGTGCGGGCCTCAAGCATGCGAGCACCTCACCCGCAATGATTCAGCGTGTCCGCGCAGGCCCTCGGCTTCGGCCAGCGCAATCGCCGGTGGTGCGATTCGCCGAATCCCTTCGCGGGAAACTTCCTGACAAGAGATGATGCGGACATAATCCAGCACACTCAGGCCGCCCCGCACGCGTGCCATGGCTCCCGTAGGCAACACGTGATTCGGACCCGAGATGTAGTCTCCCGCGGACTGGGGCGTGAACTCATCGAGAAAAATCGAGCCTGCGTTTTGCACTGCCGCCGCCAAGGCTGCCGGCAGCGTAAGGTGCTCGGGCGCAATGCGGTTTGCGGTCTCGACCGCCTCGTCGAGTGAATCAACCAAGAGAATGGCCCCCCGACGAGAAATTGATTTGGTAGCGATTGGATTTGTCCGCGTGCGCCGCTGCACTTCCGTCTGGACAGCTTTCGCCAACCCACGCGAACTCGTGATCAAGATGCAGAGCGCGTCCGGATCATGCTCCGCCTGCGCCACCAGGTCACATCCGATGAAAACTGGATCACCCTCTTCGCTGATGAACACGGCTTCTGTGGGACCAGCCAGAAACTCAACGCCGCAATCGAATGCGACCAGTTTCTTGGCGGCGGTCACGTACCGGTTGCCGGGACCCACGATCTTATTCACGCGCGGGATGCTCTCGGTTCCATAGGCCAGCGCGGCGACCGCATGCGCCCCGCCAACGCGATAGAACTCGCGCACATTTAGAAATGCGGCGGCTGCCAAGATCGGCTGGGCCGGGCGCGGCGACACCACACGAA
>WNFF01020395.1_pt1 | contig 10548 bp, 10 predicted proteins | sample 5400441 | NCBI WGS metagenome assembly WNFF01 (sample SAMN13153345, study PRJNA577476) | soil metagenome | isolation source: 120 cm saprolite under Douglas fir tree site 2 hole 3 replicate 1 | place: USA:California | collected 2015-04-18
AATCAAAGCCGCGATGAAGAAAGTCGCACAGGATGTGGACGTTGCCATTGTCGAGATCGGCGGCACCGTGGGCGACATCGAGTCACTGCCGTTCATGGAAGCCATTCGCCAGATGCGCCAGGAATTAGGCCGTGAAAATACGCTATTCGTCCACGTGACCCTGGTGCCGTTCATTGCTGCCGCGCAGGAACTGAAGACCAAGCCCACGCAGCACTCGGTGAAAGAACTCTTAAGCATCGGAATCCAGCCGGACATTCTTCTCTGCCGCACCGACCGATTTCTCTCCAAAGACCTTAAGTCGAAAATCGCTCTGTTCTGCAACGTTGAAGAAGTCGCTGTGATCACCGCCAAAGACGTCGCCTCCATCTACGAGGTTCCGCTAGTGTTCTCTCACGAAGGCGTTGATGCTCTGGCGTTGAAATACTTGCATCTGGAATCGAAAGACCGCGACCTGAAGCAGTGGGAAGAACTGGTTCACAATATTTACAACCCTAAAGACGAAGTGAACATTGCTATTGTCGGCAAGTACGTGGAGTATGAGGACTCTTACAAATCGCTGAAGGAAGCGCTGGTGCACGGCGCGCTGGCGCACAATTTGAAATTGCATGTGAACTGGGTTGAGGCCGAGGGCCTTGAAGAAGGCCAGCGTGCCTGCGCCGAGCAGCTTCAGGAGTATGGCGGCATTCTGGTTCCCGGCGGATTCGGCAAGCGCGGGATTGAAGGCATGCTGCAGGCGATCCGCTATGCGCGCGAGCAGAAAGTTCCGTACTTTGGCATCTGCTTGGGAATGCAGACTGCGTGCATCGAATACGCGCGCAACGTGTGCGGGCTGGCCGATGCGAACTCCAGCGAATTCGATCCCTCAACCCCACACCGCGTGATCTACAAATTGCGCGAGCTGCGTGGCGTGGAAGAACTTGGTGGCACCATGCGCCTGGGCGCGTGGACCTGCAAAATCGAGCCGGATACACTTGCCCACAGAATCTACGGCCAGACCGAAATCAGCGAACGCCACCGCCACCGTTACGAATTCAATCGCGAGTACGAGGAGCAAATGACCGCCGCCGGCTTGCGAATCTCAGGCTCGACACCGGATGGCACCTACGTCGAGATGATCGAATTGCCCGACCATCCGCACTTCATCGGATGTCAGTTCCATCCCGAATTCAAGTCGAAGCCGCTGGAACCGCATCCCTTGTTCAGGACCTTTGTTGGCGCAGCCTACGAATACCGCCGCAAGCAAGAGTCTGAAAAAAACGCCGCTGAATTGGAAATGTTCCACCGACCGGTGAAAGTGGCGCCCCGTTAAAAGCTCAACCACAGAGGGCACGGAGTTACACTGAGGAAAGACACAGAGGAATTGTGAAGAATTCGAGTGCAATCGCCGTCTCTGTGATTTTCCTCAGTGTAACTCTGTGCCCTCTGTGGTCAAGGCCTTTGACTTTGACATTTTGACCCGTGAGCCTTTCATTCCAAGTCGAAGGCGTCCGCATCGGCTCCGGCGATCTTTTCCTCATCGCCGGTCCCTGCGTCATTGAAAGCGAAAAGCACGCGCTCTTCATGGCCGAAGTCATCAAAGGCGTGACCCGCGCTCTGAACGTTCCCTTCATCTTCAAAGCGTCGTACGACAAAGCCAATCGCACGTCCATGCGCAGTTTTCGCGGCCCGGGACTTGCCGAGGGCCTGCGCATCCTGAAAAAAGTGAAAGACGAAGTTCACATTCCGGTGCTTACTGACGTGCACGAAGTGAAAGACGTCCCCCAGGTCGCCGAAGTTGTGGACGTTTTGCAAATCCCCGCATTCCTCTGCCGGCAGACCGATCTGATCGTAGCCGCCGGTATGACAGAGCGCGTGGTCAACATCAAGAAAGGCCAGTTCGTCTCACCCTGGGACATGCGCCACGCCGTCGAGAAATGTCGTGCCGCCGGAAACGACCGCGTGTTCTTGACCGAGCGCGGCTCTAGCTTCGGCTACAACAACCTGGTCGTGGACATGCGCTCGCTGACGATCATGCGCAAGTTCGCGCCGGTAGTTTTCGACGCCACGCATTGCGTGCAACTCCCCTCCGCATCCTCCGACGGGGACCAAGCCGTAAGCGGCGGCCAGCCCGAGTTCATTCCGTTGCTTGCGCGAGCTGCAGTCGCCGCGGGCGTGGACGGCGTCTTCATGGAAGTCCACGACAATCCCAAAGAAGCTAAGTCCGACGGCGCGAACGCGCTGGAGTCTACCAAATTGCGTGGTGTGCTGAAAGAATTACTAGCGGTGCAGAAGGCGGTAGCGCAGGCACGTGCAACGACCTAATGGCCTGTGAATCGCATCTCCGCGGCAGTCACATTTTTGGTGGCGCGATAAATGGCCGCCGACCGCTGAAACTCGCGGGACTGATACGACGGCATGAACCAATCCAGTTCGGGGGTGGGGACATCGGCACGGGTCTCGATCATGGTCTAGTCACCTCCCAAACCTGCTAACATTTCTGCTCGTCATCTCATTCCAATGCACGTCGTTGCTATTATCGCCGGAGTTGTCATCGTCCTGTCCGTACTACTGGACGCTTTTGAAACCGTCGTCCTGCCTCGCCGGGTGCGTCGCCAGTTCCGCATCACCAGTTGGTTTTACCGCAATACTTGGCGCCGATGGGCGCGGCTGACCGCTCACATCAAGTCGCAAACCAGGCGCGAGTCCTTCTTCGGATATTTCGGCCCGCTTTCATTAATTGTCCTGTTGGCCCTCTGGGCGTGCGGCCTGATCTTCGGATTCGCCCTTCTGCAATACGGCAGCGGCGAACACCTGCTTACCGGCAACCTTAAGATCAATTTCCGCTTGCTGCTGTATCACAGTGGCGAAACTTTCTTCACTCTCGGCTATGGTGACATTACTCCCGCGACTGGTTTTTCTCGCGTGCTTTCCGTAGCCGAGGCGGGCCTGGGATTCGGCTTTCTCGGCGTGGTAATTGGTTATCTGCCGACTATCTATTCCGCATTTTCGCGCCGGGAGATTGAAATTTCGCTGCTCGATGCGCGGGCGGGATCGCCTCCCAGCGCGACCGAGTTGCTCACCCGCGCGGCCAGCAGTCCTGATCAGCGAACTCTCGACCAGCTTTTTCGCGACTGGGAACGCTGGGCAGCTGAAGTTCTAGAGAGTCACCTCTCCTATCCCGTGCTGAGTTTCTACCGCTCGCAGCACAGCAACCAGTCGTGGCTCGGAGCGCTCACCGTTGTTCTCGATGCGACCGCCCTGGTCATTGCCGGAATTGACGGCGTCAGCAACGAACAAGCACGATGGACCTTCAAGATGGCGCGCCACGCGGTGGTAGATTTGGCCCAGGTGGTGAATGCGCGCCACGATCCGAACGCCCCTGAGCGCCTCTCAGCAGAAGACCTGGCTCTGATCCGTACCCAACTTGCGGAAAAGGGTCTGCGGCTGCGCACCGATGGCGAAGCTGAGTCGAAACTGGCGCAACTGCGAATGCAGTACGAGCCTTACGCATTGGGCATAGCGAAAAACCTATACATCCCCCTGCCGCCGTGGATTCGCCGCGACCAGATCAAAGACAACTGGCAGGCCGGCCCTTGGGACCGCACCATTCAAGCGCAAGCCCTGGGGAAAATCGGTGGCGTGCGGCGGGGGATCGCGGACGACCACTTTTAATGCCGGTTCGCAAACTACTGGTGGCTCGCGAACCCCTTGCGCCGCTGCTCGCTGTAACGGTGGAGCGCGTCGCTGATAATCGGGTAGGCTTCCGCGGCGGGCCGGAATTCGTCCACTTCGACCGCTTTGCCTTCCAGTTGTTTGTAGTCCTGAAAAAAGCGCCGCAGCATGAGCATGCGGTGGGACGGCATCTCCGCCGCCTCGCGGTAGCTGTTGAACTCCGGATCGCTCGTCGCAACGGCGATGATCTTGTGGTCTTTTTTCCCCGAGTCAATCATCGTCATCAGTCCAATAGAGCGCGCATGAATGATGGTGAGGGGCACGACCGTTTCCTGACACAGCACCAGCACGTCGAGCGGATCATCATCCTCGGCGAGGGTTTGCGGGATGAAGCCATAGTTCGCCGGATAATACACCGCTGAGTACAACACGCGATCCAGTTTGATCAGCCCGCTGGCCTTGTCGAGTTCGTACTTCACGCTCGATCCGAATGGAATCTCGATGATGGCGTTGAACTCCTGCGGCAATTTGCTGCCCGGAGTCACGTCGTGCCAGGGATGAATCACATGCCCATTCTACCTAATGGAAGAGTTGGCACGTGTAGAAGCAGGGGCCATTACCTGCCCTCCCCCCACACCGCCCGAGCCAGACGAAGGTGTCCGGGGCTGCACTGCTTGACCTCACTTTCCGTGGCGAGTAAAGTCTGATTCAGATCATGTCCTCGCAGACGAGCAAATTCCTCAAGTTCGGCGGTGCCACCGTGGTCATCCTGGTTGCGCTCGGGTACCTTGCATACACCGGCGTTCAGGAGAGCAAGAGCTATTACGTCACCATCAAAGAATTGCGCGGCATGGGCGACGGCGCTCACACCAAGCGCCTGCGAGTTGCGGGCAACGTCCAGCCCGGGTCCATCAAACGCAGCGGGACGAATGTAAACTTTGTTCTAGTTGAGAATGATCAGGTGCTGAACGTGGTCTATAATGGCACCGAGCCTCCGCCCGACACCTTCAAAGACAACGCCCAGGCACTCGCGGAAGGCAGCTTCGGCCACGACGGCGTTTTCTACGCTAAGCAGATCCAGGCCAAATGCGCCTCGAAGTACGCTCCGCAACAGGGGACCCCCGCGAGCGGAAATTCCAACATGTCCTAGATGTGGCTCGGTAGTCTTTCTGGGCTACGGAACCCGCGCCAGAAATCGCAACCGCACGTAGTCCGCCGTCCAACGGCCCTTGTCGTCGCACAGCACTGGCCTCATCCGCTCGATGACTTCATCCAAAAACGCCGGCCGCTCTTCTATTGGCACGCTCTTGGTGAACGGGATGGCGAAGGTTTCCAGCCATCCCCGCATGCCGGTGGGAAGCGGCGTGGGGCGCGGAATCAGCGCCATGTATTCCACTCGGAATCCTGCGCGTTCCAGCCGTGCCCGGTAATCCTCAGGAGTCGGAAAATACCAGGGAATGAGCGCTGCGGGGTTCGCCACTCTGTATTTCTCGAGCGTGGCGCAAAGGGCGACGGCGATGGCAGCGACGCATCCATGCCCACCCATCTCCGCCGCGAAACGCCCGCCCGGCTTGAGGGCGCGCCCAACACCTTGCACCACCGCATCGGGATCGCATTTCATCCAGTGCATGGCAGCGTTCGAGAAAGCAGCGTCGAACTCGGAGTTGAAGCTGAGGTGGTAAGCGTCCATCACGCGCGCATCGAGTCCACGCTGCTGGGCGGCTGAGACCATGTCGGATGAAGCATCCACGCCGACGACCATCGCTCCCGCACCGGCAATCTTTTCCGTCAGCGCACCGTCGCCGCAGCCAAGATCGAGGATGCGCTCGCCGGGCTGCGGATTGAGCAGATCAAACACCGCCTGTCCCAGATCGGATACAAAGCGCGCATTTTCGGCGTTTAGCCGTGCCACATTTCGTCAGCGCGGATTCCGGCTTTCGCCGCTGAGGTTGGCTGGTGCTATAAAAGCTGGTGCTATAAAGAATGATCCGTGCCCGATTCTCACCCCAACTCGGATGCTCTACCGATAGTCGTTGCCGACGGCGTGATCAAGCAATTCGGCCGCTTCGCCGCTTTGCGCGGTATAAGCGTCGAATTTGCTCCCGGACGCCTCTACGTAATCCTCGGCAACAACGGCGCCGGCAAGACAACGCTTCTGCGAACCATCGCCGGATTAGCCCAACCGACGCGCGGAACAATTTCCGTCCTCGGCGCGAAAGACATCAAGACCGTGTGCGCGCTAATCGGATACATAGCGCATCCCTCGCTGCTTTACGACGAAATGAGCGGGATGGAAAACCTCCGCTATTTCGCCGGACTGTACGGAATCGAGGACGACGGAGCAGCAAACCAGAGATGCCGCGAAGTGATCGCCGCCGTAAAACTCGACCCCGAACTCAATCGTCCAATCGGCCAATACTCGCAAGGCATGCGGCAAAGAATGTCTCTGGCGCGCGCACTGCTGAATGATCCCAAATTGCTCCTGCTGGATGAGCCTTTCTCCAATGTAGATTTCGGTTCCGCGCAGGAGATGGCCGCGTTGCTGGCGCAGATGCGCGATCATGGAAAGATCTGGGTGGCGTTCCTGTTTGCCGCCATCGTCGCGTTGAACCAGACCTGGGCGCGCGAGCTCCGCAACCAGGTGCTAGACGCATATCGCGTATCGCCGGCGCCTGCCAATCCTTTGTTCCTGGCGAAAGCATTCGGGAATTTCATTTTCGTCGGCGTGCTGGAAGCCTTGATGGCGCCGCTGTTCATCGGTTTCTACAAACTGCGGCCGCTCGGCCCGGCGTGGGAGTTGTTGCCTATCGCTGTGCTCGGCACGTGGGCTCTGGTGGTCAACGGAACGTTCTTCGCGGCGATTTCTTTGCGCACGAGAAGCCGCGAAATCATGCTGCCCTTGCTCCTGTTCCCGATTTCCATCCCCGCACTGCTCGGCATGGTCAACGCCACAACCGCCGTGTTGACCGCCGAAGAGTCGGCAAGGTTTTGGATCGCTCTGCTAGTGGCGTATGATGTCGTGTTTACTATTGCCTGTCTGCTGCTGTTCGAAACCATACTGGATGCGGAATGAAACGCGGATTCTCGATTCTCGCGATTGTCACCGCCCTGCTACTCAGCTTTGCTCTTTACGAGGCGCTGATCGGCGCCCCCACCGAGCGCACGATGGGCGACGTGCAGCGCATCTTTTATTATCATGTCCCTTCTGCATGGACTGCATTTCTACTGTTTCTGATCAACTTCGTTGCGTCGGTCACGTATTTGATTCGCCGTGATGCGAAAGCTGACATCCTTGCCTTGGTGACCGCCGAAGTCGGAGTCGTTTTCTGCACTGTTGTGTTAGTTACCGGCCCCATCTGGGCGCGACCGGTTTGGGGCATCTGGTGGACTTGGGACCTCCGACTCACGCTGACCTTAGTGTTGTGGCTGATTTACGTCAGCTATCTGATGTTGCGACGATTTTCAACCAGCAGTCAGACGCCGGTACTCGCCGCAGTGCTGGCCATTTTCGGCGCTCTCGATGTCCCGCTGGTCTATTTCTCGATCTGGTTTTTCCGCACCCAGCATCCTTCACCGGTCATCGGCGACGGTGGGTCGCTCGACCCTCGCATGGCCCACGTACTACTCATCAACTGGGCCGCGTTTCTGTGTCTGGCATGGCTAGTCTGCTGGACGCGCTATCGCCTCGAAGTCGTTAAACGCGAAGTCGAGGAAGCGCAGTCGCTCGAATCACTGCTGGAGGCATCAGGATGAGTTATCTCTACGCCGCCTACATCGCGACCTGGCTGATCCACGGAACGTATCTGGCGATTCTGGTGCGCAGGTATTCGAGAATTCGCCGCGAGATGGAGAGTCTGAAGACGCGCAGCAAGTAGCATTAACCGTCGAGCCCGCAGAGGTCGCAGAAATGTTTCTCGGCGTACTCGGCGGTTAAAGATTTTGCGGTTCAGTGCGTGAAATTCCACCCCGGCTGCATCCCCGAGAAATCCTCCGATTCATCACTCGACCGGATGAACTCGTACTCCTCAATCACCGCCGCGACTCCAACTCGCGTGGCAGGTTTCTGCGGCACCACTCGAACCACGCGGGCCAGAAACCTCACCCGCACGGGATCGGTCAGCGTGACCTGCCGCGGGAAGGCCATAGTGACTTCCACTCGCGCGCCCTGCGCGATCCAGCGGTCCAGATAGAAGAAAATACCGCGCGCGCTGACGTTCTCAGTTTCGGTAGGAAACTCGTTGGGAATGCCGGACACTCGCACCGACGCAGACAGCTTCATGGCGAAGCGCCGCATCGTGCGCCTTTCGCGGCTGTTTTCCGAAACCGGTCCCTGTCCTAATAGCATTCTGTTTGTGAAGACGTAGCCGTCTTGCCCATCGCCGGCACAGAAGCGGTTCTAGCGTCAGACTTGCTGAAACGTCGGCTCATTGCAAGCACAAAGACCGGAGGGGGATAGCGCCGGTTAACGCCTCCGGGCCGTGGTCAACCCCTAGGGGAGGGTGAGGGAGGCGCCAAGTCAGAGCCAATGGAGCATTTGAAGTTCCAGACCTGAACCCATTGCCATCCCCGCGTAGTCCCGCAAATGAGGCACTTGCGTGTTTGCGGGCCGAAACCTTCCCGTCCAGAGTGTGAAAGAGAGTGCGATCCAGGGATGCAGGTGCGAACTGCTCAGGTGCGACAGACACGGCTGACTGCCTACTGATTCCCGCTCCACTTGAAAACCCTCGGCATCTTCCGCTCGACCCGGGCGCATCAGAGTTAAAGGCAGCATCCATTCCCAAGCTCCAGGATTTCAAGGTTCCGAGGCTGGCCGATAGAGGTCACTGGGCTTTGCCTCGAAACCTCGAAACCTTGAAACCTTGAACCTTTGAACCTTTGAAACCTTTGAAACCGGCTTTTCCAGGGGATGAAACTTGACAGCCTATGCGTCAGATGTTTAAGTAATTACTTGCTTTACGCCATCAGGTAGCGTGCGCACACAGGCCGACTGCCAGGCAAGCTTCGGGCGCGCGTTTCGGCGCCATCTCTCAATATCTTCTCTTCTTCTTGAAGGAAACCGGGAACTCGGAGGGTTCGTGATGGTCAATCGCGGTAGGGTGGGGCAAGTTTTCGCGCGCGGACGGGCACCAGTCATCTTTGCATTGCTGCTCCTCGGCGGCGCGCTCCTGCTCAGGCGCGACATCACTGGCCCAGGCACGACCCAAAGTACTCACGCGGCCGCCGCGTTTAGCGATCCGCAGCAGATCCGGGCGGCCTTCGGTCGTCTGCCGCTTAGTTTCGAGCCTAACCAGGGCCAGAGCGACAGCCGCGTTAGATTCCTCGCCCACGGACACGGCTACGGCCTTTATCTGACTTCCAGCGAGGCCGTACTTGCCCTGCCGCAGCACTCCCAAGGCCAAGTCCGCCCCGTGGTAGAGATGCAGTTCAGCGGCACAAATCAGGCCGCCCAACTTGCCGGCAATGACCCTTTGCCGGGCCACAGTAACTACGTTATCGGAAACGATCCTTCCCGCTGGCGGAGCAATATCCCGCAATTTTCCCGAGTGCAGTATCGCGATCTTTATCCGGGGATTGATTTGGATTTTTACGGCCGGCAAGGCCGCCTGGAGTATGACTTCGAGGTCTCCCCCGGCGCCGATCCCAACCAGATTGCCCTCGATTTCAAGGGTACGAAAAATCTGCAAGTCGCAGCCAATGGCGACCTCGTCCTGGCACTCGACGGCGGCGAACTGCGATTCGAAGCTCCACATGTCTATCAGACGACCGCAGCCGGAACTCAGCTGGTTGCGGGATCGTTTGTATTGCGGAGAGACAACCGGGTTGCGTTCCAGGTCGGCGAATATGACCGTAGCCGCACCCTGGTGATTGATCCCGTGCTGACGTTCTCCACTTACCTGGGCGGATCAGGAGCCGAAAGCTGTACTGCCATCATCAGCGCGCCGGCGGGATTTGTCCCCCATTGCCCGTCGATTGCAGTGGACTCCGCATCACGGGTTTATGTCGCCGGAGCGACCAGCTCCACGGCCGGGTTTCCTGTTCCCGTGGGGGGATCAGCCGGTACCGACGGCCCCCTCGGTGGGAAAGCGGACGTGTTTTTGGTGCGCTTCAACAGCAATGGCACGGCCCTCGACTACACGACGTTTCTGGGCGGCGGCTTGACCGATTACCCGACCGGCGTGGCGGTGGACAGTGGATTTAACGTATACGTGGCCGGCACCACTGACTCCAACGATTTTCCAACCACGACTGGAGCATTTCAGAGCGGTCCAAGCTCTGCTGGCACGAACCATGTTTTCTTCTCCAAATTTGATTCCAGTGGCTCCGTGAATCTGTACTCAACCTATCTTTTCGGAACCACCGGAGCAGACACCGCGAGCTCGCTGGCCGTGGACACCCTTGGCAGAGCTTACGTGTTCGGCATCACCAGTTCATCAGATTTCCCGGGGGGGGGAGCGACCGCGGGCGCCTTACAGCCTACGTATCCCACCGGCGCGGTAAACCAGTTCTTCTTCAGCAAGCTCGATCCGTCAGCCAGTGGAACCAGCAGCCTGCTGTATTCGACTTTCATTGGCGGCAGTACTCCTTCGAGTGGAGCCGTGACCGGTGGGGCCATCGCCGTGGATTCAACCTTTAACGTGTACCTCGCCGGTGGCACGAGCTTCACCGACATGCCCATCGTCAATGCCTACAAGGGAACTTACCAGGGAGGCGCGCACGACGTTTGGGCCGCTAAGCTGGGCGCACCGGCCAACAATACCGAGATATATACCCCAGTCTATGAAACCTATTTGGGCGGCGCCGGTGACGATGTTGCCTACGGCGTGGCGACCGACGGCACCAATACTTTCATCACTGGCTCGACCACTTCGACAGGTCTAGCGATTCCCACCGGCATCA
>WNFF01005608.1_pt1 | contig 10546 bp, 9 predicted proteins | sample 5400441 | NCBI WGS metagenome assembly WNFF01 (sample SAMN13153345, study PRJNA577476) | soil metagenome | isolation source: 120 cm saprolite under Douglas fir tree site 2 hole 3 replicate 1 | place: USA:California | collected 2015-04-18
GCTGTCACAGGGCCGTGAACTGTACTCGCGTACCAAGGACGAGTTGACGAACACCTATACAAAGGCCACAAGTAGCGGCATGTAGAAGTTTGCCAGGGGCGCGCCCCATCGCGCCCCCTATTTTTGGTCGTATTTTTTTGTGAGTTTGTCAACCATGTTGCCGATCTCGTGCCAGATCGGAGTACAATTGCGTCAAACCTACTTGGATTTTATAGCGTTCGTGTTCTTTGTCACACTCTTTGTAGACGTATACTTTTATGCCTAGTATGCGTAGTGCTATGCGTTTCTCATCATATGTAGTCTCATGATGTCGGCCTTTCATTTCTTCGGTCCATTGGAGAAAATTGTTTACCTCTGCTTTTTGCTTTTCCAGCTTTGCGGCATTGGGGGTAGCCTGTGCTTTTTCTTGCTCTAGCTTTTTGATGTTTTCCTCTAACTCTCTCATCTCTGCTAATAGCACATCTCTGCTGTAGCCCTCTAGTCCTTTAATGTCCTTAGCTAATTTGACTACTTCTCTTTTATTGTTCTCTATACTGCGGTCTATGGCCGCTATATCGTATTCCTTCTCCTGCTTATCTTTAAGCAGTTCTAGGGCCTGCTTGATGTCGCTCGGGTCTTTCAGTAATGAGCTTATGTAGTCCCATACGACATAGTCTATTACATCAGCGGTGATAGTTGCGCCTGTACATGTCTTGGGTACTATCCTGGCTCTATTGCACATGTAGTAGCACTTTTTCATATAGGGCTTTTGTCGTTTCCTATCAAATCCTTCTCGGTTTCGGCCCATTGCTTGCATGTTTTGTCCACAGTAGCCGCACTTAATGTAACCTGCACGTAAGAGGGCTTGTTGTGGGTTTTTATTGTTACGTGTCGCTTCGTTCTGAGCGTGATCTAGGATACTTTGTACAGCGTCAAACGTTTCTTTGGAGATTATGGCTGGTATTGTGCCTTCAGGCAGGTCTACAGGACTTGTATCATAGGTTCGTACTCTTTTTCCATCCTTGCGTATGAACTTTACTCTATGTGCCTGCGCTTTACCATAGTAGACCGGATTTTTAAGAATGTTGAAGATAGATGTGATACCCCACTTTCTTCTACGTGAGGGTATGCCTTCTTCATTTAGAATAATGGCTATCCGTTTACATGACACGCCGTATAGCCTCATTCTATAGATGCGCTCTACTATGGAGGCTTCTACAGGATTTATTAGGTATCTGCTGTGATCGTCATTGTATGTGTAGCCGTAGTTTGCGACACCGGTTCCTATCAGTTTTCCCTCTAGTACTCGCTTATCGATGGTACGCTTTGACCTTTCTAGAAACTTTTCCCTTTCAACTGTTGCTGCGAAACCTAGAGCTTGCCTCATAAACTGACCTAGTGGGCCGTTGTCTATGTCTTCTGTAACACTTACTAGGGCTGCGCCATAGTGCTGTATTTCATCCATTAGTACAGCTTGATGAATCATGTCTCTAGCAAGTCTATCAAGAGAGTTGACTAATACTATGTCTGCTTCGTTATTGCGTACCATCCCTCTAACTTGGGATAGTAGCTTTCTCTCTCTATACTCTGTGCCTGTATGTACTTCCTGAACTGTTCTGACTATGTACCAGTTTTCAGCTAAGGCGTGTTTAGTACAATTGGCTACTTGTGTTTCTAAGCTCGCACCATCTAGCTGTTTTCTATCAGAGATACGGGCATAGATAATAACTCGGTTGATGCCGACTTCTTTGGACTCTTGCATAGTTAGTTATCCTTTTTGCTGTCAGTTTTTTCTTCATGAATGCTGGCCCTAAGTGCAGTCCAGCTGCTTAGCTTTTACCTCTTCTTTTTATGCAATTGCTGCCGGTATTATTCGTATTTCTTGATTAGTTTCTCGACTAAGTTCCCTATTTCATGCCACAGGCTATGTTGATAATCTAACATACGTGATTGATTTAAGTCGAACTCTCTATCAGAAGAGTTTTCTTGTGCGTGTTGAGCAAATTGTGATGAGAGAATGCGGGTCTTTTCGCCACGCTCATGCAGGTAATTCGCTAACTCTCGCAAGTCACGCAACAATTCATCTGACTTTTTGTCGCTTGTAGGCATTTTCTTTTATGCTCCTTTGATGGTTCTCTTTACCTGTTTAGTAGAACGGGATTGATGGAGATGCCCTTTGGAGGGCAGGCGATAAGATAGGAAACTTCTTCATTTAAATCCTTGAGCAAAGCTGCAAATTTTTCTTCACTGCCGGGCATATCTCATTCCTCTGTAGTATCCTCTGATGGAAGAATCTGAAACGCATCCGCGTAACGATTGAAGAAGTTGAACAGTCCAATCACAGTAGCTATCTCAACAAGCTCGCCATCGTCGAAGTGCGCCTGCAGTTCATCCCACAATGTTTCATCCACATCACGGGCGCTCGTGGTCATAATTTCGGCGAAACGCAGTGCGACCAATTCACGAGCGGTGAAGAGATGGCGGTGTGTGTCAATATGGTAGAGCGCGTCTAGCAACTCCTCGCTTACACCCAGCTGCCTTGCCAAGGCAGTATGAGCGGCCATTCAATAATAACAATGATTGACCTGGGAGACACGTACAGCCAGTAATTCCTTCAACCCGGGTTCAACGGTGCCGGTGCGCATAGCTGTGTCCAACAACTGCATGCTGTGCTGCATCAGCTCTGGCCGGTGAGCCATGGTGCGGAAGAGAGTGGACATGCTAGTGAAGGACGTTGCCTCTTCTTGGGGAAGCTGTATGTTATCAACAGGTGGTATGCGTGGCATGCTATAGTCTCCTCTAGCGCGTTTTGGTGACGAATGTTATCTCACATGAACATTCTAATGGACATGGCAGTATGGTGCAAGCGAGAACACAATCAGGGTGCCTGCCATACGCGCACGGTGGCATCATGACTTGCAGAGGCCAGGTATTGACCATCGGGGGACCATGCGACATCTCTGACGTTGTCAGTGTGGCCGCGATAGATAAATGAAAACGGGGCGCCTTCGCGTCTCGCACTACCGTTGTATAAATATAGTAAGATACTAACATGCTATGTAACGCCTGTCAATTTAGAGAAAGCAGTTGCAACAACTTATGAGCCAGGTTACACCAACGGATGCCGGGAAGCCCAAAACTACCTCCCACCGCTTTTTCGCGGCTTTCTACGAGCGACTTTCGCGCGGCGGGTCTGAACGTAGTTTCATGGAGCCACTGCGCAAGGAGATTATTGGACAGGCGCAGGGTCTCGTCCTGGAAATTGGAGCGGGTAATGGACTCAACTTCGCCTTTTACGATCCGGCACAGGTCCAGCGGGTAGAAGCTATTGAACCGGATACGGCTATGCTGCGCTATGCACGCGAGCGTGTGAAAACAGCACGAGTACCTATTACTCTCACACAGGCGCCGGTGGAAGCCTTACCTTTTGCTGACGAGACATTCGACAGTGCAGTGGCAACGCTGGTTTTCTGCTCCGTCACGGACCCTGCGCATGGATTAAGCGAAATTCGACGTGTACTGAAGCCTGGCGGCACCCTGCTGCTGGTCGAGCACGTACGCGCAGAAGGAGCTATCGCCAGCCGTGTCCAGGATATAATTACGCCGCTGACAAAGCTAATGGCCGGCAACTGCCACTGGAATCGCAACACCGGACGTACCGTGGCAGATGCAGGCTTCGCGATTCAGGACAGGCGCGACCTCGAGGGAGTTTTGCAGCCCATGATTATCTTGAGGGCTTGTCGAAGCTGACCTACCCCGTCATTGGCCTTTCTTGTGGCCCTCTTCTTTATGGGAGCGGAGATTATAAATGAGTAGCGAATGGATTAACTGGCCTCATAACTTTTCAGCAACAGAGGTTTTGCGGTAGTATTCTAAATTTTGTGGAAAAGCGGTAGCATGTTTGCAGCGAGATTTGGAGGCCTGTCTAACCTTCTATGCTTTTCCCAAAGCACATTGGAAGATCATCCGCACCAACGATGTGATTGAGCACTCCTTTGGAGAAGTCAAACGCCGCTCCCACAAAATTGAGGCAGCCTTTCGCACTGAAGAGAGTTGTTTACGGCTGTTCTATTCCGTCATCCGCAGTTCGCACTTCAACAAACTCACGATGCCCGCTCCTACTCGCAACGAGATGGTACAATAGGTTGAGTTCCTGGATCGGCTGAAAGGAGTAGAGATCGTATGTCGAAAGGTGAGCATCCTCCATAGGCACGCGTGTTTCGTGCCAGATTGGAGGAGCAAGTGTACTCCTATTTTCGGAGGCTCCGAAATATCGGAAGAATCCGTGCCTGGTATGCAGCGAAGGCTGATCGAAGAAGCTGGGAAGAGGAGAGATACCCACCTCCCCCGGAAACGCGCCACCCTGACCCTCTTCTTTTCGAAGGATCATGGGCTGATGTGTCACCCTCCTACATCCGTGTGAATCGTCCAAGCCCTCTGCGCGGTAAGATCATCGAAAGTCGGGAAAAATTCAACCGTCTCCGCAAGAGACGGGAAGCTCGCAAATACCGAGCTTCCCAAAAGAGAACTGGAAAATGGGAGAGTCTGCCCTAAAATTTAGGCGGACTCTCAACTCAGGCACAAATCAGATCCCGCTTTTTAAACACAACTTGACATACTGCCTCGAACACTCTATAACGTATTTATCGTGACTATGAATTCATCTCTGTTGCCAGAAACAAGGCACCGGCAACTCATCCCGTTCTCAAAAAATCTTATAAAAGACGATAAACAAACATGCATGAAAAGTCCATCATCCCTTACTGTGATGCAATCAAAACATTATCCAATAACCGTAGAAGGTTTGGTAACTAATGGAAGAGATCCATAACCGAGAAGAAGCATTAAATACTAAACAACCATCAATTCATGATGCTATATCACTTTCTTCATCCAAAGAATTCACTATAGGACAGCTTGTTGCGCTACGCTCAGACCCGACTCGTGTTGGTGCTATCATTAACTTTCTGCCCGGAACCCCTGAAAATCGTTATCTAGTATTTTTAGAAAACACACCATCAACGTATTATGCCAGTCAACTTCAAAAACATGAACTGCCTTCGCGCTCATTAGCCATTACTCCGCTCCCGGTGTTTCACGCATATATGACAGCTTTACAGCTCAACCACCCCAGCTTAGCAACGCTTTACTCTCTAAATGCTGCCCGTGTAAACTTTGTTCCCTATCAATTTCGGCCTGTGCTCAAGTTTATTCATTCAGACCGACCACGTCTCCTCCTTGCTGACGAGGTCGGCGTCGGTAAAACGATTGAGGCTGGGCTTATCTTACGCGAACTACAAGCACGTAAGGATGTGCGTTCTGTGCTTATCATCTGTCCCAAACCACTAGTAACTGAACGCAAATGGCAAGTAGAGATGAAACGCTTTGATGAACATTTCGTTCATCTTGACGGGTCGACTCTGCGGCATTGTATTAAAGAAACTGATCTAGATGGAGTGTGGCCTGAACAATATGCAAGAGCTATCTTGCCTTTCTCCCTCTTCGACCAGGAGCTTTTAGCAGGCAATAATGCCAGGAGAAACAAAAGAGGAGCGCTTGGCCTTATTGAATTGAATCCACCTCCGCACTTCGACCTCGTTATTGTGGATGAAGCGCATCACCTGCGTAATACCAGCACTGCTACTCATCAAGGTGTACGCTACTTTTGTGAACAAGCCGAGGCTGTCGTTTTTCTTAGTGCCACACCTATTCAAATGAGTACGAATGATTTATTTGTACTCTTACAATTACTTCGCCCGGATCTCATCCTTGACAAAAGCAGTTTCGACCATATGGCTGAGCCCAATCCCTTGATTAACCATGCCGTAGAAGTCGCGCGAGCAAATGTTGCAGATTGGCCAGAGCAAGCACTGGCAGCACTGACGGCCGCAGCCGAGACTCCCTGGGGGCAGGTGCTTTTACGCACTAACCCGGCATTTCAACGATTACAAACAGAGTTGGGAACCGGACAGTTTAATGATCAGAAGAGGGTTGCGTGTGTTCATGAACTGGAACAATTACATACCTTTTCTCATCTTATCAATCGAACAAGAAGACGAGACATTGGTAATTTTACAACACGCAAACCAGAAACGGTGAATGTTTCCTTTACACCTCAGCAACAACACTTGCATGATACATTGCTCACCACGCAACAAAATATTTTGCGCCGTACACATGGAGATATCAATGTTAAATTTCTGATGACGACCATCCGCCGGCAGGCAGCAAGTTGCTTGTATGGTCTTGCTCCACTTCTACGACATATCCTTACCCGTCATATCGATCTGATGATGCTTACAGAGGCCGACGAGGAGGGAGATTTGATCGCTGACACATCTCTCGCATCGCTGGAGGCCGTAGAAGAACAGATTCAAACAGTACTGGCACTGGCTGATCATTTAGATGCTTATGATCCTAAATGGGAGGCATTGCTCAAAATCGTTCATGATAAACAGAAGTTGCCCAATAACAAATTACTCCTGTTCAGCAGTTTCCGCCATACGCTTTTCTATGTACTTGAACGCTTGGAGAAAGCAAACGTTCGGGTAGCTTTAATTCACGGAGGTACCCCTGATGAAGATCGGCGTCTGCTGCGTGATCGCTTCAGCCGTCCTAAAGAAGATGTTGAAGCACTCGACATGTTGCTGTCCTCCGAGGTAGGATGCGAGGGCCTCGATTACCAGTTTTGCGATTGCCTGGTAAACTATGATTTACCCTGGAATCCCATGCGTATTGAACAGCGCATCGGGCGCATTGACCGCTATGGACAAAAAAGCGAAACAGTCGCCATCTACAATCTGATTACGCCTGGAACCGTAGATGCCGAAATTTATGAGCGCTGTCTTGTTCGTATCGGTATATTCCAACAGGCAGTGGGAGGAAGCGAAGAGATCCTCGGGCGCATAACGCAGGAGCTGCGTGGAGTCGCAGAAAACCTGACTCTCACACAAGCCGAGATTCAAACAAGACTGCAACAGATCGCAGATAACGAGATCCGCCTTATTCAGGAGCAAGCCGCCCTAGAGGAACAGCAAAGAGATTTATTTGGTATTAGCTTGCCAGCGCAGCAACTCGAAAGGGAAATACAGAACGCAGCAAGCTTCTGGCTTTCTCCCTGGGCCTTGCAGAACGTGATCCAGTATTATTTAGAGCAGAATTGTGGGACCGAGCAAACCTATATTTTAGGTGAAAAGCTCCAGAAGCGCCTGCGTTTAAGCCAGGAAGCACGCAACATCGTCCTGCATCACTTGCAGCAACTCCCTCGTCAACTTTCACTTGTTTTCCGTGAATGGGAAAAGTGGCTGAAGGGTTCTTCTCCGTATCTCCCTATCACCTTTGATGCAACCCTTGCTGCCGATAAGCGAGACATAACTTTTCTCACTGCTATTCATCCTCTGGCTCAGCAGGCAGCTCAAACCTTCAAGAAAAATGAGGCTCTTTATACTGCTTTTTCCGTAGCGGATTCCTCTCTAACTCCTGGGATATATCACTTTGGTATCTGGCTCTGGCAAAAGTCCGGTATCCGCGAGGAGGTTACGCTCCAACCGATAAGTAACGATCAGGCATTAACAGAATGTTTTCTTGAGGTGCTCCAACACGCTTTGCCCGTCCAGCCAGAAGAGATACAATTACCGGATCAGGCAGCGTTTGATCGACTTGATGTTTACCATCATAGTTTATGGAAAAGCGCTCAAGTAGCCCACAAGACATACAACGTACAACTCGCCCAGTATCGTAAAGAGAGTCTCCAGACGAGCCATAAGGCTCACCTCTCTCAATTGCATACACAGCTTATGCAAGCCAATGAAGAAAATATCAGGCGCATGAGGCAGGCGCAAATAGTCAACGCAGAAGCAGATTTCAAGCGGCGCATGGATGAGCTCGATAAAGCTGCACAGCGAGCTGATATCAGTGCTCAACCTGTCGCTTTTGGTGTCATTTTGGTAAAAGGGGTATAAGGATATGGAGAACTGGTTTGAAGAGCTTTCTTCCATGCGTAAAAAATTTGTTGAAAGTGCAAAAGAGAACAACTTCCACAAGGGAATTCGCCATTCAACCGTTGAAAAATACCCTGATCCAGTGCATTTCGTCTACGAATTACTGCAAAATGCTGAAGACCAGGGCGCAACAGAAGCAAACTTTGAATTATCTGCTGATTGTCTTGTTTTTCGTCATAATGGCAATCCTTTTACAAGGATTGACGTAGAAAACATTACGGGCATTGGCAACAGCGCTAAACCACAAGAAGCGAACAAGATTGGTCGTTTCGGTATTGGCTTTAAATCGGTCTTCGCTATCACAGATCGGCCGGAAATTTATACAGTGTTAGAGGAAAAGCCATTTGCCTTCGCTATAGAAGATTTAGTAGTTCCAATTGCTATCCTAGAGAACTACGAGAATAGCAATCGATGTGATACCCAATTCATATTTCCGTTCATCGAGGGACAAGAAATTTCGCTTTATGCAAAGATCAGGAAAAGATTGTCCGTATTAGGTTTTGAAACCTTGCTTTTTCTGCGAAACCTGGCCTCAATAATATGGAAAACGGAAACAGATCACGGAATTTACCATTGTGAAGGAAAAGGTTCGCGCCGCGAATTACGCGGAGAGACGAATAGAAATGGACAGCTTCGGCAGAAGAGTGCTCATTATCTTGTGTTTACCAGAAATGTAAGCATGAGCGACAACGAGAGGGTATTAGATGTCAGTATAGCATTTAGACTTGACGAGAAAGGAAAGATACTACCAGAACCGGGCCAGAAACTTGTCGTCTATTTCCCTACAGAACAAGTTACTGGGCTGAATTTTCGCTTGCATGGTCCCTTCTTACTCACTGACAACAGGGCAAATATCAAAATCGACAACAAAACGAATAGCAAGTTAATACAAGAGTGCGCTGCTTTACTGGGTGAGAGCATACAACGAATAAAAAAAGAAGACTTACTGACGGTTGATTTTTTATCTATGCTTCCTATTCGCAAAGATATCATATCATCATCATTTCTACCATTATACGACCAGACACTCCAGATCCTGAAACGAAATCGCTTGTTACCTACAACAGATGGAACATTTGCCAGTGCTACACAGGTAAAAATTGCACGTGGCGCGGATCTTCGCGAGTTGATAAATGAGCGACAATTATCGACACTCTATGGAGCGCCAACTCCCTTGCACTGGTTAACATCAGATATTACATCTGATAGGACCCGCGATCTTTACACTTACATAAATAAAGAACTTGAAGTCGAAATCGTAGATCCAGAGGCCTTTGTACGAAAGTTAGAAATATCCTTCCTGAAATTACAAACAGATGAGTGGCTCGTGCGGCTTTATATCTTTTTAAGTACCTAAATTTGGCCCCAATTAGTGGCAGAGAGCCACAAGAAAGGAGCTTGCCAAAAGCAGGATGATGAGGCATACCTATCGAAAAGTGAAAACGTAGCGATAGGAGCATCATCATCATGAACGAATCTACCATATGGGCGACGAAAACGTTTACGGGCAGTGCCAGCCTGGCTGCCGTTGGCATCAAGTTGGCCGAACTGAAGCTCTTTGAGCCGATTGCACAACAGGTGCAGATTGCTCAGAAGACCATCAAGGATCGGCCAAGCGACAAACTTTATGACGCCTTTATCAGCATCCTGGCCGGTGCCCATGGATTGGTCGAGATCAATACGCGACTGCGAGCCGATGTGGGCTTGCAACGAGCTTTCGGGCGCAGCCGCTGTGCTGAGCAATCGGTGGTGCAGGACACGTTGAATGCCTCGACAGCAGAGCATGTGAAGCAAATGGAACAAGCCATAGACAGCATGTATCGCCAGCAGAGTCAGGGCTACCCGCATGACTATCAGGCCAGCTTTCAGGTGCTCGATGTCGATATGAGTGGTCTGCCCTGCGGTCGGCATCCGCAGCCTTTGCCCGGCATCGGCTACTTTGCCAAACAACGCAACCGGCGCGGCCGACAATTGGGCCGCGTGCTGGCCAGCCGCTATGGGGAAATCGTCGTCGATCGTCTCTTTGAGGGCAAGACGCAACTGACCCGCGCCTTGCAGCCCCTGATCCTGGCTGCTGAAGCGACCTTGCAGTTGGATGAGGACAAACGCTCCCGAACCATTGTGCGCGTGGATGCCGGAGGGGGCAGTCTGGCTGATGTCAATTGGCTGCTCGCTCGCGGCTACCTGGTCCACTGCAAAGACTATTCGGGTCAGCACGCTAAACGCCTGGCCAAGAGCGTCACCGACTGGTACGCCGATCCCCATCAGCCCGAGCGTCTGTGCGTCCCGTCAAGCGCATCGCGGTGCGCTGTCGGAAACCTGACGGCACGTTCGCTTATGGGGTGCTGATCTCGGCGTTGTCGGCCCAGCAGGCGCTCACGCAGACCGGCCAGTCGCTCTGCTTGCTCGAGGATCCCGCAGCGGTGCTGCTGGCTTACGTCACCTTCTATGATCAACGGGGAGGCGGGGTCGAAACCTCCTTTAAGGGCGATAAGCAGGGACTGGGCCTCGGCAAACGCAGCAAAAAACGCTTTGAAGCCCAACAGATGCTGATGCTGTTGGGGAGT
>WNFF01007304.1_pt1 | contig 10546 bp, 13 predicted proteins | sample 5400441 | NCBI WGS metagenome assembly WNFF01 (sample SAMN13153345, study PRJNA577476) | soil metagenome | isolation source: 120 cm saprolite under Douglas fir tree site 2 hole 3 replicate 1 | place: USA:California | collected 2015-04-18
CCATTCGTCCCACCGCCTTCTCCGCCGGCATTGGCAGCCCGCGAGCTCGAAGCTGACCGGCCAGTTCTATATCACTGACGCTACCCGCAACGCGGGCAGCGAGAAGGGCCAGCACGCTGTCCGGCCATTGGCTTCGAGCCTCCAGGCGGACATGGGCGGACCGCTCCTCGGCAAGCCGACCAGCGACGTACAGGGGGACTCCCAGATCGAATATCCGAGCCGCCTCAGCGAACGCCCGCTGAACGCCCGTCCGGCGCCCGCTACCAAACCCTCGAGGCGGTTCGAAAAGCCACCGACGTCGACCAGCCCTCAGCTCATGTAGGCGCAGACGCAGATCGCCAAGACGGCGCTTGGGCACTAATAGAAGGACGAGGAGCCAGAGGGCGGCAACCTCCAGACCATGAGCGAGTTCAGGCGGCACGATCGGCCTCCTGGTTCATCAGATCAGGCAAGAGCTGTCGTGCGAACCGAGCGAGCGCATCGCGGGCACGCGATTCGAAACGAAGCACCCACGGAAAGCCTTTCAGGTCATTGGTCGCAACGACCCGATCGTCCGGAACCACTGCCAGGTGCAGGAGACCCGACATCAGAGAGGTCGGCATTGGCTTCGTCGCGGCCGCCTGGTCGACGATGAGCGCCAGTTTGCCCTCAAGGCCCCGCTCCCACGCCCGGTCGGCCCACGCAGCGGTGGCTGAGGCCGACTTCAGGGTCGGCCTTGCGATCAAAAGCGACACGTCGCTGGTTTCGACCGCGACGTCGATGAGCCATCGATCTCCCGATGGCACCTCAAGTACAACCAGGTCGTAGGCGCGCCGAAGCACCGGGATCAGAAGGCGCAGGCGCTGACCATTCAGCGTGTCTGGACCGACGCACAGCAACTCGCAGCCGCTCGGATGCCGGACCGCGAGGTCGACGACCGATTCATCGACGCTGGCCCGGTGGCTGAGGAAGTAGTTACTCAGCGGCGCCGGATCAAGGCCAAGAGAAGTCGTCAGCTGGCCGGCGGTTAGCAAGCAGATCGGACGCGGTCGTCGATCACCTGCGACGGTTCCGACAGCCGCCACTTGAACGGCAAGGTTGAACGCCAGAGTTGTGCTGCCACACCGAGGCTCCAGCGCATGAAACGCGATTACTGGTGACACGCGACGGCAGGCCGGCAGCGATGGCGGAGGAATTAATGGCTCAGTGTCAGTTGGCTCTCCGGGTACTGGGGATGGCCATGGAAAGGCAGCCGCCACCACCGCGGCCGCCAGTGCGAGGACAACCACTACGAGAGTCGCCGGGAGCCAACCGACCTCAAGCGCCCTGGCGAGTTGAGGTACATGACTCGCCGCCACGGCAAGAGCAATGGCCACGAGCACCGAAAGCCCAGCCCATACGAACACACGGAGCCCGCGGGCGACGTTACTGGCCATAGGCGAAGCTCGCACTCCGCGATTCCGTCAGTGTGGCTGCCCCGAGAACGAGTAGCTGCACCACGAGACGGCCGGTGATCGTGACGCGCTGTCCCTGAACCGTCGGCGACGATCCTCGCTTGGACCGGGTCGAGAACTGCGACACGGCCGTTGCTGCTCCGGTATGCAGCCTCATCGATCGTCGACGCACCATCTTCTGCCGACGCCTGCAGGGTCTCCCCGAGCTGCGCATAGCCAGACTCAACCAGCGCGGTGTCGATGACGAAGACCGAAAGCGGGACAAACAGGAATGCCATTACGAGGGCTGACATCACCAGGATCTGACCCTCCTGCCGCGCGAGACCGCGCCTCATGGAGTTCGGCTCCGGTAGGGCTCGATAAGCGCGTGGGCCTGCCAGGTCATGAGCACCCGGTCGCCGAGCACCTGCCGCGCGATCGGAAACGCGGCGAGGCTGACGTAGCCTCGCACAGTGACCGTGAGCGCAGTCCCGCGCTGGAAGCTGCCGGTGTCGATTGTGAGCTGGAAGTCCTCTATCTGCGCTCCGCGGACGGCCTCCTGTCCCGCGGCCAGACCCGCGGTCTGCGCGGCCTGGGCGCTCGGTGCTCGGGCAGCGGCGAAAGCCGCCTGCGATGCGGCCGATCGGATCGCCATGTCCTCGCCCACCACCTGGCCCACCGCGAGGATCCCAAGCGACAAGAGGAGCAGGACGAAGGCGCTCAGCGCCCACTCGACTAGCGCCTGACCGGACTGGACTCTCATGACGAACCCGGCTGAAAACGCTCGATCGTGTGCACCGAGCGTGACTGAATCGATAAGCGATTGAAGGGCGGGAACGGCAAGGGCAGGATCGCCGGCGCATAAGCGGTCGCGGTTACCACGACAAGGTCTCCCTCGATTGAGGCCGACACGTCGGCCGGCCCCGCACCCGGCTCGAGTCGCGACCACAACGTCTCCGCCTCGAGCTTGCCGTCACCCGGTTGGTGCCCGACCAGACTGGCCTGGAACGCACCCTCGCGCGTGGCGAGGTCCAGACTCGAGCGGTAGTTGAGGAAGATCGCAACCTGAGCGGTGCCGACGACGAGCAGCATGAGCAGCCCGACGGTGAAGGCGAACTCGACCATCGACTGCCCGCGCTCGCTCACAGCCGACTCAACGTCCCCAGCAGCGGCGAGAACACCAGGTACATGACGAGCGCCAGCAGTGGCATCACGAAGAAGACCAGCGCAGGCACCGTCATCAGAACCGGGGCTCGCGTGATCCGCTCCCGGTAGCGCGCATGCCAACCGCTCCGGGCGGCCTGCGCGAAGTCCGCGAGCAGCGCGGCCATTCCAGTCCCGTACCGACGGCCGATCCGGAAGGTGTCTGCCAAGCGGTGCAGGTCCTCGACGCGGTAGCGCTCCGCGACCTCGTCCAAGGCCGCTTCCAGTTCCAACCGTTGGACCTCCTTGACCCGAAGGGCTTCGCGAACCAGATCTGCCGACGGATCCGCGTAAGTCGCCACCGCCGCAGCCAGCGCGCCCTCGGCGGTAGCTGCCCCGCTCTCGAGTAGGACGCGCGCGCCCGTCAGAACGCGTGGTAGCCGCCTGGCGACTTCCGCACGAAGACGGCGCGATCGGTAGTTCCACAATGCAAGCTGCCCCGCCGCCAGCGAGACGCCACCAATAAGTCCTACGACCGGCGCGGTGGCGGCGAGCAGGTAAGCACCCTCGACCAGAGTGAGTGCGGTCACGGCGGCGATCCCGGCCGCGGCGCCGCCGCCCGCCAACCAGAGAAGGCGCCTGGCCGCCGCCTCGGTCGTCACGGGCATTCGGTCGGAGCTGAGTGCCAGAAGCAGGCGGTCTGGTTCCGAACTGCGCATCAGACCACCGATGCCAATCGATGTGGACCGGCCGGAGAACCACACACGCCGTCGCTGGCCATCGGTTGCATCGGCAACACGCAGGATCGCGCGGCGGTGGACGACCCACTCCTCGGCGGTGAGCCGCCGTGGCCACGCTAGGTAAACCGCTGCGATGGAGAACCCACCCACGACCGAGAGGACAAGTGCGGCCGCCAACGCCGCGGTCATTCGCCCACCTCGCGCAGGCGGAGCCGGCTCTCGCGCGGAGGTTCCGACATCCGCTGGAGAACGCCGTAGCCGAGCGCCATCCAGGCGACCGCCAGCCCGAAGACGACCTCGCCGGCTGCGGAGCGAAACGGTGCAAGGAGTGCAGGCGCCAGCAGCTGTAGCGTGACCAGAAAGACGAACGGCAGGAACGCGAGCAGGATCACTGAAGCCTCGACACCCGACCGCATGGCCTTCGCCTCCGCTTGCAGCCGAAGCGTCTCTGACCAATCGGCAACCAGCGCCTCGAGGGCGGGTACCAGCTTGCCGCCGCGACGCCAGTGCAGGGACAAGCCGAGCGCGAGGTCGTCGAAGAGCGGATCGGCGATGCGATCGCGCACGCGATCAAGCGCCTCGGCGAATGCTGTCCCTCCGGGCCCGTAGCCGCCCGCGGCGACGACCTCGCGGAAGATGCGGCGCGCCTCGTAAGGGCCACTCTCGGCAAGCGCCTCCAACATCTGGGTCGCACTGCCAGCCCGTGACATAACGGCGATCCCATGCCGCACGGCTTCCAGCAGGGCTTGTTGGCGCCGCGATTCGAAGCCTCGGCGCTTTGCTTCCAGGGCCACACCGGCGAGGTGGTATGTGATCACAAAGGCCACAAGACCTAGCACCGGCAACCCAAACCATGCCCAGGCCACTACCCCAGCGAGGAGGGCGCCACCAGCGCGGAGCAGGATCCATACCTCGGTTGGAATCGAGTCCAGACCGGCCTGGGCCAGAGCGACGCGGACCGTCTCTGGCCTCAGAGCCATTGCAAGGCGCCGTCGTACCCAACGCAGCCCGACCCGCAAGTCACCTGCGACGATGACGCCCACGCATAGCAATGCGCCGACGAGAGCGCCCGCGACCAACAGCGTCCTAGCCGCGCCCATCGCTCAGGACCTGTCGCACCAATCCCTCGGGATCGATCCCGGCCACCAACAGCTTCCGCCAGATCTTGTCCGGCATGTGCATAAGAGCGTCCGGTCGCCATTCCCAACTGTCATCGGCGATCCGGTACACCGCCGCTTCCGACACAATCGGGCTTCCGAGCGGGTCCTCCGGGTTCTCAGCAACGAAGGCGAGTGATGCGAGCCGCCGAACCTCATCGTCTCCGCGATGGAAGGTGCTCAGGTGGACGACGAGGTCGACACCGCTGCCGACCATCTGGCGGACAACGTGCGGGGCCAAATTCGCGTCGCCCGACATTGCCAGCACCTCGAGTCGGCTGAGTGCCATTCGCGGACCGCTCGCGTGCAGGGTGGTGAGGCTGCCGTCGTGGCCGCTGGTCATGGCGTGGAGCATGTCCATCGCCTCCTTGCCCCTGACCTCACCGACGATGATCCGCCGCGGCCGCTGCCGCAGGGCGCCACGCTGGAAAAGATCCTGAAGTGTGATGCGACCCGCACCTTCGACGTTGGCGTCGCGCTCTTCCAGGCTGATGAAGCCGCGGCGCAGCTCGTGTAGCCAGAGCTCGGTCTCAGTTTCCAGCACACATGTGCGCTCGCCGTCGGGGATCATCAGTGCGAGCACACGCGCGAGGGTCGTCTTGCCGGTGCCGGTCGGGCCGCTGAGGATGATGTTCAACCGCGCCCGGACTGCAGCGTCCAGGAGCGGGATCATCGCGAAGGGCAGCGTCCCGGCTCGCGCCAGGTCATCGAGGTAGAGGAAGCGGCGCAACTGCTGCTTGCGGATCGTGATCGCAAGAGGCTTAGCAACCGGCGGCAGAATGGCGTTCAGCCGGCTGCCGTCGCGCAACGTGATGGTCACGATCGGGTTCGCAAGATCGAAGTGCTTGCCCGCCTGCTCGGCGTAGAAACGCACCAGCGTGACCAGCTCGTCCTCAGATCCGTACGCCACCGGCAGCGGCTCGCGATGGTCACCGTACTCGAGGTAGCCACCGTCGGCGCCATCAATGTGGATGTCCTCGACACCATCGATTGCCAGCAGCTCGCCGAGGGGACCCAGCGCGCCATGGCTGACGTACATGCGTTGGCGAATCTCCCAGTACTGAACCTGGGACAACTGCGGCAGTGATGCGGAGCGAGCCGTAGCGGCGTGGTAGTCCCGCACTGCTTTGTCGGCGAGGCCGAAAATTGTGCGATCGTCTGCGGGCACCGGCCGCGGATCCTGCCGATCCCGGAGCACCTCGTCAAGGCTCTTGCGGAACGCCGGGAGAATATGTGCTTCCGCCTGCCTCACCTGGTCCGGGCTGGCGTCAACGGCCTGCACGTCACGACCTCAGCGCAGGTTCAGGAGCGGGCTCTGAATCGGGCACGATCGACGCGGTCAACGCCTCAATAGCTCGACGCGCGACGAGCGCCTGGTCACCGTGGACCTTCTTGTATCGCGGATGCTCGGGCTCCGGAATGCTGAGCGCCCGAGGCGAATGCTGCAGCTCGACCCGGCGCCAATAGTCCGGGGTGTCCGGGATGCTCGCTGCCGTCATCAGGCCGTACTCACTATCGGCGTAGCGGTCGGCTCCAACCAGCGATCCGCTGTGGACGCGGTTGAGCACAATGCGCGTGCGCCTCAGCCAGTCATACCCGGCCTCGTCCAGGCGCCCGAAGTGTCGTTCAAGCGCATCCATGCCAAGCGGGCTCGGTGTCACCACCCAGCACAGCTCACCGGCAGTCACAGGCGTCGGGAAACCAGACCGGACCCGTCCGAGGTCGATCACGACGTGTTGGAATTGCTGGCTGGCCGCCTGCATCAGGCTGGTAAGGAAGTGGTCCGAAATGCGCTCCGCCTGATCTGGCTTTAGCAGTCCGGGCAAGACGGCCAGCCCATCACGCCAGGACAGGTGCGCCTCCAGCTCGTCACCGCCAACCGGAGCGAGCTGCGCGTTGTAGGCGAGGTGGAACACGTTGCGCGACGCATCTAGGTCGAGCAGCGGTGCGATCTCCGGCGAGTCGAGGTTGAGGTCGATGAGCAAAGTACGCGCCTTCGCTGAGAGCACAGCCGCCATGCCGAGCGCGATGGTCGTAGCCCCATCAGCTCGAGCAGAGAAGACGCCGATCGCGGCCATCACGAGGCTCCGCCGGCCGGAATCTTGTCCTGGACCCCGCCCGGCTGCATCTTGATCAAGGCGATACCGCCGTGGTCCGCGTACCACTCGACCTGAGGCGCGAGCTTTGCTGGCACCCAGAGGTCGACCGAGCCCTGCCCGATGCCCAGGACCTGGACGTCCTGCATATAGACCAGGTCAACCTGCGAGCCGTTGGCCAATGTGGTGGTGACCAGAAGCGCGACGTGGTCGCCTGGGGCTAGGGTGGCGGGCATCCGGCGGACCGGGACGGCCACGTCCCACAGGCCAGCAGTGAACTGCGATGCAACCACATCTGCTGGGATGAGGTCGCCAGCGTTCACATCCACCGCAGCCACCTGCCCAAGCACGCGGCTCCGGTCGGAATCCCGGAGAAGGGTCGCCAGGACCGAAGGGTCCTGTGTCCGCAGCCGTGCCGTCGTGAGTTCGTCCGGCGTGATGGACGTGCCGGCGTGGATCGACTTCGCAGCACGCAGTACGGACACCATCTGGTTGGCGTCCGCACCGGGTCCCAGAACAACGAGCGCGTAAGCGGCCAACGCCAGCATCGCGGCTAGGCCGAGCAACGCGGCAAGACGCCATCGGCGCTCCGACGTACCAGCGACGACGCGCAGGCGTCTCGGTTCGGCGGCGGCCATCACGGCGCTCCGATCGCTTCGGGTTGGACCTGGTACACGGAGTAGGGCTGCGAGTAGGGCTTGGTCTTGACGCCAAGCGTGAGCCACGGCCCGCCGTTGACCGAGTAAGTGACGAGGTAGCGCAGGACGGCGGCGGCGGTGTAACCGTTGGAGAGCCGGTAGGTATCGGTCTGATACACGTGCTGCACATCGCTCTGAGCTGGGTATGCCTGGCCGAGGTCGATCGAGTCGTAACCGATGCCGTCGCCGAACTCCCACGAGACGCCGACAAGCCGTGCTCGGACGCGCACCGTGAGCGGACCTGAGGATGCCGCGGCGTCGGGCATGGCTGCGCTGCCGCCGCCGAGCCAGAACCACGACGGCAGACCGGTCAGCCCGGTGCCGGGGTTTATGCCCATAACGAGTGTCGGCCATGGCTGCTTCGAGCTCGCCTGATCAGCGAGCGCGATCTCGGGCGTGGTCGGCGGCAGCAAACTATCGGTCGGGTTGGGAACGCAGACAATGCCGAGCGAGTTGCCGTTCGAGTCATAAACGAAGTAACCGGTTTGGCCAGCAGGACATGCTGGCAGCGAAAGCCCTACGTTCGGGTTGCTCAACGTCCCGTTGTTGTTTTGGATGGGAGCCGGGACCGAGTTGTAGGGCACGGGACGATACGTGTAGTCCGGCAGGCTGTTCGGGGTCGTGCCTGACCCGGACGGGCGGGTCGCAGCCGTCGCGTTGATACCCGTTGGGTCGTAGCCGGCCGAACCCTGGCTCACGACCGGGCCATTGCTGACCGGACCCACGTTGACGGTTCCTCCGTCGCCACCCGGAGCCTCGGCATATGCCGCGATGGGCCAGAGGGCCACCACTGCAAGAGCCGCAAGGGAAAGCCGGGCAGGCCGCCATAGCCTCATGACGACGTGGTCACCGAATGCACCTCAGCGTCCGTGATGAGGTACCGGCCCCCAACGGACTTCATCCAGAACTTGTCGTCAAAACTGATTGAGAATTGCTGGAGGACCGAACCATCGGCGGCCTTTGTCAGCGTGATCCGCGACGTCCCGATTTCCTCTACACACCAAGTCACCGAGGAATCGTTCGGATCTACGAGCTTCCCGACGCGGACGGTTGTCAGTTGATTCTTGAAGTCCTCGAAAACACCGGCCGCGTGGTTCTGATCGAGGGCGGAGCGAAGCTTGGCCAGCCGGTTACCGGTATCTGCCCCCGGCAGCAGGCTTCCGTCGCTGGTCTGATAGGCGCGCAGCTCGACCTGTCCGTCAGCGACCAGGTCGCCCTTCACTTTCGCAGCGTCAGAGGCGTTGACGAGGTCGCCTCGGTCAGCCGGGTTGAAGGGGTTCTGGAAGTAGCCCGCCGGCGGCCACGGATGGATCACCGGGATGTTGGCGTAGCGGAGATCTCCGAGCCGTCCGGTGGCGCCCAAGACTGCGATGCCGCCGAGTATCACAAGGACAAGAGCGGCCGCCAGTCCGGTCCGGGCCCAACTCCCCAGAACCGCTTCTCTCACGTGAAGACCCCGTGCCCCAGCGGGCCTGGTGAGCATGGCTTTGGCCCTTTTACGACCTTAAGTGGCATCTTAACGCCGTTCGACTGAACCTCCAACATCACGCGGCCGGCCGGCACCGTTTCGGAACCTAGGATGCGCTCGGGAAGCCTACGAATCCTCATCCCAACCTCAGCGATTCCTCAACTTTCGCTGAGGTTCGCGGCACGGGTCTTCGGCCGGGAGCCGATCTGACATGCAAGGGCACGCCGGAAACGTACTAGGCGGGCACCCGCTGAAAACCTGCTGAAAACCCGCCGAGAACCCGCTGAAAACCCGCTGACCGCCCGCTGGTCAAGATTCATGGCCGACTCCGGTCACCTTTAGTGGCGACGACGACTTGTCGTGATCAGGGTCTGTGGACCTCCTGGCGAGAGCCGACAGCGGGTTTTCAGCGGGTTCTCAGCGGGTGGTCGCCTCCTACGGTCGAAGCCAAATTCTCGTGAGGAGGCAACGACGAACATGCTGCGATTCAGCGACCAGATCCACCGCGCGTTCATCGACACGGTTCAATCAGGAGTACTTGACGTGCCTGAAGCGGACCTGCTCGCGCTGCCGATCCGGCTGCGTGACCTGGAGTGCCCGGGCGAGGAACGCGACACCCTGTGGCGGTTGCTCGTCGGCCGATTCCAGGCAGGACCCCGGGGGCCATGGTCCGCGGTGGTCCTCGAAGCAATGCGGCCGGACCTGGCCGCAGCAATCGCGAGCATTCCTGCGATGCCGCCAGCGATCAGCAGGAACGACATCGCCCAACAGCTCACCGCGGAGCTCCTGACGGCGGCGGCCGATGCTCCTGCGGAACCAGCGCGCTGGACTCCGCACCGTCTGATGAGCAGAGCCACGACCGCGGTCTACCGTTGGCTTGCCGACGAGGTGCCCGGCCTTGGCGGCGAACCGCCTGAGCTGCCCGCGCCAAATGCTGCTATCGAGGCGAGAGCCGAGCTCGCCGAGCTCGTCTGGGAGATTGAGGTGAGCCACTTCCCTTCTCGGGCGCTGGTGCTCCTGTATCGCCAGGAATTTGTTGGCGAGACGCTGACAGAACTTGCCAGCGAGGCCGGCATTTCCGTCGAGGCCCTGAAGATGCGACGCCACCGGGCCATCAAGGCGTTGCGCAGGCGATTGTCCGAGGCAGCCTGAACTCAGCGGGTTCTCAGCGGGTTGTCAGCGGGTGCACAGCGGGGGGTGGAGACCGTTACTTTCGCCTCCGCCGCGGGGGATTGATAAAGCATGAAGACATTTAATCGAGCCCGCCTCAAGTCGCTCCTGGCGGCCGGCGGGGCGGCAGTCCTGCTCGCGATCCTGCTCGCCGTCCCCGTCTACGCCGCCGCCGGCGACATCAATACCGTCATCGACAGCGTCCGTAACTGGGTCGCCGGCCTGCTCGCCGCGCTGGCGACCCTCTTCCTCACCATCGGCGGGGCGCGATACCTCACCGCCAACGGCAATCCGCGGGCGGTTGAGGAAGGCAAGGCCGCGATCAAGTCGGCGATGATCGGCTACGCGTTGGCGCTGCTGGCGCCGATGCTGGTCTCGATCCTCCAGAAGGTGCTCAACACCTGATGGACATCACATCCCAGGTGATCGACGCGATCAACGGCTGGCTGCAGAGCCTGGCCGAGCACCTGCTCCGGCCGGCTCTGACCGCCGCCGGGCAGCTCCTGTTCCAAACGCCTGCCTACGACTCCATCCCGGATGTCGGTCGCGCTTGGTCGTTGGTCCGCGATGCAGCGGACGGCCTCTTCGTCCTCGCATTGCTTGCCGCGGGCGTACTGGTCATGGCGTCGGGGACCTTCGAGTCGCGCTACTCGGCGAAGGTT
>WNFF01005291.1_pt1 | contig 10545 bp, 9 predicted proteins | sample 5400441 | NCBI WGS metagenome assembly WNFF01 (sample SAMN13153345, study PRJNA577476) | soil metagenome | isolation source: 120 cm saprolite under Douglas fir tree site 2 hole 3 replicate 1 | place: USA:California | collected 2015-04-18
AATGAAATTCTGCACCATCTGCGCGGTCACCGCGGCGGGATAGGCCGAGACGCCGCGCGCAGCGACGCCGTGATTGCCGGCGAAGACGACCGTGCGCGGATGCTCGATCCGCGGCGGGTGCCGTCCCTGCCAGGTAGCGAGCCAGCCGGCCAGTTCCTCGATCCGGCCAAGCGCCCCGGCGGGCTTGGTCAACTGGCGTTCGCGGGTCGCCGCCGCGCTGCCGGCTTCGAGATCGGGCCCGGGCAGATGTGCCAGGAGTGCGCGGATCTCGTCGAGACTGGCGGCCGGGTCGGGCACGGCGTCACGTTGCCCGGCCGTGATGGTCGGCCAGCACCTGGGCGATCACCCGAGTGATCCGTCGCCCGGTCGGCAAATGCAGGAATTCGTTGGGCCCATGCGCGTTGGAATGCGGCCCGAGCACGCCGGTCACGACAAATTGCGCCGCAGGAAAGCGCTCGCCCAGCATCGCCATGAACGGGATGCTGCCGCCCTCGCCCATATAGGCCGGGGGCGCGCCGAACGCCGCCTCGGACGCGCGCGCCAGCGAGGCGCCGAGCCACGGCGCCAGCGCCGGTGCGTTCCACCCGGCGGAGGCCGCTTGCGGCGTGAAGGCGACGCGAGCGCCGCTCGGCGGGTCCGCTTCAAAGAGCTTTTGCAGCGTTGCGCCGGCGGCCTCGGCATCGAGTGTCGGCGGCAGGCGCAGGCTCAGCTTGGCGCTCGAATGGGGCAGCAGCACATTGCCGGCATCGCCCGGTTGCGGCAGCCCGTCGATGCCGATGACCGCGAGCTGTGGCCGCCAGGTGCGGTTGAGCACCAGCTCGGTCAGATCGTCCGACATCGGTCTGGTGCCAGGCACGAACGGGAATTTCGTGTAAACGGCGTCGCTGAGCGCGGCCGCGGCGCGCTTCGCCTGGTCGAGCCGCTCGGCCGGGATCTGGGCATAAAGCGAGGCGGGAATGATCCCGCCGGTCGCCTCGTCCTCGAGGCGCGACAGCAGCTGCCGCAGAATGCGGAAGCTCGACGGCACGACCCCCGACGCATCGCCCGAATGGACGCCCTCCTCGAGCACCTCGACCCTCAACGTGCCGGCTGCGATGCCGCGCAACGAGGTCGTCATCCAAAGTTGCTCGTAGTTCCCGCATCCCGAATCGAGACAGATCACCAGCGAGGGGCGGCCGATCCGTCCGGCGAGATGATCGATGTAAAAGGGCAGGTCATAGCTGCCGGACTCTTCGCAGGCTTCGATGACGATGACACAGCGAGCATGCGGCACCCCCTGCCCATGCAAGGCCGCCAAGGCGGTCAGCGCGCCGAACATCGCATAGCCGTCATCGGCGCCGCCGCGGCCGTAGAGGCTGTCGCCGTCGAGCCGCGGGGTCCACGGCCCATAGCCCTCGGCCCAGCCGACCATCTCGGGCTGCTTGTCGAGGTGGCCGTAGAGCAGCACGGTATCGCTGTTAGTCCCGGGGCCGACGCCCGGCACCTCGATCAGCATCAGCGGCGTGCGCCCGGGCAGGCGGACGATCTCGAGCGTCGCGCCCGGCAACAGCGCGACCTGCTCGCGCGCCCAGCCCTCGAACAGCCGCACCGCCTCGTCCATATAGCCGTGCGCCGCCCAATCCGCGTCGAACGCCGGCGATTTGTTGGGGATCTTGATGTATTCGACCAGGGTCGGGACGATCGCGTCGCCCCAGCACTGGTCGACGAAATTCCCGAGCTTCTTGGTATCCAGCATAGGACGAGCCCCCGATTGCGGCCGGACCATGCTATCACCGGTGCGCAATCCGGCGCCACGCGCGCCGTGCCGCCCAAGCGAAAGCGCCGGCCGGTGATCCTCGTCTTTGGCTCGATCAATATCGATTTGCTGGTGCCGGTGCCGCTCCTGCCGCAGCCCGGCGAGACGGTGCTCGGCGGCGACTATGCGCTGCTGCCCGGTGGCAAGGGCGCCAACCAGGCTTTGGCGGCATGCCGCGCCGGGGCCGCGGTCACGATGGCGGGCGCGGTCGGCAGCGATTCCTTCGCCGGCCTCGCGCTTCAATCGTTGCGTGCCGACGGCGTCGATCTCGGTCTGGTGCGGCATGTCGATCGACCGACCGGCTGCGCCGCGATCATGGTCGGAGCGGAGGGAGAAAACCTGATCGCGGTGGCGTCAGGCGCCAATCGCACCGCCGCCGCGGCAAGCGTCCCCGATTCGATGCTCGGCCCCGAGACGATCGTGGTGTGCCAGATGGAAGTGCCGGCGGTGGAGAACTGGGCGCTCATCCGCCGCGCCCGCGCCGCCGGTGCCCGCGTGGTCCTCAACCTTGCACCGGCCGCGCCAATCGATCCGGCGCTCTTCACCGAGATCGACATTCTCGTCGCCAACGAGGGCGAGGCCGCCGCCCTCGGCGCCGACCCGGCGGCGCTCGCACGCCGCTTGCGGCAGGCCCTCGTCGTGACAAGCGGCAGCGCGGGGTCGAGCGCCTTCCTCGCCGATGGCGGGCGTATCGACACTCCGGCGCTGGTGATCGAGCCGATTGATACGACGGGCGCCGGCGACACCTTTGTCGGGGTGTTGGCGGCGGGGCTCGATCGCCGGCTCGCGCTGACCGCGGCGTTGCGCCAGGCCAGCTCAGCCGCCGGGCTTGCCTGCCTCGCACACGGCGCGCAAGCCGCGATGCCCGACCGTGCCGCGATCGAGGCGGCCGTCGCTCGCTTGCCGGGTTGAAAGCCTGCTCCTCTTGTGTTCCTTTTGCCGCTGCGGCTGATAGAATCGCCGCGATAAGAGTGCCTGCGGCCTCCGTTGGCCGCCAACAGGGCATCTGAACGGGAGGGGACAAGATGACGACAGCCGAAATTTCCCCCACCGGCCTATCCGACGCCGAGCACAGTGCGCAACTGCGGCGCGCCGTCGTCGCCAGCACGGTCGGAACAGTGATCGAGGCCTACGATTTCCTGCTCTACGGCCTGGTGGCGCCGCTCGCCTTAGCGAAATTGTACTTCCCCGCTTCCGATCCGCTGGTCGCCACGTTGCAGGCCTTCGCGATCTATGCCTCCGGCTTTGTCATCCGCCCGGTCGGCGCCGCGATCTTCGGACATTACGGCGACCGCATCGGCCGCAAGGCGACGCTGATCACGACGCTGCTATTGACCGGGCTGTCGACTTTCGCCGTCGGCTTCGTGCCAAGCTACGCGACGATCGGCATCTGGGGCGCGGTTATCCTGACCGTGCTGCGTTTGATCCAGGGCATCGGCGTCGGCGGTGAATGGGGCGGCGCGGTGCTGCTGTCGATGGAATGGGCGCGGACCAGCGCGCATCGCGGCTTCATCGCCTCATGGCCACAATGGGGCGGCCCGTTCGGGCTGTTTCTGGCGAATTTGGCGGTGCTCGCGTTCAGCGCTATGTCGGGCGATCAATTTCTCGATTGGGGATGGCGCGTGCCGTTCTGGCTCTCGATCATCATGGTCGGGATCGGACTGTATATCCGCCTCGGGATCCTCGAAACCCCTGTCTTTACGCAGTTGGTCGAGCAGAACCGCATCGAACGCGCGCCGGTCCTCGAGGTCATCAAACGGCAGCCGAAAGAGATCATCCTGACGGCGCTGGTACGGACCGGCCAGCAGTCGCCGTTCTACATCTTTACCGCCTTCGTTTTCAGCTACGGGACGACCGTGTCGCACAGTTCGCGCAATCTGCTGCTGACCGCGCTGCTGGTCGCCACCGCGATATCTGCGGTAACGATCCCGCTCTTCGGGCATCTGTCGGATCGTTTCGGCCGCAGGCGGATCACGCTGATCGGCGCGGTCGCGATCGCTGTCTGGGGCTTTGTCTATTTCGCTCTGATGAACACCGCGATCCCCGCCTGGGTATTCCTGGCGATCGCGCTGTCGTTGATCGCGCACGACATGATGTGGGGGCCACAGGGGGCATTGATCGCCGAATGCTTCGCGCCGCGGCTGCGCTACAGCGGCTTTTCGCTCGGCTTCCATCTCGCCTCGATCACCGCGGGTGGCCCGGCGCCATTGATCGCGACGGCTCTGCTCGCCTGGACCGGGTCGGGTTATGTGATCGCGCTCTACATCCTGTTTTGCGCGATCGTCACAATCGTGTCGACGCTCTTTCTGCCGGATCTCACGAACCGCGACATCTCGCAAGAGGCCTACGGCGCCGTGCCGGAGCGCGCCGGTGGAGCCTAGGCTAGCCGCCGCCGGGCCGACAGTGCTCGCGGAACTCGGCGAGCACATCGAGATAGAGCTGGCGCTTGAACGGCACGATCAGGTCGGGCAGCCGCTCGGGCGCGACCCATTCCCAGGCGTCGAACTCGGGATGCTCGGTGGCGGCGGGGTCGATATCGCCATCCTCGCCGGCAAAGCGCATCGCGAACCATTTCTGCCGCTGGCCGCGATAGCGCCCGCCCCACATGCCGCCGAACCGTTTCCACAGCTCTTCAGGCACGTCGTAATGCAGCCATCCCTGGCTTTCGGCGAGGATGGCGGCGTTGTCGGTGCCGACCTCCTCCTTCAGCTCGCGGATCGCCGCCTGGCGCGGGGTCTCGCCCGGGTCGATGCCGCCCTGCGGCATTTGCCAGGCCGCGAGGCCGGCCGGCATGTCGATGCGGCGTCCGACGAAAACGTTGCCCTCAGGGTTGAGCAGCATGATCCCGACCGCCGGGCGATAGAGCGCCCGCTCACTGTCGGGCAGCGTCACCCTGGCCATCCCGAAGGCGAGCGCGGCGCGGCCGGTACCGTACTCAATTCACGACACGGCCGTTGAACAGCGCGATGCCACGCAGCATGTCGACCGCCCGGGCGAGTTGATAATCATCGGCGGTCCCCATGATCGAGGGGTCGACCGTGCTCTTCTCGGCCGCGCTCTCGCTCTTGTCGTCCTTCTTGTCGCCCGCCGCGGCGCTCTTGTCGTCCTTCTTGTCGGCCGACGGGCGCTCGATCTTGGCGGCTTCGACGACGATGTCCGGGTCGATGCCCTTCGCCTGGATCGAGCGGCCCGAGGGCGTGTAGTAGCGCGCCGTGGTCAGCCGCATCGCGCCATGCCCGGCGAGCGGGATGATCGTCTGCACCGAGCCTTTGCCGAAGGAGCGCGTGCCGAGCAGGATCGCGCGATGGTGGTCCTGCAACGCGCCGGCGACGATCTCGCTGGCCGAGGCCGAGCCGCCATTGATCAGGACCGCGATCGGCAGACCGCTGGCCGCCTTCGCGCCGGGGCGGGCGTTGTAGCGCTGCGCGTCATCCGAGCGGCGGCCCCGGGTCGACACGATTTCGCCCTTGTCGAGAAACGCGTCGGAAACCGCCACCGCCTGATCGAGCAGCCCGCCCGGGTTGTTGCGCAGATCGAGGATCACCCCGATCAACTTGTTGTCGGCCTGCTGCTTGAGGTTCTTCAGTGCGTTGGCGAGGCCGACATCGGTTTGCTCGTTGAACGAGGTGATGCGGATGTAGCCGATGTTCTTGCTTTCGATATGCGAGCGGACCGACTGGATCTTGATGATCGCGCGGGTGAGCTTGACGTCGAACGGCTCGCGTCCCTCGCGGCGGATCGTCAGGTTGATGTCGCTGTTTACCGGCCCGCGCATCCGGTCGACCGCCTCGGGAAGGGTGAGGCCCTGCACCGGGGTGCCGTCGAGATGGGTGATCAGGTCCCCGGGTTTGAGGCCGGCATGCGCCGCCGGCGTATCGTCGATGGGCGAGACCACTTTGACGAGCCCATTCTCCATCGACACTTCGATGCCCAGCCCGCCGAACTCACCGCGAGTCTGGACCTTCATGTCGTTGAAGTTCTTGGAATTGAGATAGTTGGAATGCGGATCGAGCGAGGTCAGCATGCCGTTGATCGCGCCCTCGATCAGCGTCTCGTCGCTGACATCGTCGACATAATCCGCCCGGACGAGCTCGAAAACGTCGCCGAACAGGTCGAGCTGCTTATACGAATCCGAGGTGTTCGACGGAGCAGCGCCGACATCCTGGTGCAACGTAAACAGAAAGACCGCTCCGGCAGCCGCCGCGATCAGCCCCAATCGCTTCATTCACGCACCTTTTGGTCCCCGTCTGGTTCGTTGCGCCCCGCGGCGCCGGGCGCCAGCCACGGTTGGGGATCGACCGGGCGGCCGTCGCGGCGCAACTCGAAATACAGCGCGCCGCCGGAACCCTCCGGCATGGCGCCCACCGGCTCGCCTGCCAAAACCCATTGATCGGCGTTGACGTCGATCCGTCCCGGCCCGGCGAGCAATGAATAATACAGGCCGCCATGTCGGATGATCAAGACGAGCCCGAGATTGCGAAACGGCCCGGCATAAATGACGCGGCCATCAAACGGCGCGACGGCAACGGCGCCCGGGAATGCGGCAAGGCCGAGGCCCTGGTTTGCTGTCGCCCCAGCCTCTCTTGCGGCGTCGCCGAAGCGCCGGGCGATCGTGCCGGAGATTGGAAGCACCAGGACGGAATGGGGCGGATCAAAGGCGTGCAGCTGATGCGGCCGGGTAGGGTCGGCGGCTTCTGCGGTCAGCGTGCTGGCTTTGTTCTTAGGGAGCGCCGCGCGGGCGCGGGTGAGCACCTCCTTGTCGCGGATCTCGGTGGCGGCATCGGCCCGCTTGATCAAATCGCCGATATCACCCGCCTCACGCCCAAGCTTGGCGACCCACACCGCGGCGCCGCTGTCCTCCGCCAGGATTCGGCGGGTCAGATCGAGGCGGTGCGCAGTCAGCTCGGCGAGCTGCCCGCGATCCCCTTCGCGCGTTTGACGGGCGCTCGCGAGCTCGCCGTTTTTGCTGGCGATCTGCGCGCGCAGCACCGCAATCCGCCCGATTTCACCCGCCAGCGCGCGAGCCTCGGCCCGCAACCCGGGGAGGGTGTCTTGCAGCAACATCTCGCCGCGGATGCGCTCGATTGCCGCAGCGGGAGCATAGGCCGGCCGTTCCGGCGGATCGCGGGCGAGATAGGCGAGCGTCCCGAGCAGGCGTGCCTGCTCGGCGCGGCTCTCGTCGAGGCCGCGTTGCCGCCCCTCCGCGTCGCGGCTGAGAAGACCAATGGTGTGTTCGAGCACCGCAATCGCCCGCTCGTGCTGCTGCGCGTCGCGCGCGGCGGCGATGCATTCCTGGCGCACCGCGTCGAGTTCGCCCCCACCTGGAGTCGTCTTCGCCGGCGCCGCGGTCGCCGGCCCCGCGCTTGCCAGAACGGCAGCGGCCAGGACGGCGAGCGCCGCCCTGGCGGCGTCCAGCGCCGCGTCACTCAGCCGCACGCCTCTGATCCGAGGCGATCAGCGAATGCCCGGTCATCGCCGGAGGCTTGGGCAGGCCGAGGATATCGAGCAGCGTCGGCGCGACATCGGCGAGCCGGCCGTTATCGACCCGCGCGACCGCGCCGGGCGGGTTGACGATGATGAACGGCACGGGGTTCAGCGTATGTGCGGTATGCGGCTCGCCGGTTTCAGGGTCGCGCATCACCTCGACGTTGCCGTGGTCGGCGGTGATGACGAGGGTGCCGCCGGCGGCCTCGACCGCAGCTTCCAGCCGGCCGAGGCAGCGGTCGACGGTCTCGACCGCCTTGATCGCGGCGTCGATATACCCGGTATGCCCGACCATGTCGGTATTGGCGTAGTTGAGGACGACGACATCGAAGCGGCCGGAGCCGATCGCCGAGACCACCTTGTCGGTCACCTCGGGGGCCGACATCTCGGGCTGCAAATCGTAGGTCGCGACCTTCGGCGAGGGCACGAGGATCCGCTCCTCCCCGGGAAACACGGTCTCCCGCCCGCCGTTGAAGAAAAACGTCACATGCGCGTATTTCTCGGTCTCGGCGATGCGCAGCTGCTTCATCCCGGCATCGGCGACAATCTCCCCGAAGGTGTCATGGAGATCATCCGGCGGAAACAGCGTCGCCAGAAACGGGTTCAGCTCTTCCGAATACTCGGTGAGCCCGAGCGCGCCGGCGAAGGCGATGCGCTTGGCCCGCTTGAAGCCGGCAAACTCCGGATCGAGCAGCGCGCCGGCGATCTCGCGGATGCGGTCGGCGCGGAAATTGGCGAACAGCACGCCGTCGCCGTCGCGCATCCCGCGGTAGTCGCCGATCGCGCTCGGCAGCACGAACTCGTCGCTTTCGCCGCGCGCATAGGCAGCCTCGACCGCGCGGAGCGCATCGTCGGCATGCTCGCCTGCGCCGGCGGTCAGCGCGCGATAGGCCTTCTCGACCCGGTCCCAGCGCTTATCGCGGTCCATCGCGTAATAACGCCCGGCGACCGTCGCGATGCGGACATCGCCATGGCCGGCGACATCGGCCTCGAACTGCTTCAGATAGCCGATCGCGGATTTGGGCGGCGTGTCGCGCCCATCGAGAAAAGCGTGCACCGCGACCGGCAGGCCCGCATCGGCGAGGATGGATGCGAGCGCCGCGATCTGGTGCTGATGCGAATGCACCCCGCCCGGCGAGAGGAGGCCCATGACATGCGCGGTGCCGTGGCGCGCCTTGACCGTCGCGATGAAATCCTGCAACGGCGGCATCGCGGCGAGCTTGCCCTCGGCGATCGCCCGGTCGATGCGCGGCAGATCCTGCATCACGACGCGGCCGGCCCCGAGATTGGTGTGCCCGACCTCGGAATTGCCCATCTGCCCGTCGGGCAGCCCGACATAATGCTCGCTGGCGTCAAGCTGGGCGTGAGGCCAGCGCTGCACCAGCGCGTGCCAGACCGGCGTCCTCGCGCGCGCGATCGCATTGTCGTCGCCGTTCGAGCGCTCGCCCCAGCCATCGAGGATGCACAGCACAACAGGGCGCGGGCGGGAATTCATGGGTCGCAATGCCTCGATTGTGCCCCGATGGGCTGCTGAATCGATCTTATACGCGAAAGCGCGCCGGCTCAGGTAGCCCGGCTTGGCTGCCGCGTTGACGTTGCTCTCGCGTGGTGCGACGAACAGCGGCGCACCATATAGAAGCCGGCAATCGCGCTTGCCTTCGACAGCAGCACAAGCATCGAGCCGCTGCGCTGTGCCGGTCAGGATTGGCGATTGAGGAATGCACGCATGAAATGGTCGATCGCCACCGGCGACTCCGGTGATTTTCTTCCGATTATGATCGGCTGCATCTTTCTGTTTCTCTCGCTACCGCCGTTCGTGCTGTTGCTGGTAATGCCGGATCGCAACTCGGGGGTGATCGGAATACCGCTGCTGGTTTGGCTCGGGGGCGGGATCATCATCGGCACGGTTTTTATCGTCTTCGGTCTGCGGGTCCTGTCATTCCCGGGATCGCTGTTGTACCGCATAACGCGTGGCCGGATTTTTACGAGGTAAGCCTACTCGGCGTCAGGCTGCTTGGCGGGGTGGGCGTCGGCAAAGGCCGGGATCGCCATGCAGCTTTCATAGACGCGCATGACCCGCTTGTAGGGCGCGAGGTCGACGCCGAAATTCTTGGCCGGGGTCACCTGGGTCACCACCCCGATATCGGCGATCGTCGGCTGCTCGCCATGGCAGAAGCGACCGCTTTCGCGGTGCTCGGACAGTAGCGCCTCCATCGCCGCAAGCCCGGCGCCGAGCCAATGGCCGATCCAGCCCGAGAGCTGCTCCTGGCCGAGGCCGAGCTCATCCAAGAGGTAATGGCGGATGCGCGGCACGATCAGCGGATGGGCGTCGGCGATGTTGATCAGCGCCAGCCCGCGCACCCAGGCGCGCGCCGCGATGTCGGTCGGCAGGAGCGGCGGCTCGGGGTATTTCTCCTCGAGGTATTCGAGGATCGCGAGCGACTGGAACAGCTTGGCCGGGCCGTCGATCAGCGTCGGCACCACCATCTGCGGGTTGACCGCGCGGTACTGCGGCGCGAACTGGTCGCCGCGCTCCAAATGGAGGAACACATCCTCGCGCTTCAATCCCTTCAGGTTGAGCGCGATGCGCACGCGGAAACTCGCCTGCGAGCGGTAATAGGTATAAAGCTGCACCGATGCCTCCCCCGAGCGTTGCCGCGCTGAAACGAACCTCGTCCCATCGATAAATCATTGTCGCCTCGGCGACAGCGAGGGTCCAGGACGGTTCCGTTGCCCCAGCACGTTTGCGGGATCAGAACAGGCCTAAAGGTGGCTTCCCATGCCCGACGCCTTACCCGACCCGGCTCCGCGACCGACCCGGCTCGCCGACTACCGGCCACCCGACTTCGTGGTCGACACGGTCGACCTCGTCTTCGATCTCGGCGAGGCCGATACCCGCGTCGCATCGCACGTCACGCTGCGCCGCAATCCGACAGCGGCCGACCCCGGGGCTGCATTGCGCCTCGACGGCGACGAGATCGAACTCGTCGCGCTGGCGCTCGACGGCAGACCGCTCGCCCCGTCCGATTACCGGCGCGAGCCGGATGGGGCGCTGGTCGTGACGGAGGTGCCCGACGGCTTCGCGCTCGACATAGAGACCCGCATCAATCCCGAGCGGAACGCCGCGCTCAGCGGGCTCTATATCTCGGGCGGCAATTTCTGCACCCAATGCGAGCCCGAGGGGTTTCGCCGGATCACCTATTTCCTCGACCGCCCCGATGTGATGGCGCGCTACACGGTGACGATCCGCGCCGACAAGGCGCGCT
>WNFF01005292.1_pt1 | contig 10545 bp, 8 predicted proteins | sample 5400441 | NCBI WGS metagenome assembly WNFF01 (sample SAMN13153345, study PRJNA577476) | soil metagenome | isolation source: 120 cm saprolite under Douglas fir tree site 2 hole 3 replicate 1 | place: USA:California | collected 2015-04-18
AGGCCGCGCGCATTGTCCGAGATGCCAGGCCCCTCGAGGCGCGCGCCGCGGCGCTGCACGGCGACGTCGACTTCGGGGCCAAAGACCGTGTCTAGGTGGGCGGCCAGTACAACGGGACAGGCGTTGTCTGCTTGCTGTTTTCCGGTACCCGCGAGCCAGCCCAGCACATTCCCCGCGGCGTCGATCTTCACACTCGCTAGCCCGACCTCCCGGAACAGCTCGGCCACACGGGTCGCCCGCAGCCCCTCGGCCCCGGTCGGCGCGGGGACGGCCGAAAGCACCGCCTGGCGTTCCAGCGTCACCTGGTCGGTCCGCTCCAAGTGCGCCCGCGCCGCCGCGATGCGAGGGTGGGAGAGCAGCGTGTCCATGGGAAGATATTAGCTTTGTTTCATGGCGGAGCGCGACCTGATCTACGACTGGAACCGGCGCGACAGTACCTTCGACTGGGCGCGGGCCCGCGTCGATCTCAATGACGAGACCCTGCGCGATGGACTGCAGTCGCCGTCGGTGCAGGATCCGCCGCTCGAAGTGAAGCAGCGGCTGTTGCATCTGATGGCGGATCTGGGGATCGTCGCGGCCGATATCGGCTTGCCCGGCGCCGGCCCGCGCGTGGTCGAGCAGGTGCGCGCCCTCGCCAACGAAATCCGCGACCACAAGCTGCCCATCTTTCCCAACTGTGCCGCCCGGACTGTTGTAGCCGATGTGGAACCGATTGTACGGATCGCAGAGGAGGTGGGCATCCCGATCGAGGCCGCGACCTTCATCGGCTCGTCGCCCATCCGCCAGTATACCGAGGACTGGACGCTCGAGCGAATGCTGCGCGCGACCACCGACGCCGTCACCTTCGCCGTGCAACACGGTCTGCCGGTGATGTACGTGACCGAAGACACCACGCGGGCCAAACCCGAAACCCTCAAGGCGCTCTACGGCGCGGCGATCGACTGCGGCGCCACCCGGCTCTGTCTCGCCGACACCGTGGGGCATGCGACGCCGGACGGCGTGCGGGCGCTCGTCGCGTTCGTGAAGCGGGAAGTCATCGGCACCAAGGCCGTGAAGCTCGACTGGCACGGCCACCGCGACCGCGGCATGGGGGTGGTCAACTGCCTCGCGGCGATCGAAGCCGGGGTGGACCGCGTGCACGCCACCGCGCTAGGGGTGGGCGAGCGGGTCGGCAACGCCGAGATGGACCTGTTGATCGTCAACCTCAGGCTGCTGGGGGCGCACGAACACGATGTCCGCAAGCTGCCGGAGTACTGCCGCCTCGTCGCCGACGCCGTCGGCATGCCGATCCCCGTGAATTATCCGGTGATGGGCAGCGATGCGTTCCGCACGGGCACGGGCGTGCACGCGGCGGCGATTATCAAGGCCAAAAAGAAGGGCGACGACTGGCTGGCGGACCGCGTATACAGCTCGGTGCCCGCCGAAGAGCTGGGGCTCGAGCAGCGTATCGACATCTCGCCCGTGTCGGGCTTGTCGAACGTGAAATACTGGCTCGAGATCCACGGCTACGACGCCAGCGACCAGGCGGCCTGCGCGGCGCTGTTCGACGCGGCCAAGCAGGCGGACCGCACGCTCACGGACGAAGAGTGCCACCGTCTGTTGCGGGCCCACGCATGGCGATAGGCGCGTTCCGCGACGTCGAGCGGTCGTACTTCGACCTGCGCTGGCACCTCGATCCCGTGGCGGCCACGCAGGCGGGCCTCACGATCCACGACCATCGCTATGGGCGGTTCAGTCCCGCCGCTCTCGCCCCGCATCTCGCCGCCCTCAAAGCCATCACGCTTGCGTTAGAAGAGGCCGCCGTCGAGTCGCTGCAGGACGAGATCGACCGTACCGCTTTGCTGAACGCGACCCGGGTCGAGCTGCGGCGCCTGGAGCGCGAAAAGCCCCAGGCGAAGAATCCCGAGTTCTGGCTGTCGCACCTGCTGAGCGGCCTGCACGCGCTGCTGGTGCGGGCCGACCGCACGCCGGAGCAGAAGGCGCTGGCGGTGATCGCACGGCTGGAGGATGTGCCGGCGTTCCTGGACGATGCGCGCGCCACGCTGCGCGAGCCGGTCCGTGTGTTCGCGGAAACGGGACTGCAGGTGGTCGAAGGCGGCGTGGCGCTGCTCAAGGGGCTCGAGCCCGCGCTCGGGGCGCAAGCACCGGCGTACGGGGCCCGCGTCGCGGCCGCCGTCGAGACGGCGGGCGCCGCCCTGACCGCGTTCGAGCACGACCTCGACCGCTGGCTCGAGTCGGGCTCCGAGCAGTTCGCGTTGGGCGAGACCGAGTTCGATTTCCGCCTGCATTACGAGCACGCGCTGCGCGACACGGCGCCCGAGCTGTGGCGCTACGGTTTGCGGCTCAAGGAAGAGCTGGAAGCCGACCTCAAGGCCCGCGCCGCCCGGCTCGACGGCGGCCGCGCGTGGCCCGAGGTGGCCGAGAAGCTGCGCGCCGATCACCCCGCCGCCAACGCGCTGGTGGCGTCGTACGCGCGCGCGATGGCGCGGGCGCGCGACTTTGTTGCGGATAAGGCGCTCGCGCCGATCCCCGATGCGCCGCTCCAGGTGGTGCCGACGCCTGCGTTCATGCGCCCCACGACGCCGTTCGCGGCCTATGAGCCGCCGGGCCCCTATTCGAGCGACCGGGCGGGGCTCTTCTACGTGACGGTGCCCGACCCCAAGCTGCCGGCCGCGCAGCGTGACCGCATCCTGCGTGATCATTGCGGCTATGAAGTGGCGGTGACCGCGCTGCACGAGGGCTATCCCGGCCACCACCTGCAGCTGCTCCTGGCCCAGGAGCAGGATTCCGACACGCGCAAGAACATCTGGACGCCGCTCACGGTCGAAGGGTGGGCGCTGTATTGCGAAGACATGATGGCCGAGGAGGGGTTCTACGCGTCCGAGGAGGAGCGCTTCTTTCAACGCGTCCACCTGCTGTGGCGCGCGCTGCGCGTCTTGCTCGACGTCGGCCTGCACACCCGTGGCATCACGTTCGCGCAGGCCGTGGACCAGATGGTCGACACGCTGCACGTGGACCGCGGCAACGCCGAGGCGGAGGTGCGCCGCTACTGCAGCACGCCGGCCTACCCGTTGTGTTACGCGGTGGGCCGGCGCGAGCTGCTGCGGCTGCGGGACGACTTCCGCGTGGCCCAAGGCCCGGCTTTCACCCTGCGCACGTTCCACGATGCGATTCTCCCCTACGGCGGACTCCCGGTAAGCCTGATTCGCTGGGGACTGGGGCTTAGTGAGTAAGCTGCCCCGCGAAGCACGCCTGTTCGGGTTCGTCTCGCTGCTGAACGACTTCGCGAGCGAAATGATTTATCCCCTTCTCCCGGCGTTCGTGACGGGCGTGCTCGGTGCGGGAGCCGGGGCGCTGGGCGCTCTCGACGGCGCGGCCGATTTCGCCGCCACGTTCGTGAAATACCGCGCCGGACGCCTGGCCGACCGGCCGGCGCGGCGCGGCCCGCTCATCATCCTGGGCTACGCGATCGCGGTGGCGGTGCGGCCGGTCATCGCCGTCACCGCCGCGGCGTGGCAGGTGATCGCGCTGCGTGTGATCGATCGGGTGGGGAAGGGCATCCGCACGCCGCCGCGCGACGCCTTGATCGCCGACGTCACGCCGCCCGAGCTCAAGGGTCGGGCGTTCGGGTTGCAGCGCGGCATGGACCACGCGGGCGCGGTGCTCGGCCCGCTCGCCGCTTGGGTGCTGATCACGAACGGCGCCGACGTGCGTCGCGTGATCGCCGCGAGCATCGTGCCCGGCGTGGCGGTGTTGGGGTTGGCGTGGGTCGCGGTCAGGCGGTCGGGCGGTCAGGCGGTCGAGCCGAAAGACGACCGCCCGAGCGCCCATCCGCCCGTTCCCTACCGCCCGCTACCGCCCGCTCTCCTCGCCATCATCGCCTTCTATCTACTGCGCATGCCGGAGACACTGATCATCCTCCGCGCCCAGCAGCTTGGCGTGCCGGTGACGGCGGTGCTGCTGCTGTGGGCGGCGCTGCACGTCGTGCGGTCGTCGTCGAGCTTCGCGGGCGGTGCGCTGAACGACCGCATCGGCCCGCCGCGCACGATGTGGCTCGGTTGGCTGTGCTACGCCCTGGTGGCCGCCGGCTTCGCGCTCGCGGGTTCGTCGCTCGCCGCGTGGCTCCTGTTCCTCGCCTTCGGCCTGGTGGCGGGCCTCACCGAAAGTCCCGAGCGCGCGCTGGTCTCGCGGCTCGCCGGCACTCACCAGGGCACCGGATTCGGGACCTACCACGCGCTCACCGGTTTGGCCGCCCTCCTGGGCGGTGTGGGGTTGGGCGCATTGTATCAGCTGCGCGGAGCCGTGGCGGCCTTCGGTTTGAGCGCGGCGGCAGGCACGGCCCTGGTGCTGCTCTGGCCTTTCCTCGCCCGACTGCATAGGGTTCCCACCGCATTGCCCTAAGAGGAGCGACCGTGCACGAAGGGAAGTCGGCAGACGGGCAGCCGCGCGGGCGGTATCTCGTCGGCCTGGCGATCGCCGCGCTGGGGGTGGTGTACGGCGACATCGGGACCAGCCCGCTGTACGCCATGCGCGAGGCCTTTCACGGCCCGCTCGGCATTCCCGTCACTTCGGGCAACGTGCTGGGCGTCCTGTCGCTGATGTTCTGGTCGCTCATACTGGTCGTCACGATCAAGTATCACGTCGTCATCATCCGCGCCGACAACAAAGGTGAAGGCGGTGTGCTGGCGCTGATGGCGTTGGTGCAGGGCAACCGCGTCAGCCGGGGCATTTCGCCCAGCCAGATCATGATCATCCTCGGCATCTTCGGCGCGGCGTTGATTTATGCCGACGGCGCCCTCACGCCAGCTATTTCCGTGATGAGCGCGGTAGAGGGCCTGGAAGTGGCCGCGCCGGGCCTGGTGCGCTGGGTCATTCCGCTCACGCTGCTGATCCTGGTCGGGTTGTTCTACTTCCAGAGCCGCGGCACCGCCCGGATCGGCGCGGTGTTCGGGCCCATCATGATGGTGTGGTTTGCGGTCATCGCGGCGCTCGGCCTGATACAGATCGTGCAAGATCCCGCCGTCCTGAGCGCGATGTCGCCGTATCACGCGATCCGGTTCTTCAGCGAGAACGTCGGCCGCGGCTTCGTGGTGTTGGGAGCGGTCTTTCTGGTCGTCACCGGCGGCGAGGCGCTATACGCGGACCTCGGCCACTTCGGTCACCGCGCTATCCAGCTCGCCTGGTTCTCCGTGGGCCTGCCGGCGCTGGCCCTCAACTACTTCGGCCAGGGCGCCCTGCTCTTGCAGCATCCCGAGGCGGCCGCGAACCCGTTCTACCATCTCGCGCCCGACTGGGCGTTGTATCCCTTGATCGCGCTGGCGACGGCGGCGGCGATCATCGCGTCGCAGGCGATCATTTCGGGGGCGTTCTCGCTGACGCGGCAGGCGGTGCAGCTGGGCTACGCGCCGCGCATGCGCATCGAGCACACGTCGTCGCGCGAAATCGGGCAGATCTACGTCCCCTCGGTGAACGTCGGGCTGGCGCTGCTGACGTGCGCGTTCGTGCTGTACTTCGGCTCATCCACCAACATCGCGGGCGCCTACGGCGTGGCGCTCTCCACATTGATGGTGATGACGACGCTGATGTTCTACGTAATGTGCCGCGACGTGTGGCGTTGGAGCCGGCTGCGGGCGGGTCTCGTGGTGGGACTGTTCCTGTCGATGGACGTGCCGTTCCTCATCGCCAACGGGCTCAAGATCGAGCACGGCGGCTGGGTGCCGCTCGCGGTGGCCGGCGCCCTGTTCCTGCTGATGACCACGTGGCGGCGCGGCCGCGAGATCCTGTCCAAGCGCATGCTCGAGAAGTCGGTGCCGCTCAACATGCTGCTCGCCGATCTCGCGGCCGAGCCCCCGATTCGCGTGCCGGGGACAGCGGTCTTCATGTATGGGAACGCGGAGGGCACACCGCCCGCGCTGGTGCACAATCTCAGCCACAACAAAGTGCTGCACGAGAAGGTGGTCTTCCTGACGGTGGTGACCGAGGACGTGCCGCACGTGGGCGGGGCCAACCGGGTCACGGTGCGGCGTCTGGGGAAGGGGTTCCACGCCGTGACGGCGCGTTACGGCTTCATGGAGGACCCCTCGATCGACGACGTGTTACAGGCGGCGCGCGCCCATCAGCTGGTGATTCCGATCGAGGGCACGACGTTCTTCCTGGGGCGCGAGACGCTGGTCGCGTCGGAGCGGCCGGGGATGGCGATGTGGCGGGAGCGATTGTTCGGCTTCATGGCGCGCAACGCGCTGCGCGCGACGGCGTTTTTCAAGATTCCACCCAACCAGGTGTTCGAAGTCGGGACCCAAGTCGAGCTGTAGGCGTCAGCAGCAGCGTGGCGCCTTCCCTTTGTTCTCGAAGAACTGCTTCACATACTCGCGCTCGCTGAGCCGCGGCGGATGCCCCGCCGCGCGGCAATGCTCGAGGTACGCCTCGTAATCGGGCGCTCCGATCACGCGCCGCAGCGCCCGCAACAGCCGCTTAAACGCCGGGCGCATAGGCCGTTTCCACGAACGGCGTCTCAGTCACCCGCGCCGGTTTGCGCTGCGACAGCACCAGCCACCACTCCCGCAGCGACACCACCAAGAGCAGCGCCACCACCGTCATGAACAGCAGCGCCACGAAGGTGTTCAGCCGGTCGTTGAAGATCAGGCGCGGCGCGTGCGGATCGGGCGAGCCCGCGAGCGACGCGGCGTGCGCCAGGAAGCCGAGCCGCGGATCGGCGGCGAAGACCTTCTGCCAGCCCGCCGTCATGGTCACCGTGGTGAGCCAGACCAGCGGCAGCAGCGTGACCCAGGCGTAGCGCCGCCGGCCCATCTTGATGAGGATCGTGGTCCCCACGCACAGCGCGACCAGCGCCAGCAGTTGGTTCGAGATGCCGAAGAGCGGCCACAGCGAATTGATGCCGCCCAGGGGATCCACCACGCCCTGGTAGAGGAAGTAGCCCCACGCCGCGACGATCAGGGCGCTCGACGTAGCGACGCTCGGATACCACGACGTCTGGCCGAATCGCGGCCAGGCGTGGCCCACGATCTCCTGCAGCATGAAGCGGCCCACGCGCGTGCCGGCGTCGATCGTCGTGAGGATGAAGAGCGCCTCGAACATGATGGCAAAGTGGTACCACAGCTTCGTGAAGCCGCCGCCGCCGAGCGTGCTCGCCGCCTGCGAGAAGATGTGCGCAATCCCTACAGCCAGGGACGGCGCGCCGCCCGAACGCGCGACCAGCGTCGCTTCGCCCATCTGAGCCGCCAACGCCTGCATCGAGTCGGGCGATACCACGAACCCCGCGTGCTGTAGCACGTCGGATGCCTGGGCTAACGCCTGGGGCGTCGTGTTCATCGCGAAGAAGACGCCGGGCTCGAGCGTGCACGCGGCGATCATCGCCATCACGCCAACGAAGGACTCCATCAGCATGCCGCCGTAGCCGATCAAGCGGGCGTCGGGCTCGCGCGCCAGCATCTTGGGCGTCGTCCCCGAGCTCACCAGCGCGTGAAACCCCGAGATCGCGCCGCAGGCGATCGTGATGAACGCGAACGGGAACAACTTGCCCGCGAACACCGGGCCCTCGCCCAGCGTGGCGAACGGTGTCAGCGCGGGCATCCTGAGCGGCGGCAGGATGATGAGGATCGCGAGCGCGAGCACCAGGATCGTGGTGATCTTGAGAAAGGTCGACAGGTAGTCGCGCGGCGCCAGCAGCATCCACACCGGCAGCACCGACGCCACGAACCCGTACGCCATCATCAACCAGACGAGCGTCGGGCCGCTCTGCGTGAACCACGCAGCGAGCGCCGGGCTGCGCGACACCCAGCCGCCGCCCACCAGCGCCAGCACAAGCAGCACCGCGCCGACGGCCGACGCTTCGCCCACGCGCCCCGGCCGCCACGATTTCATCCACCAACCCATCAGCAAGGCGATGGGGATGGTGCAGGCGATGGTGAACAGTCCCCAGGGCGACGACTTGAGGGCGTTCACGACGATCAGGGCGAGCACCGCGAGCAGGATCACTATGATCAACAGGACGGCGACCATGGCCGTCATGCCCGCCACCGGATTGATCTCTTCCTTCGCCATCTGGCCCAGTGATTTGCCGTCGCGCCGCAACGAGCACGCGAGAATCGTGAAGTCCTGGACCGCGCCGCCCAACACCACGCCGATCACCAGCCACAACGTGCCCGGCAGGTAGCCGAACTGTGCCGCGAGCACCGGTCCCACCAATGGCCCCGCGCCGGCAATCGCTGCGAAGTGATGGCCGAACAGTACCCACTTGTTGGTCGGCACGAAGTCGCGGCCGTTGTTGAATCGCTCGGCCGGCGTGGCGCGCCGCGGATCGAGCGCGAACACCCGCTCGGCTAGAAACTTCGAGTAGAAGCGGTACGCGACGACGTAGGTGCAGACGGCGGCGGTGAGCAGCCACGCGGCGTTGACCGGCTCGCCGCGTGACAGCGCGAGTACGGCGAACGCCACCGCCCCCAGTGCGGCGATGGCGCTCCACATGACGATCGCGGCGAGCCGTCGCATGGCCGCTAAGTTACGGCGCGGCTTGCCGCTCTTCAAATGGCGCCGTAGGTTGCGCAGCTTGCCTGGATACTCCTGGACTCTCGCCGCGCGGGAAGCGCCGGCGCCGGCCGGCGCCGCCGTGGTGCAGGAGCGCCCGGACCCCCGTGGCCTCGCGGAAGCGATGCAGGGACGCGTCGCCATGGTCACGGGCGGCGCCACCGGGCTGGGACGGGCCGCCTGCCTCGAATTCGCGCAGCGCGGCGCCGCCATCGCCTTCAATTACGTCGACCTCCCCGAGCGCGACGTCACCGCCCAGGCGCTCCTCACCGAGACCGCGATCAAGGCGCTGGGCGTCGCGGTGTACTCCAGTCGCTGCGACGTGCGCGATCACGCGCAGGTCACGCACTTCGTCGCCGAAGCGCGCGAGCGCCTCGGCGGGGTTCATTGTCTCGTGAACAACGCCGGCGTCGCGCACGACGGTGCGCTGTGGCGGCTCTCGCCCGAAGCGTGGCAGGAAGTGATGGATACCAACGTGACCGGGGCGTTCAATTGCATTCAGGTGGTGGCGCCGCATCTGCGGGCGCAGCGCTACGGTAAGATCGTCAACGTCGCGAGCCACCAGGCGTTCCGGCCGGGGTTCGGTATCGCCAACTACGCCGCGAGCAAGGCCGCGCTCATCGGGCTCACCAAGGCCGCGGCGGTCGATCTCGGGTCCTCCAACATCAACGTCAACGCCGTGGCGCCCGGCTTTGTGAAGACCGAGCTGCTCACCAAGCTGCCGCGCGAGGTGCTGGAGCGAGCCGAGCGCGAATCGGTGCTCGGTCGCGTGGCCGAGCCCGAGGACGTGGCCAAGGTCATCCTATTCCTCTGCAGTGACGCGGCCCGCCACATCACCGGGCAAACGATCGTGGTGGACGGCGGGCTCACGCTCGCTTGAAAACGGACGCTGCGTCCGCGATATTTCGGCGCGTGACTAATCCCTTGAAAAACAAAGACTTGGTGCGTGGTGCCTGGTGCTTGGTGGCCACCGCCGCGATTCTCGCCGCATGCGGCAAGAAGCCGTCCGGCCCGCCGACGCCCGCGCCCACTGCGCCGTTCCCTGCCGGCGGCCTCGCGGGTCAGCGCGTGAGCCTCGTTCCCATTTCCCTGGTGGCGGCGGACGAAGCGGTCGGCTGGGACTCCTTGCTCACCGATCACCGGGCGACCCTGCTGCGCGCCGACAGTGTGATTGCGGCCTTGCTGCCGGTGCGCACCCCGGAGGTCAACTGGGTGCTGCCCGACGAGCTGCGGCGCGAGGCGCGCCGCGCGCCGGGCATCGCCACCGACCCCGACCAGCTGGGCACGGCGGTCCTGCGGGCCGAGAACATGCGCGAGGTGCTGGACCCGCTGCGCGCGCAGCTGCGTACGCTGGGCGCGCTGGGCGGCGGCCGCTACGTCGTGGCGCCCGCGGCGATCGTGTTCCGGCCGGCGGGGCCCGGTCTGGGCACCGCGGAGCTGTCCATTGTCCTCGTGGATGTGCGGCTAGGCAAGATCGACTGGCGCACCGTGGCGCGGGGCGAGGGGCGCGATCCCTGGACGGCGCTGGCGCGCGCCGTGAAGGCGCTCACCCCGGGCCTGCCGTGACCCGCGAAGCGACGCTCATTCCGGGCGACGGCATCGGCCCGGAGATCACGGCTGCCACATTGCAGGTGCTCGACGCGATCGGCGTGCAGTTCGCCTGGGACGAACAGTACGGTGGCATGGCGGCGGTCGAGAAAGCCGGCACGCCGTTGCCCAATGCCACGCTCGATTCGATCCGCCGCACCAAGCTCGCGCTCAAGGGCCCGCTGACGACGCCCGTGGGCGGCGGCTACCGCTCGGTGAACGTCGCGCTGCGCCAGGAATTCGATCTCTACGCCAACGTGCGGCCCACCAAGACGATTGTGCCGGGCGGCCGCTATGAGAACGTCGACCTCGTCATCATCCGCGAGAACACCGAGGGGCTGTACGTGGGCATCGACCACAGTTTTCGCGTGGGCGACGATCCCAAAGCCTTGGTCCAGGCGATGTCGGTGATGA
>WNFF01012441.1_pt1 | contig 10545 bp, 4 predicted proteins | sample 5400441 | NCBI WGS metagenome assembly WNFF01 (sample SAMN13153345, study PRJNA577476) | soil metagenome | isolation source: 120 cm saprolite under Douglas fir tree site 2 hole 3 replicate 1 | place: USA:California | collected 2015-04-18
GACACGATCATCATGTCGAGTTTGCCGGGCACTGATCCGACGCAGTTCACCGCGATCTCGCTGGTGTCCGGCATTGAGCCGCTGTTGCAAATGATGGCGGCGCGCCCGGCGGCCGGCGGTGGAGCCAGACCTGCGGGCGGTGGCGGCGTAGATCTCAACGGCAGTTTTGGCGGCATGTTTGGCGGCGTCGGCGGGCCGTGACCGGGGCATCTGATTTCGATTTTTAACCAGTTCGCATTTCAACTTAAGAGACAACCGCGCGAGATCAGTCCAACCACAATCGCCCGCGGTTGTTTTGTAAATAAGAGAAGAGTTCGATGATGAATACTAGAAGACTATCAATATGTTTCGCGGCCCTGGTGCTTGTGGCTGCGTTCTCAACCGCGGCCTTCGCCCAGGCAAGGGCCAGTCTGCGCGGCGTGATTTCCGACGAGTTTGGCGCCGCGATTGTCGGCGCTACGGTGACTCTGACGGATGCATCGGGAGTTGCGAAGACTGCGACCACCAACGCCGATGGCGCTTATGCATTTACCGGACTGGCGCCGGGTAAATACAAGATCCATGCAATTGCCACCGGCTTTGCGGTTTCCGCGGACGTAGACGTCGATGTAGCAACTGGCAAGCGCGACCCGGTCAACATCGGTTTGAAGATCGCCGCGATCGAATCCCAGGTAAAGGTCAACGCCAACGCTCCGCTCAGCACCGACTCTTCGAACAACGCTAACCAGACGGTTATTTCCGGCCGCGACCTGGATGCGTTGCCAGACGATCCCGATGAACTCGCCGCCGCGTTGCAAGCCATGGCCGGGCCGTCAATCGGTCCGAACGGTGGACAGATCTTTATCGATGGGTTCTCCAGCGGAAACATGCCGCCGAAAGAATCGATTCGCGAGATTCGCATCAACCAGAATCCGTTCTCAGCCGAAAACGATCAGCCTTCGGCGCGCATCGAGATTCTCACCAAGCCGGGCACTGACAAATTGCGCGGCAGTGCGAACCTGAATTTCAACGACGAGAGTTTGAACTCGCGCAATCCGTTTCAGACTTCCTCAAGCAAGCGCACACCGTTTCAGATCCGCCAGTTTGGCGGAAATCTCAGCGGACCCTTGAAGAAGGGCAAAGCTTCTTTCTTTCTTGAGGCTAACCGCAACGAAACCGATGACAACGATCTGGTTCGCGCGACGATCCTGGATCCGGCCTACAACTTCGTGTCGATTGGTCAGGGCCTGGTAGTGCCACGGCGATTTACCAACTTCAGCCCAAGGCTTGATTACGCGATCAACTCCAGGAACACACTAGTCGCGCGCTACAGCTTCAATCACAACTTGCAACAGAACGTCGGAGTCGGCGGCTTTTCTCTGGCCGAGCGTGGGTACAACAATTCTTCTACTTCCCAGGTTTTCCAGGTAACCGAAACTGCGGTGATCAATGCGACCACGGTCAACGAAACCCGTTTTCAGTTCAACCACAATCGCTTTGAGCAGTTGGGCGACAGCTCGAAGCCGGTGCTGAATGTTAGCGGCTCGTTTGTGGGCGGCGGCTCGCAGGTCGGACACGCGATCAATACTTCGAATCGTTGGGAGTTGAGCAACTTCACGCAAATCCAAAAAGGTACCCACACAATCAAGTTCGGCGGCCGGGTGCGTGGTGTAAGCATCACCGATATCAGCCCGAACAATTTCGGCGGCCAATGGATTTTTACCGGCGGCACGACTGGGCTAACCAGCCTTCAGCGATACCAACGCACCCTGCAACTAATGCAGGCCGGGATGACCCCCGCGCAGATTCGCGCGGCTGGCGGAGGGGCGTCGCAGTTCAGTATCAATACCGGAAATCCTTTGGCAACGGTCAGCCAGTTTGATATCGAACCTTACATACAGGACGACTGGCGATACAAACCGAACCTGACTTTCAGCTACGGACTGCGCTACGAAATCCAAAATAATGCCGGCAGCAAGCTGGACTTTGCGCCGCGCGTGGCCGTGGCCTGGTCACCGGGAGCCGGTGACAGCACCCACCCGCCCAGGACCGTGATTCGCGCCGGCGCGGGAATTTTTTACAACCGCTTCAGCGAAAGCCAGACACTGCAGACCAATCGCTTCAATGGAACCAACGAACTGCTCTTCTCGGTAACTGAACCGACAAAAGCCGACCCCACGGACCACACGCCGTACTCGGTCGCGGAGCAGGCTGACCCTGCGGTTTCCCCAATCTTCAATTTGCTAAACTCGTTTGGGTGTGTGAATGGATCGGCGACTCCGGATTGCGTTACTAAACCTGCGATACTCGGCGCGACATCTTCCCAGCAGACGACGACCTACCGCGTCATACCAAATCTGCAGATCCCAACTGTCTATGTCGTCGGTGGACAAGTCGAGCGGCAGTTACCGCATAACTTCACGGTGAGCGTCGGCGCTTATGCCGTTCGCATCCTGCACGTGATTCGCACGCGCGACATCAACGCGCCGTTACCGGGCACCATTACGAAGGCCAACCCAGGCGGGACGCGGCCAATTCCGGGAACCGGAGAAATCTATCAGTTCGAAGCCAGTGGCAAGTTGCATCAGGAACAAATGTTCATCGGCTTTAACAGCCGTCTGAACCCACAGTTTTCAGTTAGCGGCAATTATGTTCTAAGCAAGACCACGAACGACACGGACGGTCAGGGCTCCGCAACTTTCCCGATGAACTCGTACGACTTGAGTGGTGAATTTGGCCGTAGCGGCGGTGATGTTCGCCATCGCTTCTTCCTGTTTGGCACTTACAATTCAAAGCTGTGGAAACTTGTTTTCGCTCCCTTCCTGACTGCCAGTTCCGCTCCGCCGTTCAATATCACCACCGGCATCGATTCCAATCTTGATCGGGTGTACACCGAGCGACCGAGCTTTGCGCCCGCGGGCGCAAATTGCGCCAGCTTGTTCATCAGGTGCACAAAGTATGGAAACTTCAATCTGGTTCCAGCGCCCGGCGAAACGATAATTCCGCGCAACTTCGGCCAGGCCTCAGGTTCGTTCACCGCGAACCTGCGCATCACGCGCACTTTTGGCTTTGGCGACGTGCATCGCGCCGGCGCGGCGAGTCAGAGCGGCAAGCCCGGCACCGCCAGCTCTGGAGGTGGAGATAAGCGTGGACCCGGTGGCCCGGGCTCACGCGGTCCCATGATTGCCGGCGGTGGTGGCGGTGGCGGCGAAATGAAAGGCGGGGGCGGCATGGGTGGAATGATGGGCGGCGGTGGCGGCGGCGGCGCAACCGACAAGAAGTATCAGTTGACCGTATCGCTCTACGTCCAGAACATTTTGAATACCGTCAATCTGGGGAACTACGTTGGCAATCTCTCGTCACCGCAGTTTGGCCAGCCGCAGAGCGTCGCCGGCAGCTTTGGTGGCTTTGGCGGCGGTGGCGGTGGCAGTCCGAATGCAGGCAATCGTCGCATCTATATGAACCTCAGATTTAATTTCTGAACCTTCGGCCATGCGGCGCGTATAGACGAGAGGGTTGCCCCTTCTCGTCTATATTTTCTTGGAGGAATGTCTAAATGAATAGATGCCTGCCGACACTAGTTATACTTCTGTTCTGTGCTGCCGCAATCGCCCAGGGACCGGACGCCGCAAAAACCAAAACCGCTAGTTCAACGCCGGCGACCAGCGCGATCGCGGCGGCGCCGGCAATAACGGCAAACAGCACGCCGATCGAACTCGCGCGCGCGGCCCTGGCAGCGCAAGGCGGTGACAAATTCAAAAATCTGAAAAGCATGATGCTGATTGGCTCGGCGGATCTCTTCGCGCCAAACAGCGCCCAATCAGTTCCCGGTAAGTTTGTGATGGTCACCGCCGGAGAAAAGGTGCGCATCGACATTGACGCCAGCCCAATCTTCAAATTCAAGCAGGTTTATGACGGCCAGCAATCGTACAGTTCCCTGCCCGGCATCACGATGCCGCCGGCGAGCAAGTTCGGCCTGCCCGTGCTGGGGAAATTCGATCAGCCCGGCTACACAGTTTCCGCGATCCCTGACAAAAAGAAGTTGCGCGGCTTTCGCGTCGTCGATGCCGAAGGTAACACGACGGACTTCTACCTCGACGCGACTAACGGTCGCGTGATGATGTACCTGATTCCTTACAACGGCTACACGTTCGGGACTGAAAACTCAAAGTTCAAGGAAGTCGACGGCGTGCTGATCCCATTCAACTTTTCGCAGCGGCTCGAGACGCCGCAAGGCGCATTCTTTGCCGAATACAAAGTCAAAGACGTCAAACTCAACCAACCTATCGGCGACGATGTGTTCCTGATTCAGTAAACGTCGAGAGCTTCATCGAAATGAAAAGGCCGCTCCACGTAAAAAAGAGCGGCCTTCTCGTTTCTGCGAACAACTCCTGAGAGAGAGCTATCGAATCCGCGAAGTGAAGCTCACACTACCGGCGTTGTTCGGCGAGGTTTGACTCAGATTCCCAGTGAAGGTCCAGCGAACATTCGTCACTGATCGATCATAACCCGCGCTCGCACCGCCACCACCGCTAACGGGCGTGTACGTCCACGTGCTGCCGCTGTCATTCGAGTACGCCACTGCCACTGTTAACCCTGTCGTGCCGAGACTGCTCGTTACTGATCCGACTTTGAAATCGGTGTTGGCCGGAATGGGATCGCTAATGACGAGACTCGTAGCCAAAGCAGTGCCTCCATTGCTGAAGGCGATCGTATAGACTAAATCCGCGCCCGGCACAATTAACGCCGGCGTGTTTGGCGTTACCGACTTTGTAAGCGTCACGCTCGGCACCGGCGGATTGAGCGCAGTGATAGTAATTGAGTTGATCCCCGTGCCGTAGTCGCTATTGTAATGATAACTGCTGCCCGAAAAATCCGTGATCAGGGTTGATGCAGTGGTTGTGCCCGTCGACAGAACTTTTACGGTGTACGTAGTGCTGATGGTGCCGCCGGCCTTGCCGCCAGAATAATTCGCGGGCCCAATACAGCTCCGATAGGTCCCGCTCAAAGGATTATTGTCCCAGCCGCACGCATCGGCGTAGAACTTGTCGTTCGTTGCCCCTGCCGGCGCCGTGTAGGTCGTCGAGATCGCCAAAACTTGAAAGATAATGTTCGGCAAATTCAGAAACGCTTCTAGCTGCTCGTAACCCTGAGTCGCAGTGCTGGCATTCACGGTGTAGTTGTAAGTCTGCCCGACATAGACCGTAGTTGGTCCCACAATCGACTGCACCGAGTTGCGATTTTGAGAGATGAGGTGTTCAACGTAAAGCTCACGCGGCGTGGGCGTAGTGATTGTGGAAAAGCCCGTCGCACTAACTGCAATGTGGTAACGGCGGGTCGTATCAAAGGCGGACGAAGTGCGGCTCAGTGTTACCGGATAGTAGAGGTCAGTACAGGCGCCCGCGGCGAGCGAACTAACGTTAAGAGTGCTCGCGCCACTTAGATTGATGAAGGCATTCGAGCTGTCCCAGATGAAGCTGCCTGAGATGTTCGAAACTGCCGTGCCACCCGTGTTGCAGACCCGCGCTCCTACTTGAAAAGTGTCGGGGCCTGCATTCTGATTGTTGCTGTCAAGCCCGACAACATTCCACGAAGTAGGAGTAACGGTAAGACCAGCGTAGGCGCTCTGAACTCCCCACACTCCGAAGAGCAGCACCAACAAACACGCCCGGATGATGAACGTGAGCCGCCCGTCACAGCAGATTTTGGGTGTCGTAAGTCTCACTCTTGAGTATTCACCTGGGGTTGCCGGTCTAAGGCCGGCGATAGTGGCAGCGAACAAGACTGTGGATGGCGTTGATGTCATAGATGCCAAAGCCGGTCGTCCCGCGAATCTCATAAATATTATTCGACTGGGCCGCAGCCGCTTGAGACACGAACAGGATAAACGCGAGACAAACGAGTACACGTGCTTTCGTCTGCATCATAGCCAAACAGTCTCTCAATCTGTGAGGCCAATGGCTCAATGTTTGGCTCCCGTCTTGTCCGCGTCGTCTGGTTGAAGTCCAGCTTTCGATGTGCCGAACAAATCGAAGAGATTCGAGAGCTTCGAAGTGACGGTGAAGTAGAAGCCGCGGCGTGTCGGCAAGACCTGCGAACCGGCCGGCTCTTTCGCCGCGGTGAAGTTGTAGCCCAGGCCCAAACGCATGTCAGCCAGCACCCAAAAACCGGCTTCCGTGGCGTACGTCGAGCGCGTAGTGCTCGACGAAGGTTGAAACAACATGCGCGTCTCAACCGCCCAATCCAAACGGCGCGTCAAAAGATACTGCGCCCTCGCTTGCGTCAGAAACGTCAACGTCGAAACAAACGGCAGTTGCGGCTGGCCGTTCGCGTTGAAGCGCAGCGCGCCGCGTCCGTAGAGTTCCAGGCGCTTCGTCAATTGATAGTAGCCGTCGGTGGAAAGCGAATCCGAACGATCGCGTGTTGACGTGCTTGTGCTCCCGGCGTCCTGTGTCAGCGAACGATGCGTGTAACTAAAGAGCAATCCGACGCGATCGGATTCTACCGGCCGAATAGCCAGCGCCGCGGTTCCTTCCAACGAAGAATTCGTTCGGCCGCCAAAACCACCGCGCGAAAATTGGAAACGCGACAGCGCCGTGATGCCTTTGCGCAGACGCCCGGCGGCGCCGGCAGCAAACAGTTGGCCCAGGCCGCCCCGGTCGCGATATTCGTAACGCGCCGAGGCGCGAAAATCTGAATTCGGCTGCCACCCAAGCCCGACGGTGCCGCTATTGAAACTCTGATTCGGACCGAGCAGATGGAAACCGCGCTCGAAGCCCAGCTCGACCGAGAACTGTTTCGTGATCGGCAGCCGATTCTGCAAACCTATGACCGCAAAACTGTCCGTGCCATTGATCGCATTCTCGAGTTGATAACGGCCGGTCATCGAAGTGAATTTGCCGAAACGCGTCTCGACGCCAAAGGCAGTTTCGCGGCGCGCCGAAGACACCGCGAACCCCGCGGCGGAAAAGTCGCCGATCGGCGTGATGGGCGCCGCGGAAAGGCGCTGAGTGAAGAACAATTTCGTCAGCGCGCTCAATTGATAAGTCGCACCAAGCGTAGTCTGCGTCGGGTTCGGTTTGCTTGTCGTTAAGGTCGTCGGTAAACGCGCGGTGATCAAAGCCGAAATGAAGGCGAATGTGCTCGTTCAGAATCTGGTCCCAGGCGGCTGAGAACGTCAGCCGGCCATTGTCGACGTTTGTGGTCCGATTGCGTTCGCTCAAAAATCCGAAACGGAATGCGGAGTTCTTGCGCGGCTTCATTTCCAGGCTGACTTCGCCGCGCTGCGAACCCGGCGTGACGGTCCCTCCAAAAGGATTGAAGAAGCCGGCGGACGCGTTCAGATATCGAGCGCGCACGGTCGCGCCGTAAAACGGCAGCGGCTGCGTCAGATTGATCAGATACGCCGTGCCGTCGTGCTGCGCGTTGTTGTCGGTCGCGCCAAAAAAGTTGCCGCTGCCCAGAATTTCTCCCTGACTGCCGGCCCACGCAGCTTGCAGCGTACCGCCGCGCGGCAGTTTCTTTTCCGCGTCGAAACCGCCAAGCACAAAACTTCCCACGTCTTCCTGCCGTTGCATCGCCGCGGAAAATCCGAGCTTCAGGCCGAGGTGTTTGAAATTCTTGCGCGCGCGCGCCGTGTAAACCGCCGAACTCATTCCGGTCGAGCGATGTTCGTAAGTCACCACGATCTGCGTCAGATTCAGAACCGAGTCGAACGTTGAAATGTAGCGCAGCAGGAAAAGCTGGCCCGTGGCGGGATCGAGATTGTAATCGACGGAGCGCGCGAGCGTCTCGCGCGAGATGATGACTTCGGGATTGCGTCGATCGCGCAATTCAAGCACGACGTTCTCTGATCCCGGCAGAATCTCGCCGCTCGAAAGCTGCATGAGGCCCAGCGCTCCCGCGGCAAACACATCGCGCGCGAACGCGGTGTCCGGGCGCGCGCCGGTGACGGTTATGAAATCGCCGTTCGAGTTTTCAAGGTGCGCTTTGACTCCGGTCAATTTGCGCGCATACCCCATCAGCGGCGCATCCATGTCCGTATCAAAGTCGCCGAACATCGCGTACGAACGCTTGTGATCGATGCGCGCGTAGACCTTCGAATTCGAACTGGCGGCTTCAAAGCGCGTCGATGAATCGCCGAACAAAGGGTACACGCGGTCGAGTGGATCGAGCTGGAAAAGCCGATCGCGGCCCGCCGTGCGATTGATCGGACGCTGCGAATCGTACGACAGCGTCAACATGTTATTGCCGAAAACTTGCCCGCTGTAGAAAAAGCTCACGCGGCTGCGGAAGTTGCCCTGCTCGCCGCGCAGTCCAACTTCGGGAATGCCTTTGCCGAAACTCATCTCGGCAAAACCAACCAGAATCGTCGGACGCATTTCAGAAGTGATGCGCACTTGCCCTGAGGCCTCGAGCTGGCCGGTCTGTGCGCGGAGTTTTGCTTCGCCGGGCGCGCCGGGACTTATGAGCTTGAGCACGGCTTCGCCGCCTTCAAGTTGCACGACCAACTGTCCACTGGCTTGATTCGCTGATTCGACCGGTTCCGCCAAAGCGTTCGCCGGCAATGCAGCTTGCGCTTCGCCGCTCTTGTCATTCATCCGCAGCAATTTTCCGAGCGACGCTTCGACGCCGACCTGGCCGTCAAGTGCGGGATTGCCCCATTGGTCGAAAGCCTTCACGTGCACCAGCGTCGAGTTGTTGCCGCCCGATTGCATCTCGGATTTATCTGGGACGATCTCCAGGCGTCGCGCCGGGCCGCGACCCATCACGATCATTTCTTCCGTGTGACCGGCTGATCCTTCGGGACTGATCGGAGTGCAGCGAACTCGATTCGGCCCGGGTCGCAGGTTGATGCCGACGAAGGTAAACGTCGACACCTGATACTTGTGATCCAAACGACTGACACCGATGTTTTTGTCTGAGACGGTTTCGCCGTTGACTTCCAACTTGACGGTCCAGTTCAAAGCCACGCGAGCTTCGAGCTGCAATCCGGGCGACATCGAAACTGAATTCGGCGCCGGCGAAATGATGCGCGCAGCCCCGGGCGCAACGGCTTCGACGGCTTCCGTCGACGCCACTTCGTAAGTTCCAGGCGCAACGGGCGAAACATTTTTCAGCGGCTGGCCAACCGGTTCCGCCACCGGCTTCACTGAGCTATCGTCCTTTTGCGCCACCTTTTTGTTGGTCGCGGCTTCGTCTTGCTTGCGCAGCTTGTCAGTGGGCACAAGCGCAAAGTTTTGCCGCAGCATCGCACCGCCGCCAATCGGCGTGCGCAGCAGACGCGTCCAGCTCTTGCCGGACAGCTTGCCGCCGTCAGCCAATGCATAACCATGCGGCAGGCTCACCGGATCGAGCGAAATCACCTGCGGGCCGTCGCCAAGCGACGGAAAGTTGTACATCCCGGCGGAATCCGTGATGACTGATTGCCCGTTGCTCAAATAGAGGCGAACGCCCGGCGCAGGTTTGTCTCCGTCGTCGAACTTTCCGTTGCCGTTGGTGTCGACAAACACCCGGCCGATTAGGACCTGGCGAGTCGAGAAAATTCCGGCGGAAATGTACACGATGGCGCGAGCGGGCGCGGTCTCAGTGCGTTCGCCGGAAGGGAAAAGCCCATCGGCGATCGCCAGATTCTCCTGGGCGCCTTCGCGCGCATTCGCGCCCACGCGCACGCGGTACAGCAAGTGCGCGGTCGCGCCGTGCGGGATCTCGCTGATGCGAAACAGGAGATCGTCGCTTTGGATTTCAGGTTCGATTGGCTGCTCGGGAGCCGAGCCGATCGTGATCAAGGCCGAACCGGCGGCGTAATGGAAAGACGCCGGCAGATGATCCTTGATCGTTATGTCGTTCACGGGCGCCGCGGTTGGGTTGTGGAGTTCGATCCGATAAGTAACCACGTCGCCGATTTCCGCGCGCTCGCGATCCGCGGTCTTGATAATCTGCAAGCCCGCGGTTTCGAACATTGGAATGTTCATTACCAGCGCCGCCAGGTCGTCTATGCGCACGTCTTCGCGCACCAAATTGAATCCGCCCGCGACCGCCAGCGGCTGATTGTCCAGCGCGTGCACGCTCAGCGTAAAGAGGCCCGCTTGAGTTGGACGCAGCGTGAGCTGAATCATGCGGGTTAGAAATCCGGGCGCGGTGATCTTCATGAAATAGTTTGCCGTAGCGCCGGCGGTTCCGATCTGATCAGGAGCCAAAGCGAAAGTGAAATGTCCCTGTCCATCGGTGGCAAACGGATTGTCGTTGTTCGCGTTGGGCGCAAAGCCCGCACCCTGTGGCAGGCGCAGGGCGCTGCCGGCCTGATCGGTAAGAACTTCGACGCGCGCGCCCGGAATCGGGGCGGCGCTGCCGGCCCGGCCGGCGAAAACCAAACCGAAAGGATTGACGACAACCGTGGCGTGGGTGCTCTTGATCGCGGGCGCGTTATCGGCGGTGAAAGTCGCGTTGTTGACTAGTCCGGTTCCCGCCGCCACCGTACCGGAAAGGCGCGCAGAAACGCTGATGCGATGGACCTCGCCGGGATTTACCCGTGCCAACCGGACCTCGACGACGTTGTTTTGAATT
>WNFF01020614.1_pt1 | contig 10544 bp, 7 predicted proteins | sample 5400441 | NCBI WGS metagenome assembly WNFF01 (sample SAMN13153345, study PRJNA577476) | soil metagenome | isolation source: 120 cm saprolite under Douglas fir tree site 2 hole 3 replicate 1 | place: USA:California | collected 2015-04-18
AGCTGATGGCGTCACGCTCGAGCTGGCGCCGTCCATGTTGCCATTCACCTTCCTGCACGTAGTACTGGGCTTTGGGAAACGTCGCGACTGCCCGGCCGTTCTTGTGCACTGTGTTCCAGCCGCAGTGGTCAAAATGCAGATGGCTATTGATGACGATGTCGATGTCTTCAGGCCCTACTCTTGCCGCGCTGAGATTTTCTAAAAGCTTGGCGGGCTGGCCGAAAATCTTGGCCATCCTCTCAGAGAGCTTGTTGCCTATGCCTGTCTCGACCAGCACGGTGTGCTTCCCCGTGCGGATCAGCAGCGAATTGAGTCCAACTACAACCCGGTTCTGCTCGTCGGCCAAGACCTTCCTGGACCACATAGATTTTGGAACCACGCCGAAGAGTGCTCCGCCGTCAAGATAGTAGGTTCCGTCTGAGAAGGTGCTCAACTCGAAGTCGCCGAGGCTGATGGGCTGCAAAATAGTGCATCTCCTTAGAAGAACGGTTGAGCTTTGCTCCGCAGGACAGGCGAGGATGCCCAGTTCCGACGAGATTCGTTTCTACGCTCGGAGGCGACGCTATTTTAGTTCATGCTCGAAATGGTCTTGAATCATATGGAACAACTCAGTGCGAGCTTCGGGTCCGGAGATGCTATGCGTTTTGTTGGGAAAAAACATCATTCGGAACTGTTTGCCCGCTTTTATTAGTGCGTCCACCATCTGAATACTGTTTTGCAGGTGAACGTTGTCGTCACTTGTACCGTGCGCTAGAAGGAGTGAACCATGGAGCTTACTTGCGGCCTTCGGTACCGCGGAGTCGTCATAGGCCTTGGCGTTCTGCTTCGGCAGTCCCATGTAGCGCTCGGTATAAATCGTGTCATAGTTCCGCCAATCGGTTACCGGAGCGACCGAAACTCCCGCTTTGAATACATCGGCATGGGTCATGGAATATAGCGTCATGGATCCGCCGTTACTCCAGCCCCAAATCGCAATCTTGTCCTTGTCGAGCTGTGGATATTGGACGAGGAGGCTATTCAACGCGGTCAGTTGGTCTGTCAACTCAATTGCCCCGAATTGTTTGTGTGTCGCAGCACTGAATTTCAGCCCACGATTTGGAGTCCCGCGGTTATCGACAGAAAAGACGGCAAAGCCGTGCTTGACCAGCAACTCGTGGAAGAGCGCAGTCGATCCTCCCCAGGCGTTGCGCACTAGTTGACCTGCGGGGCCGCCGTAAACGCTCACGATCAGAGGAATCTTGCCGGTGGCAGCGCCTTCCGCCGGTAGTAGCAGTTGACCGTACAGAGTCGTGCCGTCGTCCGCCTTGAACTCAAGATATTTAGCAGGAATCAACCCATAGTCGGCAACGCTGCGAGATTCCCAAACCATATTGCACGGTCCTCCCACCGCACATACCGACATGCGGGGCGGAGTTAATGCTGCTGAATAGTCCTCAACGTAGTGTTTTGAATCATCCGCGAAAGTCGCCGAGTAAGTGCCCGGTTCGCGGGAGAGTTGCTGAAAGCCGGTGCCCTCAAGCTTCACTGAGAAGATATGCGTCTGGCGAGGGTCGTCTTTATTGGCGGTGAAGAAAGCGGTTCCGGAATCTTCATCGACACCTTCAACTCCGAGTACTTCGTAATCGCCGCTTTCCAGTTGTTTTTCTAGTTTTGCATCGGCCACGAGGGGATTTTGCTTGTCGAAACTATAAACATATAGATGTGTATGGCCATCCCGCCAGCTTGACCAGATAAAGCGGTCACCAGATTTGAGAATCCTGAAATCATCATTCACATTTACCCATGCGTCAGGACTGCTCTCGGTCAGGACCTTGCGCGAGTGGCCGGAATGCACGTCCACGAAGTAAAGGTCCATCGTGTCCTGCGCCCGATTCAGGACTTCCGCCCACAGCAGTCCATCGCGTACCCAGCCGAAGCGCGGAACGTATGTGTCGGTTTCCTTGGTAAGCAAAATCCATTTGACCTTGCCGCCATCCGCGCCCACTACTCCCAATCGCACGGTGGGATTCGGATCGCCAGCCTTGGGATACTTTTCCATGTCAACCTTGGGATGCGTAGGCAGCCAATCGGTAATCGGGTACGTTGGCACCGGAGTTTCGTCCATTTGGAGGAAGACGATTTCTTTGTTATTCGGTGACCAAAAATAATTGCTGCGCACCCCAAGTTCCTCGGCATAGACCCAGTCCACCTCACCATCGAGCAGGTTTTCATTCTTCTCGGTCGTGATCTGCTTTTCGCCCTTGCCGGAAAGCGGCCGCACGTACAGGTTGTGTTTGCGCAAATAGGCGAGATGACTTCCATCCGGAGAGAACTTGGGATCTTCGCTCGGCTCCGGAGCAGACGTAAACTGAACCGCTGTACCGTTTGCTAAATCGTATAGCCAGAGCTGTCCTTGTGAATCGAAGAGCAAATGCTTGTTGTCGGGCGCCCACGAATACGCTGCTACGTGATAGCGCGTCAGACGTTCTTTTTCACGTTCGTCTTTGATTTTCTCCAGCGACGGCGAGAGCATGGCCAGCTTGGCCTCGCTCACCAAAATCTTCTTTTCTCCAGTCAAGGCATCAACGTACCAAAGTTCGCCATGATCTCCGGAATCATCGCGCTGCACGTAGGAGACCTTGGACCCGTCGGGACTCCATTTCACGGTTTCCGGAGCACGGCCGGTCAAGCCGCCTTCAGCGAATATTGCTTCGATGGTAAGAGGTTTTTTGGGCGAGGTTTCGGCGGCTGTAGACTGCGCGATCGCGCGCGATGCCACCACGAACGCGAAGAGAAGAACTAACCCGAAGAATCGTTTCACACGCTGGCTCCAGAACGAGAAGTAACATGATCAGCAGGGCTGAAAAGTGTACACCGTCGACACAAGGGAATGTACGTCAAGCCTGTAGAAGAGTGCCTCGATCCTCACATTGACATCTTTGAGTAAGGCAGGCGATCCCACGCCTCCCAGAAGGCCTTCATTTCCTCAGGCGTACCCAGCGAAACCCGGATGTAAGTGTCCATCGCGGGAAACCGGCGGCCGATCAGAATGTCATTCTTCTTGAAGTGCTGGATGGTTTCTTCGGCCGGATGATCAGTATTCATCATCACGAAATTGGTATGGGAATCGATCGGCTTCAGCATACGAGCCATGGCCTGATTGAAGAATTCCTGACGATCATCCGTATTCCGTTTTATGGACTCCTGAATGCTTTGCTGATCCTCCAGGGCAACGATCGCCGCGCGGGCAACGATCCCGTTAATGTTGTCCATGGTCATGTACGGGCGCATCTGCTGAATCGTGGCCGGGGCGGCAACTGCGTATCCCAGGCGCATCCCCGCGAGCCCGTAAATCTTAGAGAAAGTTCGGCTGACGATCACTCGATCATCCTGCAGGGGCCGATCAATAAATGAGCCGTACATCGCAGACTCTCCGGCATAGTGGTGGTATGCCTCGTCGATCAGTACATAAGTGTTTGCAGGTAGCTTGCTGATAAAAGTTTCAATGGTTTTGCGGGGAGTCAGAGTGGCAGTTGGATTGTTTGGGTTGCAGATATAAACCAACGAAGGTGATTGCTTGGCGTGAATCAGCATCGCGTCTAAATCGTGGGAAAATTCCCGGTTAAGCGGCACGGCTGCAAGCTGGCATCCAGTGGATTTGGAGTATTGCTCGATCGCCTCAAAGGTCGGCACCGGCACAATCAGTTTCTTACCGCGTCCGAGAAACGCCGCAGTGGCGACTCGCAGTATCTCAGTTGATCCGCAGCCCACCAATATCCTGTTCCGCTTGATGCCATGAGATCCTGCAATGCGATCTTCCAGCGGGTCATATTGAGCGAAGGGATAACGGTTTGCGGTGGCAAGAGCATCCCGCATCGCCGTCATCACACGGGAAGAAGCGCCGTAAGCATTCTCATTACTGTCCAAGAGAATGGGACCGCCGGGCGCTCTCTCGCGCGATGGTTCCGATACCACAGCTGACGCGATCTTGCTGAAAGGAAACTGTGCTACGCCAACCGTAGCGCTTACGCCCAGTGCACGCAGAAAATTTCTTCGAGACAAGCTCATGGGTTCACGGAAAACGCAACGCCTCGGATCAAGTGTATTGAACATGATGCCAGAGTTTTGGTCGCGAAGAAATAAATTAGGTTGCCACCGGGTGACGGCCTGCTCGAGTGACGGAGTATCTATTGAACGGTCACGTTTACCGACGTTGCGTGGGACGTGCTCCCGCTCGTTCCTGTGATAGTCAATTTGCGGGTTATGGCGCGCGCCGCCTTCTGGTCGGTGGTCACCGTCAGCGTGGCAGTGCCAGATCCCGTGACCGAGGTTGGATTCAAACTGGCAGTCACGTGCGGTGTCGTTCCGCTCATGCTGAGATTTACCGTTCCGGTGAATCCACCTATAGCAGTTACCGTCACGGTAAAGGTCACACTAGATCCCCGGGGGATGGTCTGGCTGGCAGGAGAAGCGCTAATGGAGAATAACGGCTGCGCGAACACCTTCACGAAGGTGGCCTGTGAAGGTACTCCCGAGTTATTGATGATAAACAGCAGGTAGTATCCGGGAGGAGCCAGGCTGCCGTTCCTGGGCCCATTCACCGTCAGAGTGTTGCTCGATGTGTCCGCGGTAAATGAAAGCTCGATCATCCGCTGGTCCATGTCGAAAGCGTGAGTGACAGCTCCAGCTCTCACGAGCGACACTGAGGCTATGTTCCCGGCATCCGGTGTGCCAAGTGGGAAGGAACTGCTGTCGGCGATGCTGCTCGGAGCGCTCGATATCGTCGGGCGCGCCGCAGGAACTACTGTTTCGCTGCTGTCAGTTGTGAAAAGGTAGGCGGGCTGGTAGATCTCCACTTGCTGCTGAAATGATCCACGCTGGGGGTTGCCGCCAGTCAACCACACGGTCGCATCAGGCAGCAGCAACGCCACGGAATGATACAGGCGCGGAAAGGCATTGGCCCCAGCCGAAGAGAACGTATTTGTCACCGGGTCATAAAGATCGGCATTGTAACTCGCGCTATTGGCATCCTCGTTGTTAAGCGACCCGCCGACTGCCAATACGTTGCCGGTGGGAAGGATTACAGCATTCATTTCAGTTCTGCCCTGCGACATGTTCGGACCCCATTGCCAACTCAACACTGGGGCTGAGAAGTCGATAATCTCGGTCGTCGCTGTAGCCGGGCTACCGCCGCCCATGATGAGCACATGCGCGGAATACTTGTTTTGCGGCGTTAACGGCAAAAGCACCGAGGTTCCGTAACTACGATAGCCGCCATAATTCGTGCTCGCTACATTCAAAGTCCAACTTCCCGAGACCGGGTCGAAAATGTGTGAGCTGGCCGTGGGACCGGAGTAAAAGACCTTGCCGCTTGGCAAGAGATGCATTCGCGGGTAAAGCGGTGGGGTCCACGGTGCGATTACCGGGGTAGTCCAGCCCGACCCGGCTTTGTAAATTTCTACTGTCTGGCTCGTGTTGCCGTTTTCGTCAAGGCCAGAGAACGCCATGATGCGGCCGCCTTGGAGCATGGTGAGCGTAGGATACGATCAAAAACTGAAGCCCGCGTCTGTCCGTGAAAAGGATCGTACTGCAGCGTGCCGCCGGCGATTAGTACTCTTCCATCGGGCAACATCACCATGCCATTGCAGAACATGTCCCAGCCAATCGACTGGGTGGTGATGGAATTCGTGACCGGATCCCAGATCCCAGCTTGATAATTACTGATGCTGGGATCATTGCCTGAGCCTGACACGACGAGGACCTTACCTGTATTCAACAGCGCCACATGAACCGGATTAATCGGCATTACCGTCGAAAGAGTTGTCCATTCTCCCAGCACATTAGCCTGGGCGAAGGCTGGGATGCGCATCATCCCGACATATGCCAACAGAAGCAGGTTTGAAAGGGCAAACAGAGAGGCACAACGTTTCATCCAAAGTCCTCGCTAAAAAAAGCGAATCTGGTCCCGCGACTGCATATAAGACGTGAAAAAGGGAAAAACTGGGGAGGTGGGATGTACTCAGGAACTCGAGGTGGCGACCGCGAGTGGCGAGGTACACGCCCGCGAATATGGGGTCATTCTGAATTTCGCAGTCGCACCTTGTCAAGATGGGCGAACGTCTCTATGCAAGAAAATGCAATGTTTCTATTCTCAGGAGTTGCAAGCCGGCCATCGGTACATAGTTCGCTGCGACTCGGACCGGCGCGTCTGAGTGGCGGTGCAGCTCGGACCGATCCGAATCAGCGGATTCACCCTTTGTGGTGCCGGGAACTCCGCTATTGACGTGCTAAAATTAAGCCAGTCCCACTCTTAAATAATGCTTCCAGATCTTGAGAATCTGCTGCTCTTGCAAGAAGCCGACCGGGAGATCCGCCGTTTGAACGACGAAGTTGCGGCCCTGCCCAAGCGCGTCGCCGCAATCGAAGACAAGCTCGCGGGTACGAAAGCCGGCCTTGAAAAGGCCAAAACTGCCATCAAGGCGGATGAAGCGGCTCGTCGCAAATATGAAACCGCCATTCAGGACCTGCAACAGAAAATCTCAAAGTATCGCGATCAATCGCTCGATGTAAAAACCAATGAACAGTACCGGGCGCTGCTGCATGAAATCCAGTTTGCCGAAAAGGACATCCGCGCCAACGAAGACAAGATCCTCGAACTCATGGTGAATGCAGAATTGCGCGACAAAGAGGTAAAGGCCGCCGAGGCCGAGCTGAAATCTGAAATGGCGGAGATAGAAAAGGAAAAAGCTGATGCCCGACAGCGAACTGCTGAAGATCAGAAGCAGCTCACCGAGTGGAACGCAAAACGCGAAAAGCTGCGTGACGGAATCGCTTCCGACCTTCTCCGGCAATACGAGCGGGTAATGAAATTCCGCGGTACTGGTATTTCCGAAGTGCGCGATCACAAGTGCATGGCCTGCCAGGTAATGCTCCGTCCACAAACCTACAACGAAGTGCGGGCAGGGCAGACCATCGTGATGTGCGAATCCTGTCAGAGGGTTCTCTACTTCAATCCTGCGAATGAGGCTGGCATTGAGCGTACGAATATGACTCGAAAACGACGAGCGCGGCCCAAGGCCGACGCCGATCAGGCCTGGTATCACCGCTCCGGCTACATGGAGCACGAGGAAGTCTTCCTTGGCTTCGTAAACAGCCAGGGTACGTCCAGCCGCCGGGTTTATGATCTGCATACCGGACGCAAGATTGGCGACACGGAATCTCGCGATGGCACCTACCACACTGCCTTTGCCAGCGATCTGGAGAACGCCACACGCCTGAACGGAAGCTGGAATGAAACTGAACTAGACGAATGGGGTGCGGAATTGCCAATGACCGTTCTGGACGCTCTGCACTCTGACCTCGCCGCCGCTCGTGCCGAATCGAATGCACGAACCCATGCGCAAGCTGTTCATTCGGAACATCCTGCGGCCAGCTAACACCTCTTGATCCGCTGACCGCATTCGAAAGAACATTCTTCTCCTTCGTAGCTTGCGGAAGACTTGAGATCATGGGCAAGAAAGTTTCTCTTCCCAATTCGCAATTTCCCAGCCTGAAGGTCGCCGATCGTGGGGCGAGCCGCTTGCGTGGCGGGCACGTATGGGTCTACCGCTCCGATATCGCTTCTGCCGACGCAGTTCCAGCCGGTTCGCTGGTTCAGGTGAGCGATCAGCGTGGCAAGTTTCTCGGCACCGCTCTCTATAGCAGCGCATCACAGATCGCCATCCGTATGCTCTCCCCGGGTCCGGTGACGGATTTTCCTGCCCTTCTTCGAGAGAGAATCATGGCTGCAATCGCTTATCGGGAACCGATCGTTCGCGATACCGACGCCTACCGCGTTATTTTCAGCGAAGGGGATTTTCTTCCCGGACTGATCGTGGATCGATACAACGACATTCTTTCGGTAGAAATGCTTACTCAGGCCATGGACCTTGAGCCTGTGCGTGAAATTGTCATCTCGGAGCTAGCCGAGAAGTTGCGTCCCACAGCAATCGTCGAGAGAGTTGAGCCACGAATTCGCGACTTGGAACAGCTCCCGCCACGGGAGGCGGGTTTGATCCAAGGTGAGAAGAAGGAAACGGAATTCTCCATGAACGGTGTCCGTTTTCATTACCAGGCACTTGCAGGCCAGAAGACTGGGGCCTTTCTCGATCAGCGGGAAAACTACGCCGCGGCAGCCCAGTACGCACATGGCGAAGCGCTGGACGTCTTCTGCTACCAGGGAGCTTTCGCATTGCATGTGGCACGGCGCTGTTCACAAGTCACGGGTCTGGACAGTTCCCGCCCGGCCTTGGAGACGGCTGAGCAGAATGCGCTCTTGAACGGGCGAGAAATCGAGTGGATAGAAGCCAACGCTTTTGACCTGCTCAAGGACTACTCCGCGGCCGGACGCCAATATGACACCATCATCCTCGATCCGCCTGCCTTCGCTAAGAGTAAGCGGACATTGGAAACCGCGTTGCGCGGATACAAAGAGCTCAACCTGCGTGCGCTGAAGATGCTGCGTCCCGGTGGCATTCTGGTGACGTGTTCCTGCTCTTATCACGTTGGCCCGCCTGAGTTCCTGGCAATGCTGGCAGAAACGTCACGCGATATTCACAAGAATATTCGAATACTGGAAACCCGCACTCAGGCCCGGGACCATCCGACGGTCCTAACAATTCCGGAAACCGCCTACTTGAAGTGCGTGATAGCCAGCGTGTAAATAGCTGAAATATTAGCACATATTTTTATTGACAGTGAGACACTCATATTTTATGCTACTTTCACGCTAAGTTTTAATCTAAGGTAGTGGGCTACACCCAAAACCTAAATTAAGCTCGATTTAAGGAGGAAAGCTAATGACAGTCATTACTCGTTGGGACCCTTTCCGTGAGTTTTCCACCCTGCAAGACCGTATGAATCGGCTCTTTCGGGAATCGCATGGGCCAGAGGCGGAAGAGTCACTAAGCAGCAGCACCTTCGCCCCACCCGTGGACGTCTATGAAGACGAGCACAATGTCGTTCTCAAGATTGAGGTTCCGGGCATTGACGAGAAGGATATCGATGTCCGTATCGAGAACAACACCCTGACCGTGCACGGCGAGCGGAAGGTGGAAAAGGAAGAAAAAGAAGAGAACTATCGCCGTGTGGAGCGGCAGTACGGTAGTTTTACTCGCTCTTTTACGCTACCTACCACGGTCGATCCGGAGCAGGTCAGCGCCAACTATGAGAAGGGCGTGCTGAAGATTAAATTGGCCAAGAAGGCTGAAGCAAAGCCCAAACAGATCAAAGTGAACGTTGGGAGCGAGAGAACCCTGGAAGGCAAAGAAGCAAAGAGTGCCGGCCGGGCCGCGTAACCAGCGTCACGCCGCGCAAATCGACCCGTCTAAGCCGAGTAGGCCCTCATGGCGAAGCAGGCGAACGGGTAGCACCATAACGTGGGAGGCGGGCGGAGTAACGCCCCTCCCCCTTTCAATTTGGAGACGGCAATTTAACACTTACAGTTCGAACGGGCTTCGTCGGTCGAACGTTTGAATTGCTCACTTACAAATTACTAAATCCCGTGGTCACAAATTAACATCGTAAAGCACTACCGTCAGGAGCGAAGACCATGCCTATTCGCTGGGACAAATTCACTGTGAAAGCGCAGGAAGCAGTACAACGCGCCACCGACCTCGCGTCGGAACACGGCAATCCGGAGCTGATGCCGGTGCATCTCCTCGCCGCTTTGCTGGAAGATCGCGAAGCTTTGCTGGAAGATCGCGAAGGCATCGTCCCGCCCATCCTCGAAAAAATCGGTATCGGCACGCAGGCTGTGCTCAGTGACGTGTACCGCGAGATCGAACGCCTGCCTAAGGTCTCTGGCGGAGGCGCCAACCAGGCGACTCTGTCCCCGACGGCGAACCAGCTTCTTGAACGTGCCTTCAAAGAAGCTGACAATTTCAAAGACGAATACGTTTCGACCGAGCACCTGCTGCTCGCCATCACCCATCTGAAGCGCGACGCAGCCCAACAGCTATTGGCCCGTCATGGCGCCACTTACGACGCGATTTTGAAGGCGCTCACGGCGGTCCGTGGTTCGCAGCGTATTACCGACCAGAATCCGGAAGCCAAATATCAAGCGCTGGAACGCTATGCCAAGGACCTGACAGAGTTGGCGCGGCGCGGAAAACTTGATCCGGTAATCGGACGTGATGAGGAAATTCGCCGCGTCGTCCAGGTGCTTTCCCGGCGCACCAAGAACAATCCAGTCTTAATCGGCGAACCGGGTGTGGGTAAGACTGCCATTGTGGAAGGACTAGCTCAACGGATCATCTCCGGTGATGTCCCTGAGGTCTTGAAGAACAAGCGCGTTGTTGCTCTCGATCTTGGTTCGATGCTCGCTGGCGCCAAGTACCGTGGAGAATTCGAAGACCGGCTCAAAGCTGTCTTGAAGGAGATTGACGACTCTCAAGGGCAGATTATTCTTTTCATCGACGAGCTGCACACGCTGGTGGGCGCAGGCGCCGCCGAAGGCGCGATTGACGCGTCCAACATGTTAAAGCCGGCACTCGCCCGCGGCGAACTGCGCGCCATTGGAGCGACTA
>WNFF01012440.1_pt1 | contig 10542 bp, 5 predicted proteins | sample 5400441 | NCBI WGS metagenome assembly WNFF01 (sample SAMN13153345, study PRJNA577476) | soil metagenome | isolation source: 120 cm saprolite under Douglas fir tree site 2 hole 3 replicate 1 | place: USA:California | collected 2015-04-18
CCAAACGCGGCCGCAAACAGCTGACCGAGGACGCGGCGTACTGGCAGAGACTCTCAACCGTGATGGATCGCGTGCTCGCGCTGCCGGGAGAGGAGGTCGAACCGTGATCGACCGGTTGCGCCAATCGCTTCAGCGGTTCTTGCCTCTCTTCCGCCGTGCACGGCTGGATCAGGAACTCGACGCGGAGGTGGCGGCGCACCTGGATTTGGCCATTGACGAAAATCGCGAGAACGGCATGTCAGCTGAAGAGGCGCGCGGACAAGCCCTGATTCAATTAGGTGGCATTGCACAGACCAAGGAAAATTACCGCGATCATCGAGGCATCGCGTGGCTCGAAACGCTGTTTCGTGATCTGCGTTTTGCGTTACGCATGCTGCGTAAAAGTTCCGGCTTCTGCGTAGTAGCGATTCTCGCTCTGGCCCTTGGAATAGGATTCTCCTCAATCGTCTTCAGCATTTTCTACAACGGCGTCCTGAACCCGTTTCCCTATCGGGATGCAAATCGACTGAGGGCCATCAGTGTCATGGACGACCGCGATGCCACCAAGCAGTTTCGCCCGGTGTTTCATCTCGATGAGATAGTCGCGTTTCGCAAACAGAATCACACCTTTGAAGACATCGTTGGCGTCTCCAGTTGGGACGTGCTCTACGCTCACAATGGCGTTACTGAGCTGGTGCACGGTTGCGTGATGACGCCAAACGCCACGGAATTCTACGGCGTGCCTCCAATGCTCGGGCGTGGCCTGATGGAACGCGATGCGCAGCCGGGCGCCGACCCAGTCGTGCTTCTCGGTTACGAATATTGGAAAAAGGAATTTCAGCAGGACAAGTCCGTTGTCGGCAAGACGATGATTATCGATAACCAGGCGCGCACAGTCATTGGCGTAATGCCGCCCCGGTTCTACCTTTTCGGCGCCGACTTCTACGCTCTAATCTCCTGGGACCGGACCGAACCCTCCATGGCCGACGCCATGGCGAACAACGCGCCTTACTTTTTCTTCCCCAATGGAATTCTCAAAAAAGGCATCAGCCGGGACACAGCGAACGCCGACCTGTTCGCGATCGCGCAGCGTCTTGTGCCTCTGCATAAAGACGATTATCCTGAAAAATTCCATATCAACACTCGCGGCTTCAGCGACGCCATCGTTGGCGATTTTAAGCAAACGATGTTCTTTCTGATTGGCGCGGTCGCGCTTTTGCTCCTCATCTCGTCCAGCAACGTCGCGAGCCTCTTGCTCACGCACCACAGCGCACGCGCAAAAGAAATTGCCTTGCGCAGCGCGCTTGGAGCTAGCCGCGGCCGTTTGATCCGCCAATTGCTCTTGGAGAGTTTCGTTCTTGGCGCCGTCGGGTGTCTTGCGGGCAGTTTCCTCGCTTACGGGGGGCTGAAGGCCGCCAAGACGTTGGACGCCGCGCTGCAAATTCCCGGCGAATCCGACATCAGTTTGAACTGGCAAGTACTTCTCTTTGCCGTTGCCGTGTCTTTGTTGACCGCGTTGCTCTTTGGCCTCTCGCCGGCATTCTTCGCGGTAAGGAAGGACCTGCGCGAAAACCTGCAGAGCTCCGGCGTGAATGCAAATTCTTCGCAACGCGGCGGCAAAATTCGCGCCGGTCTGGTCGTCGGCCAGGTGGCACTTTCCGTGCTCTTGCTGGTCTTTGCAGGACTCGTCATTCGCAGCTTTATTGCCAGCACCAACTTCGATCCCGGCATCAGCACGAAAAATATGTTCGTCGCCGACATTCATTTTCCAGGTCACCAGTACGATTCAGCGGAAAGTAAGCGCGCGTATTTTGAGCAGGCGCTCGCTCGCATTTCCGCGATTCCCGGTGTTGTGAGCGCCGCAACCGCTCTCGGCTGGCCGATAGAAGGCGGACCGCGGACTGAGGATGTCACCATTCTAGGCAAACCTCACGACAAGCATTGGACTACTAGTTTTGAAGCCTGCAGTGAAGGATATTTCCAGACCCTGGGCTCGCGCTTGTTGCGTGGAAGACTGATCTCTTCGTCCGATGTGGCCCCGGCGCGCCGCATCGCCGTAGTCAATCAGACGCTGTCCGATCAATATTTCCCGAACCAGAATCCCATCGGCCAGCAAATTAAATTCAATGTTCTCGATCAAATTCCCGGAACTCCTCACGATGCCTATTTTGAAATCGTGGGCATCGTCAGTGATTTCAGGAATGTCGGTTTGCAACAATCCGTCCAGCCGGAAGCCTTTGTTCCCTATACTTTCAGCGGTTTCGGCGATCGCAATATCCTTGTACGCACGGCAGCTAATCCAAACTTGTTCGTCAATACTTTCCGGCAAGTACTTGCTGATGTGGACCCCAATCCAATTCTTTCCCACCCCGATACGCTGGAAGGATTGCTGCACACTCATGAGTATGTGAAACCTAAATTTCGCCTGATTTCCTTTGGCACCTGCGCGGGCATCGGCCTCGGCCTCGCTCTGATCGGTTTGTTCGGCGTCATGTCCTATTCCGTTGCCCTGCAGACGCAGGAGCTTGGCGTACGCATGGCTCTGGGAGCCCAACGCAGCGACATTCTCACGCTGGTACTTCGCAAGGGAGTTTTGCTGGTCGGCAATGGCCTCTTCCTCGGCCTGTTGGTTGCATTTCTTTCCGTACGCATTTTGCAGTCGCAGCTCTGGGGCGTTTCGGCATTCGATCCCGGAGCGTTCGTCTTGGCTCCTCTGGCACTGCTCGCCGCCGGCCTCCTGGCCTGCTATCTGCCGGCCCGCCGAGCCACCCGCGTTGATCCCCTGGTCGCGCTGCGCTACGAGTGAGTGGAAATCGATGAGCGTTCTACGAGCGTGGTTCCATCGCTTCTGCAACTTGTTCCGCAAAGAACGGCTCGATCGAGAACTCGACGCGGAGCTGGCGAGCCACCTTGAGATGCACATCGAGGACAATCTCCGCGCGGGCTTTATGCCGGAAGAAGCTCGTCGTGTCGCATTCATCAAACTTGGCGGCCTCGAACAAACAAAAGAGAGCCATCGTTACTCCCGTGGCATCCCGCTATTAGAAGGTCTGCAGCAGGATTTGCGCTTCGCCCTGCGCTCGCTCGCAAGGAACAGAGGTCTCTCTTTCGTCTCCATCTTCGCGCTTGCATTGGGCATTGGCGCCACGACGGTCATGTTCAGCGTTGTCTACAATGTTTTCTTTGATCCGTTGCCGTACAAGAACTTCAACCGTTACGTGGTCTTTGCAATCCAAAATCTGGCCAGCGTTGGCGGTTGGAAGGGCCGTAACTTTTTCAGCGCAGAGGAGATTCGCGCTTTTCGTGAACAAAATCATGTGTTTGAAGACGTCATCGTCCGCAACGGTTACTTCCTCTTGTACGACAACGGCAAATCTATTCGCCGTTGGCCGCGAGGCGAGGAGGTAACGACCAACACGTTTGAATTCCTGGGCGTACCTCCACTCCTCGGTCGCACATTTTCAGAAGAAGATGGCCGCCCGGCCGCTCCGCCCGTGTTCATCATGAACTACCGTCTCTGGCAGGATAAATTCGCAGCTGACCCGAAGATCCTCAACACAGTTTTCATCCTCGACGGAAAGCCCAGAATTCTTATCGGAATTATGCCGCGGAGATTCAATTTTTTTGGCGCGAGTTTCTGGCTCCCAATGAGCGACTCTCAAGCCGGCGGCTCTCTGGTGGGACGGCTCAAACCGGGCGTGAGCGTCCAAACCGCCGGGGCCGACCTCGACCCCATTGCCCACGCACTCCAGAAGACATACCGAAGTGAAATGCTCCCGGACAAATTCGCGATCGTGCCCCAAACATTGCTTGACAGCATTATCGGGGGATTCAGAAAGACGCTCTATGCCTTGCTTGCCGCTGTCCTGCTGCTGCTCTTGATCGCCTGCAGCAACGTGGCAAATCTTTTATTGCTGCGCGCCACCGCACGCGAGCGGGAGATGGCCATGCGCGCAACGCTGGGTGCAAGCCGCATTCGGCTGGTACGACAGCTGTTTGCGGAAAGCCTCGTGCTTGCTCTGGCCGCCTCGATCCTCGGCTGCGCCTTGGCAAATCTTCTTCTGAAAGTCGTGGTTGCGCTGATTCCGGCGGGTGCCCTGCCCGAAGAAGTTGTGATTCGCATGAGTGTGCCCGTCCTTTTCGCGGCTTTGGGGCTCACGCTCGTAACGACAATGCTCTGTGGTGTCGCTCCAGTTCTACATGTTTTGGGAACAGACCTACAGTCTCGGCTCATTGGTGCAGGAAGAAATGTCGAAGGACATTTTCAGCATGGGCGGCTCCGGGCCGGACTTGTCGTCGGTGAGGTAGCGCTGTCTATCGTGTTGTTGATCGGCGCTGGCCTGATGATGCGTAGCTTTCTCATCCTCACGCGTGTGGACTTGGGATTTAATCCGCAAAACGTTCTGCATTTTCGTCTGTCACTTCCCAAGGAATACAACACTGATATTGACGTCACCAGACAAAAGAAAAATGCCCTGACTCGTCAGCTCCTCGATCGAATGCAATCGCTTCCTGGCGTCACCTCCGTTTCCGAATCGATGCTTCCGCCACCGTTACAGTACGACTGGAGCGACACTATCATTCCTGGCAAACCTCACACCGAGCGCTGGGAGACTCGCTTTGAAATCTGCAGTGAAGGTTATTTCCAGATACTCGGGCTTCCACTTCTTCACGGTAGGCTCCTCTCCGAAGACGACATGAACGCGCAGCGCCACGTCATGGTTGTGAATGAAACATTCTCTCGGCAATATTTTCCCGGCGAGGATCCCATTGGCCATCAGGTCAAGCTGCAGGTGCTCGATCGTCCGTTCCTGGATGTGCCGCACAATACCTATTTCGAGATCGTTGGGATCGTTCGCGACTACAAGGCGATTGACGACCAAAACAGGTCGTGGCGGGCTTTTCCGCAAGTTTTCATACCTTATAGCGTCCAGGGATTCAGCTGGCGCACTTACATGGCAAGAACTGTCACCAATCCCGCGGTGCTTCTCAAAAACATTGAGCAAGAAGTGCGCGCGATTGATCCCAATGTTGAGATTGCAGCTTCTGGAACACTCGAGGGTTCTTTGAACGAGTTTTACCGGCGCCCACAATTTGAACTCTTCACCCTGGGAAGCTTCGCCCTCATCGGTTTGCTGCTGGTCGTGATCGGAATCTTCAGCGTCGTTGCCTACACAGTCTCACGACAGACACACGAGCTCGGGATTCGCATAGCACTCGGCGCGCAGCGAACCGATATTCTGGGTATGGTCTTCACCAATAGCCTGCGGATCATTGCCAGCGGTGTGGTCATCGGCTTGTTGGCCAGCTACGGATTCTCTCGGTTCCTGACTAGCGAAATCTCAGGCATCTCGGTTTCTGATCCCTGGACATATGGACTCGTTGCCGTTGTTGTTGTCGTGGTCGGCTTGCTCGCGTGCTACCTCCCCGCACGCCGCGCCACCCGCGTCGATCCCATGGTCGCCCTGCGCTACGAGTGAGTGAAATCGCAATGGGTGCTCTAAGAGTGTGGCTCCAACGCTTCCGCAATCTGTTCCGCAAAGAACGGCTCGATCAAGAACTCGACGCGGAGTTGGCGAGCCACCTCGAGATGTACGTCGGGGACAATCTACGCAGGGGCATGACGCCGGAAGAAGCTCGTCGCGTCGCTCTGATAAAACTTGGAGGTATCGAACAAATAAAGGAATCTGTCCGCGACACTCGCTCGTTTTCGCGCTTAGAGTCCATCTTCCTCGACTTTCGCTTGGCCCTACGCCAACTCCGCAAGAATCCTGGCTTCACCGCCGTCGCCGTACTCACCCTCGCCCTAGGCATCGGCTCCACCACAGTCATCTTCAGCATCATCGACGGCCTTCTCCTTAATCCCTATCCCTACAAAAATTCTGAACGCCTCGCTACCTTCGTCGTTTTTTCTGCCGAACAATTCAGAGCATGGCGCTTTCCCGCCGCGGCCTTCGTCGATTTCAAGGAACAGAATCACACCTTCGACGACATGTTCGGCCTGGTCTACCGCAAGATCCATTTCACCCGCGGAAATGCCACGGAGGAATTCACCGGCGCCTCGGTCACACCCGGCACCTTCGAATCGCTAGGCATACCGCCCCTCCTGGGACGGTCACTCACCGACGAAGACGCCAAGCCCGGTGCCCCTCCCGTTTTCGTGATTAGTTACAAACTATGGACCAACCTCTTCCACCGCGACCGGAACATCCTCGGCAGCACCCACACCCTCAATGACACTCGCATGACCTTAGTCGGCATCATGCCTCCGCGTTTTCAAATCGGCGGTTTCGATCTTTGGCTGCCTCTGGATATCACCAAAGATACTTTTGTGCCAGGCGCTGGAATTGTGTCAAACGAAATCTGGACTGTTGGTCACCTCAAGCCCGGCGTCATCGCCGGAACCGCTGCTGCCGACCTCCAACTCATCGCTGAGCCGCTTCAAAAAGCCGATCCTATCTATTTTCCCCCTCACTTCAAAATTGTAGTCAACACCTTCAACAGCCAGTCTGTCGGCGGTGACTTCAAATTCGGCCTCTTCGCGTTAATGGCCGGGGTCACGATATTGCTCCTCATCGCGTGCAGCAATGTCGCGAACCTCCTCCTGGAGCGAGCCACGACGCGAGAAAGAGAATTCGGCATTCGCTCCGCTTTGGGCGCAAGTCATCTTCGCCTGGTGCGTCAATTGTTGGTTGAGAGTTTCTCCCTGGCGCTTGCCAGTTGCGCTCTCGGTTGCTTGTTCGCTTATTTCGGATTGAAAGCAATGGTTGCCGTGATCCCTCCGGATACAATCCCGCCCGAGGCCGTCATCACTCTCAGCCCGGCCGTTTTGCTCTTTTCCCTCTGCGCGACAATCGTGACCGCTGTAATCTGCGGATTAGCCCCTGCCCTTTATGCCCTTCGTGCCGACTCCCAAATCGCGCTGACGAGCGCCGGAAAGGGAGTGAGTACCGACTCACGCCAGGGGAGACTTCGTTACTCGCTGGTCGTCGCAGAGGTCGCTCTCGCAGTCGTTCTGTCAATCTGTTCCGGCCTGATCATGCGCAGCCTCTTCGCGCTCCAAAATGTGAATCTAAAATGTGAATCTTGGTTTCAATCCTTCCAAGGTTGTTTATGCGGACATTTCATTTCCCGAGGGCCAATACGAGACCGCGCAGCAAAAGCATTTTCTCTTCCGCCAGGTTCTGGATCGCGTTACTCAATTCCCCGGCGTCTTGGCCGCCACCGAAACTACGTTTTTCCCGCCCTACACGTTTGGTTGGACAACAGTCGTCATCAGCGGAAAAATGCCTCCTCTAAACAGAAACACCGCAGCGATCTTCTGTACCGAGGGTTACTTCCAAACTCTAGGCTTGCCCCTGCTTCGCGGAACTCTTTTTTCTCAAAATGACGTCGATTCAGTCCATCACGCGGTCATCGTCAATCGGGCATTCGTTCGTGATCGTTTTGGCGAAGAAAACCCCATCGGCCAGCAAGTCAGGTTCAGCGACTATGAAACTTGGCCTGATTGGCCTCACGACCCTTATTTCAAGATCATTGGCGTCGTCGCCGACGCCAAAAATAGCGGCTTACAGTCGCCGCCCAGACCCGAAATCTATCTTCCCAGCACGTTGGCCGACGCTCCGACGAGCGGCATCATGGTCAGCACCTCCGGCAACCCGCAAGCGATTCTCCCGCGAATTCGCACCGAAATTTCCGCGGTCGATCCCCATGTTGCGATCGGCGAAGCCGGAACCATTGCGACCCGTCTCGAGCATTATTACTACGCTCGGTCCCGCTTCCTCCTCATCACTCTCTGCACCTTCGCGGCGATCGCTCTCCTTCTCGTCGCTGCTGGCGTCTTCGGTGTCATCTCCTACACCGTCGCTGCACAGACCCACGAAATCGGTATCCGCATGGCCTTGGGGGCCCAGGCTGCGCAGGTCCTCGGCCTGGTTGTAACAAAAGGCGCGCGGCTAATCTTAGCCGGCACCGCCATCGGCCTTTTCGCCAGCTATTTCCTAACGCGTCTCCTCTCCAGCCAGATCTGGGGCGTCTCCGCAACCGACCCGTCCACTTTCGCCGCCGTAGCGTTCCTCGCCATCTTCGTGGGTATCCTCGCGTGTCTCATACCCGCCCGCCGCGCCACCCGAGTTGATCCCATGGTCGCCCTCCGCTACGAGTAAGTCAGTGAAACAAACCAGGGCGGAAAGAGGTTTCATGAACCTCAGGCTTCTACCGTGGCGCTTTCCCGGCTAGTTTCTTCTCAATAGTGTCCAACCGCTCGCGCGCTTCCGTTAGGCCCGCATTTCCGGCCAGAGCATTTCGATACTGCTCTTCCGCCTCACGCAATTTTCCATCCGCTTCCAGCGATTTTCCTGCCATCAAGAACAATTGTGGTGCGGGCCGCAATTCCGTGGCAGCCACGAAATCGGCGCCAGCCTCTGCAAAGCGGCGCATATTAAAAAACGCCTGCCCACGCCCCGCGCGTCCGGCAAGGGAGCTCGGCTGCAACTCCAGCAATTGGGAAAACGCTTGCGCCGCCTGCTCGTTTGCGCCCAGATCCAGGTACGCCACTGCAATACTGTTCAATGCTCGTGCTTTCTCTTCCGCACTCGATGCGCTACGCAGTGCTTCTTGCAGTTCAGGCACCGCGTGTGAGTTGTCACCCGTCTGCGCCAATGCATATCCAATATTGAAATGTGGAATGAACATGTTTGGTGCCAGCGATTCCGCAATTTTGAAATGCTCAATCCCTTCGGCCGCTCGTCCGCTGTCCAGCAATGCGGCCCCAAGATTCGTTTCAATTCGAGTATTCGCAAACGGGATGACTTCGCGCGCGTGCGTGCACAGCGTCACGCTGTCATGCCAGTAGCCGATGTTGATCACTGTTACCACCGCGAACGCACCCGCCACCAGCGACGCGATGCCGGCCTGCGCGGCCACGGGAACGCGCCAGCGTTGCGCCGCCTCGCTCGCCTCCCAAACAATCATCACGAACAATCCGATCAGCGGAATGTATGCGTAGCGGTCGGCCATCGCTTGCAACCCGACCTGCACAATTCCAATCACCGGTAGCAGCGTTACCACAAACAACTTCCAGCCGAAGACCAGGTGCCGCCGGTCGCGATACCGCCATACCGTTGCAGTGATCGCAAGCAGCAATGTCACTGCTGGCAAAATCGTCCACAATGTCAGCCGGCTTCCCGGGTGCGGGTAATAATACGAAAGGCCGCTCGGCCAAAACATTTTGCCAATGTATTTTGCGTAGGAAACGATCGCATTTTCCACCCGTTCTTTCAGCGTTAGCACAGCGTTGCTGGTCATTGCCTGTCCGCGACGCTGCGCCACAACGGTAATCCACGAACTTGCAATGCTCATCACGAACAGCGGAATTTTCTCGACCAGCAGCTTGCCCAGCCGCTTAAAAACGAGGCCTACGTCGTTCGTTGAGAAGGGAACTGGCAATCGTTCCAAGGGCCAGTAATCCAAAATCAGCAGCACTAACGGCAGCGTCACGGCCATTGGCTTCGAAAGCAATGCCAGCGCAAAGAAAAACACCACCGCCAAGTAACGTCGCCACCTCTCTGCGCGTGCCGGCTCCGGCGCGCGTACATACGATCCGTAATAGGCCACAGCGATCAGCGAAAACAGCATGCTCAACAAACTTTTGCGCTCAGAGATCCACGCAACCGTTTCCACATTCAAGGGATGTAGCGCAAACAGTCCAGCCACGCATAAACTTCGCCACCGAAAACCAGTCGCTTTATTAAGCAGCAGAAATAACAGCACCGCATTGATCGCATGTAGCAGTACGCTCACAGCGTGATGCCCGGTTGGGTTCAATCCAAAAAATTGCCAATCCGCCATGTGTGAAATCCACGTCAGCGGATGCCAGTTCGCTGCATCAATACTTCGAAACGCCCACTCAACGTTCCGCCAACTCAGTCCCGCCTGCACATGTTGGTTCTGTGTGACGTATAGGGGGTCGTCAAAATCAACGAATCCATTTCGAATCGCCGGGTAATACACCGCCAGCGTAGCCACGGCAAGCAGCGCAGCCGACATCCAAACCGGCATACGAAACTTTCCATCCCCGACGTGCGCAGCAGTCTCGTCCCGACGCTCCGAAGCATGCTCCATCCGGCTAATCGACCTCACTCAAAGTTCGTTCGAACGTTTGTGTAGCAGCGGCCTGCTTGGCGCAGGCAAGCTTTATGTCGCTGCTCTCTCTTTTCTCTCATCATAAGCCACGCATCTCGACACAAAGCCGCATCCCTTGCGCCAGTGTTCCTCGTCAGCACGCATTCTTTTGAAAGAGCCAGGCAAACCTACCAACCTGTGGAAATTGTTCACGCCAAAAATCAGCCCGATAGCCCTTTTGCTCCACTTTTCTCAATTGTTCTAGTACCTTCGTACCGTCCGCTACCGAACAGATTTTGTACCTCTTGGCCTATTGTTCCCTGTACCCGCTACAGCTACACTCATCCTTCATTCGAGGAGGTTCTGCCTTGTCGGGCTCAGAACGCCGTACCACCCAACGCTTTACCATGCGGCTCCCTCTCACGGTCCGTTGGACCACCG
>WNFF01005294.1_pt1 | contig 10538 bp, 9 predicted proteins | sample 5400441 | NCBI WGS metagenome assembly WNFF01 (sample SAMN13153345, study PRJNA577476) | soil metagenome | isolation source: 120 cm saprolite under Douglas fir tree site 2 hole 3 replicate 1 | place: USA:California | collected 2015-04-18
TGGCTGCCGAGGCCGACGGGGACGTTGTGAGCGATGACCTCGAAGATGCCGCCGACGGTGTCACCGGCTTTGAGCGCGGCATCGATTTCGGCCTTCATTTTATCTTGCACGGCGGAATCAACACAGCGCAGCGGGGAATCGAGGTCCGCGTTGACTGTGAGGATTTCCTCCCAACTGGCTTTGCGATCGAGCTTTACGTGACCGACTTGCACCGTGTGGCTGGCGATTCCCGTGCCGAACCGGCGAAGCAACAGCTTGGCAAAGGCGGCGGCGGCGACGCGAGCGGCGGTTTCGCGAGCGGAAGCTCGTTCGAGGATGTAACGGGCGTCGTGAAAGTTGAATTTTTGAGAGCCGGCGAGGTCCGCGTGACCGGGACGCGGGGCAACGAGTTTTTTGTCGTGGTTTGCGAGATCCGGCGAGTCTTCGACGGGCAGCGCTTTCTCCCAATTGGCCCAGTCGCGGTTTTCGATGCGCAGCGCTACGGGAGCGCCGATGGTCTTGCCGTGGCGTACGCCGGCGAAGACGTCGGCGCGGTCCTTTTCGATTTTCTGGCGGCCGCCGCGGCCGTAGCCGAGCTGGCGGCGATGGAGTTCGTGGTTGATGAAGTCCAGGTCGACCGGAAGAGAAGCGGGCAACCCGGAAACGAAGGCCAGCAGCGCCTGTCCGTGCGATTCACCGGCAGTGTAGAAGCGCAACATGGGCAATTAGGAACAAGCAGTGTAGCGGCGGTGCGGTTGCACGTCCAGTACATGAGACGGGTAGTGGTACAGTTTGAATTTCCGCCCCATTGAATCATTACGCGATGCCCGGACAGAAGTGCTAATATCGCCTCCTAAATAACAAAAGCCCGATTCGTGGTCGGGCTTCGTACAGCACATGCCTGTGCTCAGAAACTAGTACGGCAGTGTGCTCGATGCAAGCCTATTGCTGGGAACCCACAGAAGAATATGCCGCTCCGCAAAGAGGATAAGACTTGGGTTACAGAGGAAATCCATGTAGCTATAAGGGAACATCTCAACCCGCGCGGATGGAGGAAGGTGCAACAGTTTCTTCCTCTGGTGGGGGTGCTCGGTATCTTGGTAGCACTGTTGGCGCTAGCAGGTGCGGGATGGAAATATGCCTTTTCGAGGGTGGAGAGCGAGGCTCAATTCCAAACGCATACGACGGAAACTCTCACCCGCACAGCAGAGAGGCTCACCGGCATTGAGGGGACATTAACCCTTTTGCAGGCTCAAATTGTCGGTCAAAAATATTCTGCAATTCCACCAAAGGAACTCAAGACCCATACCGAAGAACTAAAACATCTTAAGACGGCTCTGGCACAATTGCCGCCAACTTCTCCGGGGTATTGGCCCACCGCCTTTCAAGTGATTCGCCTGTTTTCTCAGTCAACCTTCGCAGACATGAACAAAGTCGCAGCCCAAGGAGAGTCCGAATATAGCAATGTAACGAGCAGTCCACTCGGCGGATTCGGCGTGATTGAAAATCGGCGGGTTGTTCTAAAAAACCATGTGGAGGGCCTTATCTTCAAGGATTCTATTGTCCGTTTTGACCCTAGCATCAGTCTTGTAAACGACGTTTTTATCAATTGCATATTCTTGTTGCCCATACAGGACAATCCATCGAAGCCTCTTCAAGAGATCGGCAAAACTTTGCTTGCATCTGACCTATCCAAAGTTACCCTTAATGCGTCTTAGCCCCAAAATGTACCACTACCATGAGGCGGCGGCGCTTGACGTGATTGGCGCTGGCGGTTACGCTTCTGGCTTAGTGTTTGTCTTACAATAGTTTGCGGTTGCGCGCAGTAACGATAGGGAATTGTGGCAGACACTCCTTTCCAGGTAGCAGGTCGTCAAGCCAAGCCCGTGGAACGCATTTCCATGGGCGAGGTGCTGATCGACGCGTTCAAGCAATTTCTTGCCAACATTCAGGATTATTCGGAAATGGCCGGGCGCTCGCTGGCGAACCTGGCCAGCGGGCCGCGCTATTTCCAGGACATTCTTGATCAGATGGATGATATCGGCGTGGGTTCGCTGCCCATCGTGTTAATGGCCGGCTTCTTCATCGGAGCGGTGATGGTGTTGCAGACGGGGTCGCAGTTCACACGATTCGGCCAGACGGCCTTGACCGGGGATGTGGTGGCGCTCGCACTGGTGCGGGAGCTGGGACCGACGCTGACAGGTATTTTGGTGGCTGGGCGGTGTGCCTCCGGGATTGCGTCGGAGCTGGGGTCCATGCTGGTAACCGAACAGGTGGACGCGATGCGCGCGATGGGCACGGATCCGAGCCGCAAGCTGGTGACGCCGCGAGTGCTGGCGGGGATCTTGATGCTGCCGCTGTTGACCGCGCTCAACGATTTTATTGGCTTGCTCGGCGGATGCGTCGCGTCGGTTTTTACCCTGCGCTTGAACGCGGTGGAGTTCTGGACCCGTGCGATCAATGCGCTAGACTTTGCCGACATCATGCAAGGGATGATGAAGCCGTTGGTCTATGGGTTTATTCTTGCGACCGTCGGCTGCTACAAAGGGCTGACGGTGCGCGGCGGCACACAGGGCGTGGGCCGCGCAACCACGCAGGCCGTCGTGGTGGCGTCCGTAATGATCATCGCCGCAGACCTGTTCTTGACCAGACTCGCGTTATATCTCGGAGACAAAATCTTTTGACGCCCTCCCCGCAAGAGCCGAAAACCTCCGCGGTCGTAACTTTCGCAAATGTAAGAATTGGATTCGATGAAGAGGACGTGTTGCGCGGCGTGTCGTTTGAAGTGATGCCGCGGGAGACGTTGGTGCTCTTGGGAGAAACGGGAACGGGAAAAACGCTGACCCTGAAATTGGCGGCGGGGCTGCTGCGGCCGACGCAGGGCAAGATCGAAGTGCTGGGCCAGGAAGTGTCCGCGATGAGTGAGCAAGAGTTACTTCCCTACCGCAGACAGTTGGGATTTGTGTTTCAGGAGGGCGCGCTATTTGACTCGATTTCCGTGGCGGAGAATGTGGCATACCAGTTGCGCGAGAATCGGATGAGCGAAGAGGAGATCGAGAGGCGCGTGCAAGAGGTCTTGCACTTTGTGGAGCTCGAGCAGACGGTTGAGATGCTGCCGTCGGAACTTTCGGGCGGCATGCGCCGGCGCGTCTCGATCGCCCGCGCATTAGCGACGCGGCCGCCCGTCGTGCTGTACGATTCGCCGACCGCGGGACTCGATCCGGTGACGGCGCAAACGATCATCACGCTGATTTTGCGGTCGCGTGACGTGTTTGGCGTAACGGCCATGCTGGCCACGCAGCGATTACAGGATGGATTTGCGCTGGCGAACTTCCGATTTGATCCGGAATCCAAGCGCGTTGTACGCCCTACGGAAAGCTCCATACCGGCAGGAGGGGGAAACGGCGAGCCGGCCACAAGATTTGTGCTCTATCGCGAAGGACGGGTCTATTTCGAGGGTAAACCGGAGGAGCTGGCGGAGTCGAAGGACGCGTATTTGCAGCGGTTTCTGGTGTGAATTTGATAGGCTGTGGGAACAGAACGCGAGCGCGGATTGTGTGCGGGGCTGAGTCGGCAGACGCGGGGAAGATGAGGAAGAGCTCATGGCGCAGCGCAAACAACTGACCTGGACGGAACTGCGCGTCGGGCTGTTTGTGCTGGTTGGACTGTTCATTCTCGCGGTGGGAATCTTTTATGTCACCGGCGCCACTTTTATCGGGCCAAAATACAGGCTGAAAACGTATTTGCCCGAGGTTTCTGACTTAGCCAATGGCGCGCCGGTACGCGTGGACGGCGTCGAGGTCGGAAATGTGGAGTCCATCAAGCTGGTGCCACGGACTCCAGGGCGCGTTCCGGAAAAGAACAAGAACATCGAAGTCGTGATGCGCATTGACCGCAGGTTTCAGGGCGACATCCTGACGGATTCGACGGCCAGCTTGGTCACGGAAGGTTTGCTTGGCAACCGCGTTGTGAACATAACGCGCGGCTTTACGGGTGTGCCGCTCAAAGAAGGGCAGGAAATCACTGGCACGGAGGAAAAAGCCATCAAGGAAGTGGTCGAGCGCAGCGCCGACGTCCTCGCGAATTTGAAGGCACTTTCTGACAACGCCAAGGATTTACTGGCCGCTGTGCAGCAAGGCCGCGGGACCTTGGGTAAGCTGATCACCGACGATCAGGCTTACAAGTACCTGAACAGCATTCTTGCCAAGACAAACCAGGTGGCCACCGATATCCAAGAAGGGCGAGGCACGCTGGGGAAGCTGGTGGCTTCCGATGAGCTGTATGGCAAGGTGAACAACGCGGTCGACAACGTCAACGTCATCATGAGCGACCTGCGGAGCCAGAGGGGCACGCTCGGCAAACTGCTTTACGATCCGTCGCTCTACGACGAAGCGAAGAAGGCGCTGAGTGGCGGCAATGCCGTGATCAGCGACGTCCGCGAGGGCAAGGGCACGCTGGGCAAACTAGCCACCGACGATGCGCTTTACAATAAGCTGCGGGACACGAGCAGCAACCTCGCCAACGCCACCGCGAAGCTGAACGAAAACACCACTACGGTCGGAAAAATGTTTTCGGACCCGCAGTTATACGACAACCTGAGTGGCCTGACGGGTGATCTTCGCTTGTTGATTGGCGATTTCCGGCAAAATCCCAAGAAGTTCCTGCATTTCAAGATCACTGTATTTTGATGCTTTGGCCTGTTTTGCCGGGACACTCGCGGTGTGTTGTAATGACTTTGTAACAAAAACGATATAGGCTCCCAGCCAAGTCGAGACGATTGTGCCCACCAATGTGACGGAACTACCGGATCAGAAAACGCCGCGCCCGGAGGCGGCAAAATCCACGCTCCCGCAGCCGGGGCGGCCGGTTCCGAGTCGCGCCTACCCTGGAGCGCTAATCGTCGTGGAAGGCACGGACGGCTCCGGCAAGAGCACGCAACTGTATTTGCTGAAGCGCTGGCTCGAGATCGGCGGTTACCGGCTGCACTTCACGGAGTGGAACTCGTCGCCGCTGGTGAAGTCCGCGACGCGCCGGGGCAAACAGCGCCGGCTGCTGACTCCGACGACGTTTTCCCTGCTGCACGCCGCGGATTTTGCGGACCGCTGCGAGCGGCAGATCATGCCCTTGCTCCAGGGCGACTATCTCGTCCTCGCCGATCGCTACATCTACACGGCGTTTGCGCGCGACGCCTCGCGCGGCTGCCCTCCACGCTGGCTGCGCAACCTCTATCGCTTCGCGCCTATTCCAGACATCACATTTTATTTTCGCGCGCCTCTGGACATCGCGGTGCACCGCATCCTGAGCGGGCGCCCGAAGCTGAAGTATTACGAAGCGGGCATGGATTTAGGGCTGTCCTACGACCGGGCCGAAAGCTTCCGCTTGTTCCAGGCGCGCATCCTTGAGGAGTACGACAAGATGGTGGACACCGACAATTTCGTGGTCCTGGACGGCACCATCCCGGTCAACAAACTCCAAAAGCAGATGCGCGACATCGTAGCCTCCAAGATCGACTTGAAACGCTTCGCGCCTCACGCGGCCGAGGCGGAATAGCCATGCCCGAGCAGGAAAAAGAAAAGGAGAAAACAGCAGCGGCTCCAACCGCGACCGCCGAAGCAACACCTGTTCCCGTGCCCGGCACCGCGACGAAGACGCCCACCGACGAAGAAGCCTCGCAATATTTTTACGGCGAAGCGCTGGTCGGCTTCGATCCCAGCGAGATTACCGGCAGCCTGATTGTCATCGAAGGAATGGATGGCTCCGGCCGCTCGACGCAAATCGCTTTGCTGCAGGAATGGCTCGAATCGGAAGGCTTTGCCGTGCAGACCAGCGGACTGCGGCGTTCGAATCTGGTCGGGCGCGACATCGATGAGCTGCTGGCAAAAAACGCCGTAACCCGCCTGACGCTTTCACTAATGTACGCGACGGACTTTTTCGATCAAGTCGAGCATCGCATCTTGCCGGCGCTGCGTGCCGGCACCGTCGTGCTTGCCGACCGCTTCATCTTCACGCTGATCGCGCGCGGCGTAGTGCGCGGCATCAATCGCGATTACATCAGCGGCTTGTACGCGATGGCCCTGCGCCCGCACCTCACGTTTTGGCTGAACGTGCATCCGGAGACCGCTTTCGCCCGCGAATTCAAGAAAGCGCAAGCCATTAGCTACTGGGAAGCGGGCCGCGACATGTCGCTGTCCCACGATCTCTATTGGTCCTTCATTCGATACCAGACCATGATCAAGCGCGAGTTTGAAGTCATGGCCAAACGCCACAACTTTATCGAGCTGGATGGCGAAGCCAGCGTCCCCTCCGTCAACAAGCAACTGCGCCAGCGCATCGCCGAGCAGTTGGGCATTCGCGCCACGAAATATACTCCTTCCGCTGCACTGGCGCACCTCTGGCGGTAAACTCTGCGCATGTCTGAGCCGGTCCACATTGCCGCCATCGACGCCGGCTCAAACGCCGTGCGCCTTTCCGTGGCGCGCGCCTATTCGGCTCTGGACATCGAGCCGCTGCTTAACGAGCGCTACTCGCTCCGCCTCGGGGAAGGCGTGTTCCTGCGCCATCGTTTTAGCGAAGATATCTTCAAGAAAGGCGTCAAAGCATTTCGCCATTTCAAGGAGATGATGGACGAATTCGGCGTGACGCGTTATCGCGCCGTGGCCACCAGCGCCTCGCGCGAAGCGCGCAACCGCGAGGCCTTCGTCCGGCACATCAAACAGAAGGCCGGTATCGCGCTGGAGGTGATTAGCGGAGCGGAGGAATCTCGGCTCGGAAGGGAAGCGGCCATCGCCGCGCTCGGACCGGAAACGCCTCCGCGCTGCATCGCGGACCTTGGCGGAGGAAGCCTGGAAATCAACATCCTTCGCGATCATACGGTCGAGCAGAACGCGCAATTGCCGGTCGGCACCGTTCGCCTGATGACCACGCTGAACCTTCCGGGCGTAATTCGCCCCGCGCAAGCGGAGCAGGTGCGGCGATATGTCCGCGCGTTGCTGGAATCACGCTTGCCGTCGCGGCCAAACCTCGGCGAAAGCATTGCTGTCGCGCTTGGCGGCAACGCGGAAACGCTCATGACCGTTGCACCAGGTCCTCGCCAGCACGGCGTTCCGACTCTGCAGCTCTCCCTCCTGCGGGAGCGTCTCGACGACATCCTGCGCCGCGATGTCCGCGAGCGCATGAAGGCCTACGCGGTGCGCCGCGACCGTGCCGACGTCATGGCCATCGCGGCGATCACTTTTGTCACCCTCGGCCGCTACCTCAACCTGCGCACCCTCTCGATCCCCGGCGTCGGCATTCGCGAAGGGCTGCTTCAGGAAATCGCGCGCGAGGCTTTTTCGCGCAAGGAGCCGCATCGCTACAGCGCCGCGGCGCGTCAGCTCCTGGTTGGCACGCGCAGCTTCGCACGCCGCCTGGAATACGATCAGCGTCACGCCGAACACGTGCGCGAGCTTAGCATCCTGCTTTTTGATGAGCTGCAGCCCGTTCACCATTTGCCGGCGGAATCGCGCGTGCTGCTCGAAGCTGGCGCGCTGCTCCACGATGCCGGTCACATGATCAGTCATCGCGGCCACCATAAACACGGCGAATACCTCGCGCTCAATGGAGATATTCCGGGTCTCGAGGGCCGCGACCGAGCGGTTGTGGCCGCGCTAGTCCGCTATCACAATCGGAAGTCCGAGCCGGCCGGCCATCACGTTGCCTATTCGTCGCTGAATAACAACGATAAGCGCATGGCTCGCCGGCTGGCTTCTATTCTTCGCATCGCGGAAGCGCTCGATCATTCTCATCGCCAGCGCGTCACCAACGTCGATGCCACTTTTCAGCGCGGCGCAGTCGGCGTGCAGATCAACGCGCGCGGCGACGCCGCGGAAGATCTGCGCGACGCAAATCGCAGCGCCGAACTTTTTGAAAAAGAATTTCACGTGCGGGCGTTTTTCCGGCAAGCCGCGCTCGCTCGCTTGTAATCGGTACGTAGACAAACGGACAATCTATTTCCCCTGAGGAGAAAACCCCACTCATGCAGCTCTACATCGTCCGCCACGGCATCGCCATCGACCGCGAAGACCCCAAGTCCCCGCTCGAAGCGGAGCGATATTTGACCGACGAAGGCATCGAGAGGACCAGGCAAGTGGCCAAGGGCATTGCCGCGCTCGGCGTGCACGCGGACCTGATGATTAGCAGCCCGTACGTCCGCGCGACGCAGACCGCTGCCATTTTTGCCGGCGCCCTTGACTATCCGGAGCAAAAAATACGGCAGAGTGAGAGCCTGCTTCCCGGGGCCCCGCCCGCGGCGTTCTTGCGCGAACTCGCCCGGGAAAAAGATGCTTCGTCGGTATTCTGCTTCGGCCACGCGCCGCACGTTGATAGCCTGCTGACCGCAGTGGTCCGCGGGCAGCGTCATATCACCTCGATTAAGAAAGCCGGAGTCGCCTTCGTCGAGCTGAAGCGTGTCTCCCCGCCGAATGGCCAGCTCGTCTGGCTCGTCACCCCAAAGCTCTTCCGCAAGGCGAAGTAACCCCCCAGAGACCCCGCACGTTCAATTGGTTGTGCGCCCCGCGGCTGCGCCTTTTCCGGGGCCTCGTGTTACTCTTTTCGCCGCACAGGAGTTGCCCATGACTGAAAACAACGCGATCCCGCGCCGAAAATTTCTTGCGCAAACCGCCGCCACCGCTGCTGCGTTGACAATTGTGCCCCGTCACGTTCTCGGCCGCGGCTTCGTGCCGCCCAGCGACATGCTCAACATCGCTGGCATCGGCGTCGGCGGCATGGGGCGTGCCAATCTCATCAATCTGGCCTCGCAAAATATCGTTGCCTTTTGCGATGTCGATTGGGGCTACGCCGGAAAATCTCTCGACCGCCTGGACGCCGACATCGACAAGCTGCGCACCCGCCTCGAGGCCCCGCCTGCCGAGCTGGCCCCCCCTCAGCCGCCCGCCCAGTTCGACCGCGAGAAGGCCAAGGCTCAGCTTGCCAACATGATTAAGCTCAAGACCGAGCACGCGCCGAAGGCCAAGCGCTACAAGGATTATCGGCAGATGCTCGAGCAGCAGAAAGATATCGACGCCGTCGTCGTGGCCACTCCCGACCACATGCATGCAACCATCGCGCTCGCCGCCATGGATCTCGGCAAGCACGTGTACGTGCAGAAGCCGCTGGCCTGGTCGGTCGACGAAGCGCGCCACCTCGCCCGCCGCGCCAAAGAAACGAAAGTCGCCACGCAAATGGGCAATCAAGGTCATTCCTTTGACGAGGCGCGCAGCGCCGTCGAATACATCTGGGCCGGCGCCATCGGAGAAGTCCGCGAAGTCCACGTCTGGACCAATCGCCCGCTCGGTTTCTGGCCGCAAGGCGTGCCGCGCCCCGAGCCGCTGAAAGTTCCCGCCGATACGCTCCGCTGGAATGGCACCGGCGTGAACACTCGTCTCGCCGCCGCTCTCGCCGGGAACTATCCCGTGCCCGAAGGCCTCGACTGGAATTTGTTTCTCGGTGTCGCGCCGCAGGTGGAGTACCACCCCATCTATCATCCCTTCAACTGGCGCGGCTGGACCGATTGGGGCGTCGGCGCGATTGGCGATATGGGCGCGCATCTCATCGATCACTCCATGTGGGCGCTTAATCTCGGCCTCCCTACCGCTGTCGAGACCATCTCGACACCCTTCAACGGCGCTTCCTATCCCAGCGCCACGTTCACCTTCTACGAATTTCCCGCGCGCGGCAATATGCCGCCCGTCAAGCTCACCTGGTATGACGGCGGTTTGCTCCCCAACCGCCCCGACGAGCTCGGCGAAGAGCAATTGAACAAAGGAGGCGGCGCATTGCTCGTCGGCAGCAAGGGCAAGCTTCTTCACGATACCTACGGCCTCAATCCGCGCCTTCTGCCCAAGTCCCTGCACGACTCTTTCGGCAAGCCGCCGCAAAAACTCCCGCGTATACCGGGCGAACATCACGAATTGAACTGGGTCGACGCCGCCAAGGGCAAGGCCGCAGCCTCCTGCCCCTTCGAGTACGCCGCGCGTCTGACGGAGGTGATGCTCCTCGGAGTAGTCGCCCTCCGCGCCGGAACCAAAATTCACTACGACGCCGACAACATGCGCGTCACCAACGCCGTCGCCGCCAACGATTACCTGACGCGCGCGTATCGCCAAGCTTGGTAAGCAGCGGCAATAATGATGCTTGGAGCAGCAGGATGCTTCCCCTTTTTCCGCCCCGCCCTGAATCGCTCAGTACTTGCTGATCCGTCTATCGACATTAGTCATGTCCGGACGCCGGTATCCGTTTAAAAAAAAACCTGGTTGCGTTCTCAGGTGATTTGTGGCAGCGTACCCGCGAAGTGGGGTGGTCAAAACCAAAAAATTTAACGCAACGTTTGTCGAGCAGTGATGGCACCGCTCAGTATTTTTGGTGCCATCGCTCGAGGCGCTGTGGTGGTTGCCATAGAGAAAGTTTCTGTGTCATCACAAGGAGTCGGCCAATGAGGAATATCTGGCGTGTGTCGATTTTGCTGTGCTTGATGGGCTTTATCGTTTCAGGGTCCCTGTTGGCGCAATCGGACCTCGGAACCA
>WNFF01005295.1_pt1 | contig 10538 bp, 11 predicted proteins | sample 5400441 | NCBI WGS metagenome assembly WNFF01 (sample SAMN13153345, study PRJNA577476) | soil metagenome | isolation source: 120 cm saprolite under Douglas fir tree site 2 hole 3 replicate 1 | place: USA:California | collected 2015-04-18
GGTCTCAAGATTCCAAACAAGGGCAAACTGGTTGGGCGGGTGATCGCTGAAGCGATGCCGCAAGGCAAGACACCAGCGGTCATTGCGCGCACGCTGCGTTCCGCGCCGAGTGTCAATGGGCTGCGCACGATTCTTGTCTATCAGCAGGTGGGACTGACGCGTTATTTCGATGTGGCCGGGTTTCCAGGCCGGACCGTCGGCTTGGCGCCAGACAAATCGGTAACCCGTTAGCTCACCCACGCCGACGAGGTGATCGATACTGGCAACTACCCTTCGCTTCGCAGCAACACGAGCTCCCCGCGAGACGCGATCTTGAAGCATTGCCGTTTGGCAGCTATGGGCAAGAAAAAATGCCTCAAATCTCGTCACACCGTCGGAATAGTGCCGTCGTCAATCACGTATTCCGTGCCGGTAATGGTTGCCGCGCGCGATGACACCAGGAATCTGATGAGGTCCGCGACCTCTTTCGGTTTCGCGGGCCGGCCAATCGGTATGCCGCCAAGCGATTGCATCAAACCTTTCTGTGCCACCTCGTAGTCGGTGCCATCAGCCTTCGCCAACCGCTCGACCATGCGCACCGCGGCTTCGGTCTCGACCCAGCCGGGCGACACCCTCACGACCCGGATTCCTTTCGGACTAACCTCTTTGGACAGGCCCTTGCTGTAATTCGCTAGCGCGGCCTTTGCGGCGGCATAAGCGATAGTGGATTCGGGCAGCGGCATCTGCCGCTGGATGGACGTAACATGGACGATGACGCCCGATCCCTGAGCGAGCATTGCCGGCAGCAGCGCTCGGTCCAGGCGAACCGCCGGAAAGAGATTTTGGTCGAGTGCGCGCTTCCACTCGCCGTCGTCGAGGGCCGCGAAGCCGCCGCCGGGAGCCGAGGAACCACCGACCACGTGGACGATGATGTCGATGCCGCCGAGTTCTTCCATCACCGCGTTGGCGACGGTCGCGCACCCTTCGGTGGTGGTGATATCGGCGGCCACAAAGAGACAGCCGGGTTCATGCCGATCGGGTCGCGTGCGTGCCGTGGCCAGAACAGTCGCGCCGGCTTCGCGCAGGCACGCAACAACGGCTGCGCCGATTCCCTTCGTGCCGCCCGTGACGAGTGCGCGCCGTTCGGTCAGTTCGAGATCGGCTCCGCTCATCACCGCACCTCCAGCGTGCCGATTAGGCCATCAGCAGAAAGGCCAAAGCGATACGTCAGGTTCGCCGGACTGCCCGGGAAGCTGCCCGAGACCTTCACGGTGACAACGGTGTAATCGTCCTCACGGCGGCAGGCGATCGGTTCTGCCGCGATGCGATATTTGTCGCTCGTTTCCATTTTCCATATGCGGACGGCCTGGGTGCCGATGATGTCGCGACCTTCGTCGCGCACGGCGGCATTCGGCGCAAAGCAAGCCACCATGGCCTCGATGTCGTGTACGTTCTGCGCCGCGAAATAGCGGTCAAGAACGGGCGGCAAATGGACAGTCATCGGCGTGCTCCAAAAGGGTCTGAAAACACGCCGAGCTAGTGCTATACTGATGTCATGGCAAGAACCAACAAGAAAGTAGGGTACTCACCTACGGGTAAGTTGGAGGACGTGACGCCTGACATGGCCGCGCGCGGCATCGAGGGCGCATTCCGGATGTTGGAGGGGCGCTGGAAGATGGTCATCGTCTTCCACCTATTTGCGCGCGGCGTCTTGCGGTTCTCCGAACTGGAACGGGCGATTCCCGGGGTCTCGCAAAAGATGCTGATCCAACAACTCCGCGATTTGGAGCGCGACGGCATCGTGGATCGCACCGTTTGTCCGCAGGTGCCGCCCAAGGTCGAATATGCGTTGACCAAATGGGGTCAGGCGATGTGCCCGGCGCTGGACCAACTCCTCGAGTGGGCAGCAAAACGGCCGAAGCTTTCGCCCGGCCATTGATATTCTGGCGAAAGGGCCAGGACGGGGGTGCTGATTTGCAGCGAAGGTCGGATGAGATCCGGGAGCGAAACTGGCGCGAAGGCGCACGAAGTTCTGCGAGAGACCTCCGCCAGCACGCAATGACCTATCCATCAATAGCGACCACTGAAGGACCAAAGGTCGTCTCTCCAACTACCCATTTCCTCGCAGCAACACGCCCTACTACGCAGAGAGAGTTTGTTGGCAGGTGCTCTCCCACCGCCACGAATTGAGCAGTTGATATATCTCGCGTTTCTGTCTTTTACCTCATGCGAATTCCTGCGCCCATTCCGGGACTTTGCGGCACACTTAGCAACGCCACCGTTTGCGCAGAGACGAATTTGTCCGACACCGAAGGCGTTTGCGCGCGCAAGTCTCATTTGCGCGTTGTGGTGGTACGGCAGTCTCTGGCCCGGAGGCGTTTCTTCGGTGAGAGAGCCAGACACGAAACGAGACCGCCTACGTGGCGCGCGCACAGCAGCCGCCGGTGGTCGGGTTCCTCTTCGGCGGTCTTTGCGGGGGCAACATCGGTGATGCGATGAACCCGCGATCACCGGGCCACCCAGCCGGATGCCGGAACCAGATTGCCTCCGTGTTCGTTAGCGTTTCAAAACGACGAACGGAACCGGATCACTCCGGCAGTTCGTCTCAAAGGCCACTCGGCTAGGCTCCCGAGTGGCCTTTTGGCGTTGGCATCAGTCCGCCTTCACATCAGGAACGACCAGCCATAGGGCATCTTGGCCTGGAAGTGCCGGATCACTGCCGCCTCGGTTCGCGGTATTGAGATCGCAAGCGCATCGCCTTCGGCCGTCCAGAATTCGACGATGTAGGTACCGTCGTCCTTCGGGCCGTAGATCGTGATCCGGTCTTGCGCAGTCGCCATGACGCCCGCTTCCGCTTGCTCAGTGCACAAGAGAAGACCCTGGCTTCCTGTGGAAGCCAGGGTCTCTTCGGCCGGATGGGGTGAGGGGTTGGGGGCTGGGGGGCACTCCACCCGGCGCTAGTTCATTCAACGCCGGGCCCGCCCATGCGGTTCCTTGCCTGGCAAAGCCCAACGCCCTAGGGCAGCCGCAATGCATCGTTAGACCGATCCGATCTGGATGCGTGCCGGTTCCAGCGGAGGGGTTGAAGGATGGCAACCGAACGCCCCGCGAAGGCCAAGCGGATCCTCGTCGTCGAAGACGAGCCGATGATCCGCATGCTGCTCGAGGACATGCTCGGCGAACTCGGCTACACCGTCGCCGCCGAAGCCGCGCGCATCGAAGAGGCGTTGGAAGCGACGAAGAATGCCGACTTCGACCTTGCGATCCTCGACGCCGATCTCAACGGCCAGCCCGCCTCGCCGGTTGCCGATGCCCTCGTTACCCGTGGCACGCCGTTCGTCTTTGCCACGGGTTATGGCGACGTGCCCGAGCCCTATCGGGGCCGGCCGATGCTGAGGAAGCCGTTCCAGATGGATGGGCTCAAGCAAATGCTGCAGAGCGCGCTCGGATAGCGGTACTCAGTAGCTCCTTCCGCGTGGGGGATACCTGGGGAAGGGAAGAGAGGCGCAGGGAGGCTGAGATCTCTGCGCCTCTTGCTTTTTTAGAAGATCAAGAACCCGAACCCGCCCGGCTGTGCGGCGGGAGGCGGGCTCGATAATGATGGACCGGCGGGCGCGGGGGCTAGTTCTGATTTCCCTGTCAGCAGCTTTTTGCGCTGGCCTAGCGTGGCATCATGATCAAAAATTATTTGCCGCGGCTTTTGCCGTAGCTGGGGTTGTTGCAGGTTTCGAGGCGCGCCCGCGGTGAAGCGGGGGGCGGAGCAAGGAAAAACCGTCTGGCCCGGGAAGTCCACACGAAGAAAAGCCCCGCACAAGCGGGGCTGAAGTCAGGAAACATCCCCAGAAAGGAGGATACAGGTAACAGTTTGGTCTGAGTCGCGGCCGATGGCCATTTAATTCGCAGTAACCATGCACTCTCGCAGAGATGGCGCGAATAAGCGCCTTCGCGATTAGGTCTCTGGCTTTCCTTGCGGCGTCGTCCGTCTCATGCCTGATCGTGAGCCACCGAGCGCCGCGCGGATCGAGAGAGTGATGATTTACAGTGCTGCAATATAAAGGTTCGGTCATGGGAATATGGAAAACAATTAAAGCAGCCTTTGGTCGCGGCACATCTACGCCGCCTGACGCACGAAGGCTCAGCGCAGTTGACGAACTGGCGTTATCGGCATCACTCAGGGCTTTACCGGTTGGAGAATGGGGATGGATCACGCTGTCAGAGGCGCGGGCTTTGTTCTCGTGGATGGATGACCAGTACACGTTCAGGGAGACCGACGAGCAGGTAAAGGCCAGTCTCGCCGCGTTTGCAGCGCAGAGCGAGCATCGCTCCACTTTCAATCTTATGCCCGTCGAGGGGCGGGTCTACTTCACCCGAAAAGCAGCTTGACTTTGTTCTCATCGGACCATGGACGAGCTACCCTTCAAGACCGTGATGTCGTTCGGCGTGCAATTTTTGACCCCCTGAGCTGGGGGATCGGTTGACTCGGTTGACACGGCACAGCGCCGGTTGACACACACCCGTGCCCGGGCCGAGAGCGAGTGGATTAACTCGGGAAGTTCCGTGAAACGAGAACGGAAAAGAATTTCCACAAAGATACAATGTTTTTCAAGGGCCTAGGGGAGCGCATCGTGGACCTTGGTCAAGCAGATTGATCGGAACCGAAACGGATCAGCGTTCAATTGTTGGATGAGAATTCGCGCCTTAGCGACGATAACGGTGATCGGGGGTCGGCGGCGGTTCGAGGCTTGGACTCTCGACGCTTGGGCTCTCGAAACTTGGGCTTTCGATACTTGGACTTTCAAGATTTAAGCCGTCGAGGCTCGGGCCGACGACCCGCGGCAAGGTATCGAACTGGTGGAACGGCGGCGGCGACGGCAAGGTCCATTCCACCGTGGTCGCGCCCTGACCCCAGGGATTAGCGGGCGCCGGCGCTTCGCGCACGAAGGCGAGAATCATATTGGCGAAGAAGACGACCATGCCGGCAGCGAACACATAGGCACCCAATGATGAAATGAAGTTCCAGTCACTGAAGGCGTCGGGGTAGTCCGCCACCCGCCGTGGCATGCCTGCGAGGCCCAGAAAGTGCTGGGGAAAGAAGATCGTGTTCGCGCCGATGAACGACAGCCAGAAGTGAACCTTGCCGAGAAAATCGGAATAGGTATAGCCGGTCATCTTCGGGAACCAGTAGTACCAGCCGGCAAAAATGCCGAAGACGGCGGCGAGCGAGAGCACGTAGTGGAAGTGCGCCACGATGTAGTAGGTATCCTGCAGCATGCGGTCGGCGCCGGGATTGGCGACCACGACGCCGGTGAGCCCGCCGATCGTAAACATGAAGATGAAGCCGATCGCCCACAACATCGGGGTGCGGAATTCGACCGAACCGCCCCACATCGTTGCGATCCAGGAGAAGACCTTCACGCCGGTCGGCACCGCGATCACCATGCTGGCGACCGCGAAGTAGGCCTGCGCGTCGGCCGTCATGCCCACCGTATACATGTGGTGCGCCCACACCACGAAGCCGATCGCGCCGATCGCGATCATGGCAAAGACCATGCCGAGATAGCCGAATACCGGCTTGCGGCTGAAGGTGGCGATCACTTGGCTGACAATGCCAAAGGCCGGCAGGATCATGATGTAGACTTCGGGATGACCGAAGAACCAGAACAAGTGCTGGTGCAGGAGCGGATCGCCGCCGCCCTGAGGATCGAAGAAGGTGGTGTCGAAATTGCGATCGGTCAGGAGCATGGTCAGTGTTCCCGCGAGCACCGGCATGGCGAGCAGTATTAGGAACGCCGTGATCAGGATCGACCACACGAACAGCGGCATCCGCAGTAGTGTCATGCCCGGCGCGCGCATGTTGAAGATGGTGGTGATGAAGTTGATGGCGCCGAGGATCGAGGAGGCGCCGGCCAAGTGCAGCGACAGAATCACGAAATCGACCGCCGCGCCGGGATGGCCTCTGGTCGACAACGGCGCATAGAGCGTCCATCCGGTTCCAGCCCCGCTCGTGCCGGGCTCACCCGCCATGAAAAAAGACATCAGCAATAGCGTGACCGAGGCCGGCAGCAGCCAGAACGAGATATTGTTCATGCGCGGGAACGCCATGTCGGGCGCCCCGATCATCAGCGGTACCATCCAATTGCCGAAGCCGCCGATCAGCGCCGGCATCACCATGAAAAAGATCATGATGAGGCCATGCGCCGTGGTGAACACGTCGTAGGCGTGGGAATTGGGAAAGATTTGCAGCCCGGGCTGCTGCAGTTCCATCCGCATGCCGATCGACAGCGCGCCCCCGATGATCCCCGCTCCGAGAGCGAAGACGAGGTACATCGTGCCGATGTCCTTATGATTGGTGGAATAGAGATAGCGGCGCCATCCGGTCGGATGATCGCTGGTGTGGTGCGCCTCATGAGCGACGCCGGCAGCTGTCATGGTCCATCCCTTTCGTGTTTGGGATGTCGCCCCACTGTCGTCCGAGGTTCCGTACGAGGTTCCGTCCGGTGCCGAAGACAGGCCGGGTCTCTCGGCTGCAGTCCCGCCCCAGCGGCAGTCGCCGCACGGGTTCCATCGCTTTGGTCAGAACCCCGCAACGATGCCAAGGGTTCCGGTCCTGCAAGGACACGATCGTCGGAGCGGGAAAGACCAAATGTCGGAGATAATTTTGCAGGAACTTTCAGTCGATTCCAGCGAATGCTTGAACAAACAACATTGAAAGCGTTGGAACTGCCGACGGCACAGCGCGTTCCCCGACCAGAACCACGGCGCGAGCATGGGAGGACTGACATGAGCGCCACCGGCCTCGACGTGTTCGACAAGACCCTGCAGACCACGAACATCTGGCTCGACGAGATCATGGCCAAGCTCGGGCCCGACCGACAGGTGGCATGGCACGTGCTCGGCGCCGTCCTGCACGCGCTGCGCGACCGCCTTCAGATCGGACTGGCGGTCCATCTCGGCGCGCAATTGCCGCTCCTCGTACGGGGTCTCTATTACGACCAGTGGCACCCGAGCGAGCAGACGCTCAAGCAACGCTCGGCGGAACAGTTCCTGGACCATGTGTCGCAGCGTCTGGCGGGCATACGGCCGGTCAACGTCAAGGACGCCACGCAGGTGACCCTCCAGGTTCTCAACCATCACCTCGATCCGCACCAAATCAAGAAGGTTCGGCAGGCGCTGCCGGAGAACATCCGCGCCTTGTGGCGGACGGGGGCAGAGGGGAAACGCTTCGAACCTGCCGCTTGACGGGGCCCTCGGCGGCCAACTCGCGTACCGGTTCTAAAGCGCTTCAACACGTGAGGAGAAATGCCATGCAAGTCAATGAAGCGATGACCAACGACGTCAAGATCGCCAGTCCCAATCAGCCGATCCGCGATGCCGCACGCCTCATGGCGGAGATCGACGCCGGGGTGCTGCCGGTCGGAGAGAACGACCGGTTGGTCGGCATGATCACCGATCGCGACATCGCCATCCGCGCTGTCGCCGCCGACAAGGGCCCGCAGACGCCGATCCGGGACATCATGAGCAAGGAAGTGCTGTACTGCTTCGAGGATGATGACGTCGACGACGTCGTGCAGAATATGGCCGACATCAAGGTCCGCCGGCTACCCGTGCTGAACCATGAAAAGCGCCTGGTAGGAATCCTGTCGCTGGGTGACATCGCCCTTTCCGATGGCGCGGGCACCGCCGGCAGCGCATTGTGCGGCATCTCCGAGCCTAGCGGCGAGCATTCGCAGTCTATGGATGGTGGGCGCGGCAGCGTCGGTGCAAAGACGTAGACAGCATCGATCTGCCCGCGCCGGATCCCGAACGGTGCTGCTGCGCCATCCGGGATGGCGGGGTTGGATGAGCGCGGTCTGCACCAGCGTGCCGCGCGGCCCTCGCCGAGCCGGCGGGCCACCGTGTCCGTCGGCGTCGGCGGCGACCAGCAACGCAGGCGGTCGCCGCGGCGCAGCGCGCGCTCAAATTGGCGGGAATTTCGATCTCGAACAGCACCGTGCCGGGCGAGCAGTGCTTATTTCGATGTGGCAGCCGCGCCGGATTGAAGATCTTGCCGGTGAAACTGGCGGATCTGTGCGCCGTCTGTCACCAAAAAGGTGGAGAATGTTGGATCCCAGTTCCTCTCGCTCCACCAGCGCCTTCGGCTCGAACCTTCTCCGCCGATTTCGGCATGGCAGAGAACCCTAGGGATGGCGGCGAACGTCTGCCCGAGAATAAAGTAACGGAGGATGAGGAGTGCGGGATTGAGCGAGAAGGAATTGCCCACGCTGGCCGACGACCTGGCCAGCTACAGCCTGAGCAAGCTCGGCCGGATCATGGGCAAGCACAGCTGGTTGGGGCACCGCATCGCCGAGGCGCGCAAGTTCGTGCTCGACAGGAACATGAGCGCGTTCCTGTCCGACCTCGCCCACGCCTGACAACCAAGAACGCCGCCAAAATCCGCACCCCCGCCGCCGGAGGCCGGGCCAACTGTCTTCTGTCAGCGCCCGGCGGGAACCTTTTGGCGTGTAGGCGGCGTGTAGGCGGGCTGGCGCGTAGGCATCAATCGAGGCCAGTACCAAGATTGATGCGTGACGAGTAGCCGCGGCACCTCACCGGCCGGCGAGCGCGGAGGGCGCGTTTGGCATTATTCACGCCCTCCGCTGCTAAATTGCAGATGGGCGCGTTGTGCTTTGCACGAGATGGCGCGGCCGGTGGTCGGAGCAGACTGAGCGAGCGGAGCCGCGCGCCCGGTCACCATCATCAAGCTCCGCAACCGCATTCCAAGACGGCGTGCGGGTAGATTGCGGCACCTTGGGGCCGGGGACACTACCCGGCCTCTTTCTTCCGAGCCTCATAGAAGTCAAACATTGCTTCGAGTTCACGATCCCAGGCGGCGACCTGTGCCGGGTTGTTGCGGTCGAGCGGCGTCGAGCCCGGTGGCGCGCCGTTGCGCAGATCACTGAAATACCAGCTAAGCCCCGTGTCTTTCCTGATTACGGCTTTGGTTATGTCGTATCCGGTTTTTGCCGTTTCGCTTTTTGCGATCAGGTCCAAGAGTCCGGCCCATTCCTGTCGAGCCAATGGTAACCCTAGGCGCTTGGCCAAGTCGCCAAGGGTTATTTTTTGCCGACGAGCGCAACTATCGAGGATGATCTCCCTCGCAGGCCAAAAATGACGGACAAGCCTAGCCATATCCCTAATCCTTCCAGAAATTCCTGAACCGGTCGGGCGCCAACGCAGTGTAGCGCACGGTCGAGGCAATCGACCGATGCCCAAGATAATGCTGGATCGCGCGGGTGTCCTGCCCATCGTTGGCGAGCTTGTAGCCCGTCGAGTGGCGGAGCATGTGGCTATGGACTAGGAACGGAAAGCTCGCCGCCTCCCCAGCACGGGCGATCATGCGCTGATAACCGGCCACGCTCAGCGGCGCCAGGCGCTCGCTCACGAAGATATGCACGCCCTCGGGCGTCTCGCGCTGGAGCCGACGCAGCGCGCGAAGCTCCTTGCCGCCAAGCGGATGAACGCTCGCTAGGCCACCCTTGGCGCGCCGCACATGCAGTTTGCCGGTCTGGAAGTCGATATCGTCCCAGCGCTGCGCAACAAGCTCGCTCGCACGCAGCCCATGGCGATAGGCGAGCAAGATTGCGGTCGCGTCCCGATGGCCCCAACGGTTGGACCGCGCAGCGTCCATTAGCTTCTCGATTTCGCGCTCGGTCAGATACTCCCGAGGCCGCTTAGTTCTGACTGTTACATTTGCCGACGTTGGAGCGCGCGGCTGGCGCTGCGGATTGAGCACGATAATTCTCCCTTGCTGGCGTAGTACTGTCGCAATACTTGGGTGAAGTGTAACAGTCTATCAAGCCCCGCCGTCAGTTTATTTCGATATGGTGGCAAGGCGCTCGCCTCGGCGCCCTCGACCTGCACCATCGCGGTGAGCTTGCGGCTCGCCCCGCTCTCCCCACATGTCAGAGCGCCCCGACCCGCTGGACCAAACAGCGGGCCGGGACTTGCCACAACAAGCATGTTTGGTGAATGCACGACAGCACGCCGAGGAAACGTCTCCTCGGTGGCGTTTTCGATGTCTTTGGTTGTACGTGCGAGGGCCGACCCCCGAGGCCGACCTCGGCGACCGGCTCGACCGACTCAACGTGCTGACCATCCGGTGGTTGGCAGCCGAGATCGCGCGCTCGATGCAAGATGTAAACTCGCCGACCGCTGTGCCCGGCCACGGCGAGCGAACGCGAGATGCAACGCGACCCCCACCCGGTCGAAATGGGCCCCGCACAATCTGGCAGGGGCCCCAAGCCCGCCCCATGCTGGCGCAAAGGGAACCTGCTCCACCGCCACCTAGTCTTATGTGGAGGGGAAAAATCGCACACAGGCAGGTGACCAATTTTAAAAGGTGGTCGTGACCAATTAGAATGGTGCCATCAGATTTCCGCGCAAGGGGAAATGATAAAGCCAATGGCGGGAGAAAACTTGACGTTCCATGTGATCGTGAATCGGCCCGAGAAAAGCTTTTCGATAGACGGCCCCGATGGCCCTAACGGCGTGTGGCTGCACTTTGAAATGAGCCGCGTTGC
>WNFF01014423.1_pt1 | contig 10538 bp, 8 predicted proteins | sample 5400441 | NCBI WGS metagenome assembly WNFF01 (sample SAMN13153345, study PRJNA577476) | soil metagenome | isolation source: 120 cm saprolite under Douglas fir tree site 2 hole 3 replicate 1 | place: USA:California | collected 2015-04-18
CTGCAAAGGGAATTAGCGCATGTTGGCAAGGGCATCGAACGCCTTCTCAGCGCCTACCAGGAAGCACTCATGTCGATCGAACAGTTGCGGGAGCGTATGCCTGCACTACGCCAGCGTGAACAGGCGCTCCGCGCTGAGTTGCAGGCAATCGCTGACCAGGCCAATGATCAAGCCACCTTCCTACGCTTAGCGGAGACCCTCACCGCGTTCCTCACGCGGCTCCACGGCGCTGCTGATACGCTGAGTATCACGGAACGCCAACGCATCGTACGGCTCGTAGTGAAAGATGTCCTGATAGGAGACGACACCATCACCATTCGCCATAGCATTCCAGTCCTGATGGGTCCACCGCAAGCCGGTTCCCTACCGCCAAGCCAGACATCCGGCCCAAATTACCTTTTGTGTAAGGGGAGTGATGACCCCACCCTGCGGAGTCCCTCTTTCCCGTGGAACCAGCCGCCCATCCTCTTCTTGTACTGGCGCTTTCAGCCAGCGCTCGATATAGAGAATGATCCACTGTTCCGGAGCATGTTTCTTCACTGCCCGAAGCAGTAGATCCTGCGACAGCCTGTCAAAGGAAACCACGACACACTACCCATCATCAGCACCTTCCCCAAAGAGTAACCGTAACTCGGGTTCGTCATCCTTTTGAGGGTAAGCCCCTCGCTGTTTGGCAATCGATCCGTCGTAAAGATCAAATGTATCTGGTTCTGATCTTGCCCGATGGCAGCAAATCCATGGTCCCTGCAGAGTGGACGGATTTTGCGCTGCCTACACAACCTGAGAGGACCTCCTCTGCCGCAGCAACAATCGGGTCGCTCGAAGACTTGCTACACGCACGCGCTGTCGTAGACGCTCTCCTCAGCCGCCTCGCTGTAGTAGCAAACGAGGACACGGCTAAGGAGAACCCCCTTGCAAGAAAAAAATCTGAACCTGTTCGATCTTCTCCTCGAGGAAACGTATCCCTGGGAAACACTGCACGACGAACACAAGATGGTCGCGATCGAAATTCTGGCACGACTCATCGCTAAGTCTCTACGCAAGCCTGACGAGGAGAAGAACCATGAATGATTTCAGCAAGGTAAAACCAAGTCATACGCAACGCGCCGCTTTTGTTTATATTCGCCAGTCCAGTCCGGCGCAGGTGGAGTACAACCGTGAGTCCACGGCTCGGCAATATGCTTTGGTCGAGAAAGCATGTCAGCTGGGTTGGGCGAAAGAACAAGTGATCGTCATTGACGAAGATCTGGGTCTGACTGGTTCCGGATGGGCGAAACGTTCTGGCTTCGCGCGCATGACCGCGGAAGTTGCGTTGGGGCATGTGGGCATGGTGCTCGGCCTGGAAGTGTCCCGTGTGGCGCGCAACAATGCCGACTGGTATCGCTTGCTCGATCTGTGCGGCATCACCGACACTCTGATCGGCGACAGCGATGGTCTGTACCACCCAGCGCTATTTAACGATCGGTTGCTGCTCGGATTAAAAGGCACAATGTCGGAAGCGGAACTGCACATCATTCGTGCCCGACTCGACGGAGGAATCCGCAACAAGGCGGCACGCGGCGAATTGCGTCGCGGGTTACCGGTGGGCTTCGTGTGGGGAGAAGAGGACGGTGAAGTTCGCTTTCATCCCGACGAATCTGTGGTGAGCACGATGCGCACCGTCTTCTCGAAATTCACCGAACTGGGCTCCGCTCGCAAGGTCTGGCTTTGGTTCCGTTCTGAGGGTCTTTCCTTTCCGACGCGAGCGACCATGAACAGCGAGATCCGCTGGGCCGCCCCAACCTACACGGCCATCCATAGTGTGCTCACCAATCCGGTGTATGCTGGCGCTTATGCCTATGGAAAGAGTCGTCATGAACGTTACGTGGATGAACAAGGCATGCTCAGAAAACGAACACGGCATTTGCCCATGGCCGAATGGTCGGTTTTTCTTCCGGAACACCATCCCGGGTACATTGATTGGGCGACGTTTCAAGCCAATCAGGCCCGCATCGATAGCAATGTTCATCCACAACCCCGTCAGGCGGGAGGTGCTGTGAGAGAAGGTGCTGCCCTGCTCCAGGGCTTGGCCACTTGTGGCAAGTGTGGTCGTCGCCTGCACACCCACTATCAGGGCAGAACCGCTTCCCCTGGTTATCATTGCTCGGGCAAAGATATCGTCGAGGGACGCGGCGTGTACTGCCTCACTGTCGGCGGTGTGCAAATCGATCGAGCCGTAACAGAGGTATTTCTGAAAGCTGTGACCCCAGCGGCGGTGGAAGCCACGCAACGGGCTCTCCAGCAAATTGAAGCCGATCAGGATGCAGCATTAAATCAGTGGCGTCTGGCGGTAGAACGGGCGCGCTACGAAGCGGAGCGTGCCGAGCGTCAATATCGTGCCGTCGAACCGGAAAACAGACTGGTTGCGCGCGGCTTGGAGACCGAATGGGAAAAACGCTTGCGCGATCTCGCTGCTGCGGAAGCGGAACTGCACCGACGAGAGCAACAACGCCCTCGCGCACTCAGCTCAGAAGAAAAAGAAAAGATTTGTTCTCTCGGTGCCGATCTGAATAAAGTCTGGATAGCGCCTACCACCACGGATCGCGATCGCAAAGAGCTTTTGCGTACTCTTGTCGAAGAAGTGATCGTTACCGTGGATCGGCCCGAACGTCGTGCGCATCTGACTCTGCGCTGGCGAGGCGGCACTCTCACGGAATTAGATCTCTCTTTGCCGCGCTCTCAACCTCGTGGCTATCACACCGACGAAGATACCATCTCCTTGCTTCGTCGCCTTACGGCCCATTACTCCGACGATGTCATCGCTGGCATTCTGAATCGCCAGGGTCGCAAGACGGCGACCGGGGAACGTTTCACGGCGATTCACGTCGGCAACTTACGCCGCTATCGAAACATTCCTCGATTCCAGCCGCCAGCAGAACCGCCCACTGGAGAACTGGTATCGATTCGCAAGGCGGCCGAGATCCTGGGCATCAACACTTCCACTGTTCATCGCTGGCTGAATGATGGTTTCATCGCTGGTGAACAGCTCACGCCCGGAGCACCGTGGCAAATTCGAATCACCGATGAACTGCGTGCGCGCTTTGTCGAGCAAGCACCGTTGGATTATTTGCCCATGCTCGAAGCAACGATGAAACTTGGCGTCTCGCGCCAAACCGTGTTGCAGCGTGTAAAGCGTGGCGAGCTCGAAGCCTTGTTAGTGACACGCGGACGTCGTAAAGGCTTACGAATCAGAATGGTGGACGATCATCCCAATCTGTTTGCGAGCACTTCATGAATAAGGGGGCAGTATGAAGCCGTATCCAAAAACTTTTCCAAGTCGAGATCAACCACCCAGCTGTAACCTTCGGCAATATTCTTCTGCGCCTGTGCCACCGCTTGATGGGCCGAGCGTCCCGGTCGAAAACCGTAGCTGTGTTCGGAGAACGTCGGGTCCCACTGTCGTTGCAGAACCTGCAGTACTGCTTGCTGGACGAATCTGTCCAGCGTAGTCGGAATGCCGAGCGTGCGCATTCCGCCTCCGTCCGGCTTGGCGATTTCCACCCGCCTCACCGGTTTCGGTACGTAGGTCCCGCTTAACAGTTGGTCCCGAATCGCTGGCCAGTGCTGTTGCAGATAGCCGGAGAGTTCCTCGACGGTCATCCCGTCGATCCCCGGGCTACCCTTGTTGGCCTTCACCCTTTGCAATGCCCGCTTCAGGTTTTCCCTCTCACATACTTCCTCCATGAGCTGATTCGTGCTAGCTGGGTTTTCGGGTGCATGCCTCGCCGAGAACGATTCGGTCTCTTCCCCTCCCGCTGCTCGAGCTTCACCCGTCGGCGTGGAGTTGAAGTCCAGGTTCTTCTGGGTGTCCTTCTGCCGCATGTCGTTCCTGAGATGCATGTCCTACTCTCCTCTCCTCTCGTTCGGGCCTTCGATCCTCGTTCCCGGCTCGGCCTATCTGTTTCTCCACCTTTCGGTTTTCGGAGTGCCTCAATATCCTTGCCGACGTCAGGACCTACTATGCCCTATGCTGACTTCTGCCCTGCGGTCAGGATGCCTCTCGACATCCTCAGTCACCGGAGCGACACAGGACAGCTCTCCTGGGGTAAGCTCAACCGCCTTCCGTGCACAATCGCCGGATCTACGCTCTGCATCTTTGATGGAAGTGGACTTCGCAGTACGTTGCCCGCTCGTCCGACGCTCACGCCTCATATCCGGTTTTTGTCCATCGACTCGCACGTTTGCTCCACGCTTCCTTCAGACCTCGTTTGCACACGAGTGACCTCGCTGCAGCGATAGCCCTTGCGTTTTGCTACCCTTCACCTCCATCAAGTTGGGAGAGGACTTTCACCTCCCAGCTGTTGAGCATGCCCAGCACACAACGAAGCCGCTCGCGCGGCGGACGCTGCCGCGTGTATACACACAAGCGTCGGAACTGCCCTCGGAACTGCCCTCTTGAAGAACGGATGGTGCCGGCGGTAGGATGACGCAGATGGTTACCAGAAATTCTGCACCGATGGGCCTCAATAATAACGTTTTGAGCAAAGTCCCCGTCTGGCAAGGCTTCTCAGGCAAAAATCGATTGAATTCCCATAGCACCCCGCGTCCGCCGCACCCGCGAGCGGCTTCCTTCTGACGGCTGTATCGAAAGCGAACTCCTGAGCTCGAGGCTAAGCGGAACCGTCGTGCCGTTCGCTTCCGATACAGCACTAACGTCATCCGACCACAAAAGCTGCGTAGCCGGTTCACTCGGGCAATTGAGCACCCTCCAGCTTCGCCTTTCTTCCGGCTTCGCATTTCTAAGGAGCTTCACGACCTTCCTGCATCTGTACCCGCACGGAAGTAACTCATGTGTCCTTGGACCGAAGGACGGCGATATGATACTCGACAGCAGTTTGATGTTCACGGATGCAGCAGAATTGGGAAACGGGTGTTGGCATCCGTAAAGCGGGTTCGGTACGTCATGTATCATTCTTCACACACTTATCTCGCGTTCGTATTGATCCTTATGGTTTCAAGCCGGCCTGCAACAGCTGGTAGTCCCGGCGTTGAAAACTTCGAGGCTTTCGTCGGCCCTATTGCGCAAGAAGCCATACGTAGCGGTCCAATAGCTGGACTGACTGTGGGGATTTCGCGGGCGGGACGTCAAGTCTTCATCAAAGGATACGGTCTGGCAGACCTTGAAAATGGAGTGGCCGCAAGTGCCGATACGGTGTACAGCTTCAAATCGATAACCAAGAGTTTCACAGCTGCCGCGATCCTACAACTACGAGAGCAACACAAGCTCGATCTCGATGAAAAGCTCGGGCACTTACTGCCGGATCTGCCGGCACATTGGCGATTAATAACAATCAGACAACTGCTCACGCATACTGCGGGACTCCCGAATTATGGCGTCGAGTTGTTTCGCGAGAACATCGGTAAAGATATAACGACGGCCGAGTGGGTCCGCTCGATGGCTGATCAGCCGTTACTGTTCGAGCCTGGAGCGGGATGGTCGTACAGCAACTTGGGCTACGACATACTCGGCTTAATCATTGAAAAATTATCAGGCACGTCTTATGCCGATTACGTTAGCTCGCATTTTGTAACGCCGTCTGGCCTGGAACATACGCGCGTGCTCGACCGCGAAGCAATCATTCCCCACAGGGCGCGCAGCTACACACTTGATTCGACGCAGACGTTCGTCAATGCACGATCGTGGGGAACGTATGGTATTCCGGCGGGTGCTCTCGGAGGTACAGTAGCCGACCTGCTCAAGTGGGAGTACTCACTAAAACAGGCGACCGCACTCGCTCTTGATGCCAAGCGCTTGATGGAAACGCCCGCCCAGCTTTCCACGGGTATCGAGCTCGACTATGGCTTCGGCACGCGACTGGGGATGATTGGGCCGCACCGAATTGTGGCGCATAGTGGCGATGGCGAAGGGTGGACGAGCGCCGCAGTTCGCATCGACGATGCTGACCTCGTCGTGGTCGTTCTGACGAATACGGAGTCCTACGCGCGGCATGCACAGGTCATCGCATGCGCCATTGCGCGTCGTATCTTGAGCATTTCAGATCCTGTGATCAATGACTTGGCGTTAACATCTGCCGAACAGGCTGGGTTCGCAGGCAAATATGGAAACGGTCTCGAGCTTCTATCCCAGAACGGCGTACTATTCGCGCAACTATGGCCAGGAGGACCGCGCAATCGGCTGCTCTATCAAGGCAAGGGAACTTTTGTGCTCGATTCTGCACGTGACATGATGCTGAACATTCAGCGCGACCAGCGTGGCGCGAACTGGGTCGTAGTGCGCGCAGGCGGCGTGTTTGCCTTCGCAGCTGCACATGAGCGCGAAAATCCGTGAAGGTTCCAGAACACCAGTACATATGCCTGCTGTTGAGAATCGCAGCCTGTCGTAAGTAGTTCCTGCGGGTGTTTTTGTGTTCGAGTTCGACTGAGGTCCTTTCAGATTTCCTCAATCGCGCCGTGAAGGCTTTTTAATGGGTGGTTGGTCGGCAATCCGGAAGTTGGGGCCTCCAGCCGGAAATGCGATAAGAAGGAATGGATTTCTCGAAAGACGGTTCACACCTCTGAAATCACGGGCGAGGTCGGGATCGCGTCGGGCCCAATCCGGGTCCCTGAAACCGGCATCCCAGGCTTTGCGAAGGGCTTCCAAAGCCTCCGGCTTCCTCTTCATCAGACAGAAGTTACACGCAGCGTTGTAAAGGACCGTGGCCTCATTTGGACGGAGCGTGATTGCTAGATTTGTTTCGCGAACCGCCTCCTCCAGTCGATTCATCTCCGCATAATCTCCCGCTAGAAGTACGCGTGCGCGAGCGTCTTCGGGCACGTGACGGAGGTGTAGTTCCATCGCGGCGACGCGTCGCTGGCGGAGATTGCGAAGAGCCTCTTCCTTGCCCAGTGCTCCGAGAGCGTTCATGATCGGAACGTAGATGTTGTAGTCCTCGCCACTCGCCTCAACAGCGGCATCGGCAATGTTCGCTGCTTCTTGGTAGTGCCCGGAAGCAAACAAAGTGCGGCCTAGAATGTAGTACGCTCCTTCACAATCGCGCTTGCGGTCGATCGCTTTCTGAACAACGGCCACAGCTTCATCGTACTTCTTATTCGCGTAGAGGATCCAAGCCTGGGCAACCTGCACCTCGGGCAGATCAGGGCGCAGAACAACGGCAGTTTCGGATGCCTTCATGGCGCGCTCCATCCAAACCGGATCGCGTCCGTAGTTGTAATGATTCTGGGCGCAGACGTTGGCAATGGCGGCATAGGCCAGAGCGAAATTCGGGTCCAAAATAACTGCGTTTTCGAACATCTGGAGTGCGAATTCCAAATCCTGCCGTTGCAGACGGCGCGCGTAGCTCTTGCCACGCAGATAGAGGTCGTAGGCCTGGAGATTGTCGGTCGGTTTCGCCGCGATGGCTTCTTGCTCCTGCTGGGACAATGTGATCCGCAGTGCCTGAGCGATCTTACTTGCGATCTCGTCCTGCACCTCGAAGACGTCTTTCATCTCGCGGTCGTAGCGCTCGGACCAGATGGGGAAATCGGTGCTGGTGTCCACCAGTTGCGTATTGATGCGCAGGCGGTTGCCGGAGCGGCGCAGGCTGCCCGCCAAGACGTAAGCCGCTCGTAGCTGTTGCCCAATCTGTGCGGGCGTTACCTGCTTATCTCGGTAAACAAGCACAGTCGGGCGCAAGAAGATGTTCAGCCCCTTGATCTTAGAAAGTTCGGTAATGATGTCCTCTGTGATGCCGTCGCGAAAGTACTCGTCTTCCTTCGCTCCGCTGAGGTTCTCGAAATATAGGACAGCTACAGATTTCGCGCTTTGTTTGGCAATTCCCGCGTGCGATTCGCCAGAATCAGCCGCCCGCCTGTGACCGGAATCAATATCACGCTTCAGGCGGAGCAAGTCGGTCTTAAGCTCGGTGGCGGTCTGATAGCGCAGATTCCTGTCTTTTTCCAGCGCCTTCTCCACGATTCGAGCAAATCCGGGCGGCAGGGCCGGATTCACTTGCACGATCGGAACTGGGTCGCGGTTGAGAATCGCTTCGTAAACCACGGCCGAGGTATCGCCCTGAAAGGGGAGGAGCCCCGTCGCCATCTGATAGAGAACCGTTCCCAGTGAGAACAAGTCCGTTCGAGAATCTGTAAGTTGACCGCGCGCCTGCTCCGGTGACATGTATGACACGGTACCGAGCGCCGTACCCGGTATAGTGAGATCCTCCCGCTGACCGATCGTCTCTAACTGCGTCACTGCACCAGCGGCATCTATTTGGGACCGCCAAGCCTCCATCTTGGCCAAGCCAAAATCGAGAATCTTCACTTGCCCTCGCGGCGTGACGAATATGTTCGCCGGTTTGATGTCGCGGTGCACGATGCCCTTCGCGTGTGCCGACTCCAGAGCGTCGGAAATCTGGATCGCGAGGCTTAGCAGTTGCTCAATCTCGAACGGATGTCGGCCGATTATCAGCGCGAGCGACTGCCCCTCCAGCAATTCCATAACGATGAACTGCTGCCGCTCATGCTGCTCGATGGCATAAACGGTGCAGATATTGGGGTGGTTGAGAGCGGATGCCGCACGAGCTTCCCGCTGAAAGCGTTCCAGTGAATGTGCGTCCTGCGCTAATTCCTGTGACAAGAACTTCAGGGCAACATGACGTCCGAGGAGCGTGTCCTCAGCTTCATACACCACACCCATGCCGCCGCTGCCAAGCTTGCGAGCTATGACATAGTGAGAGACGGTTTGCCCGATTACGGATTCCATGATTCGCGAACCGGCAAGGATAGTAGTTGCAAAGCAAGCACTGGTCAAGGTGATTCGGGCCTGCGAGAGCCATTCACCTACACGTGGCGCTTGCCACTAGCGATCCGATGGACACGATACGTGGGGCTCTGCTCGCGGTTGTCGATAGCTCAGCCATTTCGCCACTGACCAGGAATTGCGTTCGTCGAATCTCGGCACGCGTCCACCTAGATGATCGTGCTGGCTCCGGCAAAACAGTCAGGTGAGCCGGCATCAAGAATGTCGTCGGTAATGATGGTGGATGATTGCAGCAAATGAACGGCGGCCGCCAGATTCTTGACGGTTGTGCCATCCTTCTCCGTCCTGCAGGCCGCATAGCGGAACAAGAAAGGGTAGTCCGAGGGCGTATGCCGACGCACGGCGAACAGCATCATTCGGCGCAGGTGGCGGTCGCGTGGTCTGAGGTTGTCAAGCACCAGTTTTCTCGAGAGAGACTCAACTTCCCGGAATTGAGTGCAAAAGCGTAGCTCGCAGTTGTCCAAAACCGACCTCGATGAACGGCGTCGCCGGCGCCTGGCGCGAACAGTGTAGAGCGGTCCACGACGGCAAGAGGTTTGATTCTAGCCCTCGATGTCAAGCAGACTTCCTCTCCAGTCTCAGGCTGACCGTTAAGTTGCGAGATCCAGACACAGTCACAAGAGAGAGAAAGTGTCGGGCTATATCTCGCAGGGGCACCGGTTCTTGCTGTTCTGCTCCCAACTCCTGGATCGTCGGCAAACAAGAAACTGACAATGCGCCCCCAATAGTTTCCGGTTGGCCCGTGACTCGGGCGCGATCCCAAGAAAAACCCGTTTTAGGTGACCACGCGTGACTCAGTCAGTCGTCGGACAATAACATCCCAGTGTGTATTTAATGTGGCACATCGCGACGGCGAGCGAATACGAGGATTTCGTCTCGAAGCCGTACATTCGTGCCGCTCTCGCGGCGAGGCCTTGCTCTCCCGTTGCGTTTATATTCAGGAGCTTAAAATGGAATCCGAGTCTGGCACGGGAATTGCCCAACGATTGAGATGGCCAGATCGCGGGGGACGACATGAATCCCTTGCGCTACCCAACGATTCTCCGGCAAGACTTAATGCTAGTAAGGACAGCTGTTGCAAAAGTAGGCCGCAAATGTGGCAATTTCGGCACCGCTGGTACGCATGGGCGACCAAGGGAGTGCTCCCGAGGAAAATCGTTTCACGATGTCGCGAGCAGGCGAGATGTGTATAAACTGGGTGACGTTTTTGAAGTCTAAAAGGAAATTCCGGCTAAGAAGCGTTACGCTCTGCGAACTACCCACAATCGCAGGTCTGGAGCAACCGTGAACGACGCACTGTTTCTCCACCGTATTCATTTTGCCTTCACCATCACCTTTCATTATTTATTCCCGCAACTGACGATGGGCTTGGCGCCGCTGATCGTCGTGCTCAAGACGCTCGCCATCCGAACCGGCAACGAAACTTACAATGAATCGGTGCGCTTCTGGACGAAGATCTTCGGTATCAACTTCGCGCTGGGTGTAGTCACCGGCATCCCCATGGAATTTCAGTTCGGCACTAATTGGGCGCAGTTCTCGCGCCTTACCGGGGGCGTTATCGGCCAGCCGTTGGCCATGGAAGGCACATTTTCCTTCTTCCTGGAGTCGGCGTTCCTGGGGCTGTTTGTGTACGGCGAAAAGCGCCTGGGGAAATGGGGGCACTGGTGGGCTGGCTTCCTGGTGTTCCTCGGGTCATGGCTCTCGGGGTTCTTCATTATCGTGACCGACGCGTGGATGCAGC
>WNFF01005671.1_pt1 | contig 10537 bp, 9 predicted proteins | sample 5400441 | NCBI WGS metagenome assembly WNFF01 (sample SAMN13153345, study PRJNA577476) | soil metagenome | isolation source: 120 cm saprolite under Douglas fir tree site 2 hole 3 replicate 1 | place: USA:California | collected 2015-04-18
AAGCTCCAAACACCACTTCGCCCGTTGCATCATTGATGAGAGCCAGTCCCGTCGTCTTGCTGCCTGGATCGACCTTGATCCGCAGTGGTTGCACCTCTGGATGCGAACTCGCCATTTTCAAAATGATCGTGAATGGATAGTGCTTGAACACAGCAGCTTGGCCCGATGAAAGCAGGAGTCTCGCATGCCCTGCGTGTACTGGGTTCAACGGCTGCTTGTTCGCATCTACGACAAAAACCTGACTCATGACGACATTCCTTTGCTTTTGCCCTTGCGGACCTCCGGTTGCCCGGGTAAAGTTGGCCTCGACAACGTTATGGGGCAGTTTGCTGTGGCTTGCACTGGTTTAACCCTCTAGCCCTGTTTAACAAGCCACCGTAGCGGTCCGGGCTGGCCTCGCACCCGAACGTACCTATAGTGGTCTCGCTACAAGCCCCCGCATTCGATGCGGGGGTTCATGACTTCGTATCCATATATTTATTATACTGAACTCGCCAATTTGCTCCTCTGAAAATGGGGCTTCCCCTTTTCATTCTGGGTGGTGTAGCCCCTACATGAATGTCTCTCAACAGATGGGATAAACCATTGAAAAAGGTAGAACTCAATCATGAACGGAAAGGAAATCGCCAATATTCTCGAAGGCCTAAAAAGGCCAGTTGCGGATTATACCGGCGGTAGCCTGCAATATGATGGTCACTTTGCTTGTACCCTAAAGGCCGGGCTTGCAAAAAATTATGAATTGAACCGCATCATCTTCGACGATGAAAATCCAACAAATCCCTTTGCCTTGACCGCAAATCTTCGCGGACTCTGTGAAGACATTATTGGTCTCAAATATATTAGTACTTTTGACCTTACTGATCGCAACGAGGCAATCAGCCTCTTGATGACCGAATCAACCTTCGACTTCATCGAGAAACAAAAGACATTTTTTGCATTATTCCGCCCTCAACAACTCATTTTAGGCAAAGATAATGCAGCAGGAGAAGCAAAGAAGAAGAGACAGCTACTTGCAAACTTCAAACAGAAATATGGCTGGAAATCTCGCAAAGATTGGCCAACCATTCGTGAAATGGCTGAGGCTACTGGTCTGCTCATTTTCTATGATTATCTTTATGCTGTAACATCAAGCTTCGTGCATTTCAGCCCACGTAATCTTTCACGAATGGGATGGGGGGTGACTCAGCACACATTTCGTTTCTCAACCAGTAACTTTGCAGAGTATTATGACGCATTCAATCAGTTCTATGGTGTGTTTTTGTTCATCACCTTTTGTACATCGTTTTGTTCGTTGTTAGGATGCAAAGAAGAGTTTGAGTTACCTGTCACCAAATTGATCGAAATCTTGGATGCCGAAACGAGATGGCCTGAATTGGTCACTTGGGAAGAAATGAATATGACCGGCGTGACCGGTCCGAAAAGCCTTTGGCAAATGCTTTCTTACCCGGTCGAGGGCGGCCAAAACACAAGTCGAGTAGCCAGGAGCATCTGGCAGTGGGACTAACAAAAACACTGAGGTCAGCTCCTTCTTGGAGGCAGCAGCGGACAGTCTCTCACGACAAAGGATAAAAACAAGGAATGAATAATGAATATGGCTACTATCCATCATCACCATTGCAGCCAACTCAGCATGTACGGCGTTTCCAACATGCCTGGCCTGCCCTGCTCACTCTCTATTTCTTGTCTCCCATGATTGGAGAAGTTCTTTCCGGTTCTACACCTATTCTTTCGTTCATTCAACCCTTCTCGCTCATTTATCAACCAGCACTGTATGGTTCAGGTGCTATCCTTGTGCGCGAGCTGGTGCGGCGGCGCGGCCTGGGATGGGGCAGCATCTTTCTGTTAGGAGCAGCGTATGGCATACTTGAAGAGGGTCTTGTTGTTACCAGTTGGTTCAATCCCTATTGGCCCGACCTGGGCGTGCTCTCACACTATGGCCGCTTCTTCGACACAAGCTGGGTCTGGGCCGTAGAACTCACCGTCTACCATGCCGTCGTCAGTATTACCATACCCATCATGCTGGTGGAGTTGATCTTCCGCAGCATCGCCGATCGACCCTGGTTGGGAAAGAAAAGCTTCAGAGCATTCGTCATCTGGCTGACATTCATCTCTCTGTTGGGTGCCTTCTTATTTGGCTTCGTCGCGTATCGCGCTAAAGGATACACCCATCCCCCGCTCATGTACATCGGAGCAATACTGCTGGCTGCCGGGCTTGTCTGGCTGGGACTGCATCTTCGCCCAAAGAAACAGTCTTCCTCTACTGTTGCTCCTGCTCTGGGCCTCTGGAAGTTGCGCTTGCTGGCATTTTTCGCCACGGTCGGCTTTTTCTTCATCTCGTGGGTTATGCCTAACATCGTGCCTTTCCCTGTTGTGACGGTACTGGCGATTATGGGGCTCGTCATTCTGGCAACATGGCAGGTGTCCAGGTGGGCCAGCCGGGCAGATTGGAATGCGCGGCACCGCTTAGCCTTGGCGTCTGGTGTCCTGTTCTTTTTTGTCTTGCTCTCGCCCCTTGTCGAGTTCGCTGTTCGCCCGGCAGGGAAGATCGTCACGGGTCATACACTCTTCGGCCTGTTCTCCCTGGGAGTGCTGATCTTCCTGGCCTGGTGGGTGAGGAGGCAAGGAGGCAATAATACGGTAAGTCCAAATCAGTATCAAAGCGCTTGAAATTTTATACTGCCAGTCAGCAAGGCGAGAGGGTCGTGGAGAGGAAGCAGGGCGAGCACAAGGCATCGCCCCTACTCTGGACGGTCGGCTTGGGAAGCGGATTCGTAAGCAGAGTAGGGGCGATGCCTTGTGCTCGCCCTGCTACTCCATTCATTATGCGCAAGTCAAATCCAGCTCCGCATCTCTCACGTCTTCCTGTAAAGGCTCTTGTACATCATCCTCAGACTCATCTGGCCTATCAAGGGCCGCCATAATAATGCGCTCAACGTCTGCCAGGCTGTTGATGCGCACCAATTCGTTGCGCACGCGCTTGGCACCGCGAAAATGACCAAGGTACCAGCCCATATGCTTGCGCAATTCCACAAAGTGCTCTTCACCTTTAAGTTTTGCGTGGACACGGGCATGTTCAAGCGCCATCAACAGGCGTTCTTCACGGCTGGGGTTCGCCTCTGGTAAATCTTCAATTGTTGGAGAAATGCCAGCATTCAGCAGCTTTTTCAACTGCTCGCGCTCGCGGAAGAGCCAGGGGTTGCCAAAGCTGGCACGACCAATCAGTACGCCTTGAACTCCTGTGCTGCGGATGCGCTGCGCCGCCTGGTAAAGCGAGTGGATATCTCCATTGCCGAAGATCAGCGTGTCGGTCTTGCGCACGATTTCAGCCGCGGCGGCAATGGCATCCCAGTTCGCCTCGCCCTTGTAGTGCTGTGCCAGCGTGCGCCCATGGATTGAGATAACATGTGGCTCAAGTTCCAGCAGTTCTTGTACCCAATCGGTAATTACAATTGAGTCGTAGCCCAGGCGCGTCTTGACCGAGACGGGCAGGAGGCGGCGTTCGATGTGCGGATTATCGCCCCAGATGCATACTCGCTCTTTGTTCATCTGCTGAATGCGTTGAATACGCGCTGGCTCCATCTCCAGGTCTTCCAGGGTTTGACCATTGGCCCAATCGCGTACACCCTGCTGCGCGGCTTGAATAATAGCCCTGGCAGTATCAGGCATTCGAATAAGTGCCGCGCCGCCACCTTTATTGGCGACGGTTCGAGCTGGGCAACCCATATTGATATCCAGGCCGTCGAAGCCTAACTCGCAGACGACATGTGCCGCTTTATAAAAATATTCTGGGCGGCAGCCGAATATCTGTGCCACCACGGGGCGTTCGGCGGGCGTATAGAGAAAGTCGCGGAAAATGCGATCACTGCCGCGCCATAACCCCTCGACGTTGGTAAACTCTGTCAGTACCACGTCGGGGCGGCCATAGAGACCGTGCATAGTGCGACACGGCGCGTCCGTTACTCCATCCATTGGAGCAAGTCCTATTATTGGTTGTGATAAGGAATCCCAGAAAGATGCGTATTTCATAGTCCATATGATACACTCTATATGGGTGGATGGTCAATCAGGATAACCCTACTCTTTCTCCTTTTCTTGTAGGGCACTCTCCACCCTCTTTTCTCTCCTTCATTAAAGGATATTCTTCTCACGCGCTGCGCAGAACGCTCGAAAATCCTGTTCTACTTTCTGAACATAGGTCTCGGCGTAACTGAGCAATATTTTCTGCCAATGGGGTTGTTTGGCATAATCCATCACCTCGGAGGCAATCGCAGAGCCCTGGTGTCCGCCGCTGTGTAACTGTCCCCACGCCACTACCTGGGCTATCGTCTTCACCAACTGCTCTACTTGAGGAAAAGTAGCTCCAGATGCCTGCAAATCCACTTTGTCTTCAGTTGGCTGAAGTTCTCGCAAAACGTAGGATTTGCCATGCAGTGTCACGGCAGATAGTGAAGCGGGCGGCATCGCTTGAACCCAGCGTTGAACAGCCACAACTCGTTCTGCTTGACTCGCCCAGCCTGGTTGACGTTGTTTCAAATAGGGCTGCAAGGAGGAGAAAGATTCTTCCTTAAGATCGAGGAGATGATTTAAATGTGGAGAGCCTTTCCCTTCAACAAGGATCGCATAGCGTTCAACACCCAGGCTGCCTATCCCTGCAATACGATGCGCAACATCCAGTACCTGGTAAAATTGGGGATTGGTCTGGTTGGCTCTCCAGGTGTTTATCAAGCCTGTAACTTTCGCTTTCTCTTCCTCGGAGGCGACATAATAGCGTTTTCCATCGCAGAGCAGTTTGCGCGTACCATCGCTCTGTACCGTTGTGCGCTTATCCAGAAATTCTTTACGCGGGCGTTTCTCAACGCGATCGAGCAGATCTTTGACCAACCCCACGGCGTCCTCATCATCAATAGTGCGCACGCGACGCTTTAACAAGGTCTCGTTGTAGACCTCCAGCATATACTTACAGAGCGTCAGGTCCTTTGCTTCGTGAATTTTCATAGCCTGGGCGGCGACCAGCAAACTGACGAGCAAGCGGGCTAAATCCCAGATACAGGGAGCCAGCACCGACTCGTCAAAATCATTGATATCAATATACACCAGCCGGTTGTCCCCCTTATAGCTGCCGAAGTTCTGCAAGTGTAGATCGCCACAGAGCCAGGCTGAGGGAGCCGCATTTAGCGGCGAGTCGGCAGGCCAATCCTGGTAAAAGAGGTGGCAGGTGCCTCGATAAAAGGCGAACACATCGTGCTGCATGAGCTTGTACTTCATTTGCAGCAGACGCGGATCTCGCCCCGCATCGAATGCCTGAATGCGTTCAACTGCATTGTTCATAAGTCTTTTCTTTCAAACTGTTTCTGCCAAAAAGATATTCTATAATACCATATTTGCTTTGTGGATTTTTATGTGCCAGCCTTTGTTCTTTTCCTACTCCCTGCTACGCGGCTGGATTGTCTCAACCAGCGGAGATGGTCATCGATGCCGTGTTAAGAGTTCAAGCAGACGCTCTCGATCACTACTGTTCCTTACGAAAAATACTTTCTCCTTATACTTTTCAAGATATATACGCACGAACTCTGCTGTAGGTGGCTCAGAAATATCTTGATACTTCTCAAAGAACATCTGCACGAATTCTTCTGTGGGTGGTTCAGAAATATCTCGATACTTCTCAAAGAACGTCTGCATCGAATCTACCGTAGGTATATCAGAACTCTCTTCGTTTAAAAGGTAGCTGCGTGTATCTGTTAAGAGTTTGAAGAGTGCTTTTACACCATTTATACCATGATACGGATTGGTGCCGCGTAGGCTCTTCGAGATATGACGGTGAAGAATGCGCAATGCAGCCACAGGCCAGGAGATCTCAAGCAACACGATGCAATCGGCGTGATAGAGCATCGGTTCTGTCCAAATGAGATAGATACCTTCTGTGACCCATGCTGGTTGCTCGGCAATAGCAATGACGTTTTCCTTTTCCCAGTTCACCTTATCCAGATCATAATGAGGGACATGAAACCTGGAAGATAGGTCTTGTGCCAATGTCGTCTTTCCGCTGCCGGGTCCCCCGACAATATGTATTTTCGCCATGGGTTTTCCTTTTTTCTACAACTGGAGGCAACTTCATAGAAAGGTGGGAAAAGGAAACCATGAGCATTGAGAGTACTTCATTCACACTTCCACCGACCCGCTGCGCCAGGCATCAACCGCATTCTTGACCGCCTGGACATAGGCCGTCACATCATTATTATCTGAACCGGGTGCATACACAGGCACGATTGCATCCACCGTCGTCAATTTCCATTGTGCGATATACTGTACCGCGATCAACTTATACCAGTCCTCAAAACCCTCTTCCCATGTTTTGTACATGCGGTATCCTTCAAATTGTTGGTATCCTTTGCTGGCCCGGATATTGCCGAGAGAACGAGTCACTTTGGCAACCCCGGTTGTGCCAAAAGAGCTTTCGTGCATAAAAAAGGCCAGTGCGTAGGCAGGATCAATGCCATATTTGACGCCATCATTATATAACGCCTGCCCTTTTCCGGCTGCGGGAGAGTGGTAGTGTTCCAGCACGCTGTCGATGAAAGCTGCGCTCAGCGATGATTTTCCCCGCACATCATACGTTTGCGAGGCATTAGTGATAGTGATTAGCCACCAGGCGATAATGATGCCAATAATAGCCACTATAATGCCAACCTGGGCAAAGCTTAACTTAAAGCGAGACTTTCTCCTGCGTGACCTCGATACAGGTCTGCGATAGCGTGTATTCAGCGATTTGGGCATGGAAAGCTTTCCTCGTGATGCTTCTTCCTTCTAAGGATGATACGATTAATTCAGTATCTTGTTTCAGTGCTATGAGTATCGAAAAGAGGTTCCGATGATAATCTCGCCCTGTATCACATCTTTTCAGAGAATGTGCTACAATCGTAAAGGCGTACTTTAGAATTGAGAAAGGCAGTATATTTTTATGGCAGATACTACAGTTGAACGTCAGGTACAGATGCCGTCGGCAACTGATCTTTATAATATCGATCGCCTGCTTAGCGAAGAAGAGCGTATGGTACGCGATACTGTGCGCCAATTTGTGCGCGAGCGCGTCCTCCCGATCATCGGTGAACACTTCGAGGCTGGTACGTTCCCACGCGAGCTCATCCCCGCAATCGCCGAACTTGACCTGTTGGGAATGCATATTCATGGCTATGGCTGTGCCGGTTTGAGTGCCGTCTGCTACGGCCTGGCCTGCCAGGAGTTAGAGGCGGGAGATAGCGGCTTGCGTTCATTTGTCTCTGTTCAAGGCTCGCTCGCCATGTTCCCCATCTCCGCTTTTGGTTCAGAGGAGCAGAAGCAAAAGTGGTTGCCACAGATGGCTCAAGGCAAAGTAATAGGGTGTTTTGGATTGACCGAGCCTGATTCCGGCAGCGACCCCGGCAGTATGCGTACCACGGCGCGAAGAGATGGCAACACCTATGTCTTGAATGGTACCAAGATGTGGATTACCAATGGCGGCATAGCAGATATCGCCATCGTCTGGGCACGCGCCGAGGATGGTGTCCGCGGTTTCATCGTGGAGCGAGGTACGCCAGGCTTTACTACCAGCGACATCCATCACAAGCTCTCATTGCGGGCCTCGATCACCTCAGAGCTACACTTTGAAGACTGTCGCATACCAACCGAGAACATGTTACCCAATGTACGCGGGCTGCGCGGGCCGCTTTCCTGCCTGAATGAAGCACGCTACGGCATCGCCTGGGGAGCGACGGGCGCGGCACGAGCCTGCTACGAAGTGGCACTTGACTACGCTAAAACCCGCGTTCAGTTCAATCGCCCCATCGCCAGATTCCAGCTTGTCCAGCAGAAGCTCGCCATCATTGCCACGGAACTGGTGAAGGCCCAACTCCTTTCCTTGCAGCTTGGGCGCCTGAAGGATGAGGGGCTACTGCATCCCGTTCAAGTGTCTGTTGCCAAGCGCAACAATGTGCGTGAGGCACTCAAAACGGCGCGTGAAGCCCGCTCGATCCTCGGTGCCAATGGCATCACCCTGGAATATCCGATTAGTCGCCACTCCAACAATCTGGAGTCCGTCTATACCTACGAGGGCACCGATGACATCCATACCCTCATCATAGGCCAGGCCATCACCGGAGAGAATGCCTTTTCCTGATAATCATTCCTTTTCTTCTTTATGCTGATGCAAAGGTGGGTCGGTTATAACCACAAAATTATCGCTGCCGTAGGGATTTTGAACATAGGCATCTGCCTGGTTATCGTTCATCCATTCCCCATCTCGTCGATAACGGAACTGGTAGGAACGGCCCAATTCCAGGTCAACGGTGATAATCCATGCCCCTTCACGGTTGCGCTGGAATGGATGCGAAGACTCATTCCAGTTATTAAATTCGCCTACCAGGTATATTGCGTCGGCCCAGGTTCCGACCGGCAGAGTAAAGGTCACGCGGGCAATCTGCCCTTTATCCGTTTGAGGAAATGTTTTGTGAATCATGGGACACACTCAGCTTTTCATTTGGCTCTATGGTGGACACATCGTTGTACCGGAGCAGTGTCAGTGCCAGGAGCGGGAAAATCAAGATCGACAGCAAGCCGGCAGCGATCAGTGCTGCCCCGGTTGCTTTGGTGAGCAAACCGAGTTGCAGGCCGATCTGTGACGCTGCAACAATGAAAGAAAGCGATGTTGCTTGCAGTAGTCCGGCGACGATTGCCCGGCGATTTCCGACCAGTGGCCGGTACAGTAGGGCAGGCACTCCACGCACAAGCAACAGGGCCACCAGGAAGATTGGTACGCGTAGTATAGTCGATGGGCTTGTGAACAGTGCCGCGAGGTCGAACTGTAAACCACTCGTTATAAAAAAGATCGGGATAAAAACGCCATAACCGATTGCCTCCAGCTTGAGCCGGAACTGCGGGTGCGTCATCATCCTATCCCCATCGACGAATCTAAGCAAGACACCCGCTATGAAGGCTCCCAGAATGGTTTCGAGCCCCAGTGTCGCAGCCAGCGCGACAAAGGCGACAAGCAACATAAAGGCACCTCGAACACGTATCTGCGCTGTTGTGTCCTGGAGCCTTAGCAAGACTGCTGAGAAGTGCATTGATCGCTCCAGTCGCAGCACGACAGCCGCGAACGCAACGGCTGAAAGGATGAAGCCCGTAATCAGCACAAGCTTCGTCCCTGTGTTGGTAGCTTCACCTGAGAAGAACAACGAGAGTAGGATGATTGAGGCCAATTCAGCGACCATCGCCCCTGCGACGATGATCTGTCCAAAATCTGAAGAGATTTCACCTGCATCCTTCAGCAAAGGTACTACTACTCCAAGCGCGGTCGCTGAAAGGATAATAGCAATCAGCAGCGGTGACTTTACCTGCCCGGCAAAACCGAGCGCGTACCCGACAAGCAAGGCCAGTCCGAATGACAGCAGAAAAGCCAGCCCGATGTTCATCATGCGGCGGCCTCTCAACTGCTCAAGCTCAACTTCCAGACCTGCCAGAAAGAGCAGGAAGGCCAGTCCGAGCAGGGAAAGAATCTGGATCGGCAAATCAACTCTGACCCAGCCCAACCCTGACGGACCAATGACGATACCCGCCACGATTTCAAGCACCACTGCTGGCAGGCGGCGTGCTGGTGTCAGGTTCAGTAAAAACGGAGTCATGAAGGCAACCACTGTTACAATTAGTAATCCGGAAAATGAAACATCAGGCATAACGACCTCGCAGTGATTTGATAGATATTTTTTATAATGCTCCTGAAGAGACTGTGATGATGTATGCTTCACCTTCTTAGTCCCGATTCGCACCTATTCGTTACAAGCAGGGAACAAATCAAAAGCCGGAGGAGATGATTGTTCCCTGTTTGTAACAAATCTGTGTGAGTCTGGACAATAGTATAAGCCTGAGTAGACTGCTTGTAAACGATAAAAGGTAGGTGTACCCTCGGCTCCGAATATGCAAATACTCATCTATGAACTATAATGAGTATAAGGTAAATATCAATGGCAATAGACAGGGAGAAACAAGACTATGACAACAACACAGTATGATGCAATTGTAATTGGTGCCGGTCAAGCAGGAGGCCCGCTCTCCACCGCGCTGGCAAAAGCTGGATGGAGAACCGCCATCATAGAGCGGATACATGTCGGTGGTACTTGCATTAATGAGGGCTGCACGCCCACTAAAACCATGGTTGCCAGTGGTCGAGTGGCCTATCTGGCTCGCCGGGCCGCTGACTACGGTGTACAGACTGGCCCGGTAACGGTGGACATGACCGTGGTGCGGCAGCGCAAGCGCGACATTGTAGACAGTTTTCGCAATGGCAGCCAGCAGCGTATCGAGAATACTGAAGGAGTGGATCTCTTGATGGGAGAAGCGCATTTCACCGGCGAGAAGACGCTAGAAGTCCATCTGAAAACTGGCGAGGCGCGACAATTAACTGCTGACACCATTTTCATCAACGCGGGAGCTCGCCCGGCAAAGCCGACTACGAGTGGACTGGATAGCGTCCCCGCACTGGATTCGACAACCATCATGGAACTGG
>WNFF01005296.1_pt1 | contig 10536 bp, 8 predicted proteins | sample 5400441 | NCBI WGS metagenome assembly WNFF01 (sample SAMN13153345, study PRJNA577476) | soil metagenome | isolation source: 120 cm saprolite under Douglas fir tree site 2 hole 3 replicate 1 | place: USA:California | collected 2015-04-18
CACCGGCCGGCAAAGCGCGTTGGATGGCGCAACGTAGCAGCCGTTCCGGTCGCGTCATTTCCCGATCAGTCGATCGAAATTCCTGCTCAAGACCAGCGTCGCGGCTTGCGGCGGCAGCGCCTCCTGCACGAACGTCACCGGATTCGGCACCACGAGCGGAAACGGCGCATCGCTTCCCATGACGAAATGCTCTACCGGGACAATCGTCGTCGCAAACCGCAGGATTGCCGGATCGAAGCAGGCGGTGTCGTAATAAAGACTGCTCAAATAATCGCCGATCGAGCGCTGCAAGTGGCCATACGGCCGGTGCGGGTTGGTATCCACTTCGCACTGCATCCGGGCGCGAAGGACCAGGCTGAATGCGCCGGTATGGGCGAACAAAAGGTTCAGGCGCGGCCAGCGGTCGAGGAAGCCCGAGCATACGAGGTTCAAGATATTGATGGTGTTGTCGAACAGATAGCCCGCCACGACCGTCAGCTCGAATTCCCGCGTACGGTCCTTGCCGGCGGGATCCGCCGGGTGGACGAAGAGCGGAACGTCGAGATCGGTCGCTGCCTCGTAGATCGGGCGGAACTGATCGGAATGAAGATAGGTGCCGCGCACGTTGGAGGCGACATGGCCGCCGACGAAGCCGAGGTCGCGGACGCAGCGGCGCAGCTCGGCAGCGGCGGCAGCCGGGTCCTGCATCGGTAGGAACGCCCAGGCGCCGAAGCGCGCCTTCTCGTTGGCGATCGATCGTGCGAGCGCATCATTGAAGATGCGTGCGGCTTTGATCGCCAGCGGCGCATCGAGGTGATAGTCGATGAACGGCGTCGCCAGCGACAGGATCGTGCGATCGATGCCGAGGCGGTCGAGACGCGCAATCTGCCGGTCCAGGTCGAAGAAGGTCGCGTTGAGACCAAACCGGCTGCCGCGGATGCGAACGTCCACTGCATCGCCTTCGGCGCGCTCGATCTTGATCGCAAATTCATCCCGCTTCCGGGCGAAACGGAAGAAATCATCCGGGACGAAATGGCAGTGCATATCGGTGATCATGACCGTCATAGCCCCAGATACGCGACCTTGAGCCGCTCGTCGTTGAGAAGATCCTCGCCGCGTCCCTCGAGCACGAGACGGCCGTTTTCGAGCACATAAGCGCGGTCAACCGTGCGCAGCACATGATGCACATTCTGCTCGACGATGAGAACGGTCAGGCCGCTGCTGCGAAGATTGACGATCAGCTCAAACAGCAGTTTCACGTAAAGCGGCGCGAGACCCTCGGTCGGCTCGTCGAGGAGCAGCATTCGCGGCTTGGCCATCAGGGCCCTGCCGATGGCGAGCATCTGCTGCTCCCCGCCGCTCAGCGAGCCCGCGAGTTGCCCGCGCCGCTCGGCCAGCACCGGCAGAAGCTCGATCACCGTCTCCAGCGTCTCGCGCGACGAGCTGCGGGCGGCGGGCGAGTAGGCGCCGAGCTCGAGATTCTCCAGCACCGTCATGAAAGGGAACAGCCGCCGACGCTCCGGCACCAGCACCAGCCCTCGCGACACGCGGTCGTAGGCCGGGAGGCCCGACAGGGATCGGCCGTCCAAAAGCATCTCGCCGGTGTGCGTGGTGCGCAGGCCGGCAAGGGTGAACATCAACGTGCTCTTGCCCGCGGCGTTGGCACCGACCAGTCCGACCATATACCCCGTCGGCACGGATAGATTCACGTCGTGCAGAACCTGCACCGGGCCGTAAAAAGCGTTGAGCCCCTTGACCTCAAGCAAGGTTCAACTCCTCGCCGAGGTAGGCCTTCACCACCGCAGGATCGCGCGCGACCGCGCTCGGCGGTCCGTCGGCGATCAGCTCGCCGCGATTGAGCACCATGATGCGGCTGGCCGTCTTCATGATGGCGTACAACACGTGCTCCACCCAAATGACGGTTATGCCTCGTGCCGGAAGTCCCGCCACGAACTTGGTCATGACCGCAACTTCGGTCGGCGTGAGACCCGCCATGATCTCGTCGAACAGCACCAGCTTGGGGCGCATCGCCAAGGCGCGCGCGACCTCCAGCCGCTTGAGCAGACCGACCGTCAGCGTCCCGATCGGCGCGCCGACATAGTCGTTCAGGCCGACATCGGCGAGCGTCGCTTCGGCGAGGTTTCGCGCCTGCGAGACGGAGTGCTCGCGCTGGAGTGCCGTGACGATGACATTTTCAATGACCGAGAGCTGCCGATATGGCTTGGGAATCTGGAAGGTGCGCGCAATCCCGACCCGTGCGATCTTGTAGGCCGGCCAGCCCGTGACATTCTGCCCGGCGAATATGATCTCGCCTCGCATCGGCTTCAACGCGCCGGCGATCAGATTATAGAGCGTGCTCTTGCCGGCGCCGTTCGGACCGATGAGACCGAGCAATTCGCCGTGCTTCACCGTGATGCTGAGATCGCGCACGGCCCGCAGCGCACCAAAGCGGTGCTCGAGATTGCGGACTTCGAGCATGCTCGTCACGGCTTGGGCTTTCGACCGCCGGCAAGGCGAGCAAGCGCCCCCGCAAGCCCGCTCGGAAAATACAGCATGACGGCGATGAGAACAGCGCTGTAGATGACGAGGTGCAGGCCCGCGGCCGCATGGCCGAGATACGCGCGCAGCAGCTCGGAAAGCGGCGTGATCAGGAACGACCCGAGCACCGGGCCGATGGCCGTGCCGAGGCCGCCCACCGCCGGCAGCAGTGCGAACTGGAACGACAGCTCCGGAGAGATGACGAAGGTCGGGTCCAAATAAAGGAAATACTGGGCAAACAGCGTCCCGCCAATTCCCGTCAGCAGGGCGCTGAGCGCCATCGCGCCGGTACGCACCAGCAGCGGGTTGACGCCGGCTGCCTTCGCTGCATCTTCATCGTCACGAACGGCGAGCAAAAAATAGCCGTAGCGCGAGCATTGCAGCGCCGCGGTGACCGCGTAGCAGATCACCAGGTAGCCAAGCATCAACGCCGCGTAGGCGGCCTTCGACGCGAAGACCATGTTGGCCAGACTCGAGACCGGAAGTATCGAGAGGCCTTCCGGTCCTCCTGTCAGCGAAGCCCAGTTCAACGCGCCGATGCGCACCACCTCGGCGGCCGCCAGTGTGGATAAGATGAAGAACGGGCCCTTGAGCCGCGCACAAATGACGGCGAGCAGCGCCCCGCCCGCGGCGGACGCGAGAGCGCCGATCCACAGCCCGAGCCACGGGGTCACACCGGCATGCACGAACAGGATCGTGGAAGTGTAGGCGCCGATGCCAAAGAAAGCGGCATGGCCGAAGGAGATCAGACCCGCATAGCCGCCCGCGATGTTCCACGCCAGCGCCAGACCGGCGTACAGGAACGTGAGCACGACTACGTCGCGCAAATTCTGCGGCAACGGCACTCCTACAAGCACGACGCAGGCAATCAGCAGGCCGATCTCGAACAACGACATCGCGCCCCGCCGTGGCATGAGAGTCAGGCTTTTCGGAAATCCGGCGATGCGGATCGAAACGAGCGACATCCGGCGTATCAGTCCTTGATTCCGATCGTTGCCGCGCCCCTCTGGCCGAGAATGCCGTCCGGCCGAAAGATCATCACCAGCAGGAACAGGATGAAAAAGAACATCTGTCCGAATGCCGGAGCCACGTAATAGCTGCTCAGCGACTGCACGACGCCAATGCATATGCCGCCGAACAATGCGCCCTCGATGCTCCCCATTCCGCCCAGCACCACGACGACGAAGGCGATCAGGACGAAATTCAAGCCGACGGTCGGAAACACCGAGAACAGCGGCATCATCACGCATGCGGAGAGACCGACAAGCGCCGATCCGCCGGCAAAGGTGATGAGAAAGATCCGTGGCACCGGGATTCCCATGAGCATGGCGGCCTCGCCGTCCTGCACGGTCGCCCGGATTGCCTTGCCCAGATAGGTTGCCCGGATCATCCACTGCAGTCCGATCGTGCACACTATGCTGGTGGCGAATCCGAGCAGCAGCTCGACCTTGAAGTAGAACGGCCCGATCGCAATCGAGCTGCCGAATACCGGGGGCACGTCCCAGAGGTCGGCCGTCATCACCATCAGTGCGACATTCTGCATGAAGATCGACAGGCCCATGGTCGCAAACACGACGACGAGATGCGGCTTGTCGAGCGCCGGGCTGATGATGATGCGATGAACCAGGCCGCCGAACAGAAACATCGCCGGCACGACGATCAAGGCTGCCGTATATGGATTGAGCCCGGCCCCGGTCGAAAGCGCCCAGGCGCCGTACATGCCGAGCATGAGGAATTCACCGTGGGCGAAATTAACGACGCGCAGCACGCCGAAGATCAGGGTCAGCCCCATGCTCATCAGGGCGTAGATGCCGCCAATGAGGATTCCAGAAAAAAGGAGCTGTCCGAGCGTGGTCATTGCGCACGCGGAAGACGCGGCGGGGCAGGCAGAAACCCCGCCGGCCTATGCTCCCATTACCGTTTGTCCCACGCCGGCAGCGGCACCATGATCGGCGTCGCGGTCGCGAATTTCGGCGGGAAGACCTGCTCGTTACCGGTCTTGGTCCACTGCCAGACGCCGATGGCCGCCCGCAAGTTCTGACCGGCATCTTTCGGATCGTCGGCCCAGTCGAAATTCGTGAACTTGATGCCGCTGCCGTTCACCAACGAGCCTTCAGGCAGGTCGAGCTTGAGCGCAATGTCGCGCAGCTCATCCGGCTCGAATGCCTTGGCCTTGGGAAGTACCTCCGTGAACAGCGCCCAGATCGCCGAGAATCCGGCCGAGGCATGGCCGGCGGGCGGACGCTTCATCTTCTCTTCGTAACGCTTGTAGAACTCGTCGGCAATCTTGCGCACCTCGGGCTTGAGCACGTTGGAGTTGACCTTTGGCGGGAAGTCCGACACGAACAGACCGACGACCGCGTCGCCGACGGAATTGCGCAGATCGGGCGACGAGTATCCGGCGCTCACGCCGATGAACGCCGCCACGTTGAAGTCGAGCTCCTTGGCCTTGCGCTGGAACAGGATGGCGTCGTTCGGAAATGAAATCGCGATCAGGATGTCCGGCTTCACGTCCTTGAGCTTCTGGACGATCGGCGTCATGTCGGTCGAGAATTGGTCGTAGCCTTCATCGTAGACGAGCTTGATCTGCTTTCTTTCGCCATAGGCGCGCACACCATCGCCTACCGATTTTCCGAATGCGCGATTCTCCCACAGCAGCGCAATGCGCAGCTCGGCAACCGGCTTCTTGAGACGCTTCGCCAATTCCTCGATGGCGAAGTCGACCGCGGCTTCGCTGTATTTGCGCGCCGGAGCGCCGACCTGGAACGTGTGCTTGAAGCCGCGGCGGGTGATGATCTCGGCGGCGCCGGTCGTTTCCCAGTGGAACACGCCGTGCCGTTCCGACGCCTGACTCACCGCGATCGCGAGCGGCGAGGCGAACGATCCGGTCGTGATCTTGATGCCGTCTTTGCTGATGAGCCGCTCGGTCTCGCTGATCGCGGCGTTCGGGCTGGTCGCATCTCCGAGCAGATATTCAATCTTGCGACCGTCGATGCCTCCCCGCTCGTTGATCATGTCGCGGGCGATCTGCACTGCCTCCCAATTTTCGATGCCGTTTTTCGCGAACGGTCCGGTGACGGGCAGCAGCACCCCGATGCGGATGGACGGCTGCGCGCGCAGACCATCGGTAGCAAAAACGGCGGCGCTCGCGCCGAGAAGGCACGCGATTATCCGGTTGCACGCTCGCATGAGGGTCCCCCGTCATTGACGATGCAATTATGTCGACGTGAAAAGTAGCAAGTCGAATGCCATGCGGCAACGCGCTCATCGGGATATCCCGATGACTAGATCAACCTGCCGCGCCCATGGCTGCTCGCGCGCGGCCACGCGCAATCCGTGCATAGCCCCGAGGATTGGGCTTTCCGCGAAAGATTGTCGTGGCACAGCTGTCGAGCGCAACGACGGTGTCAGGACTCGCTCCGGATTCGGATCGATCGATCCATTCGGCGGCCGGCTGCTGTAAGCGTCTTAACGGGCGACGTATCGCGGGCGAAATCCGGGCTAGAGCGCATTCAGTTTCGATGGAAACTGAATGCGCTCTATTTTTTGAGCGGTCGCATTTTCGGACGGAAAACCGGTTCCCACTTTTCCTGAAAATGCTCTAACGCCGCAGGCCCCGGCGGCCCGAGGCGCGGGTCGAGCGGGAGGGAGCGTGGCGTCTGCCATTGAGCCGCTTGTCGGCGGGCTCGCTCCCCAGCGCCAGACGCTTGGCGCGCAGATAGGCCTCGAATTCCGGCGCCGGCAGCGGCCTGGAATAGAGAAATCCCTGCGCGTCCTGGCAGCGCTCGTTCAGCAGAAACGCGGCCTGCGCCTCGGTCTCCACGCCCTCCGCGAGGATCTCGAGCCCGAGATTGTGCGCCATCGCGACGAGCGAGCGGACGATGGCCGCGTCCTCGGAATTGTCGGTGATCCTGGCGACGAAGCTGCGGTCGATCTTGATGCGCGAGACCGGGAACCGGGTCAGGTAGTTGAGCGAGGCGTAGCCGGTACCGAAATCGTCGAACGCGAGCTTGACGCCGCGCTCGTGCAGCTCGAGCAGCGGTCCGGCGGGGTCCTCGTTGTTCAATGCGACGGTTTCGGTGATTTCGAGCTCGAGCGCTTCCGCCGGCAGGCCGGTCTCCCGCAGCACGTCGTCGACGTCGGTCACGAGCCGCGGGTCGTGGGCCTGGGACGGGAACAGGTTGACGGCGACGCGGCCGAGCATCAGCCCCATGGCGCGCCATTCCGCCGTCCTCGCGCACGCCGTCTTGATGATCCATCTGCCGACCGCGGGCGCGATCGAGCTCTCGGCGAGCGTTTCGATGAAGACGCCCGGCGCCAGGACGCCGCGAACCGGATGCCGCCAGCGCAGCAGGGCTTCCGCTCCCACCACCGCTTCGTCGGCGAGCCGGATCAGCGGTTGGAAATGGAGCTCGAATTCGTTCTCGGCGAAGGCCCGTCGCAGATCGAGATCGAGCCGGCGCCGCGCCTGCGCCTGCGCGCGCAGCACCGGCACGAAGAACCGGCTGACGCGGCCGCCGTCGGACTTCGCCTGATAGAGCGCGAGATCGGCGTTGGCGATCAATTCGTCCACGCTCGCGCCGTCATTGGGAGCGATGGCGACGCCGGCGCTGGCGTTGACGTGCAGCACCTGGTCGTTGATCGCGTAGGGCTCGGAAAGCCGCTCGAGAATCGACTGGACGATCTCGCTGACGACGCGCGGGTCTCCGCAGCTCGGGACGATAACGACGAACTCGTCGCCGCCGAGCCGGCTCACCAGGCCGATATCGCTGCGCAGCTCGGCGATGCCGAGCAGGCGGTGGCCCACCTCGACCAAGAGCTCGTCGCCGGTCGAATGGCCGAGCGTGTCGTTGATGTCCTTGAAGCCGTCGAGATCGAACAGCGCGATCGAGGCCGGCGCGGCGCGGCGCTCGCCGGCGAGCAGGCGGCCCAGCTCCTTCTGCAGCGACAGCCGGTTCGGCAGGCCGGTGAGCTGGTCGTAATGGGCGAGCCGCCGCAGCTGCTCCTCGGCCCGCTTGCGACCGGTGATGTCCTCATAGACCCAGGCGACGCTGCGGACGGTGCCGTCGAGATTGTGCATCGGCGCCGCGGCGACGCGGACGTCGACCAGCGAGCCGTCCTTGCGCATGCGCCTGAGCTCGATGTCTCGGATGGTCTCGCCCTTGAGGGCACGGTCGAACAGCTCCTGCGATCTCGCCTCGTCGCCGCGCGGAATGATCCTGGACCGGCGGCCCAGAACCTCGGCCGCCGAAAATCCGAACATCTGCTCGGCGCCCCGACTCCAAAGCAGGAGCCGCCGCTCCGGGCTCGAGCAGATGATGCCCACTGGCGAGGCGTCGATCACCGCCGCCAGCGTGTCCTTGGCTTTTCGCAATTCGTCGGCGGCGCTGCGGGCTTCGTCCTGGCGGCGCTCGAGCGATTCCGCCATGCGATTGAAATTGTCCGCCAGCGCGCCGACCTCGTCCCCGGAGCGGATCGCGCTGCGGTGGCCGAGGTTGCCGGCCGCCAACGCGGCGGCGTCCTTGCCGAGTTGCCGCAACGGACGGGCGATGCGGCCCGACAGCATCCAGGCGATGGCGGACGTGGCGACGAGGGTGCCGAGGATGAACAGCACGCTCCAGCCGAGCCGGGCGGCCACCGCGGCGAAGGCGACCTCCTTGGGCAACCCGACCGAGACGAGCCATGGAGCGCCGTGTGCCATGGACGCGCCGGTGATGCGTTCGACACCGTCGGGCCAGGTCACAAGCTCGCTGATCTCCTTCGCCGCGATATGGCGCGCGACGCTCGGCCAGTCGCCCAGGTTGCGACCGATCCAATTTGCCTCGTCGATATTGCGGGCGACGACGTCGCCATTTTGGTCGACGATGGAGATCACGCTGCCGCCGGGGAGACCCTTGACCCGCAGCGCGTCCTGAAAGTGCTCGAGCAGCGTCCCGACGGCGATGACGCCGCGCAGACGGCCGGCTTCGTCCACGACCGGGCGCGCCACCGAGACGACCCATACCCCGAGCACGCGCGCACGGACCACGTCTCCGATCGCCAGGCGCTGCCCGGCCAGGATCTCCCGAAAGTATCGGCGATCGCCGGCATAGAAGCGCCCGGCCTGCGAGGAAGTTCCGATATTCTCGCCGGCGAGGGAGAAGACCGATATCTCGCCGACGAAGCTCGGCGACTCCGCCTTCACCCGTCGCAGCAGCGCGTCGTTCGCGGCGACCTCGGCCGGATCGGTGGAGACGGCCAGGGCAAGTCCGCGCAGCAGGTTGGCGAGGTTGCCGATGTGGTCGTCGACCTGAGCCGCGAGCAGCCGGGCCTCGGCGGTCGCGCGCTGGATCGCCGCGGCCTGGTCGCCGCGCCATTGGCTCCAAAGGCCGGCCCCGATCAGCGCCGTGAACGGAACGACGGTCGCGAGCACCAGCCCCAGCAGTCGCGATCGAATGCTGCGAAGCGGCATCGACATGCCCCCCGGTCCCTCGCCGAGGTTAAGCTCCTCGCGCGATTTCCGGATTATCGCGCGGAGTGATTTACAATTCGCATTCACTTGAACGCGCCAGCTCCACCGGTGTTGCTACGGAACTCGCGAGCGGGCGGGGTCGGTCCAAAATCTTCCGGCAGGCTTAATCGGAGCTTAATGTCGGTTGTCGAGACGCCGTGCGTCGCCGAGTGGCTCAATTCTTCTTCGGCAGCGTGCCCGTTGCAATTCCGGCGCGCGAAAATCCGGCAATCCTTCGCAGCACCAGCTTCAGCGGGTCGTTGACCCAGGCTTCGGTCATGAAGTCGTTGTGCTTGACCTCGTCGTCGGCGGCAATGAATGCCACGCTGCCGCGCGCGAGGCTCCCCGGCAGCGTGCTCCGATAGCGCACCCCGCGCGCGACCAGCAGGCGCTGCAGCGTAACATTCTCCTCGCGCGCCGCCTTGCCGTAGGCGCTGACGAAAAACGCCGGCGGCCGACGTCCCAGCCAATCGGCGAATTTGTCGATTTCGCCATAGAGCGCGTCGAACAGGACGAGCCCGCGCAGGCGATCGTCGACGCGCCCGCCCTGCAGGACGAAGGCGGCCGGCTGATAGCCGCCGCTATAGGCCACGATCACGACCGGCGCTCCGTGGAACGTCCCGCGCGCGCGGCCGTCGCCGTAGAGCTGCGTCAGCCGTTCCCCGGCTTCGCCGACGAATTGCGCGAACACGCCCGGCTCCCAGAAGCGGCCGGCGCTGGAGTCGAGCGCATTCACGGCGAACTGGGGCGCGACGAGCACGGCATTGAGCCCGGATTCGGCGACTTGGCGCGGCACCGCCTGGCGGCCGCGGACGTCGCGCGCGAGGGTGGCCTCGTTGCCGTGGAAGAACACGACCATCAGCGCCGGCCGCCGCGGATCGAAACCCTTGGGGATGTGCAGAAGCACGCGCCGGTCGCTGTAGGTCTCGTCTTCCCAATAAGTGCCGCCGCCGCGCCCGGAATAGTGGCCGAGCCGCTCGCCGTCGACCACGTCGAGGAAGGGCCGGTTCTTCTCCGGCACCTCGCCGCGATAGGGGAACGGCGACGTTTCGAACGGCACCAGCGCCGTCTTTGCCGCGGACAACGGCGCAAGCTCGCGTTTGGGGGCGGGAGCGGACATGACCTCCATGGATCCGGAGAGCAACAGGCCGGCGAGGGCGACGGCGGCGAAGGTCGTGAGGTTGCGGATCGCCATGCTGCGCCTCGCGCGCCGCGTCACGCCGGCACGGATACCGGCGTCGCCGACGAAGCCGGCACCGGCTTGAGCGGCAGCAGCACCGCGAAGAAGGCCGGGATCGCCAGAAGATAGGCGCCGCCCGCCGTCATCAGGACCGCGTTCAATCCGAACGAGGTCGAGATGATGGGGACGATGGCCGCGCCGATGACGGAGAAGCAGCCGTTGATGCCCCAGGCCCACAGGAACATGTGGTCCTTGCCGAGCCGCGCCAGCGAGGTCATGGCCGTCGGCATCGGAAAGCCCATCAGGAAAGCAGGCGGGAAGATCAGCGCGAAGCAGCAAACGAGCCGCA
>WNFF01013359.1_pt1 | contig 10536 bp, 8 predicted proteins | sample 5400441 | NCBI WGS metagenome assembly WNFF01 (sample SAMN13153345, study PRJNA577476) | soil metagenome | isolation source: 120 cm saprolite under Douglas fir tree site 2 hole 3 replicate 1 | place: USA:California | collected 2015-04-18
TGAACCAGCTCTGGTCGCAGTTTGAAAAAGACGCTCGGTCGAGCTACCGGCTCTACTCGGCGGGGCTGGACAACCTGGAGGCGGAGCCGTCCCGCCGGCGGCGCGGCTGGCGAATGGCGAAGGCGCTGTTCTGGGCGATCCTGGAAAAGCTGACCCCGGCGCGTCGTGTGATATTACTGCTGGGGTTGATCCTGCTGTTCCTTCCTTCCGGCGGATTTTCTAACGCCGACCAAACCGGACATGTTGAGATCCATCTCTTCGACTTGCACGTGTGGGGTGGGCTGCTGCTGCTGGTGGTGCTGTTGCTGGAGCTGGCGGATCGGGTGGTGATGAAGCGCGACCTGGAGATCGCCAAGGACATTCAGTCGTGGTTGTTGCCGGGCGCGCCGCTGCAGATTCCGGGATACCAGATCGCTTATGCGACGCGTCCGGCAAACACGGTGGCGGGCGATTACTACGATGTGATCCTCAGACCGGGCCGCAAGTCGGACGAAAATCGGAGCGCAGACCGGAGCGAAGACCGCATTCTGTTTGTGGTGGCGGATGTGGCGGGAAAAAGTATTCCGGCGGCGATGCTGATGGCAACCTTCCAGGCTAGCCTGCGGACATTATCGACAAGCGGCGTCGCGCTGGCGGAACTGGTAGCCGGCGTGAATCGCTATGCCTGTTCGAACAGCCAGGGCGGAGTGCGCTTCACGACCGCGTTTTTCGCCGAGCTGGATGCGGCGACCGGAGACGTGGTTTATGTCAACGCCGGTCACAACGTTCCCATTCTGCGGAAGCAATCGGGCGCGGTGGAGCGGCTGGAGGCGGGAGGCATTCCGATGGGGATTTTTGCGGAATCGCCTTACCGGATGGGAACCACTCGCCTGCAAGGCGGCGACTGGCTGGTGATTTTTACGGATGGCGTCGTCGAAGCGGTCAATCAGAAGAATGAGGAATACGGCGAACCGGAATTGATCCGACTGGTAGATGGCGGGTCGGGGTCGGCTCCAGCCGAACTGCTGCGCAACCTGTTGGCGGAATTGGATCGGTACGTGGGGAGCACTCCGCAGCACGATGACATGACTTGTTTGCTGCTGAAGCGAACTTAAGTTCTACCGCCGAGACGCCGAGTATGCCGAGAAAAGGCGAGGAAAATCAAAAGTTCGACCATCGCGGCGCACTGCCACGCGCGGTAGGTGGAAACCTTGAACCGCCGGCGCTATCGCCATCGCGAGCACAAATAATCAAGAGCCGAGCCCAAAGCACTATTGGGTTCCTTACACTCCGTCGTAGCTCCTTGGTTTCTCTCGGTGCCCTCCGCGCCTCGGCGGTGGAAATTGTTTTAGGGCCGCTCCTCTACAGTGGCTTCAGGCCGGCGGAGAGGAATTGTGCTGCCGCGATTTGAGCCTGGCTCAAATCCGGGGAAATCTTCTGGGCTTGCGCGGAAGCGGAATCGGCCTCCGCAGGACGACCGGCCCGGCGGAGAGCTTGCGCGAGGAGAAGGACATTCACATCGCTGGGATCGACTTTGACCGCGTGCGTTAGCTGAGTGGCCGCCACGTCGGGCCGCCCCTGGCGCAGCGCCAGAACACCGGAACCCATCAGGGCCATGCCCTCCTCGGGATTCAGGCGCAGAGCATTCTGGTAGCTCTCGGCGGCCTGATCGTAGTGGCGCAACTGCAAATGAGCTTGACCGATCTCGCTCCAGGCGGCGGCTTGCGTCTTTTGATCGATGGGATCGACGGGATCGGCGGAAGCGTGCAGCACCGAATCGCATTCCTCGATGGCTTCCTGGGGATGCCCGACACGCAATTCGTAGAAGGCGAGTTTGAGAACCTGGTCGGGCGGATATTTGTGCAGTGCCGTGGCTGCCTGAAACTGAACGACCGCCTCCTCCGACCGTCCCGCCTTCGCTAAAGCGAGCGCGAGATTGTTGTGTGCCATGTAATTTCGTTCGGTGACGCTCAACGTATAGCGCCAGAGGGTTTCATCGTCGCGCCAGTATCCGAGTTGGCGATAGGTTAGGCATCCCAGCGTGAAGACCACTAGAACGGCGACACCGGCGCGCCACACGCTGGGGATTCGGCGCTCGGAGGCCAAGGCATCCAGGGTCCAGACGACCATCACAAACAAGCCGATAAAGGGGATGTATGCGTACCGGTCCGCCATCGCCTGCTCGCCGACCGTTATGATCCCGATCATCGGGACTAAAGTCCCCAGAAACCAGAACCAGCCGACGGGCAAATAGCGGGTGTGGCACCAGCGAAGCACGAGCGCGGAGAGCAGAAGCAGCAGCACCAGCGCTCCAGCCGCCTGCCAGGCGAGGAGTGAATTCTCTGGACGCGGATACAAGGGAGCGAGCCGGGACGGCCATAACGCCTTTCCGATATATCGCACATAGGAGACAAAGACGTTCTCCAGCCGCGCCGACACGGAGACTTCCGTAAGAGTCCGCACGGTGTTCCCTGCGCGCTGCGCCAACACGGTGATGACCGAATCCGCAGCGGCAAGAACGAAAAGGGGGAATTTTTCCCAGACCAGAGAGGGGAACGAACGTGGGGTGAAGGCCGTAGGTAAGCCGTCAGCTGCGAATCCAGCGGCCATTCGCTGGAGGGGCCAGTAGTCCCAAAGCAGCAGCACAAAAGGCAGAGCGACGATCTGCGGCTTCGCCATGAGGCCGAGAGAAAAAAAAACGGCTACCGACAGATAAAGGTAACGGCCGCCCCTCCGCGCATACCGGTCGTAGGCATGCAGCGCAAGCAAGAAGAACAGCATGCTGAGCACATTCTTGCGCTCGGCGGCCCAGGCTACAGACTCGACGTTGACCGGGTGTAGGGCAAACAGCGCGGCCACACACAGACTGCGCCAGGTAAATCCGGTCGCCCGCTGCAGCAACAGAAAAAGGAGCACAGCATTGGCCGCATGCAGCAGAAGATTTATGTAGTGATGGCCAGCGGGATTGAGGCGAAAGAGCTGGTAGTCCAAGGCGTGTGACAGCCAGGTCAACGGATGCCAGTTTCCGTCGCGAAAGGTCGTGAACGACCATTTCACGGTATCCCATGTCAAGCCGCCATGGACCTGGGAATTTTTCAGGATATAAGACGAGTCATCAAAATCGATGAACTGGTTATGGACGATGGGACTGTAGAAAGCGAGAGTGGCCGCGACCAACAGGAGACAGAAGATGACGACTCGCATTTCGCGGGAGGAGGACATGTCGCTGGTCGGAGACGGCTCCGTGGGCCGAGGGTTCGCTTCTACTCAACAATATCGCGCCCCTCCTGCCGAAGACGATTCTAACGGATGCCATGTTGACGGAGACGATTCTATGTTGCCCAGGACAAATCGAGGGTAACTCAGATGGCGGAAAACCAAAAGCGGAGGCGGCCGCAAGAAAAGCGGAGGCGAGCGTTCCCAGAATGGCAGTTGCGGCCTCCGGCGGGCGGTTCGAAGGTGAAGGTGGAGAGAGGGGACTGTCAAAATTTGTCAATCTGGGCCTCTGAGAGTGTCATACTGGGAGAATCGAGGGTGAGCGAAGAGATGACTATTCCGGAGAACGCCGTTGAAAAGGCTGAGTTTGCGTCCAAAGGGACATCTGACTTCCGTCACTTGGGTCTCTGGCCCTCAGAGTGCGATAGTACAAGCGAGTTGGTCATCCAACCAAAACGGTAAAACGGAGACGAGGACAATTTAAATGCGGAAACAAAAGGGCTTCTCACTGATCGAATTGCTGATCGTGGTGGCGATCATCCTGATCATCGCCGCAATTGCTATCCCGAACCTGCTGCGCGCGCGCATTGCGGCCAATGAGTCGTCCGCAGTGGCATCGATTCGCACCATCAACACAGCTGAAATTTCGTACAACTCCGCCTATCCGACGGTGGGCTTTTCCCTGCTGCCCGCTCTGGCGGGCACGACCTGCGCTCCGCCCACCTCGGCTAGCGCTTGCTTGATTGACACGAATCTGGCGGCTGGACAAAAGGCCGGCTATAACTTCGCCGTGGCTGTTACTACGTCCGGCTCAATAAACTCGGGCTACCAAGCTTGGCCGGTGCGGCCTGCGTCAATACGGTTGCCCCGCTACAGTAAGTTTCAGGTTGGCAAAGTACCTGGGGGAGGGTACAAGCCGGAAAGAGGCAGAGGAGAAATCCTCTGCTTTTTTTATTGTGAGACGTTTTCAATGCCTGCTTCCCGATCCCGCAAAATCCCCGATCCACCGACACAAAACGTCGTTTCCGATGCGGGGGGCATGACGAAAGAGGCGAACGAGGAACCTGGCTTGCGAATTGCATTGCATTTCCAAGGACTTAGGGTTCGTGTCGATAAGACGGAGTCCGGCACGCAAAGTGCAACGATTGTGATGGAACTTGATATGTGCTCATCCCGGATCGTCATCCGGGATCAGGGAGACGCAATGCGAAGGGCCAAAGGATTTTCTCTCATCGAACTGTTGATTGTAGTGGCGATCATTCTGATTATCGCGGCGATTGCGATACCTAGTTTCCTGCGTTCGCGCATGGCGGCCAACGAATCGGCGGCAGCAGCATCGATCCGAACCTTGAACACCGCGCAGATATCCTACAATTCGGCGTATCCGACGGTGGGTTATGCGGGCACGCTGGGGGCTTTGGCGGGGACCAGTTGTAGTCCGCCGAGTTCGAGCAGCGCCTGCCTGATTGACACAGTGTTGGCTGGAGGCCAAAGGAGCGGGTACAACTTCACGCTGACCAATGTAACCGGCACACCGAACGCAGCCTACAATATCATTGCTGCCCCCGTCATGACGAACTATACGGGAGGCCGCTATTTCTGTTCCTACGCCGACGCAGTGATACGCGTTAGCACGGCTGCGATCCCGACCTGCGATAACACGATCAGCCCGCAATAGTAGCGTTGAGCGCAGCGAAGCTTTGGGGGACCAGCACTCGGTCCCAGCGGGCGGTTTACCTTGGTAACGGCCCGGGCAGCCAGACATCCGCACGGCGCGCCCGCATTGCTTATAATTCTCTTCATCGGATTCCATCTCAACTTCCAAGCAAGGGGCTTGGCATTGCGCGCATAGCCATGGCAGCGATTGAAATTCTCGACCTGGAAAAAAGCTATCGAGTTGGATTCTTTCACACGCGGCCGAAGCTCGCGCTGCGTCCGCTCCGCCTGACGATCGAAGAGGGAGAGGTGTTCGGCTTTCTCGGACCGAACGGCGCGGGCAAGACCACTACCCTCAAGCTCCTGATGGGGTTGGTATTCCCGACGGCGGGAACGGCGCGGATTCTGGGGTTGGACATGGACGATCCGCGGGTGAAATCGCAGATTGGATTCCTCCCCGAACAACCCTACTTCTACGACCATCTGAGCGCCAGAGAACTGCTCAACTATTATGGGCAGCTTTCTGCAGTCCCGGCAAAAGGGCGCTCGGCGCGGGTGGAGCAGATGCTGGCGCGGGTGGGGTTGAGCGATTCGGCGGGGGTACAGTTGCGGAAGTTTTCGAAGGGCATGTTGCAGCGGGTGGGGTTGGCGCAGGCGATCCTGCACGATCCGAAGCTGGTGTTTCTGGATGAACCGATGTCGGGACTAGACCCGATGGGCCGGCGCGAGGTTCGGGACCTGATCCAGCAACTGCGGCACGAGGGCAAGACAGTTTTCTTTTCGACGCATATTCTGTCGGATGCGGAAGCACTTTGTGACCGGGTGGGGGTCATCCACCAGGGTGAGTTGCGCGGAGTGGGTGCGGTGGCGGAATTGACTTCGCAGGCGCAAGGCAGAGTCGAGATTATTTTTTGCGCACAAAAAGTGCCGGCGGGTTTGACGAGCCTCGGGGCTGAGGCGCGGGTCAGTGGCGACATGGTGAACGCCGTATTGCCGGAAGCTCAGCAGGATGCGGCATTGGAAGTGCTGCGGCGCGAGCGCCTCAAACTGATTTCCCTGGTGCCGGTGCACAGTTCGCTGGAGGAGTATTACATCCAGAAACTGCGGCCCACCGAAGGCCGGAATGAAGACGGCCGGACAGAAGAAAACCGGCAAGGGGTGGGAGTATGAACTCTGGGAGTATGAACTCTCGGATCGGTTATATCGCCTTCAACACTTTTCGCGAGGCGGTGCGCGACCGGGTCCTGTACAACCTGATCGCGTTCGCGCTGCTGCTTTCAGGGGCGGCGGTTCTGGTGGGAGAAATTTCCATCGACATCGAGCGGCTTGTCGTGGTGAATCTCGGGCTGACGGCGGTGTCGCTGTTCGGAGTTGTGATCGCCATTTTCATCGGCATTGGCCTGGTTTCAAAAGAGATCGACAAACGGACGCTGTACACCGTGCTATCGCGGCCGGTTCGGCGCTGGGAGTTCGTGGTGGGCAAGTTCGTTGGGCTCACGGGAACGCTGGTGGTGAACACGTTCCTCATGGCGATCGGCGTGTTTCTGGCGCTGCTCTACGTGGCGCACAAATTCGAGAAGATGGACGTGTGGGTGCTGGCCGCGCTGTACTTCATCGTGCTGCAGTTTCTGATCGTGTGCGCGCTGGCGCTGTTCTTCTCGTCCTTTTCGACGCCGCTGATGTCGGCGGTCTTCACCTTCGCTCTGTTCGTGATCGGAAGCCTGGCGCAGGATCTGCGGGGCTTTGCCAGAATCACGCACGGGGTGGGGGGCTGGATCGCGACGGCCATCGCCTATCTCGTGCCGAATTTTTCCGCTTTGAACGTGATCAGCCAGGTGGCGCACGGAGACGCGGTGCCCGGACGCCTGATTCTGTACAACACCGTTTACGCTCTGCTGTATTCGGCGATGGCCATCTCGGGAGCGGTGCTGATCTTCCAGCGCCGGAATCTGAAATGAGAATGAGTGCGACACGGCAGGTAAACCTGGTGGCGACAGCTGTGCTGTTGTGTTGCATGGCGGGTGGAATCGCCACGCTCAATGCTATCGACCATCTGCGGCGGGGATCGGTGGCGCAGGAAGCGCTTTATTTGCGCTCTTCGACGGTGCTGCGGCGGATGAGCCTCGGCTACACCGGCCTACTGGCCGACATTTATTGGACACGTGCAGTGCAGTATTTCGGGGAACAGCACCACAGTGGTTCCGGCGATTTCCGCTTGCTGGCACCGTTGTTGGACGTCACGACGGAACTGGATCCGAAGCTCTTGCCAGCGTACCAGTTTGGGGCGAATTTTCTGGCTCCGAAACCACCCAATGGCGCGGGATTGCCGGGGGCGGCGCTCGCGCTGATGAAGTACGGAATCGAGCACAATCCCGATCAGTGGCGGCTCCACTACAACCTGGGATTTCTGTACTACACCGAGTTCAAGGACTACGCCAAGGCGGCGGATGCTTTTGCGCGTGGAGCGAAGCTTCCGGTGACTAACGAATTCATGCCTATCCTGGCGGCACGGATGGCGCAGCATGCGGGCGAATTCGACACCGCGCGCATGTTGTGGTTCACGACCTACCAGAGCACGAAAGAAGCGCGTATTCGACAGAACGCGGTCGAACATTTGCTCGCTTTGCAAGTGGATGAAGACGTGACGCGGCTGGAGCAGATGGTCGCAAAATACCGTGAACATACAGGACGATTGCCGGCCAGCATGGGCGATCTGGAGCGCGCGGGGTTTATCCACGGGACGCCTGCCGATCCGAAGGGTCGGCCGTACAAACTGATGCCGGATGGGCGGATCGAAGTGCAGGATCCGGAGAGCCTTTTCTTCATCACCAAGGGCCTGCCGCCGGGTGCGGAGCCGCCGCAGCCGCCTCGGAGTCATTGAGACATTGAATCATTGAACCACAATGACTCAATGATTCAATGATTCAATTCTGGAGAGTGTTACGCGGCTGGTGGCGCGAACAGGCGCGCGAGAAGGGCGCCGCGAGTACAACTTCCTTGTTGGTCCGAAATCTGTGGAGTTTTGTGCGCGAGTCGATGCCCGAGCATCGCCGCCAGCGCTATGGCGACATCGAGTACGACTGGGAGAATCGCGTCAACACGACCAGCGGCACGGCGGGCTGGCGCGCGCGGCTGCTGGGATTCCGGCAAGGGACGAACGCTGCTGATGGCTTAGGAGTATCCGTTCATGAGGATCGTGGGAGTGGAGTTGATCGCGGAACTGCACCGCGCGGCGCAGCAGAACATACGCGAGTATAGGAGTCCCACGCAGCGCTGTGTACAGATCGAATCCGTGATCGCGGACGCGCGCGAGTTCGAACTCCCGGATGAGCCGCTAGTGCTCTACCTTTTCAACCCCCTGCCGGAGCGCGCATTATCTGACGCGCTGTAGCGGCTGGAGAAGTCGCTGGCACAAACCCCGCGCCCGGTGTGGATCGTCTATCACAATCCGTTGCTGGAAACTACCCTCGGCGCGTCGGCCTTTCTGGAAAAAGCGGGCGGAACATCGCAATATTCGGTGTACCAGACAACCGAGCGCCGCTAACGCATCCACGGATTGGGCACATATTCAAACTTGACCAGTGCATCACGGTAGTCGAGTTTGATCTTCAGCAGGTTGAGCATCGCGAACCCGAGCGTTCCCGAGACTTCGGTTCCAACATCGCGACTGATATTAGAAAGATCGAACGCCACCATATCCTCGTTTTTCTGTCGCAAGGAACCGAATTCGAGCACCACTGTGCCGGTCTCGTAAACTTTCTTGACTGAACCGCTCACACCCTTAATTATCGTGTCGGAATCGCCATGGACCTTGGTGACTTCTCGGGCGGCATCCGGTGTAATCATGTTGTTCCAGGCTCCAGAGTCAATGAGGAACAGCTTGCCGGGAGCGTCGTTAATCTTGGTTGGCACGAGCAACATGTGGCTGAAGCGGAAAACACGCGCGTAGGAGTTCATCTCAGGACCGATATAGCGATCAAAGTGCTTGGGGGGCGGCGTGGGGTTCGCACCATTGCCGGCGCCGCCAGCGGGCTTAGGATCGGATTCCGAACCGGCGTCGTCTTCGTCAGTCGCGAGAGACGGCTTGACCTGCGGCTCTCCCGGCCTTGCCGGAAGTTGGCTCAATCGCAACTTCCTCCCGGGAAAATCGAGCTCGATCAGGAAGCGCTGGAATACATCCGCGCCGACGAGCCCCTCTTCGTCTGTTAATGAGCGCTTGTCGATGACGTACACCGGACAGTTGCGGAACTCCAGACTGCCGATGCGGATTGAATCGGCATAGGCGGCATAGCCTTTGGTATCGCCTTTGTCGCCAATGCCACCGATGCGGACGTCCGCCAATCGCTGGACCCCCGCACGGGCCGCCAGTTTGCGGTTAACGGTGATTCCTCCGGCGCCAGTATCCAGCAGGAGCTTGGACTTCTGCCCATTGATCGTGACCGGCAGGCCGAAGCCACGCAGGTGGCTCGCATCCCGCAGAAGCGGCAGCAGTTCGGTTTCCGTGGCAGTGAGGTCGGAGACTAACCGGCAAGCGCTACGCGGTGTAGCCTGCCGCGCTTTGAGTATTTCGAGGTACTCACTCAAATTGCGCCGGGTGTCGGCATCGTCGCTAGTTGGCTGCGCCAGATACGATTCCAGAGACTTGATGCGGTCGGCGCGCGCTAGAGTGGTCATCCATTCTTTCTGAATATCCTGATCCCCGGGATCAAGCTCGTGGGCGCGCACAATCAGCCGGTACTCCCGGGCATACATAGCCACCGCGGAAGAGACCCGGGCTAAACCCAAGTAAGCTCGGGCCGGAGCGTCTCCCGCATTGATAAGTTGGACGAAGGTTTTCTCGGCCTCGCCAACTTTGCCCTGGCGAAAGAGTAGTTCACCCTGCACTACCTTGAGGCCAGAATCCGAAGGCTTGGCTTGAAGTCCCTTCTCCAGTGTTTCGGCAGCGTCGCGAATTTTGTCCTGCCTCAAATAGCAGCGAACCATTCCGGTGTAAACTTCCGCCGATTGCGTACCGGACTTCAGCGCTTCGTTGTACTTCGCGATTGCTTGATCGAAGGATCCTTTCCGAAAGTCGTCCCCCGCCTCTTTGAAAGCTGCGGCCGGCTCATTCTGTGTACTTGCGTTTTGTGCGCTTGCGTCGGGCTTTGTCTCTTGTGAAGCAGCCGGGAAGGCAGAGGCGAAAAACGCGACCGACAAAAGTAACCGGCGAATTCCAGCCTGGTGCATCATAGAATTCGAGAGTCTGCCATGTCCAAGAGTCTTACTCAAGCACTAAAAAAGCACTAGAACAAGGACGACTGGCTGAACGTTCATACATGTTTACCGCGGCCCGTAGTCCATCGCAGTAGAATCGAAAAGGAGAAAACCAACGTTGACTGGCCGCTTCTGTTCTTGTTTTCTGCTGCTGGTGGCGATCGCTATCCCGGCGCGAGCCGAGGATATCCATCAACTAGCCCGCTCAGTCGATGACCATTACAACCACCTGCGCAGCCTGCAATCGGACTTTACCGAGATCTATCGGGGCGACGGCGCGGAGCGAGTGGAGACGGGCACCTTGTGGTTGAAAAAGCCGCGCAAGATGCGGTGGGAATACCGTTCTCCGAAAGAGAAGCTGTTTGTCAGCGACGGCCAGGCGGTGTGGTTCTATCTGCCGGCCGAACGGCAACTCAGAAAGACGGCGCTCCG
>WNFF01009334.1_pt1 | contig 10533 bp, 21 predicted proteins | sample 5400441 | NCBI WGS metagenome assembly WNFF01 (sample SAMN13153345, study PRJNA577476) | soil metagenome | isolation source: 120 cm saprolite under Douglas fir tree site 2 hole 3 replicate 1 | place: USA:California | collected 2015-04-18
TCGATCTTGTCATCCTTGATCGTCTTCAGGACATCCTCGGGGCTGGTGCAGGTGTAAGCCATGGGTGCCTCCTTTCCTGCGAGTGTGGATCGGTCGAGCCCAAGGCCCGCTCGCGTGGCCAAGGTGTCGTAGAGAGAGCGGAATTGCGGTTTTGCTGCGCCTGGCACCAAGGCCAGGAGCATGGTAACCTTATCATATTCAGCGTACTGCAACGAGTGGGGCGATCAACGGGACCGAGATGGTCATCGCATCGCCGCTATGACCGCTCCGGCAAGTGCTGATAAATCGAGCGCGGTTGTAACAAGCTCGTAGTCTATGCCGAAGACGCGGCATGCCGGCGCCATTTGCTCTGGGAGGTACACATGGCCAAAGTGTTCGAATGCGGCTCGGTCGTGCCCGGATGCGAGTTCGTTTTACATGACGAAGACGAAAGCGAGCTGATGATAAGAGCCGTCGAGCACATGCGCTCGACGCACGAGGTCGAGCATGTCTCGGAGCACTTGGTGACGAGAATCCGCTCGGTCGTTAAGGATGAACAGCCAAGAAAATAGCCGATCCGTCGTCTAGACCCGGATGGGGCGGTATCGAGTGGGTCGGCTCGTGGCAGAGTAAGAAGTCTCGGGAAAAGCTGTTCACCTGGACCGATGAGCTGAGCGCCAACTGCGCGAGCAAGCGAGGGCCGATCCGGATGATCTGCGCGCGAAAGTGCGGGGGATTCGCTCTCTGCAAAGCTTTTGGAATGAGAGACGCGTGTCCAAAAGAGCTGGACTGACATGAGTGAAAAGACCGATATCGCCAGGCTTTACCGAGAATTCGAAGAGGCCCTGACGGATTTTGTGGCCGCTTCCCTGAGCGTGGACGATGACCCCACAGTGGTACTCCCGCGCCGCGCCCGGCTGGCTAAGGCGCGCGAGCGCCTATGTTCACATCCCGATGTCGAGCAGGCAAAATACGACCGCATCGTCCTCAAAGCATGGGATATGAAGCGGCAGTGGAAATGAGGACCCGACCCCACAGGCAGAGTCGCTTATAGGGTCCCACTGGCTATACCCGGCTGCTGCAAGCAAATATCGTGGCCCCAGGCGCGCTCTCTGCGGTACGGGGCATTGCGCAATTTGGCGCGGAGCGGATGTGAATATATGCCCAGGACCAAAGCAAAACGGCCGAAACGCGACGCCGAGAAGAAGAATAGACGTCACCGGTTGGACAAGGCGCTCGAAGAAGGATTGGAGGAGACGTTTCCGGCATCTGATGTGGTGGCGGTGACGGAGCCGGCGCCGACGGGGCCGCCCGGCAACAACCGCGACCGCGAGTAGCGTCGGCTGTCCCTGTCGAAAATCAGATCCGGCCGTATTGGTGATGCAATCCGCCCAAAATTGGCCGGCACAGAATGCGCCCGGCGGCCTGGACGGCGCGCGGTATCGGCGCATCCTTGTTCAGCGATAAGTGTGTGCGCGCCTCCTGGCGCTCAATGGGCAGTTCATCAGCGGACGCGTATCCGACAGCGTGCGGCAAAGCAGCCGGAGCGGCAGAATATAATTGGGACAAACCGCAACCTGAGAGGGACAGCGCGACCGCGACTAGAGTGCCTATGTGAATTGAGAGCATTCCGTTCTCCTATTAAGAAAAACGAGGCTGAATTGCTTTTGCCGCCCACGCACTCGTTCGAGACCCAAATCGCCGCTCGTATGTCCCGGGATCCGACCAGATAGGCACCAGAGCCGGCGGCCTATCGTCTTAAAAGGTCAATTCCAAAACAGCGTGCGGCGCCACAACTAAAATGAAATTCGCCGTGTTGACGATGCAAATTGCGCCTTCCCTTTACGTGATCAGCGCTTATTGCCGCGAATTCGCCAAGCAATCGGTTCGATCTTGAGAGCCGTATCGGTTTCGGCGTTAACCCAACCGGACTCTGTGAGCCGGCAGGGGAACTTCAGCGCGTAGGGGCCAAAGCCATTTGCGACCTGGACCTCCAAAGCAAGCCCAAGGGGAGCGGTTGAGATCGGTTGCCAAAGGGGCTTGAGTTGGCTGCCCTGCATACTGGCATGTGAGGCTCCGTGTTCTGAGGCAGGCTGTCGACCGAACTGGCACTATGCGGCGACGATTCGGGTCCCCTTCCGTAGCCGACCCGCCCTCTCGTCCTCCCCACCTGGGTTGTATTGCTCGGAATGCGCTGGCAAAGCGGATATTTGCACGGACTTATGCCTTCTCCAGGTCACTCTCCTTTACCACCCGCTCATGGAGCTCGCGGGAGCTTTTGATGCGGTAGTGGAACTCACCAGCGCTATCCGGAAGCTGGCGAATAATCTCGTAAGTCCCCTGGGCTGCCATCCGGAAGGGATATCCACCACTGAATTGAACCTTCTGGCCGATTCGAAACCGGTGCGTCGTCATACGGGCCTCCATCGTTCTGGTTGCCGCACACCGATGCCCGCCCAATTCCCCGATCAGCTGGCTCACGAGCAGCCACCAACGAAGCGCAGTAGAACCGGAAGCTTCAAATCAGAGCCTCTGCGCTCCACCTTCCTCCTTGCAGGCGGCCCGCATTAGAGCCTGTCGCAGCCAACGGCGGCTTTGAGTCGTTGAATCTAGCAGATATCGGTCGCTTTAGGGGAAATATATTCCCGCTTCTCGTTCAGAACAGCGCCACAACGGCCGGAATAAGGTCATAGACCAGGAACGACGAATTTCTCCGTTCCCGCCAAGCGTGAACAGCAAATTTATTTCAACGTCCCTACGCATTGGAACAGGGAATTTTTTGCCGGAGCAGGGAATTCCTTCGTCGGAACAGGGAATCGTCTGGGCTGAACAGGGCATCACAGATTTCTGCTTCGCTAAGGGCTCATTGCAGCGCTTTGGCATGGCCCCGAAACGGCCTGAAACGAGGCGACGAACGGAAGGCGGGCCGCCTCAAATTGCGCTGGATGAGGTTTTTGGTAGGCACAGGTTTTTGGGACAAGCCAAATCCTGAGATCAGCTCGTCTCCTTCAATGCGTCGATCACGCGGTAGACGGCGGTGAGCGCGGTCAGCGCCGTCGTTTTGTTGCACGCTTCACCCGAGCGTAGCGCTTTGCCTGGATGAATGAGGTTGCGCGCGTCCTTCGCCAAGCCTGCCTGCCGCTCGGACGCTTCGTCGATCACCCCGTTCTTCACCGCTACGCGGATCAGGTCGGCAAGGCGCAGCTCATCCAGTGGCCGCTTAGGCATCTCGGCAAGCGTCACTCGCTTCAACGCCCATAGGAGCAGCGCCTCCAAGGCCGCGCCCGCGAAAACGGTCGCTCCCAACCATTCGCGCGCGTTGAAATCGGTCCACGCCGCGTGAATGCGGTCTTCGATTCCGAGGCGGATGTCTGCGTCGGTGATAAATGGCAACTCAGGCTCGGCAGGCGGCAGTTCGTCGTGGCATTGCTTCATTAAGCGGCGAAGGCGCTCGATTGCGTCCTTGCCGCCTACATCTCTAGCCGGCGTGATGTCTCCGAGATTCCATGTTGCGAGCGACGTAGCGAGGACAGCCCGGCAGCGACTGAATTCGAGATAATCTCTCGCGCCAAGATCGATCAGTTCTCTCGGAACTTCATCGAGCAGAGCGAGCAACGCATATACCTCAGCGCGGAAGATATGCTTGACGGCGCGCCCATCGAGTCCGTTCCGGTTCGCGCCGAATAGGCTGTCGATCGCTTCAACAACCTGGCTCGGAAGGACCTTGGGCATCGCGGCTCCTAGGGAGTGATCGCTAGGTGGGCAGGAGAACGCGAGCGGGGCACAGCTCTCGGTAACATTCTCTTATAGAAGGTTCGCCCCTGGTAGACTAAATTGACCTGGGTGGCTCCACCCCGTTTCAGGCGCCCTCTTGTTCACTGGCCGGATCAGGCATTTCTCCGATCAGATCCGCAAGGTAGCGATCCGAGACCGAAAGGGTCGTCGGCCGCGATCACCCATTCACTAATGAAGGAGATGCTGGACGCCTCTAAAGAACAACAGGGCAGACGCTGCAAAATCCCGCACTGGTCAATGCACGCCGCCAAGCAGCCACAATATCAGGATGATGACCAGCACCAATCCGAGAACGCCACCTAGCCCCCGGTGTCCATATCTGTTGTACCCGTAATAGCCACCCCCGCCACCCAACAGAAGAATGATGAGGATTATAATCAGAATTGTGCTCATTCGTTCTCACCTGTGGCTCGATCATCGGGGGACGGTCTGCTCGGCTGAAGTTTGGACTCCGCCGCGACTCGGACGAGCTCGTCAATCGATGAGGGATGGAGTTTGGCCAGCATGCGCCTGCGCTCACGCTCCAGCTCACCGGGACTCTTCTTCAGCTTGTATTGGTTCCACACTGATTCCAGTCCTTCGGGCGAATCAGAATAATCGTCAATAATGGCACGGTAAACTTCGCAACGTTACGATTTTGCAAGGGATTAGGCTGGCGAGCTGCTCCATTGGCGCTATCGCGGCGCGCGGATTTCAGGCTGCGGCGTAACAGTTGTGCGCAGGACGCGCCGCATGACCCTTATGGAAGAAGACCAATAAAATGGATGCGTCAAGTATCCGCTCTTGATTAGAAGCTGATGGGCCATTCCGCAATGGAAGCACTTCAAATGAATGATGGAGGCCTGAACTAAAGACAGGCTGTGCGCGTCGGTGTTGATTCCAGTCTCAATCGCCCGACCTGTTTGCGGGCAAGTGAAGGTGAGGCTGTGCATCATTGCTCCAGCAGACTGTTTCCGATTAGCCTCAAGCTTTCGCATTATAGTTAACAAGTGGTAAACGAGACAAAGTTGCCGGCTTGGCCTGCGCGGAAAAGGTCGCCCGAGTTGCCAGGAGCGGCCTTGCCCATCCGGCGCTTGGTTATCCTGCGCGGGGCCCGGCGAGTTGACGCCAGAGGTCGGAATGGCGATAAAATAAACATGATTCAACATCAATTGGCGTATCTCGCTGGGCGCCAATCAAGCGTCCATAGAACTCCGCCCTTTACGCAGATGGGCTCGCATCAATGTCCGGGCTTCTATTGCCCGCGTGGCGCCCTTATTTTCATCGGCCTCCGACAGGGGTAACACAGCGCCCCCTGCAGTGTATTGCGTGTTGTGGAGGAATGGACCCGGCACAGCTCTCCCTCCAGACTGAGGCCGGAAAACTGCATGGAATAAGGGTTTTGCGCGTCGCGTTGACCCCCAAAATACCGTCCAATGAGTAAGGAAGCCGTTATCGAAGCCGCTCCTTCTAGAACGGCCACCAGTGCATCGATTTGAGAAACGGAACGGCAGTGTTGAAGATGAACATAGCCAGGACCAGCCAACCGATAAAAGCAATCCAATTTACCATGATCCTTGTTGTCTCTGCTATGCTGTTCAGATACGAGAAGATTAGCACGACATCTTGCCGCGTATGGACGACCGATAATCGAACATGCTGCTCGGGATAGTCGATGCCCATTTCAAGTTGTTCGCGCTCAGTATCCTTGATTGATTCGAGCAATGACATCGCACGCTTGAGCGCTGGGTCAAGCCGGCGGCCCGATAACATTTCGTAGATTCCCGCCTGACCTACCGGCTTTGCCATTTCACCCTCCATAGCGTCCGCACATCGATCTCGAACCCGACAAATTGCCATCCATCAAGCATGTACCAAGCGTACGCAGCGGCAGCGCGCTAGCTCCTCCGTTCCCTGCAACACCTTACCCGCGGTGGCGCCGCTTGCCCGGGCCGGCGCCCCTGCTGGGCACGACCGCGCCGCAGACGTCGCGGACCAGCTTGGGTGTCCGGCACGCGCTGAAACGGAGTAGCGGAACTTCTCCCTCTCGCAAGACCGTGAAACTGCCTTAGCGAGGGTCAAGGTTGTGCCTTCCGCAAACTATATCCGTGCATATCGGTGATGCAATCCAGATAAGACCGGCATGGCGATGATGGTGCCAGACCGCTGAATTGGCCGGTGCAGCGGCGCATCTTTGCCGAGTGACACGTGCGTTCGCGCCCGGTTGTAGTACGCGGCGTAGGCGGCAAGAGTGCATTGCAGGTGCCGCACGCCGAAGATGAGCACTCGGTCCAGGCATTCGCGGCGTAGCGAGCCGATCAGACGCTCTGCATGGCCATTTTGCCACGGTGAGCCCGGCGAGATCGGTCGGTCGCGGATCCCCATCGATCTGACGCGACGCCGGAAGACTTCTCCAGGACTTCTCCATACGCGCCATCATTATCGCGCACCAGATAGGCTGGCGCCGAATCCCATGGAAATGCCTCGGTAATCTGTTGCGCCAGCCACTCCGCCGTCGGCTGCCGCGTCACCGCGAACCAAAGCAGCCGGCGGCGGGCGTGGCCGAGAACCACAAACGCAAACAGCCGCTCAAAGGTCAGGGTCGGGACGACGCAGAGATCGATCGCGGCGATGCCATCGGCCTGGTTGCGCAAAAATGTCTTCCAGCTCTGGGAGGGTGGCGTTCGACGTCGGACCATGTACTTCGAGACCGTCGACTGGGCCAATTCGAACCCGAGTTTGCGAAGTTCGCCATGGATCCGGGGCGCGCCCCAGAGCGGATTCTCCTTGCTCATGCGGCGGATGAGATCCCGCAGTTCCCGCTCGATCTTGGGTCGCCCGCCCCGATTTCGCGATTTCCAGCGCCAATACGCCGAACCCGGGACCGATGCCAGCGCAGAACCGTCTCGGGTCGAACAATCTGGATCGTGCCGAGAAGGCATGGCCAGAGCCGAGTAAGCCAGACCAACAACGCCCGGTCACCGCCGTGGAGCCGGACACGCGCAGGTCCCCGCCTCAACGTCACATTAAGCTGATGGCGAAGGACGAGGTTCTCGGCTTCAAGGCGCGAGCGCGACTTGAAGCGATTGATGACGACGATCGGCAGCAACCGCCGGATCCCAAACATCGCATTCGATCATGCGCTGATTCTCCGCGACTGCGCGAATCCCAACGGATGAGGTTTTCGGAAGGGACAACAGTATGGCGGCAAAACCGGACATTAGGCAATCAGTAAGATTTACAACCTAGATTGCTGATGCGGCCCTTGCGGCCCTTGTTCCCGCGTTGAGCCGGCTAAGAAGAGCCCTGGCCCACCTTTTCCGCTACAGCAAGGCAGGCCAGGGCTCTTTGATTCTTTTCCCCGCACCGGAACCCTTTAGTCGCGTCGAGGGTTTGCGCTTCGTAGGTTTGTAAGCGGTGCCAGGACTTGTTCGATGCGTCCTCAATATTACCGGCAATATTCCTCTGATTGTCTGCGGCTGGCAAACACTACCTCAGACCCCGACATCAAAGCCGTACTGGTGGACATGGCCCAGGCTTGGCTGAAACTTGCCGAACAAGCCGCATCTTTCCATAGCCAGAAACGATACGGGCACCTGACGCTGGTCTCCGACAGAACCATAGAAATTGCCTGACCCGGGACTGAGCCTCGCCTATTCCGGCACCCTCTCACTAATCCCGATTGACAGTTGCATTCGGCCAAGGAACAATCCCTTTGCGCCAGCGTTGTATTGTTGCCCGGCTACGCTGGGGAGCGGCGCATGGCAGAAACGGCAGAGCGCAGCTACGGCGGAGGATGGCAGCTACGCCGTTCAGGTTACGCCCCATGAAGCAAATGCCCCGCTCACAATTTCCGGGTTCAAGAGCGAGGATGAGGCCCGGGCTTGGATAGAGGGGGAGCGGAATAAAGCTGCAAAGCCCCCAAAGCAATTCCAGAAGACGTGATGTGAGGGCGGATCGGCCCACGACTGTCCCTCTCTGGTTCATTTTCCTGTCAAATAGGATGCCATGCGTTTAGGATGCCAATCCCCATTCGCAGGAACCGCTCTCGGGCATGCAGGGTCAATGGCTGTCTCAGCGAGGCGTTCACATTCAGACGCCCGCTCCTCGATAGAGTAGCCCGCCCCGCACCATTGGCAGCGATCAGTAATCTAATTTAGCCAACCTTCATCTTTCAAAGCGTGTTCAAGTAATGTGGTGGCGGCTTCAACAGCACGACCGGTTTTCGTTTCCGCAGCCGTGATCAGCATCTCTTTCACATGCCGCCACACCGGTCGAAAGCGAAGCGTTTCGGGCAGATCATCGTCAATCAGATCGATAGCGTCTCCTAGGGTCCGAACAACTTCCGGCAGTCCGCAACGGTGCGTCCGGAGAGGCCGAATCAACTGAATTTCCCAGTTCATCCCCAAGCTTAATCCTTGCCAGATAAACCGATTCTGAACTGATTTGTCATATCTGTCTATAGGAATTTGTACCTACACTCGGTCAGATTGGCAATTAGGTCGCCGGGGGTTTCGTGATGTCCAGGATCAGCACGCTCCTTGACCAATGTTCCGATGAGCCGCAACAACTCCATGTGCTGAGGTCCGTAGCTTCGCTCACATAGGAATGCCCCAATTTCAATCTCGCTGACTTTTCCACCCGAAGGCACATTGGGAATGTGGCGGATGAAAACTCGCCCTGATGCGGCGTCTCGGGCAAGCAGCCGCCTATCGCCGTTCTCGCTCTTGTAAAGCTCCATAGTGTCAGATTCCATTACTAACACCTAAAAGCGGCGCCGGTGCAGAGTCGGCGGCCTTCTTGCAAAAGGCGCAACGCTAGAGGCCGCATTCGGTTCGTAATCGTGCGAACGAAATCCCGAGAGAGGTATGTGGTGGCCTCCCGGTTGAGGATATAGCCGGAATAGGCGACCCGCAGGGAGTGACCGATAAATGGAACTGCCCGGCTAATGCGCCAAGCCAAGGCCATCCTCTCCTCCCCAGAGTGCAACGACCCTTGGTGTTTTCATCGCGCAACATCGAGCGAGGGCGGACGACACGGCAAAGAAAAATGCCCGGCCATTAAAGGCCGGGCTCTTGTTTTTCCTCCATTAACTTGGGCAGCTAGTGCCAAGCAAGAACGACAACCAACGCGACCAGGGCAAAGCTGGACGCGAGAACCACGATTTCGACAGGATTGAGCTGAGACCGATTGGTAACGTTCGCAGCCATCTCCGTCCTCCCTCCTCACCGGAGCGCTGGAAACGCCAGCGGGCCCAACTTGGTTCCGCGCCCAGGCGGAGAGCATGTTGCACCGCACATAACTTTGATGGAGTGCCGTGAAACCAGACCCCGGCCGAATCAGTTATGATTGAAGATTCCGATCTCCGGTGCCAACTCACCGGGCCCCGCGCAGGATAGCCAAGCATCGGATAGACAAGGCCGCCCCTGGAAACTCGGGCGGCCTTCTCGCGTGGTACATGACATTCCATGATGCCTTGCCGACGCGGAAACGTCGTAAGCAGTTTTTTGTTCCAAAGGATTAGGTGGCCTGACGCACTCGCATGACGCATAATCCTGTAGATGTGCCATGCATTTAGCTTCGCTTGACAGCATATTCCATACTGGAACCATTCTGCTGATTAAAAATTTTTCTACGCGAGGGCGGGCGACCCCGGAGAGGGGTGCCATGAATCGCACTAACGAATACCGGGCCAAGGGATTCGAACTCTTATCACTAGCAGAGAGCATGAATGATCCGGAGCGGCGGGCAGATATGCTGCGATACGCCCGAATGTGGATGAGTTTGTCGGAACCGATGCCCGATCTGCCGTCCGCCTACGAGTTAAAGCCCGCCCCACATTAATGAGCTTCCTCGACTCCGCAATGGGGCTCGCCATCAAGTTCAGTTTGCAGAAGCGTTAGGTCGGTATCAGTCGGTAATTGATAGGATGGGCTTGATGGCTTGGGGGGTGGCACGGTCGGGGAGGAAGATGCCGCTCGGGACCCATTCACTGACCGCACCGCATCATCATTTCCGTTGCGCGATACAGCCTTCGTCCTCCCGGCTTCCTCGTTTGCGCTTTCCCACGGCGATGGTCAGACCCCTGAGAAGTCTTGCAACATTTTCGTTTGCCATTTCGAACATCCCGTTCCTCCCAAAGAAGACCGTAAAATCATTTTCCTGCGAGCACTCTTGCGATTGCGAGTAGCGTATTGCGTTCGCGAGCTGGGAGACGGCCTACAACGGCAGGTCTCATGGCTTTCTCCGAAACTCCCTTCAGGATCATAGGGGCTGTTTTTTTCGTCTTCCCGATGGTCGTTTTCGGGCTGCGGACAACTCTCTTGGCCATAAACCCGAGAATCCCCTAGTGGCAGTCGTTTGGGGGCGCTCCGAATCACTCTCACGCAACGGTACCCTGGCTGAATTTTGTGGCGGTGGTGCGGTGGGACGCCCTGCCCTTCCCCGCCCCGGTCCTCCAGCGCATTCCCCAGTCCCCGCCGTTCACCGCCCTTCCCAACGCCCCATGAAGCCTGCCCCGAGCCCTTTTACGGGACCGGGAACACCAGCAGGCACTCCAAGCGCGGTCTCTCCCCAGCAGCGGGCAAAGGGGATAGGTTTCGGCCCATGATCCCGAGCCCCAATGGAAAACGACTACCGGCGAACCCGTTCTGTGGCCGAGGCCCAAGCGCAAGGGTATAGCCATCTCAGGGTAACGTGTCAGGGTTGCGGGAAAATAACCGATCTGCCCTGGCTCCGATGATAACGAACTGAGTGATATGGAGCGGCGGCCACGGCAAG
>WNFF01010395.1_pt1 | contig 10533 bp, 11 predicted proteins | sample 5400441 | NCBI WGS metagenome assembly WNFF01 (sample SAMN13153345, study PRJNA577476) | soil metagenome | isolation source: 120 cm saprolite under Douglas fir tree site 2 hole 3 replicate 1 | place: USA:California | collected 2015-04-18
CCTCAGGTGATTCCTGTGAAGCGCTTAGGGTGTTCGCCGGATTGTCCCAGTTTGTCCCTCCCGCTATGGTTCACTAGCCTTGGGCCGTGTGGTTTCCCACCTCAACCGCGCGGTCAATTCCTCAAGGCCCGAGGGCATCCGTGGCAGCAGCGCAGTTGGGACCCCTTTATTCCAGAAGGTTGAGCTCACGAGTGGAAACCCACGACGATGTGTGGGTCTGCTGGCGATGCGACGGGTGGGAAGACGTTTCGCGCGTTTGTGACCTGAGCGTCGGCGGTTTGTTTCTCTCCACTCCAGTTCCTCGCCCGCTAGGCGTGAGAGCGAGATTGGATTTTCTTGTTCCTGAGGGACAAATCCGCGCCGAAGCCGTTGTCCAGCATCGCATTCCCAGCGGTGGTCTGGGTTTGAAATTCACCGGGATCACCGATCAGGACTGCCCCAACCTGGTAGCGTTAATGAACAGGATTGGCAGTTCGGCACGTCCCCTCGAACTAAGGTAGCGCCTCACCCTCAATTCGTACGTCGCCGAATTTGGCGGTAGTGCTTCCATTTTTCCGGCCCGCAGTCTAGAAGAGCCGTGGTCCTCCCCTCCGCAGAATCTTGTGCATTCCAAGTCCAGGGACAAAATATGTTATGTTTTATTCTAGGAAGGCAAGAGTCGTAATCACTGGCGCATTCCGGATTGGTCCCATGCTGATAAAAGGCAAATCGAAATTTCGAGCGCTCCATTCCTCGAGCCCTCGTGGGATTCCGCGCCAGTCCCTCACCTCCGCCGTCGCCGACAAATTGCGGGAAATGATTATTCGCGGCGAAATTCAGGAGGGCGAACAGTTGCGCCAGGACGCTCTGGCCGACGAATTTCAGGTCAGCCGCATCCCCATCCGCGAAGCGCTCCGCCAGATCGAAGCGGAAGGCCTCGTCCAGATCGTCGCGCACCATGGCGCCATCGTCTCTTCCCTTTCCGCCGATGAAATCGGCGAACTATTTGACATTCGCGCGCTGCTCGAATGCGATGTCTTGCGGCTGTCAATTCCCAATTTAAAGGAAGAGGATTTCCAGAAAGCCGAAGAGATTCTCGAAGTCTTTGACAAAGCGCTCTGGACGGAAAGCGAAGTCGGCTCCTGGGGCCGGTTGAACTACCAATTTCATTCCACGCTCTACTCGCGCGCCAATCGCCCGCGCTTCATGTCCATCATTCAGGGGCTCAACAACAACGGCGACCGCTACACGCGTCTGCATCTTTATTTGACTCGTGGCTTTGAACAGGTCCGTACTGAACATCATGCGTTGCTTGATCTTTGCCGCAAGCGCGAAGGAGACGCCGCCTGCCATCTTCTGCGCCGCCACATCCAGTCCGCCGGAAAAACCTTGATGGAGGCCGTTCAGCACCGCCGCGAAAAAACCGCTTAGCGGCGCTCAACTTCTACCTTCACTTTTCCACTGAAAACAAATACTTCGTAATAGTGTGGTAGAGCTCGCCGGGCTTAAGGACCACAGACGGAAATTTCGGCTGGTTCGGAGAATCGGGATAGTGCTGCGTCTCCAAACAAAACGCGGAGCGCCGCGGATAAGTCAAGCCGCCTTTGCCCGGAGTCTTCCCGTCCAGAAAATTCCCGGTATAAAACTGCACTCCCGGCTCGGTGGTCCAAACTTCCATGACGCGGCCAGTGGTGGGCTCGAGAACGCGTGCGGCCGGCGATTCTCCGGCGCCACCCGATCGGCGCAGGGCAAAGTTGTGGTCGTATCCGCCGCCGAGTTTTAATTGCGCCTCATCCTGATCGATGTGCGCTCCGATGGCTGCTGATTTGCGAAAGTCGAACGGCGTCCCCGCCACGTCGCGAAGTTCCCCGGTGGGAATCAATGCAGCATCGACCGGAGTGAATTTGTCGGCTTGAATCGTAAGCAGGTGTCCCAGAATATCGCCCGAACCCTGCCCCGCAAGATTGAAATACGCGTGGTTGGTGAGATTCACGACGGTCGGCTTGTCACTTGTCGCGGAATATTCGATCATCAGCGCGTTGGTGTCCGTCCAGGTGTAGATCACGCTCACTTTTAGATTTCCCGGAAATCCTTCCTCGCCGTCCTTGCTGATGTAGGAAAGCTCCAGTGACTGGCCTACTTTGGCGGAAGCGGTTTTGGCAGTCCAAAGTGCCTTGTTGAAGCCCGTGATCCCGCCGTGCAAGCTGTTCTCACCGTTGTTTTTCGCGAGGGTATAGCTCTTTCCGTCCAGCAAAAACTGCGCGTGCGCGATGCGGTTTCCGTACCGGCCAACGATCGCGCCAAAATAGCTCTTATCATTCACGTAGCCGTCCACGTTGTCGTAACCCAGCACCACGTCCGCCAGCTTCCCGTTGCGGTCCGGCACCTTCAACGACACCACCGCTCCGCCATAATTGGTGATGGAAAGCTCCGCACCATTCTTGTTCGTCAGGACATAAAGGTCCACGGCTTGGCCGTCCGAAGTCTTCCCAAAGGATTTCTTCGCCGTGGAACCAGGCTGCGGTGTCGCGCCAGTCGGCGCCAGAGTGCTCATAAGCAACGCCCCCATGAATATTATTAACGATTTCCATTGTTTCATTCGAATCTCCCGCTGGTAAAGCGTTCGAATTCTCCCATGCCTGAGCCAGTTAAGTTTACCCGTTGATGTAGCGTTTCGCTCGAAGATTTGTCTGCCTTCTGCAATTTCTCTTGAATACCTCCCGCCTGGCACAATTTGAAGTGAATACGCGACTCGCTGATGGTAATTTCCCGTAACGCGATCCAGAGAGTTGGTGTCCCCTGCCCCATCGTTGCCTTGGAAGTTGAACTTGGTTGCGGTACCCTTCTGTGGCGAAGAACCCGCAAAACATGCCGGACCGCCTTATGAGTCTCAGCGCCTATCTTTCAAGAACGGTCGTAACGCCGCGCGGAATAAGTTCCGCAGCCGTGCTCGTCCGGGACGGAATAATTCTCGATGTTGTTCCGCCTGGTCAACTTCCCGCCCAAATCTCCGTAAAGGATTTCGGCGAAGCCGCCATTCTGCCCGGGCTGGTGGACTCCCACGTCCACATCAACGAACCTGGCCGCACGGAATGGGAAGGCTTTCGGACAGCGACTCGTGCCGCCGCAGCCGGTGGGTGCACGTTGCTTGTGGACATGCCGCTCAATTGTTTGCCACCGACGACCACCGTCCGAGCACTCGAAGCCAAACGCAAAGCCGCCGGCGGCCAGTGCTACGTGGACTGGATGTCGTGGGGCGGAGTGGTGCGCGACAACCGGGAGCACATCGAAAGCCTGGCTGCTGCGGGCGTGCCAGGATTCAAGTGCTTCCTCATTCATCCCGGAATTGACGGCTTCACCATGGTCACCGAGCGAGAACTGCGCGCCGCCTTGCCGCATGTCGCCCGAACCGGCTTGCCCTTGCTTGTACACGCGGAATTGCCCGGCCCGGCGGACCAGGCAACAGCAAGATTGGCAGGAGCGGACTGGACCAGGTACCACACCTATTTGCAATCGCGCCCGGACGACGTGGAGCTTTCCGCGATTCGACTGATGATCGCACTCTGCCGCGAATACCGTTTCCGTTTGCACATCGTCCATTTGGCAACTAGCCAGGCGCTGGATTTGTTGCGCGATGCGAAATCAGACGGCTTGCCCGTAACTGTCGAAACTTGTCCGCATTACCTGCATTTTTCATCTGACAGAATTCCAGACGGCCAGACACTCTTTAAATGTGCCCCGCCGATCCGCAGCCGCGAGAATTGTGAAAAACTTTGGCAAGGACTCGAAGAAGGCGTCATCGACCTTGTGGCAACCGATCACTCCCCCTGTCCGCCCGAGATGAAGCGTCTCGAGGAGCGAAGCTTTCGAACGGCCTGGGGCGGGATTTCCAGCCTCTCTCTGGCGCTGCCCGTGATGTGGACACAGGCCACCAGCCGCGGATTTACGCTCGCGGATGTCGCGCGTTGGATGGCTGAAGGTACGTCGCGCCTTGCCGGGTGCGAATCGCGCAAGGGTCAGATTGCCAAGGGCTTCGACGCTGATTTCGTCGTGTTTGATCCGGAATTCGAATTTATCGCCAACGAAAAACATCTCCACTACCGTCACCGTGTTTCACCTTACCTGGGCGAAAAGCTTCGCGGCGTCGTCGAGGCAACCTACCTGCGCGGAAACTGCGTTTTTGACGGCGGAGAATTCCCTGGGGACCCGAGTGGGCGCGAATTGCGGACATAGCCGCCGGATGGGATCTTCAAATAGACATTTGAAAATTCTCCGCTTTCCTACAGAATGCTGCCAGCAAGGACATTTCTCATCGTCCACGATCCAGGCGCTCCAGCCGCGGAATCACCAGGGAGGGCTTTCCGTCGCGGGATCGTCCATTTAGTCTCCTGTTCGAACAGCGGAGGTCTTCCGGTTTGCAAGAGCATCACATCGTCGGGTCATCCGTACCCCGCAAAGAGGGCTGGGACAAAGTCACCGGTGCGGCTCGCTATGTTGACGACCTGGTTTTGCCGGGCATGCTGCATGGCGCCACCGTCCGCAGCAACATACCGCGCGGGAAAATCCGGAAGATCACTTTCGATCCGGGCATCAACTGGGACGAATTCGTTGTTGTCACTGCCAAGGACATTCCAGGGAAAAACTGCATCGTTCTTATCCTCGACGACCAGCCCTGTCTGGCCGCCGAAACGGTGAATCACGCCGAAGAGCCCATTCTGCTTCTGGCTCATCCTGACCGTCACAAACTTCGAAGAGCGGTTGATGCCGTCTCTATCGAATACGATGTGCTACCGCCTGTGTTCTCCATCGAGGAAAGCGAGCAACTATCCAACATCATCTGGGGTGCCGACAACACCTTCAAGAAATACCTGATCGAAAAGGGTGACGTGGATGCTGTCTGGAGAGACGCCGCGCATATTGTAGAAGGCGAATATTTCACCGGCGCGCAAGAGCAGTTGTACATCGAAAACAACGGCGTCATCGCTGCGTTTGAGCCGGAGAGTGGAGTCGCCGTCTGGGGCTCCCTGCAATGCCCCTACTACGTTCACAAAGCGCTGATGGCCCTCTGCGGTCTCCCCGAAGATAAAGTCCGCGTCGTCCAAATGGAAACCGGAGGCGCCTTCGGCGGAAAAGAAGAATACCCTTCGATGATCGCGGGGCACGCCGCCCTGCTTGCCATCAAGTCGGGCAAGCCGGTAAAAATCATCTACGACCGCATGGAAGATATGGCGGCGACCACCAAGCGCCATCCATCCCGAACGCGCCATCGCACCGCTGTAACCAAGGACGGAAAGATTCTCGGCGGCGAAATCGAGTTCACCATCGATGGCGGCGCTTACGCAACCTTGTCCTCCGTGGTTCTGTCTCGCGGCACTATTCATGCCGGCGGCCCTTATTACTGGCCCAGCGTGCGCATTCGAACGCGCGCCGTGGCCACGAATTTTCCGCCCCACGGCGCTTTCCGCGGATTCGGCGCTCCGCAAAGCCTATTTGCCATGGAACGCCATATGGACCGCATCGCCGCAGTCGTGGGCATTTCTCCAATCGAAATTCGCCGCCGCAATTTCCTCAAGCCCGGCCAGACCACTACCACCGAACAAACCATCCGAGAAAATATTGATTTGCACTACCTGCTCGATCGAGCCCTGGATCTCTCGGGCTATGCCCCCAAGAAAAAGCGATTTACGGAGGAAAACAAGACCAGCTCACGCAAAAAAGGTATCGGCATCGCCGTTTTCTTGCACGGCGCTGGATTCACCGGCTCCGGCGAACGCTATTTGAATTCTCTGGTCGGCGTCGAAGCCACGGCCGGCGGCAAGGTGCGCGTACTGGTGTCCAGTGCCGAATTCGGCCAGGGAACCAACACCGTGCTCTGCCAGATTGCAGCCGAGGCGCTGGGACTCCCCTATGAGGGTGTCGCCATCGCGCAACCGGATACAACTGTCGTACCGAACAGCGGTCCTACTGTCGCTTCGCGCACGGCGATGATCGTCGGAAAACTCGTTCAATCCGCGTCGAAGGGAATCCAGCAAACGCTGACGAAGAGTGGCCTTCTTGCTGACAGCTACACTCCGGAACAATTTCGCTCGGCGTGCCGTGAATACATCGGGGCACACGGAGCGCTGAAATCTTACAGTCGGTTTGAGGCGCCTGGCGATGTCTTCTGGGACGATGAAAAATATCGCGGCGAAGCTTACGCCGCTTATGCCTGGGCCGTGTATGTTGCCGAGGTCACCGTGGATCTCACGACGTACAGTGTTACCGTGGACGACTTTGTCGCGCTGCAGGAAGTAGGCAAGGTTCTTAATCCGGTTCTGGCTGCGGGGCAGATTACCGGCGGCGTGGCGCAAGGCATCGGTTTCGCCCTCTACGAAAAAGTGGTTTGGCACAACGGCCGTATGCTCAACAACCAGATGACCAACTATATTATGCCGGCCTCCATGGACCTTCCACCCATCCGCGTGTTCTTCGAAGAACTTGGCAACGTTCACGGCGCGCACGGCGCCAAAGGCATCGGAGAGTTGCCCATGGACGGCCCCGCGCCCGCCATTGTGAACGCCGTTGAAGATGCAACCGGTATTCGCTTCCGCTCGATTCCGCTTCTCTCGGAGGACGTGTTTGAGGCTCTGCAATCTGAATCAGTCAAACAAGATGCTGCATCTCTGCCGGGAGTGACGGCATGAATTCTCCGGGAGAGAACATCGCGAAGTGCGACTTTTCGTTTACCGTCAATGGCGTGCCGAAGAAAGCGCTCGCCTATCCCATGGAACGGTTGTTGGACGTGCTGCGAAACGAGCTGGAATTGACAGGCGCGAAAGAGGGCTGCGGCGAAGGCGAATGTGGCTCGTGCTCGATCTTAATTGACGGCATGCTGGTGAACAGTTGTCTTGTGCCCGTGGCGCAAGCGAACGGCGCAAGCATCGTGACCATCGAAGGAATGTCTGCGCATGCCTTAATGAAGCCGCTACAAGAGGCCTTCCTTGAATGTGGTGGCGCGCAGTGCGGCATCTGTACGCCGGGAATGATTCTCGCGGCCGTACATCTGCTCGAGAAAAAACCGGAACCCGCTCTGACAGATATACAAGAAGGACTCGCGGGGAATCTATGCCGCTGTACCGGCTACATGCAGATATTCGAAGCGGTAGCGAAGGCAGCGCGGCAAAGAGTCGCAAGATGAGAGCCGATCCCGCCGATTACAAACTCGTCTCGCCCGGCAATCTGAACGCAGTACTTTCGCTGCTTGCCAGCGAACCGTCACAATGGCTGCCTGTCGCCGGCGGTACCGACGTGATGGTTTTGTACTCTGCCGGCAAGCTGCCGAATCGACAGTTGCTGAATCTCTGGAATATCCCTGAGCTTCGGCAAATCGAAGCCTCTCCGGATAGCGTTCGAATCGGCGCCGCGTGCACCTATACCGCGCTACGCAACCATGAAATCGTTTCGCGGGAATTTCCGCTGCTCGCTACGGCCGCTTCCTGGACTGGCGGAATCGCCAATCAGAATCGCGGAACTCTCGGGGGCAACATCGCCAACGCTTCTCCCGCTGCCGATTCCCTTCCTGCATTGCTCGTCTACGACGCTGAGCTGACTTTAATTTCGGTGCGTGGCGAACGTCGCGTGGCATATCGAACTTTTCATACCGGCTACAAGAAGACAGTACTCGCTGCCGACGAATTAATTCTAGATATTTCGCTCCGCAACGCGCAAGCCATTTCCAAAGTATGCCTTGCCGCCCTGGGCCAACTGGCGGGCGGCACGATTCGCGATGTTCGCCTCGCGCTCGGAAGCGTTGCCCCAACTCCGATGCGTTTGCCTGAGACCGAGCGCGAACTCGCTGGAAAAAAGATCGTGCCGTCGCTGGTCGAAACAGCAAGAAAGAATGTCACAAAGGAGATTCGCCCCATCGACGATATTCGGTCCACCTCTCGATATCGCGGGGCCGTGGCGGGCAATCTTGTCGCCGAGTTCTTGAACAAACTTGTCGCTGAAGAGGCAAACACGTGAGCGAAGTGCTCGGTCGCTGGAATCAGTTGCCGCAAGAGCAAGCTGCTCGCGAGATACTGGCGTGCTGCGGTTCGAACGCTTGGGCAGGCAGCATGGCGCAAAAAAGACCGATTGGTGATGAACTCTCGCTGATTGAAACATCCGACGCAATTTGGCTCAGTCTGGGAGAAGCCGACTGGATTGAAGCCTTCCGGAGTCATCCACGAATCGGCGAATCACGCGCAGAATCAAACTCCGCGCCGCAGTCTTCCGCCTGGTCTGAACAAGAACAGCAGAAAGCGGCGATTGCCGAGGAAGCCCTGAAGACAGCGCTCAAATGGGGCAATCGTGAGTACGAACAAAAGTTCGGGCGCATCTTCATTGTTTGCGCCACGGGCAGATCCGCCGGCGAACTTCTGGAGATTCTGCGCCGCCGGTTGCACAATGATGAAGCCACGGAACTGCGGCAGGCCGCGGAGGAGCAGCGCAAAATCATGCACATCCGTCTGAAAAAATGGATCGCGGGATGAGCCGAATCTCCACGCACGTTCTGGATACGGCCAGCGGCAAACCCGCTTCTCGGGTTCCCGTGCGTCTCCAGCGGCAGAATTCCTCAGGCAAGTGGACTACCGTAAGTTCTGCGCTGACGGATCAAGAAGGCCGATGCAGCGAATTGGCGCCGGGAGGTGCAAGTCTCGCCGCGGGAACGTATCGCTTGATGTTTGATACCACGGCCTATTTCACCGCGTGTGGCGTGGATGGATTGTATCCCGCGGTCGAGATCCTGTTTCGCGTTCGAACCGGCGAATCCCATTTTCATATTCCGCTGCTGCTGAGTCCGAACGGCTACACAACGTACCGGGGAAGCTGAGATGAATTCTGCGATTCGTGAATGGCTGAACCTCTTCGTGCGTTGGTTTCACGTTTTCGCCGGAATCATGTGGGTTGGGCAAACGTATTACTTCACCTGGCTTGATGGTCAGTTCGGAAAACTCGAGAAGAAAGCCGATTCCAATGCGGCCACCTCAAAAGTCTGGATGGTTCACAGCGGTGGTTTCTACACCGTCGAAAAACAAAAGTCACTTGGCGTCGCGGCTGAACAGGTCCAATGGTTCCGCTGGGAAGCACTCATGACGTGGGTGGCCGGCGTGATTCTCCTCGTACTGGTGTATTACCTGGGCGATGGCCTCATCGATCCGGACGTTGCTGACATTTCGAAACAAGCGGGCATTGCCATCGGCGTGGCATCCATGATCGCCGGTTGGATCATTTATGATCTGGCTGCGCGATCGTCGCTGGGAAAATCACAAACGGCATTCGCGGGATTTGGCTTGGTGCTGACCGCAGCGGCGGCGTGGGGATTGACGCACGTGTTTAGCGGACGCGCTGCGTACATCCACGTGGGAGCGATCTTTGGCACCATCATGACCCTCAACGTGTGGATGCGTATTCTTCCCGCACAGCGCAAAATGATCGCCGCCGCGGCGGCGGGCGAGAAGTTCGATTCGTCGGTTGGCGGGCAAGCGAAGTTGCGTTCGAAACACAATACGTTCCTGGCAATACCCGTTGTCTTCTTGATGTTGAGCAATCATTATCCGGTGGCGACTTATGGAAACCACTATGCGTGGGAGATTATGTTGGCGCTGATTGTAGCCGGATGGGGTGCTGCAAAGTTAATCCGTGAATTCTGAGTCAGTCAACATCTCAGCCGTGTGCGAAAGTAGATTCGAGTGCTGACAGAAAGCAATCTTCAGAGTCTTGCGGAGCAAGTGATTGCGCGCTGCCGCAGGCTGGCATCATTTTCCGAAGACACCGGCGGGACGCGGCGCACATTTCTTTCGCCGCCGATGCGCGATTGTCACCGTGACGTTTCTTCGTGGATGAAAACGCTTGGCATGACTGTGCCGATCGATGCGGTTGGAAATTTGCGAGGATTTTACCCCGCGACTTCGCCGGGGGCGCCGCGAATTTTGATTGGGTCGCATCTGGACACGGTTCCGAATGCAGGGGCGTTCGATGGAATATTGGGAGTCGTTCTGGCGGTCGCATTGGTGAAGTCCTTGGAAGGAATGAAGCTGCCGTTTGGGATCGAAGCTGTGGGATTTTCGGAAGAAGAAGGAGTGCGGTTCGGCGTTCCGTTTATTGGAAGCAGAGCGCTCGTCGGTCGAGTGGATGAAGAACTTCTTGGGCGCAAGGATGCGAACGGAATTTCTGTTCGCAAGGCGATTCACGATTTTGGGTTGAATCCGAATGACATTTCCACAGCTGCGTTGGGCGATGACGTTTTAGGTTACATTGAATTTCACATTGAGCAGGGGCCGGTGCTGGAAAGTCTGGGCCGGCCGCTTGGAGTTGTGGAAGCGATTGTCGGGCAGAACAGATTGGAACTTACTTTTTCTGGGCAGGCGAACCACGCGGGAACTACGCCGATGAATTTGCGGCGCGATGCGCTGGCCGCGGCTGCGGAGTGGATTGTGACGGTCGAAAATCTGGCAAAACAAACACCGGAAGCCGTTGCGACTGTAGGATTTGTGGAGGCCAAGCCCGGCGCGACGAACGTGATTGCCGGTG
>WNFF01005303.1_pt1 | contig 10531 bp, 9 predicted proteins | sample 5400441 | NCBI WGS metagenome assembly WNFF01 (sample SAMN13153345, study PRJNA577476) | soil metagenome | isolation source: 120 cm saprolite under Douglas fir tree site 2 hole 3 replicate 1 | place: USA:California | collected 2015-04-18
ACCATCCTCCCGGGCTGGACCGATCTTCGAATCGGGAGCGAGATGCGTGAGCGCCTGGCGATGCCGGTCGACATCGAAAACGACGCGAACCTGGGCGCGCTCGCCGAGCTGACCTGGGGCGCGGGTCGCGAGTGTTCGAACTTCGCGTACGTCAAGGTGGCGACAGGAATCGGCGCGGGCCTGGTGATCGACGGCAAGCTGCTGCGCGGCGCTTCCGGCACCGCGGGCGAGATCGGACATACGACGCTGGACGAGTCGGGCGCACTGTGCTACTGCGGCAACCGCGGTTGCCTCGAGACGGTGGCCTCGGGTCCGGCGATCATCGAGCTGGTCGGGCTGATCAACGGAGAGGTTCCTACGCTGTCGCGCATCGTCGAGCTCGCGGTCGCTGGCGACCTCCGCTGCCACCGAGCCATCGCGGATGCCGGTCACGAGATCGGCGTCGCCATCGCGGGGCTCTGCAATCTCATCAACCCCGAGCGGGTCATCGTCGGCGGCCTGCTCAGCCGGACCGGCGAGGTCCTGCTTCACCCGATGAGGGAGTCGATCCGGCGCCACGCCGTGCAGGCCGCGGCTGAGACGCTGGATGTTCGCCCCGCGGTGTTCGTCGAGCGGGCGGAGCTGCTGGGCTCCCTCGCACTTGCCCTCCAGGGCTCCAGCGAGCGCATCGCGAGGGCTGCAGGAGGTTAGGCGGAAGCTAGCCCTAGAGTCCCGCCGCGCTGCACGCCGCCAGGTACTGGTCGGTGCACAGGTCGGCCTTGGTCCAGAACCCGTCGGCGACGATGGTCGAGATGACGGTCTGCCTCGTCACAGCGACAGGGCTCACCAGCAGCGCGGGAACCATCGCGCTGCCGTTGTCGACCACGTTCCCGTTGGTCATGGTCGAGGGCACCGCCACGCCATAGGCCAGGTCATAGGCGAGCTGCGCCGCGGACTCCGCTTCGGCCCTGATCGGCTTGTAGACGGTCATGTACTGCTGGCCCGCGAGGATGCGCTGCACCGCGGTCAGGTCCGCGCCCGCGCCTGTGACAGGAGGGAGCGGCTTCACCCCGCCGGCGGTCAGCGCGGCGACCGCGCCGCCGGCGGCCGCGTCGTCGACCGCGTATACGGCGTCCACCTTGTTGTTGAGCGCGGTGAGCGCGTCGGCCATCTCCGTCTGGGCCGTGTCGGGGCCGGCCTGCGGTGTGTCGTAGGCCTTCGCGACGGTGACTTTGCCGTTCAGGATGTCTTGTGCGGCCAGCTTGAGCAGCCTTGCGACGCTGTCGGCCGGGTCTCCGTTGATCATGACCACGGTGGGATTGGTCTTGCCTTTCAGCGCGGTGAGCAGTCCATTGGCCTGCAGCGGTCCGACCGCGGCGTCATCGAAAGACACGAAATAAGCGACAGCCGGAGCGTTCAGAACGAGGCGGTCGTACGCGATGAGCGGGACGTGTCGCGCCTTTGCCTGCGCAACTATGGCCGATGCAGCGGTGACGTCGACTGGATCGAGAACGAGGACGTTGGCGCCGCCGGCCAGGGCGGCCTTGGCCTGGGCCAGCTGAGCCGCGGCGTCGCCATGCGCGTTGCGATAGTCGATCGCGCAGTCCGAGCACATGGACTTGACCTTGGCCTGGAAAAACGGAAGGTCCTTGCTCTCGTAACGAGCGGTCTGCGAGTCGGGCAGCAGGAATGCGATCTTCTTACCGAGCGTGACCCCGCCGCCGCCGTCCCCGCCACAAGCCGCGAGACACAGTCCAGCGACGAGCAGAGCAGGAAGGAGCTTGGCCATTTTCATAACGTTGGGTGCGGCGCCGGCCGAGGCGCATTCTAGACCGCGGTTGATGAATTTTCCAATCGCTGTCAGGGTTTGACACGAGAGCAATGCAAATCCTGGTTGCTTTGTTGGGAATTCTCGCCGTCGCGATCGTGCTGAGGGATTCCTTCGAGACGATCATCCTTCCGCGCCGCGTGTCGGCCCGCTTCCGCGTGTCGAAGATCTTTTATCGCGCCACCTGGAGGCCCTGGAAGGCGGTCGGCCGGCGTTTGCCGCCGAGCGACTGGCGCGAGACATTCCTGAGCACCTACGGGCCGCTTTCGCTCATCGGGCTGTTCGTGCTCTGGGGCGGCATTCTCATCGCGGGGTTCTCTGCGCTTTTGTGGGCCGCGGGCTTTGACGTCAATCTCTCGGGCCCCGGCAACCTCTACGTGAGCGGTACGACCTTCACGACGCTCGGCATCGGCGACTTCACGCCGCATACCGACCTTGCGCGATTCATCACCGTGGTCGAGGCAGGCACCGGCTTCGGCTTCCTCGCGATCCTCATCTCGTACCTGCCCGTCCTCTACCAGAGCTTCTCCCGGCGCGAGATCGCCATCTCGATGCTCGACGAGTGGGCGGGGTCACCGCCCAGCGCCGGCGACCTGCTCCGTCGCGCTGCCGAATCAGGCGAGATGGACGAGCTCATCCCTCTGATGGGGCGCTACGAAACGTGGACCGCCGAGCTGCTCGAGAGCCACCTCTCCTACCAGGTGCTCAGCTACTTCAGGTCACAGCACGAGAATCAGTCCTGGGTCGCGGCGCTCACCGCGATCATGGATTTCTCCGCGATCTGGCAGGCGAGCAGGGATCACGGAAAGACGTGGCAAGCCCGGCGTGTTTACGCGATGGGCCGGCACGCGCTCGGCGACCTGAGCCAGGTGCTGCGCGCCGTTCCCGAGTTCGACGCGCCAGATCGCCTGTCCGAGGCCGAGCTCACCGCGGTGCACGAGTCGTTGCTGGCGGCAGGGAAAACTGTCGACCTTGCTACGTTCCGAGAAAAGCTAGACGCGTTGCGCAAGGGCTACGAGCCCTACGCCATCGCGCTCAGCCACGAGCTGTTGATGGACCTCCCGCCATGGATGCCTCTGGACGAGCGACAGGACAACTGGGAGACCACGGCCTGGGAAGGCGCCGCCCCCGGTGAATCGCTGCACTAAACCGAACGGACAACTTGTCTTCAGCGTGACTTCAGATAGTCACCCTCGATCCTTGTGAACTCGACGAGGTTGCCGACCGGATCCCTGCAGAAGAAGCGCGGCCGGTTGGGAATCGCCGTGTCGTCGAAGGGCTCCAGGCCCGCTTCTTGAAGGCGGCTTCGGGTCTCCTCGAGATCGTCGATGTCGAAGCAGAAGTGGCGAGCGGACTCCACGTCTGGCCGGCCCGGGAAGAAGTGCAGCTCGAGGCCTTCGCCGGCGGAGAACCAGACCAAACTCATTCCCGCCAGAGTGGATGGCGTGGGTTTCTCGCGAAGCCCGAGGACATCGCCATAGAACCGGCGCACGGAAGCGTCCTCGCCTTCGGGGTACGGCGATGAGACATGCTGCAGGCTGCGCAGCTTCACGAGAGCGCACTCACGCCGAATGCCGCATGGTCGGTGGCTCAACACCAAGGTAGCGCCGCTGAGCATCGATGTTGCCGGTCAACTCCTGAGCGGTGGTCTCGGCAGCGATGCGGCCGGCAACCATGATCAGCTGCCGGTCCGCCAGCGCGGTCGCAACGCCGAGGTTCTGCTCAACCACGAGCAGGCCGACACCCTGCGCGGCAAGCTGGCGGATGGTGTCGATCACGTTCTCGACGATGTTCGGCGCGAGGCCTTCCGAGGGCTCGTCCATGATCAACAGCTTCGGGTTGGTCAGGAGGGCACGCCCGATCGCCAGCATCTGCTGCTCGCCTCCCGAGAGTTGACCCGCTCCGGTGCTCTTGCGCTCGGCGAGCTTGGGAAACGTCTCGTAAACCCGTTTCGGTGTCCAGCCGGCGTTGCGCTTGCGCGGAATGATCTGCAGATGCTCGTCGGTCGACAACGAAGGAAATAGACGCCGACCCTGCGGGACGAAGCCGAGGCCGAGCCGCGCGATGCGGTAGGGAGGCTTGCCGACGAGCTCCTCTCCGCGGAACTGGACCGAGCCGGTCGTCGAGGCGAGCATGCCCATGATGGCCTGGCAGAGCGTGGACTTGCCCATACCGTTGCGGCCGATGATCGCAACCGGTCTCTCATCCACCGTGAAAGCAACATCCTGCAGGACGTGGGCGCGTCCGTAGAACGCATTCAGGCCGCTGACCTCGAGTACTGGTGTGGTCACTGTTTGTATCTGCTGCCCGTGTAGAGATCGTGCACCATCTGGTTGCCGCGGATTGTCGCGGGAGTGCCTTCGGCGACGATGCGTCCGTCGTGCATCATCGTCACCCACTGAGCCACGCGCAAAGCGACATCCATGTCGTGCTCGATCAGGATCAAGGTGATTCCCGGATCCAGTGCAAGCAACTGCTCCGTCAACCTGTTGCGCTCGCCGGGCGAGAGGCCTGCCGCCGGTTCGTCGAGCATCATCAGCTTGGGCGACGACGCCTGCGCCATGCCGACTTCGAGCTGCCGCCGCTCGCCATGGGATAGCTCGCGGACCAACGTTCCGAGCCGGCCCGCCAGTCCTATCGCCTCAGCCGTCGCACGCGCTCGCTCGCGAATCTGGCGCTCGATTCGCGGCAGGCGCACCGGAAGGAAATGCCCACGCCTGGCCCCGAGCACCGCGAGGTAGAGGTTGTCCTCGACTGGAAGTCCCAACAGGAGCTTCGAGGTCTGGAAGGTCCGGGAAAGTCCAGAGCGAGCGCGCAGGCGCGCGGGCTGGTATGTCACGTCCCGGCCGAACAGCTCGATCGTGCCCTCCGTCGGAGGGAACTCGCCGGAAATCACGTTGAACAAGGTTGTCTTCCCGGCTCCATTCGGACCGAGGATGGCCCGCCGTTCCCCCGGCTCGACGACCAGGGTCACATCGGCCACGGCGCGCAGGCCACCGAACCGCCTGCCGACCCCCCGCAAATGGAGGATCGGCGCGGCGGACTCGGTGCTGGGCGGTGCCGCGGTTACACCGCCTTGCTTACTGGACTCACTACGAGAAGCTGACAGGGATTTCGTGTCCCACCCACGGCGGCGCCGTCTTCTTGGTGCAGGGTGGGTTGGTCCGATCGACCGTTGAGGAGGAGTCGAAGAAGCCACCAAACGTCTCGTCCACCTGCGGGATCTGAAGGATGGTCTTGAGGCCGGGGACGTTGCTGCCGGCCGGCGGCGGGGTGATCTGCGTGACCCAGTTGTCGGCGATCGCCTGGCGGTTGGAGTCGAGGGCGATCTTGCCGTACGGGCCGTCGATTACGACCTTGGCCAGCGCTGCCTGCAGCGCCTTCTGGTTGCCCGAGATGTCGCCGTTGACCGTTGTAAGCGCCTGGCCGAGCGCTGTCATGGCGGCCCAGTAACCCAGCGTGAACACGCTGGCGGCGTCCTTCTGCGTGTCGGGATAGGGGGCCAGCTCCGCGACGTAGGACTTGGTTTGCGCGGAGGTGTCATCGGCCGCGATTCCGCTGGCGGCGACGGCGCCCACCATGGGAGTCCCAATGGCCTTGAGCAGCTGCGGGTCGATCCAGAACAGGTTGCCCATGATGTGCGCGCTCTTGAGCGGCCCGTTGGCCTGCTGGTACTGCTTGAGGAAGGTGATCAGACCCGCCCCGCCGACGCCCACGAAGATCCCATCGACATTGGTCGGGAGCTGGGCGACGAACGAGGAGTAGTCGGTCGTGCCAAGAGGAGGCCAGACGCGCTTGGTCACGTTGCCGCCGATGGCGCAGAACTCCGCGATGAAACCTGCAAGCGAGGTGTATGGAAAGGCGTAGTCGTCGCCGATTACGGCGGCGGTACGCCAGCCGAGCTTGTTGTAGGCGTATCCACCGAGGCCGGCCGACCACTGCGCCCCGTCAGGGTTGAAGCGGAAAAAGTTCGGCGCCTGGACCTTCAAGGTCGCCTCCTGGGCGCCGGAGATGCCGTTGATGAAAGTCTTGTTCGGCTGGTTTGTCTTGGCGTAGTTGGCAACTGCGATTCCCTCGTCACCGGAGAGGGGGCCGATCAAGATGTCGGCACCAAGCTGTTCGACCAACCGCCGTGTCTCTTCGATCGCTTTGGCCGCGGTGGAGTCGGAGCAGCCGAAGCCGACGATCTGAATGTCCTTGCCGGCGATCTTGGCGCCGGTCATCCCATCCTTGGGCAGAGCGCCGCTGGCCTTGCCCCCGTAGTGGGCTGCCAGCACCGACAGTGCACCGCCGATGTCGTCGTTGTAGAACGATCCGAAGTCTCCGGTGCAGTCGGATAGGATCCCGATCTTGATCACGTTCGAGGACGCGGAGGGTGTCCCCGAGTTGTTGGCGCAAGCGGTCAGCGCCAGCATCCCAATGGCGGCGGTGGCGAACAGCCGCCGGAATTCGACATTACGTTGGGGTCTGAGCAAATTCCTCTCCTTTACAACACGAATAAGTCGGACACGCGACTCGACACCGATGCCGCCCACTCTTGATATCTCCATCCACCTCCTTGACTAGACCGCTTCGGGACGATCGACGTCGTCGTCCGCATCAGGCGCCGGTATGCCGGAACTCTCCGTCGGCCCTCGCCCGGCGCGATTCCTTCTGGCCCATAGGCTCTCCCAGATGCCGACCAATCCACCCGGAGACGCGAGGACGATCACCAGGAAGATCACGCCGATGACTGTCTCGAATCGGTCGGGCCCCAGCCAGTCGCCAACGTTGGGCATCCACAGCCGCGAGTAGTTGTCGATGGTGGAGAACACCGCGGCGCCAATCCACGCACCCTCGAGTCGGTAAAGGCCGCCGATGACCGCGATCACGAGGATGTTGATGGTCTGCGCCAGGTTGATCCCACCTGGCGAGACCTGCGTTGTGTACCAGACGGACAGGATTCCCGCGATGGAGGCGATGAACGCTCCGACCCCGAACGCAAGCGTGCGGTGGAGCGCCACGTTGAAACCGAGCGCCTGCATCCGCGCCGGATCGTCGCGGATGCCCTGGAGCGCAAGGCCGAACGGCGTTCGTGCGAGATATCGGATGCCGGCGTAAACGAGAGCCGACGCCACGAGGGCCGCGTAATAGAGCGGGAGCGGGTTGAGCACCGGGTTGCCGATCAAGGCAGGGGGGGTCACGCTTCGGATTCCCCCGTAGCCGGAAAGAGTCGTGACCTGGGCGAAGAAATAGAAGACGATCACCGAGATCGCAAGGGTGATCATCAGGAAATAGATCCCGTAGCTCCGGGAGGCGATCGCGCCGCACAGAAGGCCGAACAGGGTGCCCACGGCGATTCCCGCCGCGGTCGCGGCGACGGGGTCCCAGCCGAGGTTTCTGCCGCCGGCCGCGTGGACCAGGTTCGCCATCGTGAAGCCGGCGACGGCGTAAATCCCGGTCTGTCCAAGCGAGACCATGCCGCCGTAGCTGGAGAGGAAGATGAGGCTCGCGGCTGCGATGCCGAGCCACAGCGCTTTCGTCAGTATCTGGCTGAGCGTGAAGCTGTCGAAAATCGAAGGCGCGCCGAGCAGAAAGAGCGCCAACACCCCCAGGGCCGCCCATTCCGGGACGCGACGGCTGCCTCCCGCCCTGCGACTGCCGGCCAGCGAAGGTGCGACGCTCAAGCCGGTCGTCCGAAGAGGCCGAGCGGTCGCACGGCGAGCATGGCGACGACCAGGATGAACGTCAGCAGGATGGAGTAGTTCGTAAGGTCGGTCGTGCCGAAGCTGAGGTAGACGTTCGCGTAAGAGCTGACCAATCCCAAGGCGATTGAGCCGATCGCAGCCCCGCCAAGGCTCCCCATGCCGCCGATGATCACCACGATCAGCGAATCCAGCAGGAACGCCGAGTCATTCCCCGGCTGCACGGCGAGCATCGTCCCTCCGAGCACCCCGGCCAGCCCGGCCAGCAGCGCGCCGATGAAGAATGCTCCGGCGAACACGAACTGGATGTTCACTCCGAGGGCCGAGACCATCGACCGGTCATCAACGCCTGCACGGATGATCATCCCGAACCTCGTTCGCTTGATGACGAGGAAGAGCAGACCGCCGATGACAATGGCCGCACCGACCACGACTACGAGGCGGAAGAATCCATAGTGCACTCCGACGATGGCCACGCTGTCCGGCCACGCGGCCGGCTGCTGGATCGCCTCTGCGATCCCACCGAAGTGGGCGACCATCTGGTCCGCCAGGATCACCGAGATGGCGATGGTGATCAGCGCCTGGCGGAGGTCCTGGCCCTGGTTCCAGCGCAGAAACACCTGCTGCATCAGCACCCCGACGAGGCCGATGACGATGGTGGCGACCACCAATGGCACGACCCAGGAGATCACGGTCGCCGGCGTGCCGCTCAACAAGTTGCTGCTGACCCCGTACCAGTTGCCTTGAAGCGTGAAAGCGATGTAGCCGGCGAGCAGGTACAGGGAGCCGTGGGCCATGTTGACGACGCGCATCAGCCCGAAAATCAGCGTGAATCCGGCTGCGACCACGAAGAAGAGAGCGGCCAGCGTGACCCCGTTGAGGGTGACGACCCAGAAAAGCCTGCCGTCCTGGCTGCCCTTGTAAGCGATCCATGCCACGACCGCAACACCCAGCAAGCCGAGCAGGACGCGGGGGACCATCCGCAAGTCGACCCGTGTGGGCGTCATTCCGTCAGGCCGCCCAGCGGTCGAGGTGCGAACGGGCACTGCCCATCCCAATCGGCAAGCCAAATGGCGACATCGGTGCTCCTTGCCGGTCTATCAAAACCTGTCAGGCGACGTTACATCCGCCCGGCAAACTCGTCAAGACCTTGCTTCCTTGGTGAAAGAACCTGAAGGGTTGATCCCGCGGTCTGCTATGTTGGGGCGCGGCGAGGCCCGCCCAGCGGGCTGTAGGGTCGTCGCAGGGGGGGTGCGCCGAGAGCCGGCTACGCCGGGCTCGGCGCGCCTGAGGGGGGAGTCCCCCCTGAAAATAGGAGAGGCGCGATGAGCGAGAAGACCGTTGTCCTCGTCGGCACTCTGGATACCAAAGGCATGGAGTATCAGTACCTGCGTGACCGGCTCGCGCTGGCCGGCGTCAAGACCATCCTCGTCGACGTGGGCACCCTGGACCAGCCCCTCGCCAGGCCCGACATCAGCCGCCATGACGTCGCGGCAACAGCCGGTGTGGACCTGGACGCGCTGACCGCGGCCCGCGATCGGGGCCGCGCCGTGTCAGCGATGGCCGGCGCCGCGGCCATCGTCGTGCGGAAGCTTTACGACGAGGGTCGGTGCGATGGCGTGCTCGCCGCCGGCGGATCGGGAAACACCGCGATCGCCACCATGGCCATGCGCGCCCTGCCGGTCGGTGTTCCAAAGCTGATGGTGTCGACCATGGCCGCCGGCGACACTCGCGACTACATCGGCGCAAGCGACATCGCCCTCATGGCATCGGTGACCGACGTGGCCGGGATCAACTCCATCTCCGGGCGCATCCTTGCCAACGCGGCAGCCGCCATGGCCGGGATGGTCAACGCGCCGCCGGTCGAGCTGGGCGAGCAGCGCCCCCTGGTCGCCGCCACGATGTTCGGGGTCACCACTCCAGCTGTGACCGCGGCCCGGGAAGAGCTCGAGCGGCGCGGATACGAGGTGCTGACGTTCCACGCGACCGGCACGGGCGGCCGTGCGATGGAGGCCCTGGTCGAATCGGGCTATGTGATCGGAGTGCTCGACCTCACCACCACCGAGCTGGCTGACGAGCTGGTGGGCGGGGTGCTTTCGGCCGGGCCACATCGCCTCGAGATGGCGGGCAAGATGGGCGTTCCCGAGGTGGTGTCGGTCGGCGCCCTGGACATGGTGAACTTCGGAGCGCGTGACACTGTGCCGCCCCGGTTCGAGTCGCGCAACCTCTACATCCACAATCCCTCGGTCACGCTCATGCGGACGACGCCGGAAGAGAGTGCTGAGCTTGGGCGCCAGATCGCACAAAAGCTGTCCGCCGCGCGCGGGCCGGTGGCTTTCTTCATCCCTCTGCGCGGGGTTTCAGCAATCTCCGGCGAAGGTGGACCGTTCTACGATGCCGCAGCCGACGAGGCGCTGTTCAGCGCGCTGCGAGAGCACATGAGCGCCCACGTCGAGATGCACGAGGTCGACGCCCACATCAACGACCCCGAGTTCGCCCGAGCGATGGCGGCCAGGCTCGACGAGTTCCTGGTGGCACGGCGATGAAGGCCGACGAAGCCAGGCGCCGCCTGCGCGCCACGGTGGAATCAGGCGGAGTGCTGATTGGCGCCGGCGCGGGCACCGGCCTCTCCGCCAAGTGCGCGGAAGCGGGTGGCGCGGACCTCATCATCATCTACAACTCGGGGCGCTACCGGATGGCCGGGCGCGGCTCGCTCGCCGGCCTCCTGCCTTACGGCGACGCCAACGCGATCGTCATGGAAATGGCCGGAGAAGTGCTGCCGGTGGTCGATCACACGCCTGTCCTGGCGGGCGTGTGCGGAACCGACCCGTTCCGGCTGATGGACAACTTTCTTCGCGACATCGAGGCGGCGGGCTTCGCAGGAGTCCAGAACTTCCCGACCGTCGGCCTCTTTGACGGGACCTTTCGGGCCAATCTCGAGGAGACGGGAATGGGCTACGACCTCGAGGTGGAGATGATTCGCCTTGCTTCCGGCCGCGGCCTGGTCACAGCTCCATACGTCTTCGATGTGCCATCGGCG
>WNFF01005304.1_pt1 | contig 10531 bp, 10 predicted proteins | sample 5400441 | NCBI WGS metagenome assembly WNFF01 (sample SAMN13153345, study PRJNA577476) | soil metagenome | isolation source: 120 cm saprolite under Douglas fir tree site 2 hole 3 replicate 1 | place: USA:California | collected 2015-04-18
CGGCGCCCTGAGCGGTGGCGGCTGCGACGGCGCCCGTCCGCGCAGCGTCGACTTTGTAGAAGCGCTCGAAGACTCGCTCGCGATCCTCGACAGCGATGCCGGGGCCGTCGTCCCCGACCATCAGTCTCGCCCAGCCCGAGTCCACCTCGAGACCGACCGTGATGGCCGAGCGAGCGTAGCGGAGCGCGTTGTCGATGAGGATCCACAGCAGCTGCCGCAGCGCGTCCTCGTCGCCGGCCACCTCGACGTCGACCGCCTTGACGTCGAATGTCCGCTCCGGATGAACGGCGGCCGCCTGGCGCGTCACGTCGGCGACCACCGAACGCAAATCGACTGGCGCGAGCTCCAGTCGAAGCCCTGAATCTGCGCGCGCCAGGGTGAGCAGGCGATCGACCAGCCTGCTCATACGCTCGCTCTCCTCAGCGATGTCGGTGGCGGCCGCGCGCTGGACCGATTCTGCGATCGGCGGCCCTTGCGCGAGCAGGCCCGCGTTGCCCTGGATGGTCGTCAGCGGCGTCCGCAGCTCGTGCGACGCGTCGGCGACGAAGCGGCGCTGCGCGTCCAGCGCCGTCGAGAGTCCTCGATACGCGTCCTGGAGCTCGTCCAGCATCCGGTTGAAGCTCGAGGCGAGCAGCGCCACCTCATCGCGGCTTCTGGGAGCGGGGAGCCGGCGGCCGAAATCGCGCGTGCGGCCTATCTCTCCCGCCGCCCCCGCCACCACCTTCAGCGGCCGGAGCGCCCTCCCGGCGACGAGCCAGGAGGCGGCCAGCGCCGCCAGTAGGGTGGGGACGCCGGAGATGATCAGGAAACCGACGATGCCTGACAGGTTTGACTGCGGCACCCGCGTTGACTGGCCGGTGACGACGTACCCGCCGGCGAATGGAAGCGCGTAGAGGCGCAGCCCCGCGCCACCCGAGATCGTCACCGTGGCGAACGAACCTCGCGCGGCCGCGGCCTGGTTGAGGAGTGCGGGCGGCACCGCCGGTGGCGAGCCGTTCAGCTGCGCGGTGGAGTAGACGAGCGACCCATCGGGAGCGAGCACCTCGACGAAGACTTCGCCGCTGTTCTTGAGGTCGGCGGGCGCAAGCGGAGCCCTCGGCGCGAGGTCGGCGGCGGATGATGAGGCCAGGGCGACCACCGCCTCGTGGGCTCGGGAGCGCAGCGCGTCGTCCTGGTTCGTGTTCACGCCACGTGCGAACAGCGAGTAAAGGAGCCCTCCGAAAAGCACCAACGTCAGCGCGACCACTCCGACCCCGAAGAGCGCGAGGCGCAAACGGAGCGACATCAGCTTTCACGCAGCGCGTAGCCGGTGCCGCGGACCGTATGGAGCAGCCGCGGCTCCCCCGCCTCTTCCAGCTTCTGGCGTACGTAACCGATGTAAACGGCGACCACGTTGTCGCCCTCGGGCTCGCCGGCCCACACCGCCTCGAGCAATTGCTCGCGGGTCAGCACCTGGCGCGGATGGCGGAGGAAGTGCTCGAGCAACGCGAACTCGGTGTGCGTCAGCGCCAGCGGCCGCGAGCCGCGCCAGGCACCGCGTGTAGCGGGTTCGAGGTCGAGGTCGGCGAAACGCAGATGGTCGGTTGGACCCGCACGTCGAAGTAGCGCCCGCACGCGCGCGAGCAGCTCTTGATAGGCGAACGGCTTGACCAGGTAGTCGTCCGCGCCGGAATCCAGCCCGCGTACCCTCTGCTCGGTCCCGCCGAGCGCGGTAAGCATGAGGATCGGGAACTGGGCAGTCGCGCGCAGTCGCCTGCACACCGCAATCCCGTCTAGGCCGGGCAGCATGACATCGAGGATCACCAGGTCGGGAGGCCGGGCGCGCGCTCGGCGCAGGGCATCGTTGCCATCGCCCGCGATCGCGACCTCGTGACCCTCGGCTGCCAGGACGCGTTGCAGCGTCGCCGCCAGCCGGGTGTCGTCCTCGACGACGAGGATGAGCGAGCCAGTCATCTCAACGGGATATATAAGACTGGGATGAGGATTTCATAAGAGTTGCGCGCCGGGCGATGCTGACCGCCGCCACCAACGCCGCCAGGAGCGACGCCACCGCATACGTGATGAACGCGGCCTGAATCCCGGCCAGCGACCAGGCCAGCCCGCCCAGGAGAGGGCCGAGCGTCACGCCCACGTTCTCGAACTCCCCGAACAACCCCATCGCCAGCGCGTGGCTCCGGCGCGGCGAGGACTCAGAGATCCAGGCGGTCGCTGCCGGCCACAGTAGCGACGCGCCCACCACGCGTAGTACAGCCCCCACGACGACCGCACCAAACGCTCCGGCCACGGCGTACACGGCGAACCCCGCCGCTGAGATGACGCCTCCCGCGATCATCGTCGCGCGCCGGCCCCATCTGTCCGAGGCCACGCCACCCGGGACGAGGAGCAAGCCTCCGAGCATGCCGACGATGAACATCGCCGTGCCCGCGGTGGTGGCGGAGAGGCCGAGGTGCGACGTGACCAGGAGTGGCAGCAACGCGAGCTCGCCCCCGGCGCCGATCTGGAAGAGCAGGACGATTGACGCGGTGATGATCATCACGCGTATAAAGCTCATGCCATTGGACTGCGACACCTGCGTCCCCTCGGGCGCAGCGCGCCGGCCCCCGGCCTCGATATAGCCCCGAAAGACGAAGAAGACCATCACCGCGCTCACCACCGGCATCGCCGCGGCGACATAGAGAACATTTCGAATCGGCGTGTGGTCGATCAGCAGCCCTCCGGCGCCGGCGCCGATCGCCTCTCCGATCACCCATTGCGCGGTCAGGAGCGCAAGCCCGGTCGCCTGGAACTGCGCCGGCAAGGTGGTGCCGAGGAACGACCGGCCGATCGGCCCGACCGCGACCATCATCCCCGAGGCCAGGAGGTATGCGATCGCGATGAGAAAGACCGAATCGGCGCGCGCGAGCAGCAGGATGCCGCCCGAGTAGAGGATCAGGGACGCGATCATCGGAATGCGGTATCCGATGCGGTCCGCCAGCACGCCCCACACCCATTCGAATATGAACATGCCGAGGCCGAACATCGAGAGCGCAATGCCGATCTGGCCCGGGTTTGCGTGCAGGCCGCGAAGTTCGAGCGGAATGGCGATCAACAGCAGTCCCGTCGCGAACGTCGAGACGAACAGCGCGGCGACCAAGGCGCCGCTCCGGCTTCGGATCAGATTGGCTGCGATTCCCGCAGACTACCCGGTCGCGTACACCAGCTCGGTGAGCGTCACGCTCTTGCGCGTCGTCAGCCGCCCCACCAGAGGCGAGAGGTAGGTCCCAGAGGTCGGCGCCACGTCCGAATAGTCGCCGCCGACCGCGATCGTCAGGTAGCCCAGCCCACCCCTCCCCGCGTTGGTCGGATCGAACGGCCAGGCGATCGCATCCCCGGTGCCGTCGTTAGTCGGCAGCACCACCTCGACCCATGCGTGCGTGCCACCCTGCCCGAGCAGGTGGCCAGACACGTAGCGCGACGGGAGCCCGCACGCCCTGGCGATCGCGAGCATCACATGCGCATAGTCCTGACAGACACCGGAGCCGATCGCAAGCGCCTCGGCGGCCGTTGTCCGCACCCCGGTCAAACCGTGCCTGTAGGTCATCGATTGATATACCCAGTCGTTGATGGTGTCGGCGAGCGGCAAGCCCCACTGGACCGAACTCGCCAAGACTTGGGCCGCCCGCCGGATGCGGTCGTCGGGAGCCGTGAGGGCCGACGGCTCCAGGAGGTACCCGTCGGCTAGCCAGCCGTCCGGCAGCCGGTTGGGCTCCGACGCGTGGCGCTCGACCGATACCTCGGCCACGAACTCGATCGCCCCTGCCACCCGGGGAGCGAAGACGTCGACGATCATGTTGCCGAACCGATCCTTTCGATCCTCGGAGCGGACGCCGTCGGGCTCGACGGAAAGTTGGTGGCGGAGCCGCCGCTGGTCTCCAAATCGTTCGGGCGGGATCACGACGAGCCGGTGACTCAGGTCGCGGACCGGTTCCGGGTACTCGTAGCGGAAGGTCTGCTTGACGAGGTACGTGGCCCTGCGGGCGGCAGGCCAGTCGACTGATGAAAGCTCGATGGCCATCACGCGCTCTCTGCCAGATCGGCCCAGACGGTCATCGACTTGAACTCGGCCGGCCCGAACGTGGTCAGCATGGCGACGTCGAGGGCGTCGCGGCCGCGCCCGATCAGAACGCGTCCCACCCGCCTGGCGTTGTTGCGCGGATCGAACGTCCACCACCGGTCGCCGAGCCAGACTTCCATCCAGGCGGCGAAGTCCATTGGCTCTGGTGGGATCGGCACGTAGATGTCGGGCAGGTAACCGAACACGTACCGAGCGGGGATGTTCATCGCTCGGCAGAACGATACCGCCAGGTGAGCGAAGTCGCGACAAACGCCCTCGCGGCTTCGGAAGACGTCCACCGCGGTCGTCAGCGGGTTGCTGGTTCCGTACTGAAATCGGATGTGGTCGTGGACCCAGTCGCAGATGGCCTGCACGCGCACCCAGCCCAGTTCCGTCGACCCGAACAGCTCCCAGGCGGTGCTCATCAGCTCGTCGGAGAGGCAGTAGCGGCTCGGCAAGGTGTAGTGCAGAAGCTCACCGGGCATCTCTTCCACCCGCGCCTGCCCGACTCCGGAGCCGTCTGGATCGGCCTCATCCGGGGCCAGGCAGATGGCGTCGTAACGGAGCGTCAGGGCGCCTTGCGGGGCGAGGATCCGCTTCACGGGGTTGCCGTAGATGTCGGCGTACTCGTCGACCGGCAGCGGGGGCGAGCTGGTCCAGGTCTCGGTGACCAGCTGGTGCCGGGCATCCGAGCGGGGGCGCACTTGAACCGTCATGGTGGTCGGCGCGCTCACGTCGTAATTGAACTCGCAGCCAACCCGCAGCTTGATCGTCTTTCCTGAAGTCGGAATGGCGCAGACACTATAGCTGTGCCCTCGACAGAATCCCTAGGTGCCACCTACCAGACCAACGGCTTCTATGACGAAATGCTTGCGGGCGCCGGCCAGCCGAGGCCCGTCTACCGCCGGCTCTACGAGCGCCTGAACCGGCTCGGCGCGGCCGAGCTCCAGCGCCGCCACGAGCTGGCCATGCAGATGTTTCGCAACCACGGGATCACGTTCGCGGTCTACCCGGATGCGCAGGGCAACGAGAAGGTGTTCCCCTTCGACATCATCCCGCGGGTGATCTCGGCCCGGGCCTGGAAACGCCTCGAGGCCGGTCTCAAGCAGCGGTTGACGGCGCTGAACCTTTTCCTGGACGACGTCTACGGCGCCAAGCTCATCCTGAAGCAGCGGGCGATCCCGCCCGAGATCGTGCTCAGCAGCCCGCAGTACATGCGAGAGGTCGAAGGCCTGCCGGTGCCACACGGCATCCACTGCCAGATCGCGGGCATCGACCTGGTCCGAGACGACAAAGGCCACTTCTTCGTGCTCGAGGACAACCTGAGGACGCCTTCGGGTGTCTCGTACGTGCTGGCCAACCGGCACGTCATGAAGCGGGTCCTGCCCGATCTGTTCGCGGGCTATCCGGTGCGACCGGTCGAAGGCTATGTCCACGAGCTCCTCCGCCACCTTCGCTGGCTCGCGCCGCCGGGCATCGATGACCCGACTGTCGTGCTGTTGACGCCCGGGATCAACAACGCCGCCTACTACGAGCACCTGTACCTGGCCAAGCAGATGGGCATCGAGCTTGTCGAGGGCACCGACCTCGTCGTCGACCAGGACCAGGTCTTCATGCGCACGACGCGCGGCCTGCGGCCGGTCCACGTCATCTACCGGCGGCTCGACGACGAGTGGCTCGATCCGATCTTCGGGCGCCAGGAATCGCTGGTCGGGGTGGCCGGCCTGGTCAACGCCTACCGGGCGGGCAACGTCGCGATCGCCAACGGGCTCGGCAATGGTGTTGCGGATGACAAGGCCGTGTATGCGCTGATCCCGAAGATCATCCGGTACTACCTCGACGAGGATCCGATCCTGCCCAACGTGCACACATACGTCTGCGCCATCGACGAGGACCGGCGCTTCGTGGTCGAACATCTTCAAGAGCTGGTGGTGAAGACCGTCGACGCCTCTGGTGGATACGGGATGCTCATGGGTCCCACCTCGACGCAGGAGGAGCGAGACCTGTTCCGGCAGCGGATCGAGGCGCGGCCGCGCGCCTTCATCGCGCAGCCAGTGGTCGCCCTCTCCGTCCAGCCGATCCTCGACGGGGGGCAGCTGCGCCGCGCCCACCAGGACCTGCGCCCGTTCGTGCTGACCGGACCTGAGGTTCACGTGACACCCGGTGGTCTGACGCGGGTGGCCCTCAAGCCCGGTTCGCTGGTCGTCAACAGCTCGCAGGGCGGCGGCAGCCGCGACACCTGGGTCATGGCCGAAGACGATCGTGACTTCGGGGATGGCGATGCTTAGCCGGGCCGCCACCTCGCTGACCTTGCTGGGCCGTCACCTCGAGCGTGCGGACCACCTCGCCCGCATCCTGGGCGTGCACGTTGCGCTGTCCCTCGATCGCACTGACGAACCCGGCCCCGACTTCTGGATCCGTTTCATGGAGCTGGCCGGATGGCCCAGCGTCACCACCGGTCGCCGCGACCAGGCGGTCGAGATGCTGGTCGGCGGCACGCTCGGGCCTTCGGTCCGGTCGAGCGTCGAGGCCGCACGGTCGGCCGCGCAGGCGGTGCGTCCCTCACTGCCCTCAGAGCTGTACGAGCAGGTCAACGCGCTCCACTGGCGCGTCCACGAGGCGGCCTGGCAGCCGGATCTGTATCCGTTCCTCACCGACGTCCAGCTCAGCGTCCGGCTCGTGGACGGCCTGATGGAGGACACCATGTCTCATGACGAGGCCCGGGATTTCGTCCGCCTGGGCAAGTTCCTCGAGCGGGCCGGCAACGTAACTGCGCTCGTCACGCGCAAGTCGGCTGAGCTCGCTGACGCACCTGAGGATGCACTGGAATGGACCGCCGTCCTCAAGTCGTGCTTCGCATTCGAGTCGTACCAGGCTCGTTACTCGGGTGGCGTCACGCCGGAGCACGTGATCGAATGCCTGCTGCTCGATTCGAACCTTCCTCGCTCAGCGCGGTTCGCAGCCGGCGTGGCGCTGGAGTCTGTGTCGCGGATCGACGGGCCAGGCCGGCGTTCCCGGCCGAGACGCCTGCTGATGCGGCTCGAGTCGGTCTTCGAACAGGCCGACACCAAGTGGGTCGCCGAGAACCCGCGAGATTTCGATGCGCAGTGCGGCGATCTGCTGCGCCAGCTCGTGGTCGCCATGCGCGAGGCGTACTTCCATCCGAGCAAGGTCCCGGCCAGCGTGATGGGCGACGAGGGCAGGGCGATGCCCCAGCAGCAGCAGCAATGAAGCTCGAGATCGTGCACGAGACCCGCTATCGGTATGTAAGTCCCATCGCGGAGACGGTCATGGAGGTGAGGCTCCAGCCGATGGAGGGCAACGGGCAGCGGTGCTTGAAGTTCGACCTCGATGTGAGCTCGGGGATTCAGCCGCACGCTTATCGGGACGGGTACGGGAACAACGTCCATTATTTCAACCTCGTGCGCCCGCATACTCGCTTGAACGTCATCAGCACCTCGGTGGTCGAGACCGGCCTGGAGCCGGACGCCGATCCGGGCGAGGAGCTGGTCCAGGACTTCCTCCGTTACCGATCGCCTGTGAAGGACGTGCCCGGCGTGCGTGAGCTCGCGAGCAGGCATCCGATCACCGACCCGGCGTCGGAGCCGGATGTGGAGCGGGCCCTGGACGAGCTCACGCTCACGATCAACCGAGAGTTCGCTTACGACCGCGCGGTCACCAATGTGTACAGCGCGGTCGATGACGTCCTGGCGTTGCGCGCCGGCGTGTGCCAGGACTTCGCCCACCTGTTCATCGCGGTTGCTCGCGCGATGGGCGTCCCGGCTCGCTATGTCAGCGGCTACATCCACGATCCGCGCGAGAGAGGGGTGATGGGCGCATCGCACGCGTGGGGCGAGGCGTGGGTGCCGGCAAGGGGCTGGGTCGGCTATGACGCGACCCATCCAGTGCGAATCACGGAGCACCACGTTCGCGTTGCGGTCGGCCGCGACTACAGCGATGCTGCCCCGACCCGCGGCGTCTTTGTCGGTTCCGCCGCCGGGACCATGAACGTCAAGGTCAGGACCCGGCAGCTCTGACTATTGATAAAGAAGCTCTACGGAAGCCTTGTGGCCTGCCCAGGCCAGGTCGAAATGCCAGCAGCCCGGCTGTGGCACGTCGAGAATCGAAGGATATGCCTCTACGTTGGTGGAGTCGGCCGGTTCGGTCTGGTCGATCGCCGGCGCTGCCGCGCCGACCGGGTGGCCGACGATCTCAAGCGCATGTCCATTGCGAGGCAGGCGCACGGCCCAAAGGATCTTGTTCGCCGGATTCAGCGGGTGGCCTGCTCTGAGCGGCTGGACGAACAACAAGCCCGCCGCTCGCGGCGGGGACGCCAAGACATACAGCGCTTGGTTGCGCGCTCCGACGTCCTGGAGCCAGCCCGGAAGGCCGCCGGTGAGGATGGGCGTAAATCCGCAGCCGCCGGCGACAATGCTCGCGCCCACCGGGATGCTCGGTGAACCGTTGGGGGAAGGAGATGCGATCGGCGGTGCGCTGGAGCATCCGACCACAGCGACCGCTGCCAGGACGAGCAAGACTCGGCCCATCAACATCTGCTACACCGCTCGCCCGACCTGGGTTCGATCCTAGAAGCGCCGGCCGCGGACGTGGTCGATAGAGAAGCTCGCCGTGTCGGCGATCAGCATCACCGCCATCACGCCCGCTTCGACCGGGTCGCTGACCACGACATCGGCGGCATCCGGGACGGACCCGGCCATATTGGTGCAGAGGACGATGATCCCTGCCTCCTTGATCTCTCGAACCGCGCGGCTGATGTCGCCACCCATCAGCGCCCCGGCCAGCACCAGCACTCGCGCGCGATGCAAGCGCGCGACGGCGCGCACTGCCTGGGCCAGCTGCTCCTCCCCCACAAGCGGAATCGTGTCGACCGAGATGCGCTCGCCGCGGATGTTGTGCCGGTCCGCCTCTGAGATCGCGCCCTGCGCCACCATGCCCACCTGGGCACCGCCGCCCACGACGATCACCCGCTTGCCGTAGATGCGTTGGAACGTCGGCACGCGAGAGACCTTGGTGATCCCTTCGAGTCCGACCAGGTCCGCGATCAACTTCGTGTCGTCGCCGGCTCCGGTGACCTCGAGCTGCAATTCGGCCGCATGTTCGCGATGGGCCCCGCCGGCGATGTAGGTGACGTTGGCGCCGTGCTTGTAGATCGCCTCCGAGATGCGATAGAGCACGCCAGGCTCGTCGCGCGTCGCGACGAGGAGCCCCAGGACCTCGGCGTCAGACATGCGGAGAAGATAACGCGCCGCGCCGAGACTTAAGCCTCGGCGGCGTGCGGCCAGCGCGGCGCGCCGAGCTCGCGGGAGACGCCGCGGGCCGCCTCGCCGACCGCCGCCGACACACCACGAGCGAGGCCGCGTGGAAAGATTCGCTCCGTCGCGTCAACGACACCGATGGCGCCGACCGCTGTGCCGGCGTGGTCGAAGATCGGGGCCGCCGCGCTGGATTCGCCCAGCACGGCTTCATCGCGTTCCGTGGCGACGCCCTGGTCGCGGATGGTGGCGAGCTCTTTGCGAAGGTCACTCTCGCCGAGGGTCTGCTTGGTGAGGCGGGCGAGGGGCTCCGCCAGCAGGTCATCTACCACCTGCGCGGGCGAGAACGCGAGGATCGCCTTCCCCAGCGAGCTGGCATGCAGCGGCAGCTGCAGGCCGACCTCGAGGACGCCGAACGCGGAGTCTGGTCGGAACACGTGGTGGACGACGACGACGCTCGATCCGTGCATGACCCCGACCCTGACTGCCGCGCTCGCTCGTGCGGCGAGCCGGTCGGCATATGGGATCGAGCGCGCGCGCAGCTCGTTGAGGTCCAGATACGAGTAGCCGAGCTGGAGCAGCCCCGGCCCGAGCTGGTACTTGTCGGAGTGCCGGTCCTGTTCTACGAATCCATGCGACTGCAGCGTCTGGAGCAGCCCGTGCACCGTCGGCCGTGCGAGGCCGAGCCGGTCGGCCAGCTCGCTGACGCCCAGGCGGCGAGGCCCGCTCGCCAGCGCTTTGAGGATCGCGGTGGCGCGGTCGATGGACTGGATGGACGAGCGTCTGGCTTTCGCATCATTCGGCATTGCTGAATTCCTGTCGGTAGTGTAGACTACGGCCGTCGTCTGGATCGCGATCGCAAGGTCCAGTCAGCCTCGACGGGGAGTGACGAATTTGGTCGGGATTGTACTGGTATCCCACAGCTTTGAGCTCGCGCGCGGCCTTGCGGATCTAGCGTCCCAGGTGGCCGGGGCCGACGTGAAAGTCGAGCCCGCGGGCGGCGGTCCGGACGGAAAGCTCGGGACCAATGGCGACATCGTGCGTGAGGCGATTGCGCGCGCCGACTCCGGCCAGGGCGTGGTGGTGCTCGCCGACCTCGGCAGCTCGATCCTCACCGTCCGCCACCTGCTCCAGGGCAAAGCCAACGGTCACGTTCGCCTGGTCG
>WNFF01013074.1_pt1 | contig 10531 bp, 10 predicted proteins | sample 5400441 | NCBI WGS metagenome assembly WNFF01 (sample SAMN13153345, study PRJNA577476) | soil metagenome | isolation source: 120 cm saprolite under Douglas fir tree site 2 hole 3 replicate 1 | place: USA:California | collected 2015-04-18
GATGTTGTCCTTCTGGACGTCGACCGGAACCTTGCCCACGGCCTGAACGCCGTCCACGGCGAAGAAGATGCCGTGTTCCTTTGCGATTTTGCCGATTTCCGCGATGGGGTTGATCACGCCAATTTCGTTGTTGGCGTACATGATGGTGATCAAAATCGTTGCGGGCTTAATCGCCGCCTTCAATTCCTCAATGCTTACGCGCCCATCCCGCTGGACCGGCAGATAGGTAACTTCGAAGCCGTGCTTCTCCAAGTTCTTGCAGGTGTCCAGCACAGCCTTGTGCTCGATGGCCTGGGTGATGATGTGGTTGCCCTTTTCGCGGAACATCTCCGCGATGCCCTTGATCATCAGGTTGTCGGATTCGGTGGCGCCACTCGTGAAGATGATTTCTTTCGGCGTAGCGTTGATCAGCGAAGCGATCTGCTGGCGCGAGGTTTCCACGGCTTCTTCGCCCGCCCAGCCGAAGGAGTGATTGCGGCTCGCGGCGTTGCCAAATTTCTCGGTGAAATACGGCAGCATCGCTTCGACGACGCGGGGATCGACCGGCGTGGTCGCGTGATTGTCCATGTAGATCGGCAGTTTTACTGTCATGTTCCCTATTCTCCTAAGTCGTGCTCACGAGCGATCGCGAACCAGCCGACAGCGCAACGAGCACGGGCTCGTGCGGGTCCTCACTTAATTGCGCAATGGAGACCGCGCCCAACACGTTCAAAATACTTTCATTGACGCGGCGCAGCGGCTCTTTGACAGAACACCGCTCCGTGGCATCGCAATTCCCGTGGCTGGTGACGCACGAAGTGATCAACACGGGACCGTCGATCGCAGAGATTACCTCCAGCGCGCTGATCTGTGAGGGGTCCTTGGCCAGCTGATACCCGCCGCTGGAACCATGCTTCGCGACGACCAAAAAGCGATGCGCGAGTTTCTGCAGCACCTTGGCCATGAGTGTTGCGGAAATTCCGTACTCCTCGGCGATCTCGCTGGCGCTACAAGCGTGCTGCTGGCGATGCATCGCCAGATGCTTGACGGCAATCAGCCCGTAGTCGGCCTTTTTGGAAAGCTTGAACATCGTTACGACAGACTTTCTGGACGCTCCGGAATATGCGACTGAATCGGTCGCACATGAAGTATATCCCTAGAGGCACTCTCAAGTCAACCTCGAACCTTCCTTGGCCGTTACCGTAACCCCTGTATTTCGTTCAACTTATAGTAAGACCATTTTAGTCTTACTTTCCAGCGAATTTCGGCGAACGGTCGCCAATTGCAGCAAACGGTCGAAATTCCAAGATGAAGTGCGGTTCGCTGAGTTTGCCGCAGCAGCATGGTAGCCTAGAACTTCGATGGAGGAGATTGATGCTCGGATACATCGGGAGAAGCAAAAAGTTGGTCTTTCAATTGGTGCGGGGGCTGGTCCCGCTGTTTCTCATCGTTCCAACACATGTCCGAGCGCAAACACAATCGACTACGTCAACCGAAAGACCCAAGCGCGCTCGTGGCAAAACGCACAAGAAGCAACCGCCCGAGGATCGGGCCTTTGTTCTCGTCGGTGCAGGCGACATCGCCAGTTGCAAGGATCCGGAAGGCGCTCGGGCGACAGCTAAGTTGATCGAGCAAATCCCGGGGACGGTTTTTGCCGCAGGCGACCTGGCCTACGAGAGGGGGAGCGCGGAAGACTTCAAGAAGTGTTATGACCCGGCCTGGGGCCGCTTCAAAGACCGGACAAAACCGGCTCTGGGAAATCACGAGTATGTAGATCCCACGGCGTCGGGCTATTTCCAGTATTGGGGTGCGCAAGCAGGGCCCGCAGGCAAGGGTTTTTATAGCTATGATCTTGGTGCGTGGCACATCGTGGTTATGAACACGAACTGCAGCGCGTATGGCCTGGGAGGTTGTGGCGAGGGCTCACCGCAAGAAACGTGGCTGAAAGAGGATCTTGCGAAGCGCCCAAAGGCATGCATTCTCGCATACGGCCACCACGCGCTCTTCAGCAGCGGCGTTTTCAAGACACACGCCGTACATCCCGAGCTGAAGCAACTCTGGGAAGACCTGTACGCCGCCCACGCCGACTTGGTTCTTGCAGGACACGAACATTCCTACGAACGATTCGCGCTTCAGGACGCTGAGGGCAAAGCCGATCCCGCGAATGGAATCCGCGAAATCGTCGCTGGGACCGGAGGACGCAGCCACGACCTGCTCGGCTTTGCCGCTCCGAACAGCGAAATTCGAGAGTGGGTCACGTTCGGCGTACTGAAGCTCGCGCTTTCCCCCGGACCTGCCACAACCAGCTCGCAGATGCGAAATAAGAAGCCTTTACATCGGCGCAATTCGGGCTAGGGCCTGGCGGTGGAACAGGCACCACCCGCGGCAGCAGCCTCAATTAGTTTCTGCACGGCAGGAGCGGGAATCAGAAGCAACTGCGCCTTCGGCTTATTCACCTGTTCCAGGATGGCGAGCTGTTGCGCTTTCCAAGAATCGGGAGCTGGCTGCCCTTTTGTGATGGCATCGAGGGCGGCAAGCCCCGCCGTCCCCAGCGCGGAGAGATCCTGCGAGGTTGCCGCAACTTCCTTCACCAGGAATGAGCGCTGGGCAAGCGGCTGAAGTGTTGCGTCATTGTCGCGCCAAGTCGAGAGTTGTGCGCGGAGCCGCGCCTCCACTGCCGAATCGTGGCACGCAGCTGCGAGAAACTGATCAACCTGATCATTAAAACGCCTTCCCGCATCGCTCTCCAGCGGAACCGCATCCACGACGCGATTCATCGGCGTGGCGCTGGACGGCTCCGCCGGAGCCGTCTGTCTGCGCGTGTAGTTCTTCACCGGTTCGACGACGTCGGTCAGAGTGCGCAACGCGGCAAATTCCGTAGCCGATGCTGAACCCGCGAGGCGCTGCAGCATGTGCCGCGAAACGGTCCGATGAGTGAGTCCAAGCCACTCCAGCCGGGCGCTGACAAAATCCAGCCGTGCATACATGGAAGCGGGATCGCGGACTTCCTGCGGAGACCACAGGCGCTCGGCAATCGCGGCATTCCTGGGCCAGATGCGCGAATCCACGTTTTCCGGATTCACGTACTCCGACCACATGCACGATTCGCCGCCCAGAATTTGCTGCTTCGCTTCCACAGAGAGATTTGCCGCATCACCGCTAATTGGATCCACCGCATAATGCCGCGCCGCGGACCATCCCAAATCCAGGTAGTATCCGTTCGACAAAATTCCGCGGTAACCCTGCTTGGCTGCTTGCGCCAGCGAAGCTTGCCCGCGCCACGACTGAATCACAATGTCCTTCGGCACTCCCTCGACCAGCACTTCGTCCCAGCCAACCACGGCTTTCCCGTGCTTGGTCACCAGTTTCTGCACACGTCCGCTGAAATACGCCTGCAGCGCTTGGTTGTTCTTGAGCCCATGCGCCTTCATGAACGCTTGAATCTTCGGGTTCGCGTCCCACTCTTTGCCGTTCACCTCGTCGCCGCCGATGTGAAAATAGTGATCGGGAAAAATCCTGGCCATTTCGCCGATCAAGTCATCGAGAAACTTGTAGACTTTCTCGTTTGTCGGGTCCATTGCCGGATCGAAGATTCCCCACGTGCGCTCGATTTCGTAGGGTCCTTTTCCGCTGGCCAGCTCGGGATGCCCCACGAACCACGCCGTACTGTGCCCCGGCATATCGAACTCCGGGACCACGCGAATCCCCCGATCCCTCGCGTACGCAATCAGATCGCGCATCTCTTCTTGCGTGTAATACAAGCCACCGGAGCCCATCTCATGCAGTTTCGGAAATTTCTTGCTCTCGACCCGGAAGCCTTGATTCTCCGAGAGGTGCCAGTGGAAAACGTTCATCTTCACGGCTTCCATGCCGTCGATATTTTGTCTTGAATCGTGACCGCTGGCGCGGCAAATCCGCCTGGGGAAACATTCACCAGTTGAAGAAAGGTCTGGAGCCCGTGTATCGCGCCGAGGGGAGTTGGCGCGGTGAGCTTCGCGCCCGTGGTCGTCACTTCCAGAACGTAGCTCTCGTCCTCGCCCAGTTCCTGAATTTCCTTGCTCGCGTGATCGGTCTGAATCACGAGTATTGCATTCGCTTTCTTGGCCGGCTTGAGGGAGAGCGGGAGACCCGTTTGAAGCGCGAGTAGCCTCAAGAATCGCTCGCCGGCGCGCTCCAGCCGCGGCTCGGTATAGCCGGTGAGTACTACCGAAAACGACGAGTCCACTTCCAGCATTCCCGTCCCGGGCTGCGCGCTCGCGGGAAGCGGCATGAGATTCAATGCAGGCTGTTGAGCTGTAGTCATCGCCGGGTACAACAAAACGCCAAAAACAAGTAAGCCAAGACCTTGCAACCGAGCATTCTGAGCCATTGTCCGGAAAATCCTCCCGCGCAGGATACAGAATTTCTGTTGACTGCTATGTAGCACCAGCTTCCGCATACTGCCATATCTTCAGCGTCCTGCGAAGAGGATTCCCTCCGCGGCAAAAAGAATCCACTTTGGCCTCTCCGTGAGAATGCAAGCTGCGGTTTTCCCGGCCTGAGTTAGAATAAGCCGAGACGTGCGGCGCCTATGATTCCACGATGAAAACTTCGATTGCCATCTACCCCGGTTCATTTGACCCGGTCACCAATGGGCACCTTGACCTGATCGAGCGCGGGGAGAAGATGTTCGACCTCTTGATCGTGGCCGTATTGCGGAATACGGAAAAGCAGCCCCTCTTCACGGTTCCCGAACGGGTGGAAATGTTGCGCGAGGTCACGAGCAAGTGGGCCGGCGTGGAAGTGGACGTGTTCGAAGGCCTGCTCATCGACTATGCGCGCAAGCGGGGCGCCGGCGTGATTCTTCGCGGAATTCGCGCGGTCTCGGACTACGAATATGAATTGCAGATGGCGTTGATGAACCGCAAGCTCGAGCCACGTCTAGAGACGGTGTTCATGCTCCCAGGCGAGCCGTACAGCTACTTGAGCTCAAAGCTGGTGCGCGAAATCGCGCAGCATGGCGGGCCTTTGAAAGATCTTGTGCCGCCTACAGTGGAGCAGAGGCTGCGCGCCAAATTTTTGTAGCGGGTTTTGGACTGGAGACATTTCCCGTATTTCTCGGTCTTCAGTGTTCGGCGGTCAGTTCCCAGTTGGGACGAGTGCTCGCGAACAGGGCACCCGCCTCGAACTTCTTCTCATTTCCTGACTGTGAACTGCCCGCTGTAAACTGTGAACTACATTCAAGGAGCCAAGGTGCAACTAACGGACCGCATCAATCGCATACAAATCTCCCCGACGGCAGCAGTGATCGCCGAAGCAGACAAGCTAAAGTCGCGCGGCGTGGACGTCGCGGACTTCGGCCCGGGCGAGCCGGACTTCCCCACGCCCGATCACATCAAGAAAGCGGCGATCAAGGCGATCGAGGAAAATAAATCGAAATACACTCCGACAGGCGGCGTCATGCCGCTGCGCGAAGCCATCTGCGCGTGGCACAAGCGCGAGCTCGGCTCGGCGTACGAGCCGAAAGAATGCGTCGTGAGCGTCGGCGGAAAGCACTCCATCTTCAACGTGATGAGCGTGCTGGTCCAGCATGGCGACGAGGTCATCATCCCCGCGCCGTACTGGGTGAGCTTCCCGGACATCGTGAAGTACGCGGGCGGGACGCCGGTATTCGTGGAGACGAAGCCGGAAGACGGCTTCAGCGTGAAGGCGGCCGCCATCGAAAAAGCCATCACCGCGAAGACCCGGTTGCTGATCTTGAATTCGCCCAGTAATCCCACGGGCGGCGTCGTACCGCCAGACGAGTTCGAACGCATCCTGGCGGTCTGCAAGAAACACAATGTCTGGCTGATGGGCGACGAGTGTTATTCGCACTTCACCTACGAGCCGCACAAGGCGTACTCGATCGCCAGCGCAGCGAGTTCGAAAGAAAACGTCATCATCATCGGTTCGGTTTCGAAAACGTTCGCGATGACCGGCTGGCGCATCGGCTACACGCTGGGACCGGAAGCTCTGATCCAGGCGCTAATCAAGCTGCAAAGCCAGTCCACCTCAAACGCAACATCGATCGCGCAATACGCCGCGCTGGAAGCGATGCGCGGACCGATGGAGACCGTTCCAGTCATGCTCGCCGAGTACGCCAAACGCCGCAAACGCATCGTGGAAGGCCTGCGCGCGATTCCGGGCGTGACCTGCGAATGGCCGGGCGGCGCGTTCTACGCCTTCCCGAACATTTCCGCGCACCTTTCGAACGCTTCCGGCAAACCGGCGCTTGCGAAGACGTGCACGGAAATTTCCAAGATGCTCCTGGAGAAAGTGCAAGTGGCCGTCGTGCCGGGTGAAGCGTTTGGTGCGCCGGGCTACCTGCGGCTTTCCTACGCCACCTCCATCGAACGAATCGACGAAGGACTGCGGCGCCTTGAGCGTTTTTTCTCGCGCGCTGAAGCCGCGTCGTAAGCCGTGAGGCCCGCGCCCACACGCATCGAGCCCCTCTTCAGCCCGCGCCTCTGGGGAGCGCGCTCATTGGCGCCGCTTTATCCCGAAAGATCGAATTTGCTGGAGCCGCTAGGCGAAGCCTGGCTCACGGGCGTGGATTGCCGCATCGCTTCCGGACCTTTCGCCGGGAAAAAGCTCGGCTCCGCATGGACGGAAATGTCCGCGGAGTGGCGCGGCAGCCAACTCGCCGCCGAAGCGAACTTCCCTCTTCTCGTCAAATTTATTTTTCCAACCGAAATGCTCTCGCTCCAGGTTCATCCGGACGACGCTTATGCCTCCGCCCACGAAAAGGCGGCGGGCGGCCGTGGAAAAACGGAGATGTGGCACGCGGTTTCCGCGATGGCCGGAGCGCAATTGCTGCTCGGGCTGAAGCCGGGCGTGAACAAGGAGAAATTTCGAGAGGGATTGGCGTCACACACGTTGGAAGATCTCTTCGAAAAACAATCGGTCGGGACGGGCGACACGTTTTTCGTCCCCGCGGGCACGCCCCACTCCATCGGTCCAAACATGGTCATCTGCGAGGTGCAGGAGTATTCCGACCTGACGTATCGTGTTTACGATTTCGGTCGCGTTGATGCGCACGGACATCCGCGCGAATTACACGTCGAGAAGGCACTCCAGGTGACGAATTTCGGAAAACCCGCGGGAGGGAAAGTGACGTCGCTGCCTCTTCCCGCCGATGGGGCAACGAGATCGCTGCTTGCAGCTTGCCGCTATTTTGCGACAGAACGCTGGGAGTGTTCCGCGAAATGCGAAATCCCGGTCGATCCCGAACGGTTCGAGCTCATCGTGATTCTGGAAGGCGCGGGCAGCTTTGCCTGGCCGGATAGCGCGGCGCGCTACCACCGCGGCGAATGCTGGCTGGTGCCCGCTTCGCAAGCGCGCATCGACATTTTGCCGGAAACGGCCACGTCTCTGATCCGGACCTATGTGCCGGACATTCCTGTCTTGCGGACAGAATTGCATCGCGATGGAATTTCAGCGGCGGCACTCGCACAAGTTATTTTCGATTAAGGTTGCGTGACGATGGCGAAGGAAAAACTAGCGGTCCACGCCGTGATCCTCGCGGGAGGGCGCGGCACTCGTTTCTGGCCGCGCAGCCGCACGCGCACTCCTAAACAGCTTTTGAACATCGTTGGCAAGGACACGATGCTCCAGCAGACCGTCGCGCGTCTGAAGCCGCTGATTCCCGCCGAGCGCATCTGGACGGTCACGAATTCGGAACAGGCCGCCGCCGTTCGCAAACAGGTTCCAGCAGCCGCACGGAAGCGCGTGCTGATTGAGCCGATGGGGATGAACACCGCAGTGGCGATTGGCCTCGCGGCGATTCACGTGCGCCATGCGGCACGCGGCAATGCGCTGATGGCGGTGCTCCCCGCGGACCATTACATCGAACAGCCGCAAAAATTCCGCGAGATCGTGAACGCCGCCCTCGATGTGGCTCGCGAACCTGGGCGGATGGTGGTGCTTGGCATCCCTCCGACCAGGCCGGAGACGGGGTTCGGCTACATCGAAAGAACGGGCGAACCGATCGGAACCAAAGGCCTCCCCGTTTTTGCCGTGCGGCGATTCACGGAGAAACCCGAGCTGAAGCTCGCGCAAGAATACGTTGCTTCGGGAAACTATCACTGGAACGCCGGCATGTTTTTCTGGCGGGTTTCCACTTTTCTCGAGAATCTGAAAAGTTTTCTGCCAAAAACACACGCCGCGCTGGAAAAACTCGCTGAATTTATCGGAACCCGGAATTACGAGCGCAAGCTGCGCGGCATCTACCGGAAGCTCGAAAATATTTCCGTGGACTACGCCGTCCTGGAGCCCGCCACCCGGACGCAGGGGCCGCCTCGCGTCTTTGTGATTCCCGCCGAAGTGGGCTGGAGCGATATCGGCTCCTGGGCCGCCATCTATCAGTTGCTGGCAAAGGAAAGCGGCGGGAACGTCCTTGCCGGACGAGGTCACACGCTCGATGCGGAAGGCAATTTTCTGTGGAGCCCGTCCAAATTCGTTGCGGCGATTGGTGTGCGTGACCTGATCGTCGTCGAAACGCCCGATGCGCTCCTCATCTGCCCGCGCGACCGCGCGCAGAATGTCAGCAAAATCGTGAAATGGCTGGAAGAACGAAAACTAGGAAAGCTGTTGTAAGGGCCGCTTTCTAGGGCGGTCCGGCCTCCGGCAGCCAGGCCAATCCGGCTGTTGGCGAAGAGTTCGCGTCGCGTATACTCAACTGCAATGACTTCGATTCGATTTGGAACAGATGGCTGGCGCGGCGTCATCGCGGAAGATTTCACGTTCGCGAACGCGCGCATTGTGGCCCAGGCCATCGCCCGTTACGTCGTGCGCTGCGAGGACGCGCGCAAGGGCGTCATCATCGGCTACGACCATCGCTTCGCCTCGGACGGCATCGCTGCGGCCGCCGCGGAAATGGTCTCCGCCAGCGGCACTCCCGTTTTTTTGGCAGACAAACCTTGTCCCACTCCGGCCGTTTCCCTGCTCGTGCGGCAACGCGGAGCGGCCGGCGGCCTGATGATCACCGCGAGCCACAATCCGTGTCAGTGGAATGGCATCAAGTACAAAGCGAGTTACGGCAGCTCGGCATTGCCTTCGATTGTGGCGCAGATCGAAAAAGATCTCGATGTCGTTCAGCACGAAAGCGTGCCGCCTCTGCCGCCGCGGAAAAACCTCATTCAGCCTCTGGAACCGCGCGCGCCATATCTCGACACACTCGAAAAGCTGGTCGATTGGCAACGGCTGAGGAACGCGAAGCTTCGCTTCGTCTCCGATGTCATGCATGGCTCGGCCGCGGGCTTGCTCGTCGAACTTTTCCGGCGCAATGGCATCTCCTGTGATGAAATTCGCGGCACGCGCGACCCGCGCTTCGGCGGCGTGCACCCGGAGCCGATCGAGCCGCACATCGAGGCCTTGCGGCAAGCGGTGCTCGCCGGAAAATTCGACGCCGGCTTGTGCGCCGATGGCGATGGCGACCGCATCGGCGCCATCGACCGCGACGGTACGTTCGTGAATCCTCACCAGATCTTTGCACTGCTCGTCTGGCACCTCGCGGGAACCCGTAACCTGCCGGGTGACATCGCCAAAACTTTTTCCGTCACCAAACTCATCGACAAACTCGCCACAAAATTCGGCCGGAAACTCCACGAAACGCCCATCGGCTTCAAGTACATCTGCGAGTTGATGCTCGAACAGAACATTTTGATCGGGGGCGAGGAAAGCGGTGGCATCGGCACCAACCTCTACATCCCCGAACGCGACGCGACGGTTTCCGCGCTTTTCCTTGCGGAATTGATGGCCTGGCACGGCAAATCGCTCGGTGAGCTGCTCGCCATGCTTCACGCCGAATTCGGCGAGTATCATTACGGCCGTGTCGATCTCGATCTGAAACCAGGCCAAAAAGAAAAAGCCATCGCTCACTTTTCGGAGGCCAAGCTGAGCCGTATCCTTGAGCTGCCGGTCGTGCGCCGCGAGAACATGGACGGCATCAAGCTTTATCTAGGCGAGGCCGGATGGGTGATGGTCCGCGCTTCAGGAACCGAGAATCTTTTGCGCGTTTACTGCGAAACCTCCAAAACCGATACGACTCGCCGCGTTCTCGAAGCTGTAACTCGGATGGTTCACAATCTATAGGTGCCCCATGAACACGATAAACTTGAAAGATAAATTCAACCTCATTTCCGAGCACTACAAGCCCTGCATCATCGGCGAAGTTAATGATTGCCTTGTGAAAGCCGTCAAGTTCAAGGGAGAATTTCTCTGGCATCATCACGATAACGAAGACGAACTCTTTCTCGTCGTGAAGGGCTCCTTCCGCATGAAATTCCGCGATTGTGAGCGTGTCGTGCGCGAGGGCGAATTCATTGTCGTCCCGCGCGGCGTCGAGCACTGCCCCGTTGCGGACGACGAGGTCCACGTTATCCTGATCGAACCAAAGTCGACGCTGAACACCGGCAACATCACCAACGAAAGGACTGTCGCCCAGCTCGAGCGCATCTGAAATCTGCTCCCGCGGCGATCTGCGAACAGCCATGGAACACCGCTTTTACACGCTCGATGTTTTCACCAACAACCG
>WNFF01018473.1_pt1 | contig 10530 bp, 10 predicted proteins | sample 5400441 | NCBI WGS metagenome assembly WNFF01 (sample SAMN13153345, study PRJNA577476) | soil metagenome | isolation source: 120 cm saprolite under Douglas fir tree site 2 hole 3 replicate 1 | place: USA:California | collected 2015-04-18
CCTGAAGAGCACGCCCTCGGCGAAGGGCCGGTTCACGATCACCGCCACGCCGAGATCGCGCGCCAGAGGGAGGATGTTCTTTTCGGCATCGCGCTCGCCGAGCGAGTAGTTAATCTGCACGAAATCGTATTGCTTCGTCTTCAGCCAGCGCTCGACCTCGGCATAAGCCGACGACGTGTAGTGGGTGATGCCGATGTAACGCACGCGCTGGCTCTGTTTCCACTCCAGGAGGGTTTTCGTATGGGTCGAGACATCGACCAGGTTGTGCACCTGCATGAGGTCCATCTTCTGCACTTTCAAGCGGCGGAACGACTCCTCCATTTGCCGGAGGCCTTCGGCGCGGCCGCTGGTCCAGACCTTGGTGGCGATGAAGAGCCGCTCGCGCAGGCCGAGCGCGGCGATGAGATCGCCCGCCACGGTTTCGCTCGAGCCGTACATCGGCGAGGAATCGACGACGCGTGCGCCAGCCTCGGCGAACACCTGCAGCACCTCGCGCAGCGGTGCGCGCGCGGCGGCTGCGGCGCCGACGTCGAACGTCTGCCAGGTGCCGATGCCGATCACCGGCAGCGGCTCGCCCGTCGAGGGAACGGGCCGCGGGATCAATTCCTTCTTGTCGTCTGGCATCACGCTGCCTGCCGCGAGCGCGGCAAGGGCGCCTAGCGCGGCGCGTCTTCCCGGGTCCACGTTTTCATTCTACCGCCCAGAAAAAAGGCGAGCGCGATCCAGGCGGCGGAGATCGCCGCGGCCACGAAGGCGAGCCCCGGCACGCCGCCCAGCACCCAGCCCGAAAGCGTGTCGCCGCCGCGGTAGATCACCGTGTCGATGAAATTCTTCGCCTTGTAGCGCTCCTCGCGCGGCACGACGGTGAAGAGCGCGTCGCGCGCCGGCTTCGAGATCGAGAATTCCCCTATGCGGCGCACGACCCCGAAGGCGATCAGCACGCCGAGCACCGGCGCCGCCCCGAGCCACAGAAAGCCGGCGAGCGACAGCATCGGCATCAGGGCCAGCATCCACGCCGGACCCAGAGCCGTGCTGAGCCGCGCGAAGGCGAACAGCTGGACCAGCAAGGTCAGCGCATTCACCGTCAGGTCGACGCCTGCAAACAGGCGCGTGCGCTCAGCGGCGTCCGGGACCGCATCGCGCACGATTTCGACCTGCGCGAAGTAGAGCGCCGTCGACAGCGCGGTATAGCAGAAAAGATAGCCGCAGATGGCGAGAAGGAAGGGCGAGGAAAGCGCCGCGCGCACGCCGGCGAGGATCGAGCCGCCGATCGGCGCGTCCGGCGGCGGATCGCCTGCGCGCGGATGCGCGCGCGCCCAGCGCCCGAGCATGACGATGCAGACGATGGTGAGCGCAAGCAACGCGGCCGATATGAGCAGCAGACCTGTGAGTCCAACTTTAGATACTGTTCCGGCTGCGATCAACGGGCCGGCGATGGCGCCGCAGCTGCCGCCCGCGGCGATGCTGCCGTAAAGGCGCGCGGCCTGCGCTGCGCTGAAGAGATCGGACATGAAGCTCCAGAACACCGACACCACGAACAGGTTGAAGACGCTCAGCCAGATGAAGAACAGCGCGGCATCGAGCTTGACGCTGAACAGCAGCAGGTTCAGCGCGAAGAAGGCGTACACCACGGGAAGAAGCCTGGCGCGCGGCAGGCGCGCGCACAGCCAGCCGAAGACCGGCACGAGGACCAGCATCGCGGCAAACGTACCGGTGAACAGCCACTGCAGTTTTTCAGTGCCGGCCTCGACCGCCAGCGCGTCGCGCACCGGCCGCAGGAGGTAGTAGCTGCAAAGCAGCAGGAAGAAGTAGGCGAAAGCCCACGCCAGCGCGCTCAGCTCGTGCGGCTCGGCGCGCAGCACACGGCAGAGGGCGGCACGCATGCGCTATAGTAGGCCACCGGGAGGAATCACCATGAGCACAGGGGGCTGGATCGCAGCGGCCGTGGCGGTCGCGCTGGTGGCGTTCGCGATCGCGGTTTATAACCGGCTGGTCGTCCTGCGCAATCGTTTCAGGAATGCGTTCTCGCAGATCGACGTGCAGCTCAAGCGCCGCTACGACCTGATCCCGAACCTGGTCGAGTCGGTCAAAGGCTACCTGCAGCATGAGCGCCAGACGCTCGAGGCGGTCACCAAGGCGCGCGGCGACGCGGTGAGCGCCGCGCAGCGCGCCGCGGCGGCACCGGGCGATGCCGCGGCCATGCAGGGCCTGGCGCAGGCCGAAGGCGTGCTCGGCGGCGCGCTCGGCCGGCTGCTCGCGGTGTTCGAATCCTATCCGGATCTGAAGGCCAACCAGAACGTGCTCGGCCTGCAGGAGGAGCTGACCAGCACCGAGAACAGGATCGCTTTCGCGCGCCAGGCCTACAACGACTCGGTGATGGAATACAACACGCGCCGGGAATCCTTCCCGGACAACCTGCTCGCCGGCGCGTTCGGCTTCTCCGCCGCGGAGCTCCTGCAGGCGACCGGGACGGCTGACGAACGCCGCGCGCCGAAGGTTTCCTTCACCTAGCTTGGACTTCTTCGAGCAGCAGGAGCAGGCGCGCCGCACCACGCGCCGGCTCGTGCTTTGGTACGCGCTCGCCGCGGTGTCCGTGGTGGCGAGCTTCTGCGCGGTCGCCGCGCCCTTCGGGCCGCCGCTGCAGGTCTATATGGCCATTGCCGCCATCGTCGGCGGGTGCATCCTGGTCGTGTCGGCCTATCGCATCTGGCAGCTGAGCGAGGGCGGCGAGGCGGTCGCCCAGCTGCTCGGCGCGCGCTATGTCGATCCCTGGAAGTGCAGCCCGACCGAGCGGCGGCTGCTCAATGTGGTGGAGGAAATGGCGATCGCTTCCGGCATCACCGTGCCACCGGTGTATCTCCTGGAGCGCGAAACCGCGATCAATGCCCTGGTCGCCGGGCACACGCCCCACCAGGCGGTGATCATCGTCACCCACGGGGCGGTGCAGCAGCTGTCGCGCGAGGAGCTGCAGGGCGTCATGGGCCACGAGTTCAGCCACATCCTCAATGGAGACATGGCGCTCAACCTGCGGCTGGTGGGCATCCTGGCCGGACTGACGTGGTTCAGCGAGCAGGGCGAGAAGCTGGTGTATCGCGCCGCCTGGCAAGCCAAGGGCGTGCCGAGGGAAGAGAGCAGTCCCGATGCAATCAGCGCGCTCTTCGGAGGACTGGTCGCATTCATCGGCTTTCCGGGAAGCTTCGCCGCGGATGCGATCAAGGCCGCCATCTCGCGGCAGCGCGAGTTTCTCGCCGACGCGGCCAGCGTGCAGTTCACGCGCAACCCGGAGGCGATCGCGGGCGCGCTGGATTCGATCCTCGCCCTGCGCGCGCCCACCGCGGTGCTCGCCCTGCATAGCGAGCAGCTTTCGCACATGTTCTTCGCTCTCGCGGTGTCGCGATGGTGGAGCTTCTCGACGCACCCGCCGATCGAGGAGCGCATCCGCCGCGTGTATCCGCGCTTCCTGCGCGATGACTACCGCGCCACGCGGCATGGCATCCGGCGGGAAGTCGCAGTGCTCGACGACGCCGGCAATGTGATTCCGAAGACTATCGATTTTGCCGCCAGGCTGCTGGCCGAGCTGCCCATGGTGGTACGCGAGGCGCTGCGCCAGCCGGAGGGCGCGCAGGCCGCGATGTTCGCGCTTGCCGGCCAGGCCAACAGGCTCACTCCGCACGTGCAGCCGGTTGCGCGCTCGTACATGCTGACGCTTGCCGACCTTGCAGTGCCTGCGATCAAGAGGCAGAAGCAGCAGGAGCGCGACCGCTTCCTCGCGGATCTTGCCGCTCTCGTGGTTTCGGACCGGCGCGTGACGCTGCGCGAGCTGGTGTTGCTTACGCTGTTGCGCCAGCGATTGCGCGAGGGCGCCGGCCAGCCGATCTCGACGCAGTTTCAAAAGGTGGAAGAAGTCGCCGCCGACGCGCACCTCGTGGTCTCGCTGGTCGCACTTGCGGCGGGCGCCGGCGTGCAGGCTGCATTCGAGAAAGGCGCGGCCGTGCTCAAGCTCGGCTGGCGCTCGCCCCTGGCGGCGGAGCAGATCACCAGCGCGAAGATCGGCGGCGCGCTCGAGCGGCTGCGACACCTCGCGCCGTTTGCCAAGCCCGGCCTGCTGAAGGCGTGCGTGGAAGCCGCCGGCGCCGACGGGGTGTTTCGAATTGCGGAAGCCGAGCTGATCCGCATGGTGGCTGCGACCCTGGATTGCCCGCTGCCGCCTGACTTTGCGGCGTTAGACCCGAAATCCTGGGCTGGGTAACGAAGCTAGTTTCGCTTTGCCAGGCGGCTGCGGATGAGTTCGCTGGTCTCCCTGACGGCGGAGGCGAACGGCCCGCCGGCCGCCAGCGCGCGCTCGATGAAAGGCAGCGCTTCCTCGTTGCGCCCCTGGTCCGACAGCGTCTGTGCGAGGTTGTTGAGCACGATCACCGACGACGGGTCGCGCCGCTCGGCCTGACGCAGCACCGCTTCCGCCTGCGGCAGCTCGCCGAGCGCGTGATGCGCGTTGGCTAGACCGACCGCGGCGTTGATGTTTCCCGGCCAGCGCTTCAGGAAACCGGCGTAGGCGGTGCGGGCGCTGCCGGCATCCCCGGCGCGCTCGAGCGCTGCGATCGAGGCGAGCCAGCGCGACTCTTCGGCGGTGGCCGGGATGCGATCCGGCGGCACCGCCACCATCGCCCAGTAGCCGCTGCGCTTCCAGAGGAATTCGTGGATGCCGAAGGGAAGCGTTTCACGCTCGGTGATTCCCGAGCGCAGGATGAGGTCGCCGTACGAGTAGTCGTAGCCCACCGCCACCGCGTAATGCCAGCCGCCCCCGAATCCCAGGTCCTGCAGCACGATGACCGGATTGCCGGCGGAGAGCTCGCGCAGCACGTCTTCGCCATGCCGTGACGGCGCGCGGCCGCCATCATCTCGATTTGCAGGCTGCCCTTGCGCTCGGGGAGGTACACCTCCGGGACGAGGTCCTCCGGGGTCACCTTGACGCCGGAGCTGGCAAGCACCGTGGCGAGCGCGGCAGGGCCGCATTGGTACTCGTTCTGGGGGAAAAAAGGCACCTGCGTGAGCTCGACGCGCTCGGGCAGCCCCGCGGGCAGGCCCTCGCGCAGCTGCGCGGTCTGCGGCCACAGGCTCGCGCAGCCGGAGAGCAGGGCGGCGCAGACCCAAACAAAAACGCCCGCTGCGAAGCGGGCGCTCTGGGCCTTGCGGCCGCGAAGCGCTATCGTTTCCAGACCCACCAGATGACGGCGATGACGATGAGCAGCAGCACAACGCCGCTGGAGTCCGCGCCGGCCGGCATGCTGTTGATGCTGCCGGCGAGGGACCGCGCCTCGTTGTCGGTCATCGCGGCAACGCGGTCTTTCGCGCTCGCCGGGTCGAGGCCCAAGGCTTGCAGCTGGCTCGCCACGTCGGTGCGGTTGATGAAGCCCAACACCGCGCCGCGGTCGGCTGAAGAGGAGGACGTTACGACCTGATCGGTACCGATCATTGCAGCCTGCGCAACCTGGTACGGCGTCCAGACCATCAACACCACCAACAAGCGGCAGATAGTTCTTGCCCAAGCAGTTTTCATGTGCCCTCCGTGTGTTTTTAATTGACGTCCACGCGGCAGCCTATCTGCGCGGTTGGGCGAAGTCAAAATACGGCGACCTGATTCGAAAGCGTCGCTGGCGGGCGACAGAGAAAGATCCTGCGCATCAAGCCCTTCGTAGGAAAGTGCCGTACGCCGTCGTGAAAGCCCGACAAATGCTGTTCCATCCGTGCAGCCAAGGCTCTGTTCGGACTATGGATTCCACAGCTGGCACGCGCGTTGCTGTATGAGGGGGCGATGAACTTGAACGCGCTGAAGCACAAGGAAGAAATCTACGCGCTTGGCCAGTACCTGCTCGGCTTCGTGGTCGTGGGGCTGGTGCTCGTCGGCATCGGCGGCACCATCTACAAGGTCATCTCGCCCGACGGCTGGGTCGCGCGCGCTTTCGGGCGCAGCCTGTCGGCGGGCGCCGCCTCGCTCGGCTCGCTGATCATGATCGCGGGGCTGGCGTGGTTTTCGCGCGGCTGGAACTCGCCCCGCTACCGTAACCGCTTTTCGGACTTGCTGGTGCTCAGCTTCGCTGCGGCGGGGTTGCTCTATCTGGGCCAGCTGATGCTCCAAGGAAGCTTTTAGCGGACGATCGAAAGATCGCCTCCTCCCCTGGGCCCGTCCTTATCCCCCTGAGGCGGGCCCTCTTTTTTTATGCCGGATCAGACAGCGATCGGCGCCCTGATCGCCGGATGGGGGTCGTAGCCCTCCAGCGTGAAGTCCTCGTAGCGGAACGCGGCGAGGTCCTTCACCTCCGGATTGAGCCGCATGCGCGGAAACGGCCGCGGCGCGCGCGCGAGCTGCTCGCGCGCCTGGTCGAGGTGGTTCAGATAGAGGTGCGCGTCGCCCAGCGTCAGGACGAACTCGCCGCGCTTGAGGCCGGCGACCTGGGCGACCATCAGCGTGAGCAGGGCGTAGGAAGCGATGTTGAACGGCACGCCGAGAAAAAGATCCGCGCTGCGCTGGTACATCTGGCAGGACAGCCTGCCTTCGGCGACATAGAACTGGAACAGCAAGTGGCAGGGCGGCAGCGCCATGCGCTCGACGTCGGCCGGGTTCCACGCGCTCACGATGTGGCGCCGCGATTCCGGTTTTTTCCTTAAACTTTCGATGACCTTGGCGATTTGGTCGATCTCCGCGCCTTCCGGCGTTCGCCAATGGCGCCACTGGTAGCCGTACACCGGGCCGAGCTCGCCGTTCTCGTCGGCCCACTCGTCCCAGATCGTCACGCCGCGCTCCTGCAGCCAGCGCACGTTGGTGTCGCCGCGCAGGAACCACAGCAGCTCGTAGATGATCGACTTCAGGTGCAGCTTCTTGGTGGTGAGCAGCGGGAAGCTGTCCTCGAGCGAGAAGCGCATCTGGCGGCCGAACACCGAGAGCGTGCCGGTTCCGGTGCGGTCCGACTTGCGCGCGCCGCGCTCGAGCAGCTCTTCCAGCAGGTCGAGATACTGCTGCTCGCCGGGATTCATATTGCGATGCTCGCGAAGAGCTCGCGCGCGCTCTGGAACCGATCGTCCGGTTTCTTCGCCAGCAGGCGGTCGATGATCGGCTGGTAGCCGGCCAGGCGCTCGGGCAGGCGCGGTACAGGCCCCTTCACGTGCATCTCGATCATGTTCGCCGGCGTCTCCGATTCGTAGATCCTCTGGCCGGCGAGCATCTCATACAAGATTGCCCCCATGCTGTACAGGTCGGAGCGCGCATCGATCCGCTGCCCCAGGAAATGCTCCGGGCTCATGTAGCGCGGCGTGGCGAGCAGCTGGCCCGCGACCGTGAGATTGGAGCTCGCGGCGAGGTCTCTGGCGAGGCCGAAATCGACGATCACCGGCTGGCCATTCGCGCGGAACAGGATGTTTGTCGGTTTGAGGTCGCGGTGCACGATGCCCTGGCTGTGGATGGCATCGAGCGCACGCGCGATCTGCGCGGCGAGGCGCAATGCCGCACGCGCGTCGAGCCCTTCGCGGATGCGCGAGGCGAGCGTGCCGGAAGGCAGGAACTCCATGGCAATGTACGCGTGATCGCCGGTGACGCCCTGGTCGTAGATGCGCGCAACGTACTCGTTCTCCAGCGCCGCAACGAGCTGGTACTCGCGAAGGAAGCGCTCGAAAAACACCCGGTCGTGGCGCAGCTTGCGGTCGAGGACCTTGAGCGCCACCCGCAGCCCGTCCTTCTCGCGCTCGGCAAGGTAAACCTGCGCCTGGCCGCCCTGGCCGATCATGTGCACGATTCTGTAGCCGGGAACCAGCTCCGCTGCCATCGAGCGCTATTCTGCGTCAGACAATGCGCGCAAGAAAGGCCGCGATGTCGGCGATTTCCTCGGCGCACACCGAATGCGGCATCGGGTACTCGTGCCACTCGACGGGGTAGCCGGCGGCCTCGAGCAGCTTGCGCGATTCCTCGGCGCGGTGCAGCGGAATGATGTCGTCGTAGCGGCCGTGCGCCATGAAGATCGGAATGTCCTGATTCGCCGGGCTTCTCTCGCTTTGCAGGCTTGCCGCCCGCGGCAGGTAAGCAGATAGCGCGAGCACGCCCGCGAGGCGTTCCGGACAGCGCAGCGCAGTCTGCAACGCGATGGCGCCGCCTTGCGAGAACCCAGCCATCACGATTTTTGCCGCCGGCATGCCGTTTTTCTTTTCCTTTGAAATTAATTCTTCCACCAGGCGCTGCGACGCCCGAATGCCGGCCTCATCTTCGGGCCCGCCGCCGAACTGGAGGATGTCGTACCAGGCGCGCATGCGCATGCCCTGGTTGATCGTCACCGGCCGCACCGGCGCGTGCGGAAACACGAAGCGCACCGCCTTCGCGAGCTTGAGCTCTGGCACGATCGGCTCGAAGTCGTGCCCGTCGGCGCCCAGCCCGTGCAGCCAGAGGATCGAGGCTGCGGGCTTGCTTCCCGTTTGGATTTCAACGGCTTCCATGGCGCCAGTGTAATGCCCGGTGGGTTAGGATTTGCCGGTTGAAAGCTTTCCTTCTCACGCTGCTTCTCATCCTCCACGCCGGCGTGGCGATGGGCCAGTCGTTCCCGGCCAGGCCGGTGAGGCTGGTGATCGGTTTCACACCGGGAGGAGGCGTCGACATCAATGCCCGACTCCTCGCCGCCAAGCTGACCGAGCTCCTCGGCCAGCAGGTGATCGTCGAGAACAAGCCCGGCGCCGGAACCAATATCGCCAACGAGTACGTCGCCAAGTCGGTGCCCGACGGCTACACGCTTCTTTTCAACAGCTCGGCGTTCGCGATCAACCTGGCCCTGTACCGGGATCCGCCTTACGCGCTGCGCGATTTCGCCGGTGTTTCGGTGTTCTCGGAAAGCACCAACCTTCTCGTGGTGTCGGCGTCGCTCCCCGCGAGGTCGCTTCAGGAGGTCGTCGCGCTGGCACGCGAGCGCCCCGGAGCGCTCAACTATTCGTCGGCGGGCGCGGGCACCAGCCAGCATCTTGCCGGCGAGCTGTTCAAGCTGCGCACCGGCACGAATATCGTGCACGTTCCCTACAAGGGGAGCGCGCCTGCATTGACCGCGCTGGTCGCCGGCGAAGTGCAGATGAGCTTCTCGAACACCGTCGCGATCAACCAGCACGTCAAGTCGGGCCGCCTGCGGGCGCTCGCCGTGGCCGGCGCCAAGCGCACCGCGCTGATGCCCGAGGTGCCGACGATGAAGGAGGCGGGCGTCGAAGGCGTCGAGGTGCCGCTATGGTTCGGCCTGCTCGCGCCGGCCGCCACGCCGCGCGAAATCGTGCAGACCCTCTCGGCAGCCGTGGCGAAGGCCGCAAGCTCTGTCGACCTGCGCAAGCGCCTTCTCGAGCAGGGCGCCGACCCGGTCGGCAACACGCCCGAAGAGTTCGACCGGCAACTGCGCGAGGAGGTGGCGCGGTGGGCCGAAGTGGTGAAGGTCTCCGGCGCGCGCGCCGACTAGCAGTTCAGGATTCGGGCCTTTGCGGGAAGTCGCGGCCGAAAACCGATTCGGCAATGCGGTTCTTGAGGATCTCGATCGAGCCGCCGGCGATCATCCAGCCGCGGCAGCGCCGCACGCAGTACTCGACCAGCGCGTCGCTGCTGTAGCCGGTCCCGCCCATCACCTGCAGCGCCTCGTTCGCCACGTCGAACCCGGCCTGGTTGCAGAACGCCTTGGCGATCGCCGTCTCCTCGGCAGAAGGAAAGCCGCGGTCGGCGTTGGCGGCGGCGCGGTACAGGAGCAGCTGCCCCGCGTCGAGCTTCATCTTCATGTCGGCGAATTTCCACTGCAGCCCCTGGAACTCGCACAGCAGGCGCCCGAACTGCTTGCGCTGCAACGCCCACTCGCGCGCCGTCTCGTAGGCGTAGCGCCCGAGCGCGAGCGAGCGCGCGGTGTTGCCGATGCGCTCGACGTTGAAGCCGGCGATCTGCTTCTTGAAGCCGCCTTCCTTCAGCAGCACCATCTCCTCGGGAACGAAGACGTTGTCGAAATGCAGCTCGGCCCACTCTTCCCCCGACATGAATGAGGATGTCTTTCCGCGCTGCAATCCGGCAGAAGATTTTTCAATCAGTACAGAACCAATTCCGCTCACTCCCGGGCCGAAACGGACATAAGTAAGAATCAAATCTGCGTAAGCCGAGTGCGTGGTGAACATTTTTGATCCATTGATGCGATATCCGGTACCCTCCCTCGCCGCGGTCGTTTTCAGGTCCGTTATTGCGGAGCCCGCTTCGGGCTCGGTCATGCCGATCGCGATCACGCTCGCGCCCGACAGGAGCTTCTTCAGGAATTTCTGCTTCTGCGATGGCGAGCCGTATTCCGCGAGCACGCGGATCGGCCCGAAGTTGCCGGCTTGTACCACGTCGGCACTGCGCGGGCAGGCCGCGGCGACGGCATCGATCGCGATCACGGCGTCCATCAGCGTGCCGCCCTGGCCGCCGTCGGCTTCGGCAATGGTGATGCCGAGCAGGCCTTGCGTCGCCATGAGCCCGGCGACGTCCCAGGGATAGCCGCTCGCGTG
>WNFF01005309.1_pt1 | contig 10528 bp, 11 predicted proteins | sample 5400441 | NCBI WGS metagenome assembly WNFF01 (sample SAMN13153345, study PRJNA577476) | soil metagenome | isolation source: 120 cm saprolite under Douglas fir tree site 2 hole 3 replicate 1 | place: USA:California | collected 2015-04-18
TATTCATTTGACTTTTCGACTCATGACTTTTTGACTTGTGGTATAGTGAAAAAGCCGAATAAAGTCACATGTTCCGGTACATTTTGCTGATGCTGCTGACTCTTCCCGTGCAACCAGGCTCTGCTGGCCCGGGGTGAGGTGGTGAGGTAGAAGATTACTAGCGTTGTGAGCTAGGATCCTGATGTCGGAATACTTTCGGTCGAACTCCAGAGAGGATGGCCTGAGATGTTCGCTAGGAGTACGGCCAGTTGAGGTGTTCACGAGATGTGAGAAGGTGATGAAACAAGCGAGTGGAACAAGTGGGGCACTCACCGTCACTATATGCGGTTGCCTGACGTCCTTCGCGCCGTAGTCTACTACTCGTTTTGAATACAGTTTTGTAAAGACAACACCATCAAAAGTTTCTCACGGAAACTACAAAATGTTGACTGAGTATGATGAGAGGCTCGCGGAGTATGGCGTGGCGCGCATAATGGGTGAGACGCGACGTCACGCGAGCAGAGTGTCATGATGGTGAGGGGCGCGTAAAGTGTGAGGAGCGCGTAACTTAGAATTTGATGAACTACTGAACGGTGCCCGCGCCGCAGCTCAATTTTCGGATTCCCGTGGGCCTCCGAGTCGCGCTCAAGTCTCGATCGTGTTATCTTCAATTGTCGCCTCCGCCTGGTTCGTTTCTCTTTATATTCCTGCCTCTCTTTTCCAGTCTGACATTCTAGATTACCCAGCGTGCGCCCATTCTCTTTGAGCAAAAGAGCGCGCGCTGTCAATTCCTATCCGACTATCTGCTTTCAAATCCAAGAGTCCCTTTCACTATATCTATTTTTTCTACCTTACTAGTGGTTTATTTTTCTCTTTCATACATCGTATGATTTCCTATCCCATGGCATCAAATGTGAGTAACCCAAAGGCTTTCCATACCCTCGCCTACTACTAGTACTTCATTTCCGTCTCTCTTATTGTCTTTCTCAGATCACGCCCTATCGTTCAAAGGCTTCATTCCATACTATACTTTAAGACAACTTGTTGTGCCCGAGTCATTAGAGTTGTGTTCTCATCCATTTTTGACTTGTGTGCCGTTGCCTCAAACACTTCCCCTGCTTCATCTTCTTTTCCTCATGCCTCCCTTGTTGCCGTGCAACGTCTTGCTCGGCATCATCACCAATCCGTTCATCGCGTTAGCTGGCTCGTCATCTCCTTCCATACAGTGCTGAATTTGCACTCAAGCATGAAGGAGGATAAGGCAACCATGAGGAGCAAAGGGAGTGTGAGGCAAGGTGTGAGGCGGCTCATATAGTATAAGCGTCTACTTGCTATATCATCCGAGTCCATACTGCTTCACAACAATTTCTCTCATTCCCGAGATTGACTGCGTGGGTAACATACAGGCTAGGATCGAACAGTACAGTGCAGGAATCTTTGGACAACACTTCTTACTAGGTGTCGGAATCAGTGGTTGTGTAGAGACCCCGACGGGTCACCAGGCTACATTACAAACTTACAATCATTCCATGTGAAAACGCGTCACCAACAGCAACGGCGGCAACGGCGAGGGGGAGGAGGGAAGCTTCAAGTTACCGCAAGTTTATGAGTGGTCGAAATGGAAAGGTTGTGAATCACATACCAGCAACGCCAACAACAATACTACATTACATGATACAAATCAGCTACGTCGCGGCAAATCAGAAGTAAGCCATACCATTCTGAAATTTACTAACGCAGAGCGATACAGAGCTTGGACAATGGAAAGCTGATCGCTTGTTGATGTGGACCCCACACTTAAATACACTCACACATGATAGATAAGGTTCCTGGAATTAAACACGCTGCGGGACTGGCCCCGGCCTGGTCCCTGCTCTTGATGATCAGGTGAGGTGAGGCCGGCGCTGCACCCTACATGAGGACTTCCTGATGTCGGGCCCTGAAAAGATAACAGCTTTCCCCCTTTCACTAACGCGTTTTCGATTCTCAACAATAGATCGAGTGTTCGACTGGAAATCAAGATATCTAGACTTCTATTAGGGTGCTTCATACACGTATCGAACGTTCGAATCAAGAGTTCTGGACTGTACAGGGGGTCATCGATGAACCAACTAGGCACGCATCGAGTGTTCCCGGAAATCAAGAAGTCTGGACTTTTATTACCCTGCTTCAAGTCACATACGGGAGGCTACTCATCGACGAATCACAGAATCAGCTGTGCACGTTGGCAGATGATCATGGGACGCGCGAGTGGTAATGAATGTTCAAAATCAAGAGGTCTGGACCGTGATAGGAGATTATCGATGAATCAGCTAGGCGTATCGATTGTTCCTGCCACCTCCTGGAAATCAAAAAAGTCAGGACTTTTACTATTACCCTGCTTCAAGTCACATACAGGAGATTCGATGAATCAGCTGTGAACGTTGGTACATCGTGGGACGCACGGCGAGTACTAAAGGGGGAAGGGTTCAAGTTGTTCCTCGATTCGAGGCCCATTCCCACTGTGACAAGTACGCCACGCGAATCTGAGATGAATCATACAATATTGAGACAATACAAGATCGAGAAATTACGATACTAAGACACTGAACAGTAATCGATGAGAGATAGCCATCACGCGCGCATCCTTTTCTCCTTAGGAAAGACGTCGACCCTACATTTCCTACGGTACACAATTCCAACATTCCTGTCTCCTTCCAACGAGTTATCTTATCTGAGTCTCAGAAATTCCCATTTCCCTACGCGTCACATACACGGAGCGATTCATGCAAGGACCATTCCGTCTCGGCAAGATCTCGCACCTAATCTCAATTGCCGCGGTGCTCTGGATCATGTTCAACTCGCTGAGTAGCAAAGCAGCTTCCATGGCTTGTTGAATTGTCTCATTTTAACACATGCAAGTCGCGGCTAGGCCAGGCCAAGCCCTGAGGAATGTTTTTGGCCCGACCTGGCATTTGAGAAAGTGAAAGCCGCCTGACCAAGAGGCGGGGCTTTCAGCCAAGCTGAACATCATGTACCAGTGTCCCAGGCCGGCTCCTTGAACTGCAAACGCCATCGCCATCATGGTGAGATTCTCACGGAATGATCAGGAGGATAGACGGGGATGCGACAAGAGGCCTCTGCAATTGCAGTACCTCCAAGTCTGTCACCCTGCCTACGTAGTACGTACACCACCGGCCCCCCTCGAACAATAAATAAACTAATACTGGCGACCGCTAATGACATCAGGCCCACCCCCCATTGGCCCACGGAGGGCGGCCATGAGCTGCAACCCATCTACGAGCCTCACAGACACCCCGACTAACATAGATATCCCCCGCAATCCCTGCCCGCAATGGCAACTCTAACACCGCCACGTGCAGCCAAACCCACGAACGCAAGGTGCAGCGCCGAAGACAGCCGAACCCGGACTCTATAGCACCACATTGAAAGACAACCAGGATCCCTCCGCCCACCCAAACTCACTCCCCACGTCCACTATGCCCGCCGCCCCATTGGATGTGGCACCATAACACTCCCTAATGAACATCCCCAAAGAGCACATGACAAGAGAGAACATACAGCCTAGCGAAGCAATAAACGAGGCGCTAAACGCCTCCTCCAGATCCTACTGTCCGAAGCGGCCCACCTCATCTGCCAGTGGGTCATGAGATGTGAAAGAGTCATCCACGACCCACCTCGCATACACACCGTCACGGTAGCGCCATGAACGAGGTGGATATGATGCCGTGCAAGACGAACGCGACAATGATGAAAACGAAGACGATGCGAAAGAGAGGAGTTTGAGGCGATAGCACACAAGTCGAAAGGAAGAGCATCAGAACTTTAACATCTGACTTGCAGGACCTTGCACAATTTGTGCAAGTCCTTGGCAAGTCCGTACCTTCTCGCAGCCTTCTTGACCGACCACTACATGAGTGGTCACTATCAAGTCTACGATAGATATGCATGTTAAACAACAAATTTTAACCCAGAGTGATATGTCCTCGGTCTCCTACAAAAATATGCTTTTAGCGGGGCAGGGTGGTGAGAGGTTGAAAACGTGGGAAGTTTTGTGTTAATGTTCTGATATAATCCCTATCTGTATAGTACTAGAATATAATGCCCTCCAAAAACGAAGAGGTCCAGACTTCCGACTTCTATTGTCCTATTTTAGGTCAACAAACAATAGACTATCGGTGAATCAGCTGTGCATTGAACTGTGCACGTATCGAATGTTCGACAGGAAATCAAGAGATCTGGACGGGATGTTATCAATGAATCAGCTTGATTCAGCCATGCTGCCTGTGTATGTGTCGAGTGTTCGACTTCGAAATCAAGAGGTGTGGACTTCTCTTACCTCCTTCAAGTCATATTCAGGGGATTATCGAGGGTTCAACCTCGAAATCAAGAGGTCTGGACTTCTCTTACCTTCTTCAAGTCATATTCAGGGGTATTGCACGTTCGAGTGTTCGTCTGGAGATCAAGAGGTCTGGACTCTGGACTTCTATTACCTGGGTCGAATCATATTCAGGGTATTATCGATGAAACCGAGACAGTGCACTTATCGAGTGGCCATCCAATATCGAGGGACAACGTTATCATGCACGGCCGAACCGTATATAAAGAAGGCTCGCTATTCCTTTCAAATGTGCCTCTTGACCTTTACGAAAACCAAACTACCAGACCATGTGAGTAGCCTGTTTCAATTATGTCAACATACCTTACGTCTAGCTCCTAGTTACGTTTCGTCTACAATGGTAAGCACAATCCTGATTATAGTAGTTTTTCCTACTGAATGATGTACTATTGATTTCTCTTCGATAACACAGGTGAGCTTACCCATACCTATTGTCATTTTTGTTGCGGGCTCACGTTTCCCGATAGGTACAACTTGCCGCGTACGATCCTACCGCATACAATCAGCTTGTTGATATACACAAGGCGGTCGAACATTTTCAGAACGCAGGCGGCGTGCGTTTTCTCAATGAACAGCTGAAGCCGATTTTCCAACAATACAATGCGGTTGAGAGATTCGGGATAACCGTGTTGCATGAGCCGTTCGAAGTCAAGGTTTCCGCTCCAGGAAGTCGTGAAGGGGAGCTTAAGCGAGGATACAAGCTCGTCAACTTTGGAAACATTGCGTATCCTGCGAATACCGCAGAATTAACGCAGGAGACAAGGGCGAGATTAGTTCCTACTACGTACTCGTTCCGGCCTAGCCCCGATGGTCGTCAACCAGCCGCTGCCCTCCCGATCGAATACTCGTACTCCCCCGACCCAGACAAAGACAAGCTTTCTAACGAAGATCTCGACTTATTCGATGCCATCCAGCATGTTTTGGTCCAAAACGGTCTGCAAAACGTGCTCGGCGTCTCGGCCGTCAATTCCGGCATTCCTGTGGTCCGATTCAAACGCGGGGCCAACATCGTTACCCTCCCCCTCGAGCTTAAAGCTGTCATTCCTGGGACGGAAAGCATTCCCACGCTCTACGTTTTCCCTCCTGACAAGGACGCAATCGTGCTACGTGTAGAGATTGGGGGTGAACAGGGGAAGGTCGCGTTTACCACCGACTTTTAGTGCAAATACGAAGATTCGTCGAAGAACGAGCATTGTCAATGGGTTGGTACATTTCCTTTGTGTCTATCCTCCGATTGTCAGAAGCTAATTATAAACCGTCTCTGTCTGCAGTTGACATAACATGATGACCGTTTCCCCCTCTTGTTCTATATCATGCTGTAAGAATTTGTTCTCTTTTGCTTCGCCGATGTATCTCGGATTGTTTGAATATACTGTGCGTCTATCTGAACGGATTGGAACGAAGCCATAGCCCCGCCGAGGGGCAATCGCTACGAAACACCGGTGTTATTTTGGCGTCTCGAGAGTTACACTGAGGAAACCACGGACCACCGAAATGAAGGAAATAATCATAAGGACAATGATCGAGGTCCTCTCTATTCTCGCGATCGCAACAAAGGAGATCGATCAATGCAGAGTAATCGGGTCATTCATGTATGAATATCACCATTCACCAAAGTATTTTCAGAAAAATATATAAAGAACCCTCATTGGAAGGGAAGGTTAGGAGAACGCTCTGGGGAGGTTCGACAAACTGACGCAAGAGGAAGCTCGGATAGCTATCTCGCAGGTTCTGAAGGCGGCTCGTAATGTGGACAAAAGAGTGGTCGACGTTGATCAAAGAGTGGCTGGCATTGACGAAAGAGTGGCCGGTGTCGATAAGAGTGTGACTAGTGTCGACGAAGGAGTGACCAACGTCGGTGAAAAAGCGGCCAGTATCGACGGTAGAGTGGCCAGCATCGACGAAATAGGTTATTGATGGTACCCAAGCTGCTATCTGTTGCCGAAAAAAGTCTCATCTCGCTGCAACCAGACAGAAACGAAGCAAGGGTAGTCATGCAACAATCAGCCAAGGAGGTAGACCAAGCGATTATCTTATTAGTCCTGTCGGTGGGGCCTCATACTGTTTTGTAGGGACCGGATTACGTGAGGGCCTTCGCAAGTGGCCCTCCCCACCGGCCCATCCCCAAACCATAATATTGCCTGTGGTGCTCAGCATAACTATATGGTGTGAGAGACGAACAATGTATAAAATCTCCTCGAGAGGAACTATTAATGCCCCGTAGCATAGTCAGCCAGTCGCCGGGGGAAAAGAGTAGGGTGAAAGAACGAACCGTGATGGACGACGACGCGCTTCGTCACGCCGCCGAGCACCGTATCTGCAGACATCTTCGTGGAACCCAGATGACACGTTGGGAAGCCGAGCGCGCTAGGTTCTGCGGTACGGTCTCGTAGAGGGTTGTAGCTCGTCTGTTCATCGTCATTATCATCAATAAACACATGAGCTATTATGAATACGTACCGAGGATACCCTAATCATCTCAACCAGCCGAACCGACCAAGGCACCCAGAGAAAGAAATGGGAATATGATATTAGAGGGAAAAACCGGCGAAGGAAGACAGAGCAGAAAAGAGAAGGAAACAAGGGACGAGGGCGTACGCCGAAGAAAACCACGTAAACTTGCCCGCGTCGCCGTCGGAGAGGGTCGTCAAAGGCGTTTTGGGATCGAGCAGACATGCATTCAACGGGGATACGGCGTGATTGCATTGGGACCGGTCAGTCCTGCTCCTATCATCCGACTGGGTCAGCGCGGGAGCGGGAAAGCGGAATCGGAGGTGTTGGTAAAGGGGGCGGATATGGAGGCACTCGTCACGGTTCGAAAAATTTCGTGAATGTTATGGACGAATGGGGTCCTACGAGCATGCTGATGTTGTAAAATCATGATAGGACATGTCTAAGAGAGTACCACTCACCTACTCCAGTTCCACGACCTTTATTCTACAACTTGAGAATCTTAGCGATTGACCACAAATGGAAGGAAGCAAGGGCATACTGTATCAAGAACATGCGTCGATGGGTGGCGTTGTGCTTCTCGGAAAATGAAAGTGAGCGCCTTGGATAGCTGATATGAGATTGAGCATCCTTTGAATGCGGCGGGGATCTATATAGCACGGAAAGAATCCTGGTTCCTGCGCGAGACAGAGCCATTAAATATGCACCGAGTCGAAGTCACATGACGGCTGTCGCTCCAAGCTGGCTTGGGCGGTCTGCTCGGCTCGGCTCGTCCCAGTTTGGATGAGCTGATGCGAGCCGAGCGGAGCCAAGCCAGACCCGGCAGCACTCAAAGCACCCACCCCTCACCGATAAGCTCTCCCCCGTATGTGGAACACATTCATTCGCAGCATTGATGAAATAACTAACAAGGTCTCAAATAGCCCTGCTCGAAAGCGTACGCATCATCCAGTCTCCCCACCATACTCTAGCGCCACCCTGAGGCCCGCCCCGCCACCATTTCCTACCCGCCCTCGAACATCGATCGCAATAGAACACCGTTCTGAAGGCATGCAGATGGCAAATAATCGTCGAAGTATGTCTTTAAACATGCAACATCCCACAATGGCTGCCTACTGGCTTTGGTGTGATGTAGGCCAGATCACCCAGGTGATACGAATCGACGTACTCTCTGATGACGTCCTACTAGAAATGTTTGACTTCTACATGAAGGAACGTTCGCATCATGGCACAAAAACGGAAGTAGAGAAATGGCATTCGCTAGTTCATGTGTGTCGAAGATGGCGGCGTGTTGTTTTTGGATCACCACATTGCCTGAATCTGCAACTTTATTGTACACCCAAAACACCCTCAAGGGACACACTGGACGTCTGGCCGGCCTTGCCTATCATCATTGCAGGTAATATAGCCTTAACATCAGGCGTGGATGACATCGTTGTAGCACTTAGGCACAGCCGTCGCGTATGTGAGGTCTACCTCTGGGGGGCAAGTCGGCGGCAATTAGAAAAAGTCTTGGCAACGATGCAGGTGCCATTCCCGGAGTTGACAGATCTGCGGCTTGTCACACGATGAACCGATGCCGGTCATTCCAGATTCGTTCTTGGGTGGAACTGCACCACATCTACAGTTCTTCCAGTTGAAAGCCATTCCATTTCCGGGATTACCAAACCTGCTTTTCTCTGCTACTCACCTTGTCCACCTTGTCCTTTATCATATCCCTCACTCTGGGTACTTTACCCCCGAGGCAATGGTCGCTCTCCTCTCCGTGTTGTCCAGCCTCAAAACAATTGACCTTCATTTCCAATCCCCTCAATCTCGCCCTGACTTGGAAAGCCGACGACCGCCTCCATTGAAGCTCTCTGTCATCCCCTCTCTGACGCATTTTTCTTTCAAAGGCGTTAGCGAATATTTAGAGGATCTCGTGGCCTGCATCGACGCCCCTCAACTTAATTCTTTTTATGCAATTTTCTTCAACCAAATCGATTTTGACAGCCCACGACTCGCCCAATTCATCAATCGTACACCAACATTCAGGGCGCGCGATAAGGTACAGGTGCAATTCGATGATCGCACCGTCCACATCAAATTTATGTACCGGACACATAAGTTTGGCCACGCCATTTCTCGAATCCAGATCGAAATTTCATGCAGAGAGCCAGACTGGCAGCTTTCGTCAATCGCGCAAGTCTGTAACTTCTCTTTGCCTTCCCTTACCATGGTAGAGGACTTCTACATCGAGCATCGATATTCGCAACTAGTTTGGAAGAATGATGCCATCGAGAACACCCTATGGTTGGAACTGTTACTTCCATTTACCATGGTGAAGAATCTCTACCTAGCCGAGGAGTTTGCGCCAGGTATCGCGGCCGCCCTGCAAGAACTGGTGGGGGACAGAATAACAGAAGTCTTGCCCAGCCTGCGGAATATTTTTGTGAAGAAGCTCGAACCATCGGGACGTTTCCAGAAAAACATTGAGGAATTCGTTTCCGCGCGACAGCTTTCCGGTCACTCTGTCGCCATTTCTGTCTGGAACGAGGAATAGGAGGAAATTCTACCACCGCCGATTGTTCTATCTACCGCGGAAACCGTCAAGAGCTAGATAGGTTTGCTCCGTGGTTACTTTGAACACTGCCTCGTGGGACTCGGGTCACTTCCAGACGACCTACAAAAACCAGGTCAAGCGATGCCTGGCTCACTTGGACAGGTGATCCGGCCGAGCAGCGCAGCCATCGCATAAGCAGCAGGTATTGTCGCAGGACCTGCTATAGACGCAGTACTAGTAACTGCGGGAAACAACAGTGGCTGGCTGGTGAGTGGATTTGTCTGCGCCGCAGCTCGTGCTTCGGCACGCACCATTTTCAAACTTATTTTGTAATCACATGTTCAGGCTCTGAGTTCTACCCTATGAATTAAATTTGTCTAACAAAGTCCGGGCTTCAGGGCTTGGCTCAGGCTCTCAAAATCTCAAGCCAGGCCCTAAATGAGGGCCTGAGTGTGGCATAGGCCTGGGTTGGGTTGGGATTTCAGGTTCGGCTCATCCATCACTACACTTGATCACGACTTCAATCTATGCTGGGATGAAGTTCATGATTTTGATAATAGATAGGATAAAAATCACGATGGAGTACAATTTCAAAAGGATGTTAGTGTGGTCCTGCACATGAAAGAACAGCTCATAGTGAGTATTATAGATTGCAACTGGGTATGAGCGTTTACTTATTATCATCCAGTGAGTGCTGCACTGCCTCATGATGATTATTTCCCTCATTTCCTGATGAGTCACCAGGCTGTGTTACAATGTGTATATACCTCCTAAAACCATCTTCCCCTTCCACACCCATTCCAAGCTCTGTCCGAAAAATTTCGGACGTCACAGGTCACTTGTTGAGTGTCCGAATGGTCAATTTCGGACAGAGGTGTCACATGTCACACCCCCGTCCGAATTGATCGAAATTCTACAGTACTTGTCCGAATGTGTCGCACCACGCGGGCGCTCCGAGATTCCCGTTCCATCACTCCGATCTGCGCTCACATCGACAACAACCTGATCTCAAAAAAAACCACTCTGGCAGCATAATTCTCTCCAGAAAAGGGCTTTTATCTGTGTCAACAGTGACCGTGATGGCACGCTCAAGCTAAAAGATCATGAATCAACCACCTAGATGCACTTACAAAATTGTGGCGAACATCTATTCATTT
>WNFF01019353.1_pt1 | contig 10528 bp, 9 predicted proteins | sample 5400441 | NCBI WGS metagenome assembly WNFF01 (sample SAMN13153345, study PRJNA577476) | soil metagenome | isolation source: 120 cm saprolite under Douglas fir tree site 2 hole 3 replicate 1 | place: USA:California | collected 2015-04-18
AAACGCCATCAGGAACAGGCCCAGCCCTCCAGTCGAGGCCACGATGCCCTGCAGCCAGCGGGGCAAATGAATTTGCGGAGGCGTTGATTCCATAATGGGCGTTCGAAAATTTAAAGGCTGCGGGGTTTACCTGCAGCCCGCCGGAAGATTGTATCAGACCATATTGCACGGCAATCGGCGCGGCGATCCTTCCCGGAAAGGCCCGCAGTCGCAGGTGGTGGAAGTTGGCACGCGGACCTGCACCAATGTCTACAAGATTCTTGCTTGACACGATTCGGTGTCGATTGGATTATGGCGCCTGGTAAACCAAATTCGCCCGAGTCATTGTGAAACGCAGGGGGAGAGATGCTGAATCGGAGAGAGTTCCTGGCGGTCACAGGTGCAAGCGCAGTCGGCACGGCGTTGGCCACGTTGCCGCGTTTTTCTTCCGTGGCCGCACTCCCTCTTGCGAAGCCTGACTTTACACTTCGCATCGCCCCCGTCAGTGTGGAGATCGCGCCTGGCGCCATGATCAAGACAGTGGGCTACAACGGCAAGGCGCCAGGTCCGGTGCTACGTATGCGCGAAGGCAAGCGCGCCACGTTTGACATATATAACGACACGGACGTTCCCGAACTCGTTCATTGGCATGGGCAGTTTATTCCCTCCGACGTCGATGGCTCCGAAGAAGAGGGAACTCCTTTCGTTCCGGCTCTTGGCCGCCGCCAATATACGTTTATTCCGCAGCCGTCCGGCACGCGCTGGTATCACACGCACGTCATGGCTGCCGAAAACCTCGACCGGGGCGGGTTCACCGGTCAATTCGGATTTTTTTACGTCGAGCCGAAGAACGAACCGGGGAAATATGACCAGGAAATCTTTCTCGCCGCGCATCACTGGGAGCCTTCCCTCGCGCACATGGGGCCGCAAAACAACGGCTGGGAGATCGCCTACAATAGCTGCTCCTTCAACGACAAAGCGCTCGGGCACGGCGATCCCATCCGAGTCAAGCGGGGACAGCGTGTACTCTTCCGTTTTCTCAATTCCAGCGCGACTGACGATATCCAACTCGCGTTGCCGGGCCACAAGTTCAAGGTGCTTGCGCTGGACGGAAACCCCGTTCCCACGCAAGCCACGGTTGATGTTTTGACGATTGCTATTGCCGAGCGCGTGGATGCGCTTGTGGAAATGAATCAGCCGGGCATCTGGATTCTGGGCGATGTGAAAGACGAAGAGCGGAAAAAAGGAATGGGAGTCGTCATCGAGTATGCAGGCCAGACGGGTGAGCCAAACTGGGTAGCGCCTGCGAAGGTTCCGTGGGACTACACGATTTTTGGCTCGCAGGCGAAACTTCCCGAACCGGATGGACGGTTCGAACTGACATTCAAGAAAATTCCGGGAGAGCGTGTCACGTTCAATCGCTGGACCATCAATGGGAAATCGTGGCCGGACACCGATCCCCTCGTGGTCCAAGCCGGCAAACGCTATCGAATGATATTTCACAATGAGACCGGAGACAGCCATCCTCTTCACCTCCACCGGCACGATTTTGAAATCGTCAATATTGGCGGCAAACCATCGGCGGGCGTGCTGAAAGATATCGTGAACGTCCCTCGGTTCAGCAATGCCGAGGTTGATTTCGTCGCGAATCATCCTGGACTGTCGCTGTTCCACTGCCACATGCAATTGCACATGGATTTCGGGTTCAAGGCATTGGTCAAGTACGCGTAATCGAGTTCTAACCTGCTGAAGATCGTGTCACGGCGCCTCTCGGCGAGGGAATGGCGCAGTTTGAAGCTACTGTACCTTCTGAGTTGACGGCGGAAGCCTGGGGATTGTACCGGACTGCTGCGGCAGCATGCTAAAGTAGCGCCGGCATCTTGCCGGCGGTTTTGGAGTCCAGGAAAAAGCGGGGAGCCGGCGAGACGGCGCTACCGAAACCTTCGCATTAACGAATTGGGGGCCTCCGGGAAATTGAGTCGCTACCCGCCGGACACCTGCCGGACCACCGAGCTTGCCAACCCTTCTCGATGTAATTTAGAATACGGTGAGCATTTCATCTTAGGCATCTGGTGTCGGCCAGGCAAATTGGATGTCATCAGGAGGCAGGCTCACAGCTCCAGTGAGGCGAGGGGCTGTTTGTCAATCGAACGCGCCGAGAGGCACACCTGGAACGCGCGTAATCAGGTTGCGCCCGACTCGATTTTCTACATGCGGTCCCCCACGCACGAGCTGGAGACGAAACTCTCCGGTTCGATTTCGCGGCGTCCCAGGCAAGTCCTCCAGCGGATAAGCCCTTCGGGACGCCGCTTCTATATTAATTACGGTGTGCTCCCTGGCGGAACTCAAGGTAAACATGTAGAGCCCTCACCCATTTTTCTAGGCGGAACCTGCACACGTTTGAGGGGAATCGCAAGCACATGCTGATCTGCCGGTAGAGTCTCGCCAAAGAGCTTCAGGTTGTGGAAGATAGCGCGGGCGAAGCTACTGCAACTTCCAAAGTTGGCGAGCCCTGGCGTTGCTGAAGCTCGCGCTCGCACAGGAGCGCTGCCACGACGGTGGCAGCGCAAAAAGACCAGGGGAGAGCGGGCGTTGTCCAGAAGAAATGCAGCGCGTTGCGCAACAGGGCGAACCAGCCGAATGTACCAGCCAATCCAAAGCAAAACGCAAGGACTCGGGGGCGATTGGTGATCTTGAGAGAAAACGCGCACATGGATTCGAGCAGCAGAGCGAATGGAAAGGCCACGATGAGATCGATAAAGTAATGCTCGCCCGTGCCGAGTGTGGCCAGGACCGTAAAAAACATGAACAAAAACGCGATCGAGCGTTCCCACCAGGGGAGTCCTCGCGAATACCACCACACCAGGAGCACCCAGGCCATATGCAGCGAGGGAATGGCGTTGGGAGGGCCGGGAATGGCCATCGGCTCCAGAATAATTCCCGCCGCTTGGGCAAGCGTGAAAGGATGCCAGGGAAAACCTTGGCCAAAAAGATGGGCTGGCCCGATAGCGGGAAAGAGGTTGTAAAAGATCACCCCAACGGGTCCCGTTGCAAGAAAGGCGACCATCGCGGGGATGGCTTTTTCTTTGACGCGCAGGAGCTGTCCGGAATAGATCAGCGCAATGGGAATCGGCAGGCCAATGTAGAACAACAATCCCACGAGTCGAAACCACGGCCAAGCCGAAAATGCCTGGCCCATCAGGAATGAAATCTGGACACCCAGGCTGGAATCGAACGAAAAGAGATAGAGATCGAGAGCTTTGGGGTGATTTGCCGCGGTCCAGTGCAGAAGGTTGTCCGCAAAATACTCTGAAATGACAAAAAGCAGCGCCGGGACGTACCCCAGGACGAGCAACCTGCGTTCGGCACCCTTGGCCCAAACCGCACCCACGCCGAAAATTACCAGGCTGCTCAATCCCGCGAAGGAGAGCCACGCCATGATCGCCGGCCGGAAGTGCAAGACTCGATAATCGATCGCACCTAGAAAAAATGTCCCGGCGAGAATCAAGACGGCATCGAGCCAAGCAGGCCGCAAGCGCAGATGGATAATAATCACGCTCGCGAGAGCAAAAGCAATAAAAGCGGAGGCCAACGCTTCGCGGTAAAACTGGCGGTTCGTGCCGAGCCAGATGCCGCAAGCCAGCAGCAGCGCCGTGAGAATTACTTTTATGGTCCGGTTGAGAGGCATTCCGTCGATTCTTACAGCATCCAGGGCGCGCTCAAGCTCGTTGGCGCATTGACTCCTCTATGCAACCACGTCCGTGATTGGAATGGAGTGATTCTCCTGCGTGTGCGTGCCTAATCAGCAAATGGAGAGGCGAAATTGCCAGCCGCATGCGGCAGAGAATTTCTCAGCCTACATTTTTCTACACGGGGCCCAATCCCGCCTTGCGGGACCGCAGCCGTCGTGACAGGTTCGGTCGCGCCGCATCGAGAAGGCGATCAGTGTGATGTGTTGTTGAGCGCGGAACCATCCACAATCGCAACGCCAGCGGGCGGGCGGAACTGAAACATTTCATCAGGCAGTGGCAGTCCTTGCTGCCAATCTCCAAACCGGTATTCGAGTTCGATGCCGCCGGCTTGCCGAATCCGCACGCTGGCAAGTTCTCCGCTGGACGAATCCACCTCGAGCAGGACTTCCGTGAAGTCTCCGGCGCCGGGCAATTCCGTGGAGTCCTGCGAGGAAGCGAAGCCTGCCGCGGGGCCCATTTCTTTTTCGCCCCTGGGCAAGCAACGCAGAGTTGCGTGGCCCGCGGAGACCGCGTTTTGGGTAATCAGGTCGATGCGGCTGCACAACCGGGAAAGATCTGCTTTGCCTGTCAGCAAAGCAAGCGGAGTGCGCCAGTCCGAGCTTTCCTTGATTGGCGCCTTTGTGGCGGTGTGGTCGGCCGGAACATAAAACCAGACTGTCTTTCCATCCGCTATGAAGAGCTTTCTTTCAGGCGCTTCGTATTCCCAGCGCATGCGCCCCGGCCGGCGGAAATATACCGTGCCGGACTCGATGCGCGCTTCTCGAGGGCCGGCACTGTAGCGCTCCAGGAACACGGCGCGAAGAGTCTGTACATGGCGATAGTGCTCTTCGAGAAGTTGCGCGATTGCTTTCGCGGAATCGGCCGCGTTTCTTGCTGGCCGGGCAGACACACCCGGTAGCACATACGCCGCGGAAAAGATAACCATGGCAATCGTGCTCCAGGGGGCTCGTTGATTCTTCACAACCAGAGTGTAGCAGGAAGAGGCGGGGACAACTCGTACTCCGGGGGCGTGGAACAGGAAACAATCAAACCGTCAGCTTATTGGCAGATCGCCAGGCCCAGCGGGCACCGTTGGGTTGAACCGGATCAGCGCTGTTTGGTCCGTATAGAAATGACGTGTACCCGAACTCCCCGGGATTTGAGGGTCCGCCGCCACGGAAAATGATAAAACATCTCCCTGCGAATCCGTGGTGAGCGGCGTAAATGTGAAGATATAGCCGCTCTTCAGTCCGGCCGCAAGGACCTGGTCAATCAGCCCCGCATTGTTCACATCGACAATCACGCCGTTGCCCGAGAGCTTTGTCATGTTATCAGCAAAGCCGACGCCCCACATAGTAGAGTAGACAAGCTGTGCAGTCGCAATGTTACGAAGACTCTGCACGGCCGAGGCTTCGTTCGAACGCATTCTTGAACTGATAAAATTCGGGATGGCAATGGCCGCGATGATCAGGATCACTGCTACGACGACGAGCAGCTCGATGAGGGAGAACCCGTTGGCTGGCCGGTGGCGGAGTTTTAGATTGTTCGGTTCGTCCTGGCGTTGCATGGTCTAAACCTCTCGTCTGGCCTGTAGCCGTAATCGCCTTCGAATTCTTCTCAGTGTGAAAAATGAGGGAGGAAGGGTTTGCCTTCCTCCCCTGCTGGGCTGGCGCCGGGTCTTGTTAGCTGAGCGGAGTGCTGGCCGAGGTAGCTGCACCGGCGGGATCGGAGCGGATCACACCACTCTGATCCGTGAAGAAACCCCTTTGGCCGGTCACGCCTGGGCTCAAAGGCGTGGCCACAAGCGTGTAGGAAGAAACGGGCGTGCCGGTACCGACCCAGACGAAGGTGTAGCCGCTCTTCAACGCCGGGTCCGTGCCGAGGACCGAATCAACCAGGTCCGCGACCGCGGAGCTGGGCGTGCCGCCTGATGCGATGGGCCCCAAATTGGTAAGGTGGGTTGGATAGGCTCCGTAGGTCGTCGAATAGGCTCCGTAGGTCGTCGAGTAGGCGACGGCAGACGTGTTCAGCGTGCGTATCGTGGCGACGGCGGACGCTTCATTGGCCGCCATCTTCGAACGCAGCAAGTTCGGAATCGCGATCGCCGCAATGATCAGAATGATTGCAACCACGATCAACAACTCAATCAGCGAAAAGCCCTTCTGTTTGTCGCGCATGCTTCTCTGCTCCTTTTCAAATCCAAAGTATTTTTCAGTTGGCGCAAACTTCCGATTCCATGCCGAATTGACGAGCAGCAGGAGAGCAAACCGAATGCCATTGGTTGCCAAATTTGAAAGCCCATTTCGACGGTCACATAACCTACGCCAAATCAATGACATGCGTATTTTCGAGCCGGCCTCCGCTCCTCCAAATTGAAAAAAAGAGAGAAGCCAGGCAAAATGGCACTGACAATAAGTGTCGCTTCGGAAAGTCAGAAAACGGCACACCGGGCCCGGTCGTCTTTTGTGCCAGACCGTGTGCGGTCCTTTACCGTTTTTGCAGAGGCCTAGGTAACATTGTGAAAGCCCTTCCCGCGACTAACTAAAACGACAATCAAAAACTGCAAAAGGTTCTCGAGCCGATTGCGTGGCGACTGGTGAATCCGTAGACTTGGACTCTCCGGCAAACCAGAGTCTTGCGGGCCCGGGGCGGGGGCGACATCCAGCCATGAAGCGTTCTTTCAAGCACCTCTTCAGTTGGCCCGTGTTCATTATTGGATTTGCGTTCGCCCTGCGCATGATCGTCATGTGGGCCGGCTGGCGCCTTACGCCCATTCCAGTGAAAGCCAATTTGCCGTTTGGCTACGAGTTGGGCCGCGTGGCGAGAGCCATCGCCGCTGGAGAAGGATTTTCGTCACCACTGCGCGACCTGGATACCGGGCCGACAGCCTGGTTCACGCCCATTTATCCTTATCTCGTGGCTGGGATCTTCAAACTTTGGGGAATCTACAGTGACATGTCGCGGGTCATCATAGCGACGCTGAACTGTGCATTCGCTTCGCTGACGATTGTTCCAATTCATGCCATCGCCAAAAGGACGTTTGGGAAAGGCGTCGCCGTTGGCGCCTCGTGGGTCTGGGTTTTTCTTCCCACCGCCTTGTTTTTCCCCATCACATGGATCTGGGATACGGCCCTGACGGCGCTTTTCTTCATGTTGATTTTCTGGGCGACACTCGCCTTGCGAGACACCCGTACCAGTCTGCCGTGGGCGGGCTACGGCGCGTTGTGGGTAGTCGGAGGGTTGATCAATCCCTCGATCCTCTCTCTGTTTCCTTTCTTCCTGGGATGGCTGGTGTGGAACGATCGGAAGGAATCGGGCCCTTGGTTGAAGCACGCAGCCGCGGTGCTTTTACTTTTCACCATCGGTCTGGTCCCATGGACCATCCGTAATTATCGCGTCTTTGGAAAATTCATCGTGCTGCGGTCAAATTTCGGCCTCGAACTGTGGCTCGGAAACAATCCGAATGTCATAGATCAGCTGTCTCAAATGTCGCATCCAAATGACAATCCCGAAGAAGCCGAGAAATACAGACGCCTGGGCGAGATAGCGTACATGGCGGAAAAGCAGCACGAAGCCTTCGCTTTCATGCGGACGCATCCCGGCGTCACGCTGAACTACGCATTCCACAGATTTGTGAATATCTGGCTTTCTCAGACAGATAGTGTGGTGGACGTGTGGTCGAATGCATCTCTTTACGGCAAAGCGATGTTTACATTCAATTTTCTGTTGTCATTGCTGAGTCTGCTTGGCGTCCTTTACGCCCACCGCTCCCGCAACCCGGAAGCGGCCCCCTACGGCATGGTTCTCCTCATTTTCCCCTTGGTTTTTTATCTGACCCATTCTTCCCCACGATACCGCTACCCGATGGATCCAATCATTGTCGTGCTCGCGGCGAGCAGTTTCGCGCGTCTGCTATCCTTCGCGCGCATTGGAAATCCGCGCAAGGCGAATGCGGTCGCGCCCATACCGCCCTTTCCAGCTGATTGATTTGGATTCGCCAGAAGTCAACTGATGTTGTACTTTTTGGAGTAATGCCGGAAGGAGCGGTAACTCATCTTGAGAAGCTCGGCGGCGCGTGTACCCACTCCGCCACAGGCCTCCAGGGCCGCCACAATGTAGGCTCTTTCCATCTCTTCCGTGTGCTTCACGAGATCGAGTCCTCCCTCGGGTATTCGCATTCGCCCATTGTCAGAGTTCGAAGAAGCCGCGGGCATCTGGCCAGAATCCAGGCCCTGGCGGCTCACTTTCTCCGGCAAGACCGCAACTGAAATCAGATTCCCAGTCTCGAGCGCCACGGACCGTTCCATCGTGTTCTCCAGCTCGCGTACGTTTCCGGGCCAGTCATAGGCTTCCAACAAATGCATTGCCTCCGGTGTGATCCCTTCGACGGGCTTCTCCATGGATTTCCGAAAACGTTCAAGGAATGCGCGCGCAAGTAAAGGAATGTCGTCGCGCCGCTCTCTGAGAGGCGGCAACTGAATGGGAATCACACTCAAACGGTAGAAGAGGTCCTCGCGGAATTCTCCCGCCGCGATGGCTTTATCGAGATCCTTGTTCGTCGCCGCGATCACCCGGACATCGATTTCGGTTTCCTCATTTGAACCGAGCGGGCGCACCTTGCCTTCCTGAAGGACGCGGAAGAGCTTCACCTGCATCGGCAAGCTCATGTTTCCAATCTCGTCCAGGAACAGCGTTCCGCCATTTGCGGCATTGAACAGGCCCTGGCGGTTTTCGTTCGCGCCCGTAAACGCTCCTTTCATGTAACCGAAAAGCTCGGACTCGAGCAGAGTTTCCGGGAAAGCTCCGCAGTTTATGGTGATAAATGGTTGTTGGGCGCGAGGACTGTTTTCATGAACGGCACGGGCGACAAGTTCCTTCCCGGTTCCGGTTTCCCCTGTAATCAGGACGCGGCTGGATTGCGGAGCGACGGTCTGGACCATCTCGAATATGGCCCTCATCTTGGGGCTGTGCCCGATGATGTTGTCCTGGCCCGTGAGCCGGCGCAGCTCGCGGCGCAGATAACCGGCTTCGTGCTTGAGGCGAAGCGTCTCATCCACTTGACGCACGGCACGGCGCAACTGGTCGACCAGATCGTGGTCTTTGATGACGTAGCGGTCCGCTCCCGAATTAATAGCGGCGATCGCCGTTTCAATGGTGGGAACGCCCGTAATCAGCAGGAAGTAGCTCGATGGGGAAAGCTCCTTGCAAAATTGTAGAAGTTCCACACCCGTGGTATCCGGCATGCGAATATCGGAAATTACGATGTCAAAAATCTGCGATTTGAGAAGGCGCTTGGCGGTCTCTCCATTCCTGGCCACTTCCACGCGATGCCCCTCCTTACGGAAGGTAATCTCCAGCAATTCGCAGATCGATTGTTCGTCATCAACGACCAGGATATGGGCCATACCAAACCTCTTCCTTCTACGCGCATCTCACGCCATGCGGGGGAGTTCCACGGTAAACTCAGCCCCGCAGTCTTTTTCCGATAGGACGCTGATGCGCCCGCTGTGCGCTTGAATAATTTGATATACGATGGCAAGTCCAAGACCTGTTCCACCCACAAACGTCGATTGCAAGGGCTCAAATATCTTTGCACTCTGTTTCGGATCAAATCCCATGCCTGTATCGCGAAACCGAATCCGGACCCAAAACTGCGAAAGCTCGAGAGAAACCGACAAGACGCCGCCGGCGGGCATGGCGCGCAAGGCGTTGTCGGACAAGTTCCAAAACACTTGCTTAATACGGTTGCGGTCCACCTTGATTTGAACTTTAGGCGCTGCAAATGTCCGTTCGATCCGGTACTTTCCGTCCAATTGTGGGTTCCGCTCAAACAGCGTCAAAGTCTCGTCGAGAAGACACGCGACATCCTCCTTTGAAAAGTCGTAAGTTTTCTCGCGCGAGTAATTCAGAAAATCGGTAATGATCTTATTCAGCCGCTCGGATTCCCGGCTTACGATTCCGACCAGGTGCTGCTCATCCTCCTGCAGAGGCACGAGCCGGCCCAGTTCCTTGACCGCCCCAGCCATGGCTGTCAAAGGCTGGCGGATTTCGTGGGCGATCGCTGCCGATAGACGCCCCAGAGCCGCCATGCGCTCCTTGGTCGCGACTTCCTGTTCGAGACGCTTCAAATCGGTCAGGTCCTGGAAATTGAACACATATCCGGTCGTGCGGCGCTCCCCGGTACGCAAGGGAGAGACCGATATCCCAATGAACCGCTGCTGTCCATCTGGAGTGAGAAAGTCCACTTCGCGCCTCTGCGGCAGTTTGCCGTCTTCAGCCACGTCGCCCGGCAGCCAAAAGACCGGCCAAAGATCCTGCAGCGACATTCCACGAACCGCCGAAAACTTGTGCCCGGTAATCTCCTCGCCGGTCCAGTTGAGCAAAAGGATTCGGCCTTCCAGATCGGTGGTGAGCAAGCCGCCCCGCATCGAGTGGATAATGTCTTGGTTGAACGCCTGCAGGTCCTGCAATTCGCCGCGCTTGACTTCGAGTTCAGCTCCCTGCCGCCGCAAGCTTTGCGCCAGCAGGCTCGATAGGTACGCCACGGCCAGAAAATAGAATAGGTTGCTGAGGATCCACGTCTGGAGCTGGCGGCCGCTCGGAACTGCAATTTGCATACGCGGCAGAATGTTGTAGTAAATCAGTTCCGCGAGGCCTCCGAGCAGGATAAAACTCAATCCCGCAACGATGAAAGTAGCCTCGCGGGAAAATAGGATGCTCGCGACGATGATGGCCAGTGGGTAGAGCCATATGAAGTAACTATCCTGCGTACCGGTCAAATAGATGAGACCTGTGACCAAAAGAAGGTCGCAAACCAA
>WNFF01015244.1_pt1 | contig 10526 bp, 15 predicted proteins | sample 5400441 | NCBI WGS metagenome assembly WNFF01 (sample SAMN13153345, study PRJNA577476) | soil metagenome | isolation source: 120 cm saprolite under Douglas fir tree site 2 hole 3 replicate 1 | place: USA:California | collected 2015-04-18
AGTCCCGCCTGTCACCGCCCGAATCCGTAGTCAGACTAACGATTGTTGGTGGCACCATCACGAACGATATCGGCACCATGCTGTAGCTAAGGCAGCAGCTGTGAGGTGGGTTTGTCGTCCAAGATAAGATGCGGTGAGAGGGGTTTGTTGGGCACAGACTGAAGTGGGGAAACGGGACATGAGAGACGAGTCGACTAACGCCATGCGGCTGCGGCTAAGTGTCGATCGTCGTTTCCCAAAGTACGAAGGAAAAGAGTGAGTAAGTAAGAGGAAAAGGAAAGGCGGGGGGCTGTGGAGGCGGGAAGGAGTGTGATTTGTTAGCAGGTATCTTGTGCTGGTGGTTGAGAGGGAGGCGATAGACAAGAGTCGAGAGTCGAGAGTCGAGTAGTGGAGGCAGTGAGACACGAGGATGAAAAATGTTCGAGTCTGACATTTGGCTGATGGGCACTCTGATGTAGTTGTTCCACTCCGATCCAAGCATGAACCTGAGACGATCCTTTCAGTGCTCAGGTGCACTGACGGATCTGGTGAAGATTGTGGAGGTGGGGAAGGGGAGGAGGGAATTGGTACCCTGGCTGGGGTCTGTGCCCACGTCTGTGCTTGAGATGTCGACCACACGGACTGTGACAGAATCGAGGGTGATGGCAGTGTCTCCTCCACCTGCTGTCGTTGTTGTGAACCCTGCGACCCAAATGAACAAGCACTGTGAAGTTGCGTCCCTTGGTGCTCCCTCTCAGATGATAAAGAAGTCGAACTGCACATACCTGAAGTACTGCTCCTTGGCTCTGGTAACGCCATCTGCCATCTAGCTGACCTCGCATGCACGGTCATTGCAGCAGCAACGGCTGGAGTCACCGCCACCATGGAGGATGATGACGAACTTGAGATTGGCGACCACCCTGGATTGGTCTCAAGCATATGCACACCCCAGTGTGCCACGGCAGAGAGCTGCCAGTGCCTCCAATGATGGGCGAGCCAAATGTATGGCTTTCTGGGTTACTCAGGGCACCCTCACACCCATCCAAATCAGATGTGTCGCCCAGGTGCACGGCGCCAGTAACGGGGGGAAAGCCTGGCTGTGACACCCGAGAACGAGTTTGATGATGGTCCGTGGTGCAAGTGAGGTTGTGCTGCCATTGCATGAGCCAAGTAGGGATGCCCTGAGACTCGGCAGGGAGGAAGGTGGGGAAAGGAGACCAACAGCCATCAGGCAATGGCTGTCCCGAGTGAGATGGGTGGCCATCCTCGCGGTGAGACTCTGGTACGACCTCAGAGCCAATGCTCAGATGCAGCTGTCAATGATGTGATTGATGTCCTTTGAATGTTTGTTGTGGATGAGTTGCTGTGAGACAGCCTGCTGGAGTCGGGGGAACTGGACTCGGTGCAGTGGATGGGCGGTGGTGACCGCTTGCACCGGCAGCTGGGTGGTGTGTGGGCATAGGCATGTTGCATACATCTTGGGGGCTTGGCACAGACAAGGTCAGTGAAACTGCTGAAACAGGAGAGCCAGCAGATGGTCAGACTTGTGGCTTTGAATCAAAGTTGTAGTGCAGGTGGGACGCAGAGGTGGGTTCGAATCTTATCTATGAAGAGAAGGGAGGGTTACAATAGCACTAGAGAGGGCGAGAAATACGCACAATGGCTTGTGCATCAGGACTGCTCAAGTTGGTGGTTGTGCAGAACATTGAGAAGGGCGATGGCCCTGGCAATGACGATGAAGTACTTGATGTTGATGGGCATGGAGAAGGGCAGCAGGGTGATGATCGCAATCATGGAATCCAAGGTGCCACATGCCTTCGCAGCAATGCCAAGTGTGGGGTCAGGGTACAAGAAGGGGGAGAGGGCCAGGCGTCCGCCGTGTGCACTAATGTGAACAGACTCAACCAGAGTAGCTTGGTCACATGAATCTTACGGCCGTGTATGGCCGTATTTTATGCAAGTTTGGGGCCTGATGGTACAGTTACGGCATGCAGTACGGTACGGCTGTACGGCCGTATTTTACGGTTACGGTTCGCAGCCCTAGCCATAAACAGGAGTTCTAGTTCCTCCGAAAGATGCATAAAAATAGAAGACCTTGGGCCCTGGAAGAAGGAAGCAAAGCGACAGGACGGAATATCGCTGTCTTCTCATCTCAAAGCATGCAGAAGGTATGAGGATTTCTGATTCACAGGCGAATGTTATTGGAAAGAAAGAAAGTGGAAATCGATGGCCAACGACGAGTATCTAAAAAAGTAGACCAATGCTGTAAAAGATACAGAACAATAGTAAAAGCAGGCAAAAGAAGGAGAATGAGAAAGATCACATTCACAACAAGACTCTGAGGCAATGCAGGAGGCACAGTGATGAGCACTGAGCAACAAAGCCTATCTATATTTCATACATCTCCATCTGCAACCAATTGAAAAATGCTTCAATTGTGGGCCACACCCTACTATAGTAGTAGGGCAGGTCTATGACGTTCCATTTCCATGAAGCGGCAAGGGCCAGACCAAGGGCAACGATGGTCATTGCCACAGCCCACTTCTGAAAGGCATGGGCTGGATATTTTTCAGCTCGTGGTCCGGGTTCTGCGCACCCTTTCAATCCATGATCTTGGATCCAATACCGGATTACTGGCTTTGACCCCTCCCGCTCTGCCACACCAGTTACCACTTGGTGAATGCCACGGTTATAGGAGTAGCCCTAGGTGAAGCACAGCAGCCGCATAAGTGTTGACGCCAGAGCAATACTTCAACAAAACAAAACACATACCACAGCTTGCACAATGTCTTCCACTATCAAAAAATATTCACAACTGATCATGGATACATCAAATAGTCAAATCACTTACTATCGTGTGGAAGCATTCCAATCAAAGTCCAGTCCACCACATCAGTGATCCAGGCACATCCATATGATGTACCTGACAGCACAGCATCATTACCATAAATGAAGGTTACAGGAAGTATAGCATTCTCCAATGTTGGGAGGTTTGTGGTGCACAGGAACAAGGCACCCATAAACGGATCAGCACTCAATGCGTACCAGTCTATGCCATCATGGAGGTTCATAACGGCAAGGGTTTCCTCATCAGGAGATACCGCAGAATGGCCTCTGTGTATCAATCTGAGGAACTAGATAATATGCAAAAATGGTTGGCCTCACATTTTACTTGAGCGTGGATGGATGTGCCAAATAATCTCATAGGTCTTTAGGTCCCATGCTCTACTGATAATAAGGAGAGCTATCATAGACCAGTCACAAAGAACTCACATCACACCATGCTCCAGGTACGTCACCAGCAGGACATTCCCATCGTCTCGTAAAAAATGGAGGGAGCATGCCATGGGTTCTCGCAATTCCCCTTCTAGTTCTGGGAACTCAGGTGGGTCTGGGAGGAGGGTGACTCTTTCCCAAGTAGCTGTTCGTTACTCAGATCAGACAAGAGCCTAAGACATGGTCTAAACAAACCAATGTTTTCTTTCTTGACCAGTTGGACAACATTTCCGGATCCTATAGCCAACAAAAAACCGCATTGTGCCATGCAATGAATGGGGCCAGACAATTTGACCCTATTGAGGGCAGACGTGCAATCGGCAAGGGTTGGGTCGCTCTACACTCAGAACATTCCAGCTCTTGCCTGAACATAGTCTTAGGAGGCACTTACAGATATTGAATCCTTTGGAAAGCCCATCACATGCACGTAACCACTCAAATCACCAGCCAGTAGTGCATGGTGAAAGAGAGAGTGCCAGAGTAATGTTGTCACCGGCGCCTTGACTCGGAATCGATGGGTCTCCCGGCCACTACCATGGCCCTGGAAGATGATGATGAGACCGTCATCACCACCGCTGGCAAACAGTGAGCCATCCTGCGAGAAGGCTAAGCTGTTAATAGAGCCATTGTGCTCGCTTATGATCTTCTTCAGCATATAAGGATGCATTTAACAGGATGCGATCAGCAAAGGGACGACACCAGAAGGGGGGGATTCAAGTTAATTACTGGGCAGTTGGTTTCATTTTATATTAGGCATCCTAGTCATCCGGGATTAGAAGTATGGACACCTGACCTTTCTGAGGCATACCTATTAAAGGCAATCAGATGTTGCATGTGGGACCTAGACACGTGCCAGTAGACAATGGCTGTGATAACCCCAACTCTCGATTTGGTCGGACAATGCCATTCAATTGTTCGCAACCATGAATGGGTAACCGAAAATCTTGGGGCGCCATCCAGCAGCCTGCGTGAACACCTAGACCTATACTGTACGTGCTAGTACCGATGTCAATGACTCATCAGGAACCAATCAAGGGGCGAACTCTATGCCACAGTGGACGCCATTAAACTACGATTTCATAAGGGTCGAAACCAGAGTAACTTATACAAAACGCACCACAGCTTGTAAATGCGACGTCTTTGCCATAGGGAAGCATTCAAAACCTTAACCACTGAAGCTTCCTACAGATCATCAATTGTTGCGTTGATGACTTGCCCATATCAATATGACACTCTGGACGGGGTTCCAGTGTGCTGGCCGGCACGATTGACGCCCACGAAAAGTGTGTCCTGGAAGGCGGCCACGGGCCACGGCCAGTCAGCTCCATCGTACATGAACACTTGCGGCGCAAAGCCATAATTCAGCTTCAACACAAAGGAACCAGGGCAAAGCTGGGAAACATGACACAAACGTTTTGGCCACATCGGACACCCTGAAACCATATTGTATTGCTTGCACCGAGCAAAGCGATCCAAGAAACCTTTCAGTTCAAGCATAAGTCATCGGACACGCCCTGGGCAATTGTCCCATATCGATGTTTGGAGCAAATACAATGTCGCGTCCATAAATGGATATCAAAATTTTGTCCTAATGGTGGACATAATACCTGACATACCTTAAAGTACAAGAAAGCCAATTGGCGCACTCCATATAAATTATGGAACAGAAAAACACCGAACTTTGCTCACTTATGCAAATTCAGTAACCCGTTTGGGCACTGCCTTAAGGTCAGAATTGGCACGAAAATCTACGTCGTCTAAGTCGGCTACAACTTGTCGAACTGGCATGCGACATGCTCATTGCAACGAAATTGTCTGAATTCCTATGGGAATTAATTAGTGGTCAAACATGTGGCGTACCCCTGAAACCGTGCCTATAAAAAGACTCCATGAAGGAATCACGGTCGCACCTAATGCTCCGCCTGAAGGGGGGGAGGAACGGGTCCACATGCGCAGCAATACGCGCGACAATCTAAAATGAGAAGCCGTCCAAATGGAGCAAATAATTGACTAGAGTGGGAAGTAGCCATAAAGGCTGAACCCGAGCAACTAGAACAGATTGGCACGAGGCTCCGATTCCGTCTCCATTGCTAAATAAATGGCCAGACTCGTGGCAAAGGACCGCCCACAGAGGCCGGGATATGACTACGTCACAGCTCACTCACCTCTGGTACGCCTAGAAATGATAACAGTACCACCTGCAATTTCACAAAGAAGGAGGAGAATCATGCAATAAATGGACATAAAAGACGCGTACCTAAATGGCACCCTCAAAGAAAGGGTATATGTGCGTCAACCAGAAAGTTTTGGAGACGGTGCCAAGTTTGCCTGCTGACAAACCCATGTGGCTACAATTCGTGGCAAACGCTACACGGCCCGACATGGCTCACGCGGTAAACTGTAAACAGACTGGCATCGTGAAAACCCTAGCCTACAACATACGAAAGCAGTGAAAAGACTGAGGTATCCGTCAGGAACAAGGGAACACGGGATCAAGTATGGTAACACAGCCATGACACCCAGTTCCCTCATAGGCTATGCCCGGTAGTATGCCGATGTCGCCTTAGACCAACACGGACAATTGCAAGTCCACTATGGGCGACGTCTTCCTTGCACAAGGGGGAGAGATCACTTGGAGATCAAAGAAACAAACTATCACCACCTTGTCTTCGACTGAAGCAGAGTAATGTATCGATTGGAATCGTGAAAAATCCGGAATTCCAACAACAGTGGCATCAACGCACCAAACAATTAGAAGTCTGTTGGCATTGGGTCCGCGATCTGGTACAAGGGGGATAGCTAAGCATCGAAGGGTGCAGAAGAACGGAGCAGACAGCTGATGTCCGAACAAAGGCACTGCTAGCAAAGGCACTGCATCGATATCAAAATGGAACAGCTTGAAGGGGAGAAATCCGTCACAAGGGTCACAATGTCACGTAAGCAGGACTATCTGATAAGGGAATAAGTGGGCGATCTGATTGGTTGCCCTATGTTTTTGAAATGATGACATAATTCTCTCTGAGCATTCCGTGCACTACGAGACATTTCGATTTGTTCGATCCACTAGAGCAGCCCGCGTCGCACGGGCAAACGCTAGCCCAGTCCTCGCTCTTTCCCTCCTACCAATAAGTTAACACATACTGTGAGAAGCAGTAACGTGGCAATTGACAGGATACAACATCGATAAAAAATGTAGAGAGAAAAGGAGCTTGAGATGATCAATGAGTCAGATCCCAACTGAACTGTCCAACACATTGTGTCAATTCACTAGCAGTTTGTCCGTGCCGCTGGAAACAATATCGCTAAGAATTCAAGAGTCTGTGGATGCCAGTAATGTTTAGATGTACTGTAAGCGACGAGATGCAAATACTCACTCCATGTCATCAGGAGAATGGACGAAGTTGTACTCCTCCATTTTGGGACACAGCACGTGATTCAAATAAAGTGGTTCCTTGCTTTCGAGCCATCTGCGGTCGTAGGCGTTGATCGGGAGGGCCGGTGGGCCATGTGACATTTTATGAACTTTCCGGGATAAAGTGCGAATGTGAGGGAATGCTCCACGCTTATCAATGGACCAGCCCTCGATGTGTTTTCGATGATGCAGTTGGTCAAAATACTTGAGCCAGTTGTGCAGGTTAGGGTGCCGCCACTCCGGTTTGGTAACTATATACGCTGTTTGATGGGTGTCCGGGTCAACAACCGATTCGTCTGAGGACATCCCGTCACGTCCCAAGGAATCCAAGATGCCTAGATGCTTGTTTGCAAACTTCTCGGCAATCTCACGGCGACGGTGAAATAGCTGTATTGAAGGGTGTGTTTTGGTGAGCGACTGGCACATCAGTTGAAACAAGAAATTTGTACGTTATCTTTGCGCTGCTGCCAGGCATGTTTAGATCTTTTGGATGCCCTTTCTGCAGCCGGGAGTCTCTTCTCTTTGCGGGAGGACTTTAGGCTCTTGATTCGGGTGGTAAATGCCTTCGCTATTTTCTTCCGCACTTCTCCCGTGTCACTGAACCCCATCTTCTGAATGAGGTGGTCAGTGAATACCCGCCCGGCGGAAACATTCCATGGTGACTTTGGGGGTCCTTCAATGTCAATCATGAAGTTGGCAGGTGTGGCATCGCAGGCCTTTGCCCCCTCGCCTGTGCGCTTCCACTCAGTCTCGAATGTGGAAAGTTGATGCGGCTCGGGAGTGTGGCCATAGGGTGGGTCCTCCTCTAGGAGGGACCCAAGTTCCGTCCGAACAAGCTTCTAAGATACAGTCAGCAGAGGTATGACTTGCACAGGTCTGGAACTGACAGCCAGTAAGTTTTGTTCAACCTCACGATGCTGTTGCTTCCCCCCATGTTGACAACCGCTGCCTCTACTCCCATGCCCCTGGGTGTTGGTCACAATCTGCTCGGGCGAGCTGGTGGCGTGAGTATGCCTTCCCTCTTGGCCCTGATCGGCACCCCAGGTTCTGGCACAAGTGCAGCAACATATTGGAGGAGCGGGCTGAGGCAAATGCGGGTGCGGTAGGACCTGGGGTTGCTGGAAGGCATTTATTAGCCTGGGAGAGGCATGGCCCAAATAAGAAAAACGTACATTAGGTGCAAAACCGCTGTCAGCTTGATTATCGTCTTGGACCTGCGAACCAGATGAAACCTGGTTTGAGTCGAAATTGTCACCCAGTTCAGGAGAGTCAAGGGAATAAAAGTCTCGTGGGTCCGGAAAAACTTCCAGGCTTTCCTCCACCTCAACAGAGCTTCTGATGTGCATATTATCCAGTTCTCGAGGTGTACTGTAAACATCCTCCTATGTGAAGAGAAAAGAGGGTGAAATTTTGTCTTAATGCGGCACACAAGACAGCAGCTCTCACTGTTTCCTCCGAGTCCCGGGCATGCCTTTTGCCTGTGGTCCCTGTATCAGTAGATTGAGAAGGGCTAGGATTTGCCCTTCCTTTGCCTTTGCCTTGATAATACTTTGTCACTCGGGCTTGAAGTACATCAGTGCATTTCCATACACATACGGTATAGAGGATCTGGAGGCACTTACGTGTTTGGTCACATTCCCCATCAGAGTTATGCTGTGAACCTGCCCTTAGGTATTAGTGACACGTCTAGTACAACACGTCTTGACCCATACCATTGCTGGACTGAGAATTGTACCATTTTGTATCCTTGCGAAGCATTATGATGCGGGGTGTTTCTATGTATGCTGGCTGAGAACTGTTCGATAGAAATTGGTTGGTATAACTCACCCTTGCCAGACTCCGAGTCGGAGTTCTCATGTGAGTCACCTTCATCATCTGTTGGAAACACCGATGAGTTACAGTCATATGTGGGGTTTGCACAGTGAGACTGTCGGTAGCAGTCGTAGAAGCCGCACTGGCATGTGGTATGGTTAAACTCACCTGACTGGCCCAAGTCACCAGGCAGCCTGCGGTCACTGCGACGGGCCCGGCTTGGTCCTACTCGTAACATCCTAAGCTTTGCCCTCTGTCTTTGCGCAATCACTGAACTTCGACCTTTATATACAGTATATGGATCCGCATCACTGTACACATCAGATAGACACAATATAAGAGGAGTCTGACTCCTGCGTACGTTATCTACCTTTTTAGTATCTCCGTATCCGAGTCCATTGTTGTGCATTTATTTAAACGCTGTTCATTCAACCTCATTGTCATTCGGAGCTAACTCCATACAGAACAACCCAGGTCCAGATCAACCATATGGCCACTTAGGCCAAAGAGGTCGCTTTTGGCTCATGACTCGTTAGTGGTCCAATATAGTGGTTAAGACCACGATTGGGCATCATCGGCGGTCACCACAGGCAGATGGCCTTAGATCATTTGAATGACACACCAAAAATGTTTTGATTTGAGAGCGACGATGAGTGCGACGACAAGGGAAAGACGAACCTCGATGGAGTCGATGCAAACCTCGATGCCAGTCAGCTGGTCATTAAACACGCATTACTACTCCCAATTGCAGGCTCGAGAGTGCCACCTAATTCACCCACTGATCGCCTACATACGTGCGAGCACCGAGACTAGTACTGTTTATACTGTATTGTACTCTCGGAAAGGTCTCAGTCGATGTCCTGTACATCGAGTTGGCCTGTGAGAATATTAGACGCCATTGTTTGCGGTTTTCTGCGATGGAATATTTGAATGTACCTGAGGATCCCGGCCGTTACAGACAAATGTCTTTAAGATTATGAAGCTACGTAGCTGACAGACTCGGACGTTGGAGGCAAACAGTAAAGTCAGCCTGACTGAAGGCTCCGAACAATCCGAGTCCGAAACGTTACTGCTCCTTACAGTATTTCCGGATTGAATCGGAGTCGGAGTGGTGTAAGTGTAACTGGTACTGAGCGGGGTGATCCGGTGATGTCCATACCTCGTGACTCGGAGTCAGCTCATGTGAGCGTCTACCAGATGTGCCATTGTTCACCATTTTCTGCACCAAAAGATCGCAGCCCAATCCCAAATAAGTGTCTCGAGTCGGGTGATGAACAGCGTCTGGTTATCTGTAGATCTTAAGGATCACACTGGCAGCGCTTAGATGTGTGGACACGTGTGATGACTTTTATATAGCATAGGACGCACCATTGTCTTATGCTTGCACACATGAGCTGCACACGCAAGGTTCAGGTAGTTCGGACAAAACCAAGCTTCCCAAAGTCCGGAAGCAGAAATCTGAAGAAACGCCATTTTGATTGTCCATACATGCATAAGCAAAGAATCAATACTCATTGTGCTTCCAAAAAGGTGTGAGCTGTCCATTCAGCAATGAGGTTACATCACGATGTGAGCCGACATACATAAGATTGCCAGTCATGGTTACCATGGCGGCCCGTGACCGCTAGCATCTCCCGTCATCTGTTGGTTTCTCACACACTTCGACCAGTAAAACTAAACTCCAAGTCAGGCTGTCATACCCCAAAAGTGTGTGGAAGTACTGTAAATATAAATCCACGTTTGGTCTAGTACTCAGTGTAAGGGGAAAAACAGTTGTATTAATGAGAGGGGTAACTGTAGTAGTGAGAAAAATTGAAAAGTTTGTAGGTGTGTCTTTGTACACCGGCACTAATGAACGCGTTGACGAGAGGAGAAGCACAAAAAGGGGTGATTGAGAGGATGACCATGAGGATGAGAACATGTAAGAAGAGTAAATTTCGACCCACATACCTTCCACGAGTACAAATCATCCATGAACCGACCACACCCGGGCCTCCCTCTCCTTTCTGCCCTGCGTTGTGCTGACAGATGCCCGAGTGACCCAACT
>WNFF01023021.1_pt1 | contig 10525 bp, 9 predicted proteins | sample 5400441 | NCBI WGS metagenome assembly WNFF01 (sample SAMN13153345, study PRJNA577476) | soil metagenome | isolation source: 120 cm saprolite under Douglas fir tree site 2 hole 3 replicate 1 | place: USA:California | collected 2015-04-18
ACTCTTCGGTCACGAACGCGGCGCCTTCACCGGCGCCATCACGCAAAAAATCGGACGCCTGGAACTGGCGGACAAGGGGAGTTTATTTCTGGATGAAGTGGGAGATATTCCGCCGGAGTTGCAGCCAAAGTTGCTGCGTGTGCTCCAGGATCAGGAGTTCGAACGATTAGGAAGCTCGCGGACCATCAAGGTAAACATACGGCTGATCGCGGCCACCAACCGGGATCTGGCCCAGATGGTGTCGGAGAAAGAGTTTCGCAGCGACCTGTACTACCGCCTGAACGTGTTCCCCATCCGTCTGCCCCGGCTGTCGGAGCGGAAGACAGACATCACCACGCTGGTGCGGCACTTCGTGCAGAAGTTTGCCCGCAAGATGAACAAGCAGATTGAGACCATCCCCACCGCCACCATGAATGCCCTGGTAAACTGGGAGTGGCCGGGCAATATACGAGAGCTTGAAAACTTCATGGAACGATCTGTCATCCTGTCAGAAGGACGGGTACTCAACGTCCCTTTGGAGGAACTCGCGGGAACTCGCGAGATCACTGACAGTGATGGCACGCTGGAGAGTCTGGAACGGCAGTACATTATTCGAGTATTGCGTGAAACCAACGGAGTGATCGCTGGCCCTCACGGCGCCGCCGTGCGGCTCGGCATGAAACCTCAGACGTCGAACCTCAAGCCCTGAACGGCGGCCTTTGGATACTCGGATCTGAAATCTGGGTCCGAGGTCTGAAGCCCGAGCTCCGACGTCCGGGTTTTGTGACGATCCATCGGCACCGTGCCGGAGCCCCGGCATGCCAAACCCCTCCAAAGTCGAGTCCTAAGCCTGTTCTGGGAAAGAATGCCTCCGTGTTTGCCTCAACTTAGGAGGGAGCCATGTTTGGACCTCAGGCTGCCATAAGCCTTCACGTGGCCGTCACTCGTGGGTGCAAGCGATATCACCGAAATCATGCAAGGCTGCCGCGCTCCGGCCGGCGGACGAAGTATGGGACATCGGGAAGCGAGGATCGAAGGTGTTGATTACCGGGCGCGATCAAGAGCAATATCGGCGCAACCAAATAGAAGCTCTCCCCCTCAGTGGACTCATCCGAACGATCGCGATCCGCGGCAAAAAGCAGCTGGGCTTGAAGGCGCGTTGCGTAGAGGCCGAGAACGGGCAACAACACAAGCCGTGTATTGATCCGCTCTACCTGTTCGCCTGCGCCTTGCTGTGGCACAAGTGTGCGGACGCCGGCGCCGGCTGGGAACTTATCCGGGGCATTCAGCTGCGGATTCGGGAGCCGCGTGGCGCCTTGGTCAGGCCGGACACGCCGTCCCCGGAAAGTGAATCACCGATACGAGAGGTTGGCGAGGCGGTAGCGACGATGAATACTCCCTACGGTCTGGAAATCATTGAGAATTGCGTCAGCTGCAAATTGAGGCAAGACAAGTGGTTTTGTGGTCTGTCTTCGGATGTGCTGAAATCTTTCAGCGCTTCCAGTCACTTGAGCACCTATCCCGGAGGCGCGGTTTTGTTCGTGGAGGGCCAGATGCCTCGCGGCGGGTTGGTACTCTGCTCGGGCAAGGTCAAACTTTCGACCACGTCGCGTGACGGCAAGGTCCTCATTCTGAAAATGGCCGTGCCCGGCGAAGCCCTGGGCCTGAGCGCGGTAATTTCCGGCACACCGTATGAACTGACGGCGGAAACGGCGGGGCCGTGCCAGGTGAACTTCATCGACCGCGAATCCCTAATGAAGCTCCTGGACAAGTACGGAGAATTGGGGCTGCACTCTGCCCAGGCTCTGAGCCGGGAGTTTCAGTCGGCCTACAGAGATATTCACGAATTGGTGCTGGCTCGTTCCTCTGCGGGCAAGCTGGCGCGGCTGCTGCTTTCGTGGAGCGCCGGTCGCGCGCGGGAGGGCGGACTCAGCGAGGTTCGAATCCGGTCCAGTCTGACGCACGAAGAAATAGCGCAGATGATCGGTTCTTCGCGGGAAACCGTAACCCGATTGTTGAGTGAGCTCAAAAAGAAAGAATTGATTCGCCTGGAAGGTTCGACCCTAGTAATCCGTAACCGAACTGCTTTGGAAGCGCTGGCTGCGTAGTAGTTGATTGCAGCCCGTTGGGCGGCCGAACTCCTCCAGCCGGCCGCCTCCCCCTCCCCCGGAGGAGCACAAGCGAGGACGCTTGCGCCTACATCGGCGATGGGAGTTTCGATGCGGGTGCGAGCGTCCCCTCGGCTTGCTCACCGACAACCTCTCGGATATCCAGGTAGTGGTGCAGTTTGGTGAATGCATTCTTAACCGTTGTCATTCCGAGCCGGCTTATCGGCGAGGAATCTGCTTCTGGCAGCAAAACAGCAGATTCCTCGCGCGATACTGCCGCGCTTCGGAATGACAATTTTGAATAAGTCTTGATCCTGCGCCACTAGCTGGATCTAACGAAACTTGACGTTTCTGGGGTGATTCGCGGGCGAGTCGCCCGCGACCACACAAGCCACGCTTATAGTCCGAACAACTCGCGCAAACGCTTGGTCTGAGCGCGGCTGACTGGGATTTCGGTCTGCTTCTTGTCGTCCATTCGCAGTTGATAGGAACTCTTGAACCAGGGGACCACTTCCTTGATGCGGTTGATGTTCACCAGGTAGGACCGGTGGGCACGCCAGAAGAGGTTGGGATCAAGGCTTTCCAGGAGTTCTTCCAGAGTACGGCAGTTGGACTGGCCTTCCATGCCATTCGGGCCGCCGGTCACAACGGTGATGACACCCTCCTCGATAGAGGCGAATCCGATGTCTTTCTGATTGACCAGGAATAGCCTGCCGCCGGCCTTGATCAAGAGTTTGGAAGCCTGCGGTTTCTGCGATTCCAGCATCCGAACTAACGTTTCCAGCTTGTCCGATGAAGCGCTTCCGGACTCCAATTTATCGCGCACCTTCTGCACCGATTGCGCCACTCGCTTCTTGTCGAAAGGCTTGAGTAGATAGTCGACGGCATTTACTTCGAATGCTTTCACGGCATACTGGTCAAAAGCAGTAGCGAAGACGATCTTGGGCAGAACGACTTTCTTGTCGAGAAGTTTCTTGATGACGCCAAAGCCGTCCAGTCCGGGCATTTGCACGTCGAGAAAGACGAGGTCGGGATTGTGTTCGCGGATAAGGTTGACGCCTTCGACCCCGTTCTTGCCCTGGGCGACAACGTCCACGTCCCCTACGTCTTTCAGCAGGAAGGCAAGTTCGTCGCGGGCAAGCTGTTCATCGTCCACGATGACGGCGGACAAAGACATTCTTTCTCCTAGGAGGCGCAGTCAAAGTATAGCGAGTGCGTGTTGAAAGTGCCAACGGGCGGGCGTCAGACCTCGGACCTCGGACTTCAGACTGCACCCAGCGGGTTTTTGACGTCCGAGGTCTGAGGTCCAACGCCCTGGTCCTGCGGTAAACTGGCGACTCGATGAATTACATCTACGGGATCAATGCGGTTGCAGAAGCGCTGAAGGCACGAGGGCGATCATTCGAGTGGGTGGGCGTGTTGAAGGAGCGTCACGACCTGCGTCTGCAGCGTGTGGTGGAGGAATGCCGGCGAAACGGGGTTGCTGTGCGCTTTCTGCCGCGACCGGAACTCGACCGCATGGCGGGGAACAACGCTCACCAGGGCGTAGTCGCCATTACCTCGGCCAAGCAGTACAACGATCTGGATGACGTGGTTACGGCCAAGCGTGGACAATATTCTCTGGTCGTCGTGCTGGATGGAATTGAGGACCCGCACAATCTAGGGGCGATCCTCCGCACCGCCGATGCCTCGGGCGCGGACGGAGTCGTAATTCCGGAGCGCCGGGCCGCGGGGGTGACTGCCACGGTGACTAAGGCATCCGCGGGCGCGAGCGAACACCTTCCTATCGCCAAAGTGACAAACATTGCGCGCACTCTGGAAGAGTTGAAAGAGAAGAGCCTTTGGATCGTTGGACTGGATGAGCGAGGCAAACAAAGTTACGATGCTCTCGACTACAACATGGATTGCGCCATCGTGCTTGGCTCTGAAGGCAAAGGCGTCCACGATCTTGTAGCAAAGAAGTGCGACTTTCTGGTTTCCATTCCCATGCTGGGGAAGGTGCCGTCGCTGAATGTGTCGGTCGCCGCTGGTGTCATGCTGTACGAAGTCGTGCGTCAACGCAGGAAGAGCGCAGCGGATACAAAATGAAGCTTCTCCGTGTCCTTTGTGTCCTCTGTGGTCTGCTGGTTCATTCCCACGCCTTGGATCGCGAGGCCTTCACCTTTACCAACTACAACTTGGATGTTCGGATAGAACCGGAGCAGCAGCGGCTGGGGGCGCGGGGCAAGATCGCTTTGCGGAACGACTCGGCATCGCCGCAGAAAAATCTCTCTCTTCAAATTTCTTCCACCCTGGATTGGCGATCGATCCAGCTCGATGGCAAGCCGGTACAATTCGTCTCCCAGCCTTATACGTCGGACATCGATCACACCGGAGCGCTTTCGGAAGCGCTCGTAACTTTGCCCAAGGACATCCCGCCGAAGGGCACGGTGGAACTGGAAGTTGGGTACGAGGGCACTATCCCGCTTGATACGACCCGACTGACCCGCATTGGTGTGCCTGCGGAAGTGGCCCGGCACAGCGATTGGGACCAGATTGGCAAATCGTTTAGCGCCGTCCGTGGCATTGGATATGTGGCGTGGTATCCGGTTGCCACCGAGTCGGCCAATCTGTCTGAAGGGAACAATGTGTTCGAAACGGTCGCAAGATGGAAAGCTCGCGAAGTGGAGGCGCAGCTGAGGATAAAGCTTAGCAACTCCGGCGAAGGCACACCTGCAATTCTGATATGCAATGGCGAGGCAGGAGGCTTGCGAACCGAGCAACGGATGGGCGGAGCCTATGAAGTCGTTACCGAGTGTGCATTCCGGCCTCTCGGGCAGACTGCGCCGCTCTTTGTGATTGGCAACTATGAGGGCCTCGATCAGCCATCGATCAACATCTCCTACATTCCGGATCACAAGCCGGCTGCCGAGAAGTATGTGCTTGCCGCACAGCAGGTGGCTCCATTCGTGACCGAATGGTTTGGCATTCCAAGAGAACGGGCCGAGGTTAAGGCGGAAGCCATTGAACTGAGCGACCCTGAAGCTGCGCCGTACGAAAGTGGAAGCATGCTGCTTATCCCACTCAACATCGATTCCAAGATGGCCCAGCTCACGGCAGTTCACCAACTCACGCATGCCGCGTTCTTCTCACCGCGTCAGTGGATTTATGAGGGGCTGGCGCATTTCGCCCAGGCGGTCTATCGAGAGCGGGAAAGCGGACGCGATGCGGCGCTCGACTTCATGGGTCTGCATCGCACCGCGGTGGCGGAAGCGGAGAAGGCGGTTGCCGAGGTGCGCCGCGCGAAAACCGGTGCAGGTGATGCATTGATCGATACCAGCATCGAAGAGTTCTATCGCAGCAAGGCGATGTATGTCTGGTGGATGCTGCGCGACATGATCGGTGAAACTGCGCTGAAGCAAGCGCTGGTGGCGTATGGTTCGGATGCCGACAACGCGCCCGCCTATCTGCAGCATTTGATCGAAGCGCGAGCCAAGCGCGATCTTCAATGGTTTTTTGACGACTGGGTGTATCGCGACCGGGGCCTGCCGGATTTTAGGGTGGCGTCGGTTTATCCCCGAAAGATGTTGCGAAACAATTACATTGTTACGGTCACGGTGCAAAATCGGGGAAACGCGGGCGCTGAAGTGCCGATCACTCTCAATATGGAAGAGGGGCAGGTGATCAAGAGGCTCGAAGTGCGCGCGAAGTCGGAAGCAACCATCCGCATCGAAACAGCGTCCACTCCCCTCGAAATTGTCGTCAACGATGGCAGCGTGCCGGAAAGCGACATGACCAACAATGTGTACAAGATTGAAATTCCGGAGAAGAGCAATTGAAGACTTCAGATTGAAGATTGTAGATTGAAGATTGCAAAAAACGACAAGAGCTTCGAGTTTAAAAATCCGCAATCTGACATGGTTTATATATAGTTCGCGGGGAGGAGAGACTTGGCCTACATCCAGTTTCTTGGCGCGGCTGGCACCGTTACCGGCTCGAAGCACTTGGTTAACACCAGCGTGGACTCCGGCCGGAAAACCGGGTTTCAGATGCTCATCGATTGCGGCATGTTCCAGGGCGCCAAAGAATGGCGGGAGCGCAACTGGCAGCCCATGCCGATCTCTGCGTCCGGTATCGAGGCTGTAATTCTGACCCACGCGCACCTCGATCACTGCGGCTGGATTCCACGGCTGGTGAGGGAAGGCTTTCGCGGATCGATTTATGCCACGCCGTCCACCATTGATTTGTGCGGAATTATTTTGCCCGACTCCGGACATCTGCAGGAAGAAGACGCCAATTTTTACAACCGGCACAAGAAGTCGAAACACCATCCGGCCTTGCCGCTATACACGCTTGCCGAGGCAGAGGGCCCGAGGTTTCCTTTCGTTTTGTAAGAGCGGCGCACATCCTGGGATCTGCGATGGTGGAACTTGCGCTCAGTACGAATGGTCAAGCAAGGAGACTCTTGTTCACCGGAGACATCGGCCGCGTACGTGACAATAACGTCGCGCCCGGCAAAGTAGTGCGCTCAGGTCCCAACGAAGGCGAGATTGCCGACGTTCTGGTGATGGAGTCTACTTATGGCAATCGGCGGCACCCGACAGACGATCCTCGGCCAAAGCTGGCCGAGATTATCCGCAAGACAGCGCAACGCGGAGGCAGCGTGGTAGTGCCCGCGTTTGCCGTCGAACGCACGCAGAAATTCCTCTTCATGCTCAAGGAACTGATGGAATCCGGACAACTTCCTCGGATTCCTGTGTACTGCGATAGTCCGATGGCGATCAAGGCAGTGGAAGTGTTCCTGAAACATGAAGAGGAGTGCAGCGGCGAGACCTGCCGATTGATCCGACAGTACGGTTCGCCGTTACAGTGGCCCGGTTTTACATTTGCTCTAACTTCGGATGAATCGAAGAAGATCAACGCCACACAGTTTCCCGCAATCATTGTTTCATCCAGCGGAATGGTGACCGGGGGACGTATCCTGCACCACTTGACGCAGCGGCTGCCCGATCCAAAGAATACAGTGATCTTCATTGGGTTCCAGGCGCCCGGGACCCGCGGATTTACCATCAAGAGCGGCGCTCCCGAAGTTCGTATTTTCGGTGAGACGGTCGCGATTCGGGCCCAGATAGCAACGCTTGAGCAATTCAGTGATCACGCCGACACGCCAGAGCTGCTGGAATGGCTGCACACTTTTCCCAGCAAACCTGGGGTCACGTATTTGGTACACGGCGAGCCGGCAGCGTCGTCGCAGCTTCGCGACGCGATGACGAAAGAGCTGGGTTGGAACGTGCAGGTAGCGGAATGGATGGAGAAGGCAATTGTGTAATTGGGTGATTTGTAATTAGTAATTGAACACGCGTTGCCCAATTGCCAAGTTACTCAATTGCCCGATGTTTGGAGCCTTTATGACGGAAAGCGAACTGAAGAAGCATCTTGATGCGGCGGAGAAGAGTCCCAAGCAGGTGGCGGCGGTGTCAGGACTGCCCGAGAAGACGTTGCGTTACAAGGCGGCTCCGGACAAGTGGTGCATCCTCGAGATACTTGGCCATCTGGCCGATGTTGAGATCGTCTACGCTTACCGTCTTCGCCAGATGCTCGCCGACAAAAAGCCAGTGATTGCGGCAATGGACCAGGATGACTGGGCGCGGAACCTGGGCCACATGGAAACCCCTCCGGCTGAACTGATTGCGCTCTACGGGCTGAACCGCCACGCCAATCTGCGGCTATTGCAGCGTCTCAAACCGGCCGACCTTGAGAAGTCGCCCTTTCATCCGGAAACCAAGAAAGATTTCACGGTGGCGGAGCTGATTGAGCGAATGGGGATTCACGGGGCTAGTCACCTGGCGCAAATTGAAAGATTGAAGAAGGAAGCGAAGTAGCGGACCTCGGACTTCAGACGTCGGACCGCAGACCTATTGAGCCGAGGTCTGACCTCTAAGGTCAGACTGCTCACGTGAAATAGGTAGTCGTAAATTGCACCAGGGCGTGCAGTTTGGCAGCCGCCGCGCCCGAGTCGATGGATTGCGCGGCCAGCGGCAGGGCGTTTCCCAGGTGATCGGCTTTTCCTGCGGCGACCAGGGCGGCGGCCGCATTCAGTAACACAACATCCCGTCGCGGCGACTGTGTTCCCGCAAGAATGTCGCGAATGATGGCGGCATTGGTGTCGGCGTCGCCGCCCGAAATGTCTTCCAGCCGGGCGCGCTTCATTCCGAACTCTTCCGGCGAGACCTCGTAGGTGCGAAGGTTGCCTTCCCGCACTTCCGCGACGCGGGTTGGTCCGGTGATCGTAATCTCGTCGAGCCCGTCCAGTCCGTGGACCACCAGCGCACGATGAAGGCCGAGCATGCTGAGTGCCTCTGCCAGCTTTTCCACCAGATCCACGGAATACACACCGACCACTTGCGCCGAAGCATGCGCGGGGTTCGTCAGCGGGCCCAGGAGATTAAAGATTGTGCGCAGCCGAAGTTCGCGGCGGGCGGGCTGGACGTATTTCATGGCCGAATGCATGGACGGCGCGAACAGAAACACCATGCCGACATCCTCAAGACAAGAGGCCAGCACTGCGGTGGGCAGGCTGATCTTTACGCCCAGGGCCTCCATCACATCGGCCGAGCCGCACCTGGAGCTCAGGCTGCGATTGCCGTGCTTGGCCACACGCACGCCGGTTCCGGCGACTACGAACGCGGTAGCGGTGGAGATATTGAATGTGCCGGAGGCATCGCCGCCGGTCCCACAGGTATCCACCAGCGCGTCGCGTCCGGTGCCGCTCACAGAGAGGGTGGCGGTTTCGGGAGTGGGCAGAGGCTCGGCCGCGGCCCGGATGGCTTCGGCGCAACCCACGATCTCCTCCACAGTTTCGCCCTTCATATGCAGCGCGACCAACAGGGCGGCGATCTGCGCGTCGCTCGCTCTGCCGGAGAAAACCTCGGTCATTACCGCGCGTGCCTCTTCACGACTGAGCGATTCACGGCGGTCGGCGATGCGCTGGAGAGCCTCGGTGAGCATGGACTGGATTATAAGGGTTCGAGGAACATCGCAATTCCGGGCTGCAAGCGGATCGCAGAGAACCAGTCCACCATCCCGCGCGAGAGATCGGTTTGCCCTATCCGTAACGGTTCTATAAAATCAAACGTTGCTAACCGCTACTCTAAGCCGCAAGCTGAGCTTGCCGATAGGTCCAGTCAGGAATCTTTATGAAAATTCATGAATACCAGGCCAAGGGAATCCTGAAGAAGTACGGGGTCGCGGTGCCGCGCGGCGAAATGGCGGAAACCGTGGCAGCTGCGGAGTCGGCGGCAAAGAACTTGCTCGGCGCGGGCGCGTTAGGCGTGGTGGTCAAGGCCCAGATCCATGCGGGCGGGCGCGGCAAGGGCGGCGGAGTGAAAATCGCCAAGTCCGTGGAGGAAGCCGCTGCACTGGCTGGCAAGATCCTGGGTATGACGCTGGTGACGCATCAGACCGGGCCTGAAGGTCGCGTTGTACGACGACTGCTGATCGAAGAGACTTTACCAATTGATAAGGAACTCTATCTCGGAATCGTGATTGACCGTGCCGAGGCCCGGCCGGTGTTTATGGCGTCGGCTGCGGGTGGAATGGAAATCGAGCAGGTGGCGGCAGAAAATCCAGCCGCGATTCTCAAGGAATATATCGATCCCGGTATGGGCCTGGAAGCTTTTCAGGCGCGCAAGCTGGCGTTCGCGCTGGGACTCAAGGCGGCGCAAATCAATCAGGCGGTCCAGTTCATGACCGGCTTGTACCGGGCGTTTGAAGAGACGGATTCGTCACTGATGGAGATCAATCCGTTCATTACCTGTACCGATGGGCGTCTGTTCGCGCTCGATGCCAAGATGAATTTCGATGACAATGCGATGTTCCGGCACACCGACCTTCGCGAGCTGCGCGACGTGACGGAGGAAGACCCGCTCGAAGTTGAGGCATCAAAGTACAGTTTGAACTACATCAAGCTGGACGGGAATGTGGGTTGCATGGTGAATGGCGCCGGGCTGGCGATGGCGACCATGGACATCATCAAATACGCGGGCGGCATGCCGGCGAACTTCCTCGATGTGGGTGGTGGAGCCAACGCCGAACAGGTTACGCACGCCTTCGAAATCCTGCTCAGCGATAAGAACGTGAAGGCGGTATTGATCAATATTTTCGGCGGCATCCTGCGAGTGGACACGCTGGCGACTGGCGTCGTTGAAGCGGCCAGGAAGACGCAGATTCAGCTTCCTATCGTTCTGCGGTTGGAAGGTACCAACGTCGAGGCCGGGCGCGAAATTCTGAAGCAGTCAGGTTTGAATTTTATCGTTGCTGAGACCATGAAAGACGCTGCGGAAAAAGTAGTGGCAGCGGCAAGCGCGGCCTAGCAGGCAGATGAGAAGCAGGTCCTTCGACTACGCGACCGATTCGCGAGCGAATCGGACAGCTTTGCTCAGGGTGACACGGTTTATGAA
>WNFF01005315.1_pt1 | contig 10523 bp, 9 predicted proteins | sample 5400441 | NCBI WGS metagenome assembly WNFF01 (sample SAMN13153345, study PRJNA577476) | soil metagenome | isolation source: 120 cm saprolite under Douglas fir tree site 2 hole 3 replicate 1 | place: USA:California | collected 2015-04-18
ATCAAGAAAGCGGGTGTAGTCGGCATGTGATTTACCTTGGCTCGCCGCGGTCGCGTTGTCATCGGGATCGACACCAGTAAGCGCGCCCAGCAGGATCGCCGCATCGCTGACCGTGCGTGCCATGGGCCCGGCGCCATCCTGGTTGTGCGAGATGGGAATAATTCCCGCGCGGCTAGTCAGGCCCACCGTAGGCTTGATGCCAACAATTCCATTAGCCGACGAGGGACACACAATCGATCCATCAGTCTCCGTTCCAATCGCCACCATGCAGAAGTTGGCCGCCACGGCCGCGCCCGATCCCGAACTTGATCCGCAAGGATTTCGATCCAGCACATAAGGGTTCTTCGTCTGTCCACCGCGGCCGCTCCAACCACTGGTCGAATGGCTCGACCGTATATTGGCCCACTCGCTTAAATTTGTTTTCCCCAAAATGACGGCGCCCGCTTCGCGCAGCTTCCGCGCCATAAAGGAATCCTTGGGCGGACGTGCTCCTACCAGCGCCAGCGAACCTGCCGTCGTGCTCATCTTGTCCGCGGTATCGAGATTGTCTTTGATAAGAACTGGAATTCCGTGCAGCGGGCCGCGTGGCCCTTTTTTTTGGCGCTCCTGGTCGAGCGCGTCCGCAATTGCCAGCCCGTCAGGATTCAGCTCGAGCACGCTGTTCACCGCCGGGTGCCGGCTATCGGATGACGGTTTATCTTCTGGTCTCTCGTTGCCGCGCTTATCCAGGGTTTCAATTCGCGCCAGATATTGTTCGGCTATCGAGCGCGCGGTGAATTTGCCCGACTTCATTCCCTCCTGCAAGCCGCCAATTGTGATCTCGCTCAATTCAAATGTTGATGATTCCGGCGCATCCACTGCTACCGCACTTACTTCTCGCGCCGCACCCAACGCGGGATACACAGCAGCGCCTACGCCACCTAGCAAACTGGCTTGCAAAAACCGTCTACGGCCGGGTACTCGATTATCATCCTTGGGGCTCAAGCTGGTTTCTCCTTCGGACATTGTCCATTTTGGACGAAGTAAAAATCTGCGAGGCAAGATGCTATCAGTTTGCCGCTGGAGAAGACAGACTGGATACAAAACTCACGGGTAAGTTCGCTCCACACACGCAAAGAGTGTGGGGGTCCTTATGTTCTAGAGAGGAGACTGCCGACGGTTGTAACCAGCTTTGCGTGAATGGTAATCTAGGTCGTCGATGTCGACGGGTACGATCTGCATCTCAGAGCGGGAGTAGTTCAGCGGTAGAACGCCAGCTTCCCAAGCTGGATGTCACGGGTTCGATCCCCGTCTCCCGCTCCAATGTTCCACTTAATTCAAATCAAATCCTGCCTACTTAAAAAAGTCGTTCATCGGCGCAGCACTCGCGCTTGCACCCGGGAACTGTTTTAGGCCGAACAGTTCTAGCATCGTGCGCAGTGTGTTCTCATGCCGGAACGGCGCGCTCACCTTCACTCCTCGGATGACGTTGGGGCCGATGACCGCGGTGAATATCAAGCCCGCCGCATCGCGATCGCCATTGTCAAAGGTCACAAACATCACTCCACTTCCGCCCGGTTGGAAATATGGACTATCGAGTACGGGTGGGAGGTTCTGCTGCAGCCATTGATCGGCCATCGCAGGCGTGCCATTGTGAGCATCGTTAAGCAGATTGGGAATGATCACTGAGTAATTGGGTAGATTTTTCGCGGCCAGGTCTTGGGCAAATTGGGTGAAGGCCACCATTTTCTTCTGCTGTGCCGCATCGTTGGCGACATCGCTGTACCACGCCGCCGGGTTGTGACGCTTCACATAAACGCCCGAGGACATTCCCATGTAACCGACCGAGGGCAGCGACTCGGCGTAAACTTTCCAGGAGAGGCCAGCTTGGTTGAGTTCGCGAAATATGTTGTTGCTGTTGATGACGTGAGTGCATCCCCATCCTGCGCATCCCGAAGATTGTTCCCCGCTGCCCGATGAGAGCCACAGATAGTCGAGCAACGAGCCAGATTCATCCGACGAATAATTGGTGGCAATACCATTCTCATTACCCAATGCGCTCAGCCATGGCATGCCGTGCGGATACACGGTGGAAAAACTTCGGTTCTCTTCGACAATCAGGATGACGTGTGCCGCTTGCGCCTTTGGCGGAGGCGGAGGTGTCGGTGCAGGAGGAGGAGATGGCGGTGGCGGAGGAGGTGGCGGCGTGGGCGGTGGAGGCGCCGGCGGGGGAACCGGAGCTGGAGGCACAGTCGCAGGAGGAGCCGGCGTAGGCTGATCAACCGTCTGCAGCCGCGTCATGTTCTTTGGACTGCCACCGCATCCAGCCAGCAGCAGAATCAGGGGCAATAAGAATCTGAGCCTCACTTTTCCTCCGCGGTTTTCGTATCCTAAATTCACGCGCTGCTGAGCAACACCAGCCGATCGCGCGTCCCGGCCAGATATGAAGCTTGTGCGCTGCTGCGAGAGCACTTCGCGCGCTAATCGCCCAGACCTGGGTTTGACTAGTTTCTTGCTTTACGTGTAAACGTCGAACGAATGTGAAATGGCGGCACGAGGTGGCGGGTCGCTGCGAAGTGCGATAAAGATAAGGTCATCCGCAGTCTCTGGCAATAAGCGAAACACCTTACAGAGTTGTGATTGGTGGAACCTTGGCCATCTGTCGCGGCCCCCCTTCGCCCCGGGCCTTTAACTTTAAGTTTGACTAGGGGGCCTCATCCGTATCTTCGTCAGAAAAATAAAGGAGCTTGGCGACTACGCATTGCGTGAATACACTGGCCCTAGCTCTGTTTTAGGAAAATCGGAGGATGCATGCCGGTAAGCGAACTGCTATTGCCCGAATTTGATGAAGAGATGAAGAAGACTCGGACCACGTTGGAACGAGTCCCAACCGACAAGCAGGAATTCGCACCCCATCCCAAGTCCATGCCCCTGGGCAAGCTCGCTCCTCATGTTGCCCAGCTTGCTGGCTTCGGTCTAAGTATTTTGACTACGCCGCAGGTGGACTTTTCCGCGGGCAGCTACAAACCCCTGCCATTTGAGTCTACCGCGCAACTCGTCACCGCATTCGATGAAGGCGCAGCCAAAGTCCGTAAAGCACTCGCGGCAACTCCTGATGAAGCTTGGAAGCAGAACTGGAAGCTGATTTTCGGGGGCAACAAGGTTCTCTTTGACGGCCCTCGCTTTCTTGCCTACCGCCAGATGTTCCTCAATCATCTCGTACATCACCGCGCCCAACTGGGTGTCTACCTGCGTCTGAGCGGCCAGAAAGTGCCTGCAATCTACGGCCCATCTGCGGACGAGACTCTTGGTTTCTGATATCGGACTTCTACCAACCCTGATCAATGATCACGGGATGGTCTCTGCGAATGAGGCCACAATGCACTCTCCGCATCCTCAATGAAAGCCCACTGCTCATCCCAGTCCGCTCCCTCCGCTATCATGTTGCCTTATGTTCTCCCGCCGCACCGATTGGAAGCTCACGCCCAACCGCTTCACTCAAGTGCAGCGGGAGCTTGTTGCCTCGGGCAGAGAAGTGCTTGACCTTACTATCTCGAATCCCACCCGCGCCGGTCTACATTACGATGCGGAATCCATTCTGAATTCGCTGAGGAATCCAGCGGCGCTCGATTATGATCCCCAGTCGAAAGGCTTGCTGATGGCTCGCGAGGCCGTTGCGGCGTATTACCGCGAACAGCACAGCGTGTTCGACGCAGATCCTGAGGCCCTCCTACTCACTACCAGCACCAGCGAAGCATACTCTTTCGTCTTCCGCCTTCTGTGCAATCCTGAGGATGAGATTCTCGTGCCTGCGCCGAGCTATCCGCTGTTTGAGTTTCTCGCCGATCTGCAAGATGTGAAGCTGGCTTCGTATCCGCTGATCTATGACCACGGTTGGCAGATTGATTTTCCATCACTCTACAAAGCGGTGAATCCCCGCACGCGCGCTGTGCTGGTAGTGCATCCCAATAATCCTACGGGCTCCTTCGTGCGGTCGGATGAAATTGGCTCGCTGAACCGCCTCTGCCGCGAGTACAACCTGGCGCTAATTGCCGACGAAGTATTTCTTGATTGCCCGCACGATGGCGTGTCCCGCCAAACCTTCGCCTGTAACCGCGAGGTTCTTACGTTCACATTGAGCGGGTTATCAAAAATTGCAGGCCTGCCCCAAATGAAGGTCGCGTGGGTGTGCACCAGTGGGCCCGAGAACCAATTGACGCACGCACTGGCGCGGCTTGAGGTCATCGCCGACACCTTTCTCTCGATGAACGCCCCGATTCAACTCGCAACTCCTTTACTCCTTGAACAGCGCAAGAACTTCCAGTCTCTGTTGCTACAACGTTTGCGGACCAACCTCGAGGAACTCAACCACTTATTGGCCAAACAAGATAACTGCTCGCTTCTGCGGGTGGAAGGCGGTTGGTACGCTGTGGTGCGTGTCCCCGTCACCCATTCAGATGAAGAACTGGCGGTCAAATTGCTGCAGGACGCTGGTGTGGTGGCGCATCCCGGAACTTTCTACGACTTTCCGTCCGATGGACACCTCATCGTGAGTCTGATTACCTCATCACACGTCTTCCACGAGGGCATCGCCCGGGTACTGAACTATTTGGGATCTGGTCGATAAGACGTGGCAGCCCCGATCGTTGCCGGGAGATTTTCCATATTCCCAAAGTTTCTCTTGAGGCTCGATCCCTGTAGCTCAGTCCCAGGTCCGCGACGTATAATGTCTCCCGTGCCAAAGTACTCCATCGTGGTGCCTCTCCATAACGAGCAGGCAAATGTTATGGATCTCTACGACCGTCTCAAGGCAGTGATGGAGGCTCACGCGGAGACGTTCGAACTCGTTCTTGTGGACGATGGCTCCCGGGACGGCACTTTCCAGTTGCTGCGCGACATCGCTGCTGTGGACAGCCGTATGACGGTCGTCAAGCTGCGCCGCAATTTCGGCCAAACCTCCGCGTTAGCAGCGGGATTCGATCATGCCCGCGGCGAGTACATCATCGCCATGGATGGGGACCTGCAACACGATCCCGCCGATATCCCGATATTTCTGGAAAAAATCGCCGAAGGCTATGACATCGTCAGTGGGTGGCGCAAGCGCCGCATCGACAATCTCTGGCTGCGCCGCATCCCCTCCCTGTGCGCTAACTGGCTGATGGCTAAATTGAGCGGTGTGGATATCCACGATTTTGGTACGACCTTCAAGGCCTACCGCCGCGACATTCTGGAACAGGTCCCGCTTTACGGTGAATTGCATCGTTTCATTCCGGCGCTGGCGTCTTGGCACGGCGCTTCCATCATCGAAGTCCCTATTCGCAATGTGAACCGCGAACGCGGCGCTTCGCACTACGGCCTGTCCCGCACCATCCGCGTTTTTTTCGACCTGATTACCATCCGCTTTCTGCTGCGTTATCTGTCTCGGCCGCTGCACTTCTTTGGCACCGTGGGTATGGTCGGCATCTTCTCGGCTTTTGGTATCGCGGGCTGGCTGCTGGTGGAAAAGCTGCACGGCATCAGTATCATGAGCGCGCATGGCCCGCTGATGATCTTCGCCTCAGCGCTCCTGCTCGCTGGTTTAAACATGCTGGCGCTTGGTCTTCTCGGCGAGATGCAGGTGCGTCATTATCACGAGCCTTCCCACCGTGCGCCCTATACGGTGGAGCGCGTTCTCCGCTCCCAGAACGAAGAGCACACCATCTCGGAATAACTGCCCAGAATACCCGACTCGCGTTTCCTCGTTTCTGCGCTCTGTCATCATTCACACCTTAGCGGCGAGCCTGACTGGCAAGAGGTTATAATCTTTCGTTTGCTTCTATGGCACGAGCCACCCAGTATGAACTGCGCCTCGCTGACCGCATGTCCCGGTTGGGCACTGAAACCGCTTTCGAAGTCTTGAACAAGGCCCGTGCTCTGGAGCGCCAGGGAAAAGAAATCATTCATCTCGAAATCGGCGAGCCCGATTTCGACACTCCCGACAACATCATTGAAGCTGCCATTGGAGCGCTGCATCAAGGCTGGACTCACTACGGTCCTTCCGCCGGTCTTCCGGACCTGCGCCAAACGATCGCTGAATATGTGAGCCGCACGCGAAATGTACCAGTCGCTAGCGATGAAGTTGTAGTCGTCCCTGGTGGTAAGCCGATTATTTTCTTTACGATGCTGGCGCTTATTGATGCTGGTGATGAAGTCATCTATCCCAATCCCGGCTTTCCCATCTACGAGTCGATGATCAACTACATGAGCGGCCACGCCGTGCCGATTCATCTTCGCGAGGAGCGCGATTTCAGTCTAGCGGTAGACGAATTAGCTTCCCTGATTACCGATCGGACGAAGCTGATCATTCTGAATTCCCCGCAGAACCCCACTGGAGGCGTTCTCAACCGGCAAGACATTCACGACATCGCCGATGCCATCGGTGACCGCAACATCCTGATACTGTCGGATGAAATTTACAGCCGTTTGCTTTTTGAAGGTGAGCACTCTTCGATCATGTCCGTACCCGGATTCAAGGATCGAACCATCCTGCTCGACGGCTTTTCGAAAACCTACGCCATGACCGGATGGCGCATGGGTTATGGCGTGATGCGATCCGATCTCGCGACCCATATCACGCGTCTGATGACCAACTCCAATTCTTGCACCGCCAGCTTTACCCAGGTCGCCGGTATTGAGGCGATCCGCGGCGACCAATCATCCGTTGACCGCATGCGCGATGAGTTTCAGCGCCGCCGTGATGTTTTCGTCGCCGGACTCAATCGCATCAAAGGCTTTTCGTGTCGCTTGCCTAAAGGCGCTTTCTATGTTTTCCCAAATATTACGAAGACGGGTTGGACCTCGAAGAAACTCGCGGATGCGATGTTAGAACAAGCAGGAGTCGCTTGCCTGTCCGGCACTGCCTTCGGAGAGTTTGGCGAAGGCTACCTGCGTTTCAGCGTGGCTAACTCGCTGGAAAACTTGCAGAAGGCTTTGAGTTGCATCGAGCAATGGACGGCGAAGAATCTGTGATCGGCGATGTAGTCCCGCTTGCGCGTTGACCACTTCGATGTAGTCGCGAGCGTCTCCCGCGTCTCGCCCAGTGAGGATGATGGCAAAGAAATTCCGCGTATTTGCGACTTCCGATATCGGCGAAGCCCTCGACGTGCTCCGCGAGCGCGGCTACGAGTTAGATGTCTATCCCAAGCCAGAAGCTCCGCCGAAAGCTCTGATCATCGAGAAACTGAAATGCGGCATCGACGGCCTAATTACCACGCTGCGCGACCAGATTGATGCCGAGATCTTCGAAGCCGGCAAAGGACATCTGAAGGTGGTCGCTCAGATTGCTGTCGGCTTCGACAACATCAATCGCGCTGACGCCAACCGCTACAAGATTCCTTTCACTCACACCCCTGACGTGCTCACCGAGGCGACAGCGGAATTTGCTTTCTTCATGATGGGGGCCTTGGCCCGGCGTATGTGGACCGCGGAGCACCTCACTCGCGAAAACAAGTGGAGCTACTGGCACCCCTACCTGCCATTTCTGGGAGACGAAGTTACCGGCAAGACGGTTGCGATCATCGGCACGGGAAGGATCGGGCTGGCCATGATCAAAAAGTGCAACGGTTTCGACATGAACATCCTATGCTACGACCCGGCATACCAGAATCATGAATACGTAAAGGCCATCCAGGAAGTCAAAGATCTCCGCTTCGCCCGGGGCATCGTCAAAGAAAAAACATGGATCAAGTACGTCGCTTTCGAAGAGGCCTTGCGAGAGGCAGATTTCGTCAGCGTGCATGTTCCCTTGTTGCGCGAAGGCGAAAGCACGACGCCGACCTATCACCTGTTCAACGAGCGTACCTTGCGCACGATGAAGCCGACGACCTTCCTGGTAAATAGTTCGCGCGGCCCGGTAGTGGATGAGATTGCTCTCGCCCGCGCCCTCAGAGAGAACTGGATCGCCGGCGCCGCCCTCGATGTCTACGAAAAAGAACCCTTACCCGCTGACTCGCCGCTGCGCGATCCCGCGATCGAAGACCGCTGCCGTCTCTACCCACACTTCGCCAGCGCCGCTCGCATTACCCGTCTATCCAAAGATCCAAACAAAGGCATGGCAGGACGCTGCGTCCAGGGCTTGATCGACGTGCTGGAAGAGAACTACGGCGGCGACATCACCAAGATGCCCTATGTAGTAAATAAAGAAGCCTTCTAGTCCGTGTGGCGCGGGCGCCTCGCCCGCGGCTTTTGACTTTGATCGTGTGGGGCGGACACTCTTGTCGGCCGCCTTTGACGTTGATCGTCTGTAGTTCGCGTGAGACGGATAACTCGGCGCTTGGTTTACTTGCCTGACTCCAGCTTCTCTCCTTGCGAAATCCCCAACGGTTCCCGCCACTGTTTTGCCGAGGCATGCCCAGCCTGCACCCACGCAAATCGAGTCACCAGCGACCCGGCGACCGACGCCATCGCTGCCCATCGGCGCAGCTCCCGCGAACGTTGCTTCTCGCCAAACAAGCTTGCAGCCCGCAGCAGAAACGGGACTGGTCCAGACAGCACGCCTCCGGCACGAACCATCCATCCGCTGAGCCCGTGCTTCAGCGGATCAAGATGTGTATGGTCGCGGCTTTCAATGCGCAATCCTTCCAGGCATTCGAAAAGTGCTGCTCCCAGACCAAGCGCTTGCAGTGCCCGGCTGCGGTCATGACCCATGAGTTCGAGCAGGCCGACAGCAGCGCTCACGCCTGACGCGGCAAAATGAATGGGAAGCTCGCCCACATTCTGGTTCCAGACCGGAATCGTAGTTGCTCCGATAAGCACTCCGGTGTAATTGGAGAAAGGAAGTCCGAACGCAAGCGATGCTGCTTGCCCGGCATTTTCGATGACAGCTAGCGGCAACGATGGCCCGTATCGTTCGGCCAGAAATCCGGCGAACGCTGTGGCCGCGGCGGCGCCAGAAAAACCCAGCAGCGTCCACACTCCGACCGACATCGGGCTCTGCGGCTTGAACACACGCAGCATGTTCAAAAAACGCGCGGGACGCCCCAAGTCGGCGACCAGCAATGCCGGAGAAATTACCGCGCCGGCGGCAGCAATCCAGCGTGCGTCACGAACCAGTTTGCGGTCAGCCCCCGTATAGTCGGCGATCGCTCCCATCACTGCGGCAGCTCCGGCTGCGCCGCCAACAAAAAAATAAAGCGGCACCTCCCAGGTCCACGATGGTTGTTTCAACAGGGGGATTCCGTAGTAGCCAGTCTCGGGCGAAGCTTGTGGAAAGGGCGCGCCCGAAGGACGAATCCCAATAGCTTTCATTTCACCGCGGCGCTCGGCCTCATGATGGATTTCGACTAGCCGTTGTTCACTCGGACTCTCTGGAACTCGGCCAACCGGGATGACACGCGCCTTTCCATGGCTCATCGCCCGTTTCTCCGTCCATCCGCAAGAAATGCAAGCAGCGTACCGCCCAGCATCAATGCCGCCGCTACCCCCGACGAGGCCCAGGCCTTTTTCAAATAGATAGTTGGCACTTCCGGCTTTGGAGGAAGATTATAAGTGCGCGGATCACCGCGCACGATGAACATGGCATGCGTTCCGCCCACGCTCGTGTCTACCGGGTTATATATGGTGGCATCTCGCATGCCGCGGCCGCGCAGTTCCGCAAGACGGTCTTGCGCTTTGCGCCGCAGCGGTCCAATTTCGCCGAACTGAATGGACTCCGTCGGACACGCCTTGGCACAGGCCGGAACCAGCCCAACCTTCTGCCGGTCGTAGCAAAACGTGCATTTGAAGGCGCGGCCGTCCTCCTCATTTCGTTCGACGACTCCAAACGGGCACGACACCACGCAATACCCGCAGCCATTGCAGATGTCTGGCTGCACGTACACGCCCCCGAACTCCGTCCTAACGATCGCCCCTGTGGGACACGCTTCCAGGCACCCGGCATTTTCGCAGTGCTTGCAAACGTCCGAGGAGAATTCCCACGAGTTCATCTCCGGCGCATTGCCGCCAAACCCGGGCTCAGGTGTCTGCTCGACAAATTTGACATGTCGCCAGGTTGAAGCGCCGACGCTGCCCGTGTTGTCGTACGAGTAGCCACTCCAATCGAGGCCATCTTCGCCGACCCCGTTCCATTCCTTGCAAGCGACCTCGCAGGCCTTGCAACCAATGCACAGTGTCGAATCGGTCAGAAATGCAGTCACACTCATTTTGTTGCCACGCTCGTTCTTTCCATATTCGCAACCAGTTGCCGAAGTGCGGCTTTACCGCGTGCCCGTCGTCCCGGAGTAATGTTACAAACCATCGCTTTGCTTTCCATGATGCGTACGTTGGGTTCCTCGCTGATCGCGACCAGATCATTAGTAATGTCACCCGTCACCAGACCGCGATATCCCCAGTGGTACGGTAGCCCGACGTGATGTATGCGCCGTCCGTCCACCCACAGCGCCCGCATGCGACGTGTGACCATCACCCGCGCCTCGACAATTCCACGCGGCGTCGTTATGGTTGCCCAATCGCCATGTTCCAAGCCCGCTTCAGCCGCCAGCTCCGGCGATACCTCGGTAAACAACTCT
>WNFF01014587.1_pt1 | contig 10523 bp, 11 predicted proteins | sample 5400441 | NCBI WGS metagenome assembly WNFF01 (sample SAMN13153345, study PRJNA577476) | soil metagenome | isolation source: 120 cm saprolite under Douglas fir tree site 2 hole 3 replicate 1 | place: USA:California | collected 2015-04-18
CTCGTCTTGCTGACGACGATGCTGTTCACCGCGATCTATGGCTGGGCCGTAGAGCGCATCGCCTACCGGCCGTTGCGGGGGTCGTTCCGGCTCGCCCCGCTGATCTCGGCGATCGGCACCTCGATCTTCCTACAGAATTACGTGCAGATCCTGCAGGGCGCCCGGGCAAAGCCGATGCCGCCGTTGGTCCAGGGCGGCTTCACGGTATTCGAGAGCGCCGGTTTCGCCGTCCGCCTCAGCTACCTGCAGCTCTTGATCATCCTGGTGACATTGGCGCTGATGGCCGGGTTCACCACCCTCATCGCAACCACCCGGCTCGGCCGCGCCCAGCGCGCCTGCGAGCAGGACATGCAGATGGCGGCATTGCTCGGCGTCGATGTCGACCGGGTAATCTCGATGACTTTTGTGATGGGTGCGGCACTTGCGGCCGTCGCCGGGTTGATGGTCACCCTCTACTACGGCGTGGTCGATTTCTTCATCGGCTTTCTTGCCGGGGTGAAGGCGTTTACCGCTGCGGTTCTGGGCGGCATCGGCTCGCTGCCGGGAGCCATGCTGGGCGGCGTTCTGATCGGGCTGATCGAGGCTTTCTGGTCCGGGTATTTCTCGGTCGACTACAAAGACGTCTCGGTTTTCGGGGTCCTCATCCTCGTGCTGGTCTTGCGCCCGACCGGCCTGCTCGGCCGGCCCGAGTTGGAAAAGGTGTGATGGCGGCCGCCTCCGGGCTCGCCGCCGGCAGCCCGGCGCGGCGCGCTCTCGACTGGGCGGCACTTATCAAGGACGCGGTCCTGGCGGCCGTGGTCGCGGCTCTGCTCGCTCTGCCGCTGATGGGGCTGCAGACCTACGACGTCGGCGGTGGTGCGCTCGGCATCCGCACCCATTTCGACTGGGTAGCTATCACTGTCGCCGCGGTCTTCGCCGGTCGGCTTGCGCTAAACCTGCGCCAGCAGCGCCATCTCGGCCGTGAGCGAGGCGGCGCGACGGCCTTGAACCGTCTCACGGCCTGGGGCAATCGCCGGGTGCGGCTGATTACCCTTGCCGGGATCGCTCTTGCCGTCGCGTTGCCGTTGCTGCCGTTCTCGTCACGTTACCTTATCGATCTCGGCACCACCGTGCTGATCTATGTCATGCTCGGCTGGGGCCTCAATGTCGTTGTCGGGCTCGCCGGTCTGCTCGACCTCGGCTACGTCGCCTTCTACGCGGTCGGAGCCTATACCTTCGCGCTGTTGGCGCGCGACCTCGGCTTTACGTTTTGGGAGGCGCTGCCGTTCTCGGGTCTGATGGCGGCGAGCTTCGGGGTCGTTCTGGGGTTTCCGGTATTGCGGCTGCGCGGCGATTATCTGGCGATCGTCACCCTCGGCTTTGGCGAGATCATCCGGATCGTGCTGTTGAACTGGTCGCCCGTCACCGGCGGCCCGAACGGGATCTCCGACGTCCCGCGGCCGTCGTTCTTCGGTCTTCCTTTCGCGCGTTCCGCACCCGAGGGGGTGACGACCTTTCACCAGTTCTTCGGCCTCGAATTCTCCCCCGACCAGCGCGTCATCTTCATCTATTTTGTCATTCTGGCATTGGCGCTCGTCACCAACCTGTTCACCTTGCGCCTCCGCCGGCTGCCGATCGGACGCGCGTGGGAAGCCTTGCGCGAGGATGAGGTCGCCTGCCGCGCGCTCGGCATCAACCCGACCAATGTCAAGCTCTCGGCCTTTGGCATCGGCGCGATGCTCGGCGGCTTTGCCGGTTGTTTTTTCGCGACACGGCAAGGGTTTATCAGCCCAGAGAGCTTCACCTTCATCGAGTCGGCAACGATCCTCGCGATCGTCGTACTTGGCGGAATGGGGAGCCAGATGGGGGTCGTCCTCGCCGCAATCCTGCTGGTGACCTTGCCTGAGTTCGGCCGTGCGTTCGCCGAGTTTCGCATGCTGATCTTTGGCGCGGCCATGGTCGCGATCATGGTGTGGCGTCCACGCGGGCTCTTGGCACACCGCGCGCCTTCGCTGCACCTCGGTGTGCGGCCCTCGGCACCGTGAGGTGAGCGGTGATGCCGAGACCCGCCCGCCATTGCTGGCGGTCGAGCGCCTGACGATGCGATTTGGCGGGCTGGTGGCGATCGACGACCTTTCGTTCACCGCCTATCCGCGCGAGATCACCGCGATCATCGGACCGAACGGTGCCGGCAAAACTACCGTCTTCAACTGCCTGACCGGCTTTTACAAGCCGAGTGCGGGTCGTCTCGCGATACATGTCAACGGCGAAATCCTGTTGCTTGAGCGGATCGAGGGCTTTCGGATCGCCCGGCAGGCCGGTATCGCCCGCACGTTCCAAAATATCCGCCTCTTTGCCGGGATGACGGTTCTCGAAAACCTGATCGTCGCGCAACACAACATCCTGATGAGAGCGAGCCTGTTCTCGATCGCAGGGCTGTTGGGGCTGTCGCGTTACCGTTCGGCGGAGCGGGCGGCGATCGAGCGGGCGCGTCATTGGTTGGACAAGGTCGGATTGACCGAGCGCGCCGATTGGACGGCGGGATCGCTCCCTTACGGCGCCCAGCGTCGTCTGGAGATCGCCCGAGCATTGTGCACCGGGCCGGCGCTGCTGTGCCTCGACGAACCCGCGGCCGGGCTCAATCCGCGGGAGTCGGGGGAACTCAACGAGTTGCTGCTTGCGATCCGCGCTGAGGAGGGGATCGCGGTGCTGCTGATCGAGCACGACATGAGCGTAGTGATGGAGATCTCGGACCACATCATCGTGCTCGACTACGGGAGAAAGATCGCCGACGGGACCCCGGCCGAGGTTCGCGCAGACCCCGAGGTCATCAAAGCCTATCTCGGCGAGGAGGACGTGGAGGCGCTCCCCAAAACCGTCGCGGCCGATCTCCAAACCCGGCAGACGCAATGTTGAAGGTGTCCGGCGTCCATGCCTTCTACGGCAATATTGAAGCGCTCCGAGGGGTCGATCTCGAGATCGCCGCCGGCGAAATCGTGACCTTGATCGGCGCGAACGGGGCCGGCAAATCCACTCTGTTGATGACCCTTTGCGGTCGGCCGCGGGCGGCCCGCGGCCAGATCCTGTTCGAAGGGCGCGACATCACTGGGCTGCAGACGTACGAAATCGTGCGGCTCGGGATAGCGCACGCACCCGAGGGCCGGCGGATCTTCCCACGCATGACCGTGCTCGAAAACCTGCAGATGGGCGCTTCTGTGGTGAATCCCGCACTGTTTGATAATGATATTGCACGAGTTTTCACGATGTTTCCGATCCTCGGGCAACGTCAGAGTCAGCGCGGTGGCACACTCTCGGGCGGCGAACAGCAGATGCTCGCGATTGCCCGGGCCCTGATGAGCCGGCCGCGGCTGCTGCTCCTTGACGAACCCTCCCTCGGTTTGGCGCCTCTTGTGGTCAGGCAGATCTTCGAGGCGATCCGTGAAATCAACGAGCGCCAGAATATGACGGTTTTCCTCGTCGAGCAGAACGCCCACCACGCGCTCCGGCTCGCCGATCGCGGATACGTCATGCAGACCGGGCGGATTATCCTTGAGGGCGCCAGGCACGAGCTCCTTGGCAGCTCAGAGATCCGCGCCGCCTACCTCGAAGGAGGGCGCCGATGAGGGATCCCGCTCACCTCGCCAGCGTTCTCGCGCCACCACCGCCCATGCTACACTCGCCGCAAATTGGATGCCGATCGGAGGGGGTCATGCTACGCTTTGCCCAACGTATCATTCTGGCGACGGCGCTCGCGCTGGGCGCCGGTGCCGTCAACGCGCAGGACATCGCCATCGCCGTGGTTGGACCGGTCACCGGCTCGAACGCCGCCCTGGGCGAGCAGATGACGCGCGGAGCGAAGATGGCCGTTGCCGACATCAACGCCAAGGGCGGAGTGCTCGGCAAAAAGCTCGATCTCATTATTGCCGACGATGCTTGCGATCCGAAGCAGGCGGTAGCGGCGGCCAACGACGTAGTCGGCAAGAAGGTCGTGTTCGTCGCCGGACATTATTGCTCTTCCTCGTCGATCCCGGCCTCCGCGGTCTACAACGAGGCGAGTGTTTTGCAGATGACGCCGGCCTCGACGAACCCGGCTCTGACCGACGATGCGGCGAAGAAGGGCTGGAACAACGTGTTCCGGGCCTGCGGCCGCGACGACGTGCAGGGCGGCATTGCCGGCAAGTATCTCGCCGATCGCTTCAAGGGAAAGCGGGTGGCGATCGTCCACGACAAGTCGCCGACGAGACCAGGAAGGCGATGAACGCGGCCGGCCTGAAGGAGGAGATGTACGAGGCGATCACCCAGGGAGACAAGGACTTCACTGCGCTGATCAGCAAGATGAAGCAGGCGAACATCGATGCGATCTATTTTGGCGGCTACCAGACCGAGGCCGGACTGATCGTCCGCCAGGCGCGCGATCAGGGCCTGAAGGCGCAGTTCATCGGTGCCGACGCGCTGGTCACCGAGGAGTTCTGGAAGATCACCGGACCGGCGGGCGAAGGGACGCTGATGACCTTTCCGCCCGATCCCCGTAATGTGCCGGCGGCCAAGGCGGTGGTCGACAAGTTCATGGCCGAAAAGCCGCCATACAACCCCGAGGGCTACACGCTTTACACTTATGCGGCGATCCAGGCCTTTGCGGCAGCGGCGGACAAGGCGAAATCGCTAAAGGTCGATGATTTGTCAAAGGCGCTGAAGTCGATGACGGTCGAGACCTTAATCGGACCGTTGAGCTGGGACAAAAAAGGTGACGTCACCGACCCGAAATACGTCTTCTACGTGTGGAAAAGTGGGAAATACGCCGAGATGTAGGGGATCGTGCGCTCTCCTCTGCGCCCCGAACGGGGTGCAGGTGGCGCGCCACCCTGCGTTCAGGACGATCGCTTAGCGCGCGGTGACTGCCGCCCGGTACCCCGTCCCAACCCGATCTTTTTGGCGAATTCGGAGCGCCGCGCGGCGTAGTTCGGTGCCACCATCGGATAATCTGGCGCGAGCCCCCATTTGGCCCGGTATTCGTCCGGCGTCATATTGTAGGTGGACCTCAGATGCCGCTTCAGCATCTTCAGTTTCTTGCCGTCCTCGAGGCAGATTAGAAATTCGGGCGTGACCGATTTTCGAATCGGCACCGCCGGTTTCATCGGTTCAGGTTGCGGTTGAACCACTTGGCCCTCGAGCCCTTTCAAAGAGCCGTAGACGGCATTGATGATCTCGGCCAGCTGCGCCGTCGGCAACGTATTGTTGCTGACATAAGCCGATACCACATCCGCCGTCATCCGCAGCAACTCCTCCTCCGCCAGCTTTGGCGCCACCGCTTCTGCCATCTGCCGCCTCAATTAGTTCTAAAAAGTTCAACCTAACGTTCATAGTCGCAGCATGGGTTTCTTCTGTCAACCGCTACTTGTGAGCGAGGACAGTAATCGCCGTGTCGCCGCCCGCACAACGACTTGCCGGCGCTGGTGATGGCCGACCATACGACAATTCATGCGACGATTAATGTTGAGGTCGAGCGGGCCAGCTTTGCCCGGGCCAAGCGATGATAGCCCCGGCTCCTTGGGGACGCGATTTATGGTAGCTGGCTGGTATCTCCGATCGAGATCTGGTAGAACGCCGGTGGTCGTAATCTCGCTACGCGTGCCGGGTGCAAGCGATCGCGGCTGATCCCCCTCTCTGACGCGCGGTCTTTTGATGGTCTCAGTTTTACTCTCCTCTCCACGGTCCCCCGCAGACGGCTTCTTCTCCGACACCCTTGGCGAGGCCGATCCCGAACTGGCAGCGGCGGTCGATCACGAGCGCCTTCGACAGCAATGGCAGATCGAGCTGATCGCCAGCGAGAACATCGTCTCGCGGGCGGTGTTGGAGGCGCAAGGCTCGGTATTGACCAACAAATACGCCGAGGGCTATCCCGGCCGCCGGTATTACGGCGGGTGCGAATTCGTCGATGCCGCCGAAGCTCTAGCGATCGACCGCGCCAAGCGGCTATTTGGCTGTGCCTTCGCCAACGTCCAGCCGCATTCCGGGGCCCAGGCAAACCAAGCTGTGTTCCTGGCGCTGCTGGAGCCCGGCGATACCGTCCTGGGAATGGCGCTCGCGGCGGGCGGTCACCTCACCCATGGCGCGCGGCCGAACCTCTCCGGCAAGTGGTTCAATGCGATTTCCTACGGTGTTCGACGCGAGGACGGATGCATCGATTTCGACGAGATCGAGCATCTGGCTGAGGTGCATCGGCCGAAGTTGATCATTGCCGGGGGCAGCGCCTACTCGCGCATCATTGACTTCGACCGATTTCGCGCGATCGCCGATAGCATCGGCGCCTATCTGATGGTCGACATGGCGCATTTCGCCGGTCTGGTCGCGGGCGAGGTCTACCCGACCCCGCTACCGCACGCGCACGTCGTCACGACCACCACACACAAGACCTTGCGGGGGCCGAGAGGCGGTCTGGTCCTTGCCAATGACGAGGAGATCGGCAGAAAGATCAACGCAGCCGTTTTCCCCGGGCTACAGGGCGGTCCTCTGATGCATGCGATCGCCGCCAAAGCGGTCGCGTTGCGCGAGGCCTCGCTGCCTGCGTTCAAGCACTACGCGAGTGCCGTGGTGGCGAACGCCAAGCTGCTTGCTGCGACCCTCGTAGGGGCCGGGCTCGAGATCGTCTCCGGCGGGACCGACTCTCATTTGATGCTGGTGGATCTGCGGTCCATGGGGATCACCGGCCGGGACGCCGAGAAAAGCCTCGAACGAGCTGGCATCACCTGCAACAAAAACGGGATTCCGTTCGACCCGGAAAAGCCCACCGTCACCTCGGGCATTCGTCTTGGCTCACCGGCGGCAACAACGCGCGGTTTCGGACCGGACGAGTTTCATACCGTGGGGCGATGCATCGTCGAGACATTGCGTGCGCTCGCCACACAGCCGCCCGACAATCGCGCGGCAGAAGCGCGCGTGCGCGCGGAGGTCAAGAAGCTTTGCGCCCGCTTCCCGATCTACCCGGATTTCGGGAAAGAGTCGGGGGCGGAAGAAGTGGCGTCGCTCCCCGCAGCGGGGTGACCGAGTAACGCGGAGGAAGAGATGCGCTGTCCGTTTTGCGGAACCGATGATACCCAAGTGAAGGATTCTCGACCGACGGACGATCGCGGTGCGATTCGGCGCCGACGTTACTGCCCTAATTGCGGCGCCCGTTTTACCACCTTCGAACGCGTCCAGTTACGCGAATTGGCTGTGATCAAAAAAAGCGGACAGCGCGAACCCTTCGACCGGGATAAGCTTGCCCGCTCGATCTATATTGCTCTGCGCAAGCGCCCGTTCGAACCCGAGCGGGTGGAGCGCATCATCAACTCGTTGGTACGGCAGCTGGAGAGCTCGGGGGAGACTGATATCCCCAGCGATATGATCGGAGGCCTCGTCATGGAGGCGTTGGCCAGCCTTGATCAGGTTGCCTACATCCGTTTCGCCTCAGTCTACCGCAACTTCCGCGAAGCTAAGGATTTCGGGGATTTTGTCGGCCGGATCGCGGCGGATGGCGATTGAGGCCGGCGGCGCGCTGCCCGGTTCGATCGGCCAGCAGCATTTCGACCTCGGGTCGATGCGGGCGGCTCTGGCGCTGGCGCGCCGCGGGCTTGGCACGGTCTGGCCGAACCCGGCGGTCGGGTGCGTCATCGTCAAGAGCGGCCGCATCGTCGGACGCGGCTGGACGCAGCCCGGTGGTAGGCCACATGGCGAAACCGAGGCACTTCGGCGGGCGGGGGAGGGGGCTCGCGGAGCTGCTGCCTATGTCAGCCTCGAACCGTGTTGCCATTGGGGCCGGACCCCGCCCTGCGTCGATGCGCTGGTCGGTGCCGGTGTGCGGCGGGTCGTTGTAGCACTGGAGGATCCCGATCCTCGCGTCGCCGGCGAAGGGCTACGGCGATTGCGGGACGCCGGGCTGGCGGTCGAGACCGGTCTTTGCGCCGAGGAGGCGGCTGAGGTCAATGCCGGTTTCCTGAGCCGCCTGAGGCTCGGCCGGCCGCTCGTTACCCTGAAGCTCGGCACCTCGCTCGACGGCCGCATCGCCACCGCAAAAGGCGAGAGCCAGTGGATCACCGGTCCGCCGGCGCGTGAACGCGCTCATGCAATGCGCGCCAGTCACGACGCGATCATGGTCGGCACCGGCACTGTTCTCGCCGACGATCCACAGCTGACCTGCCGCCTCCCCGGCCTCGGCCATCGCTCGCCGGTGCGGGTCGTCATCGACCGCCACCTGCGTGTTCCGCCGACTGCCAAAATTATCGCTGAAGCCCGGAGAGTGCCGACCTGGCTCCTCACCCTGCGGTCGGCGGACCCGACGCGGCGCGAGCCGTTTCTCGCCGCCGGCGCAACCCTGATCGAGATCGACCCCGATCCCGACGGGCACATCGACCTTGCTCTGGCGCTCGGGGTGCTCGGCCAGCGTGGCATCACCCGCCTCCTTGTCGAAGGTGGTGCGCAACTCGCCGCCGCGCTCCTCCGCGCCCGCCTCGTCGACCGTCTCGCCTGGGTGCACGCGCCCCTGCTGATCGGCGGCGACGGCATCCCGGCGATCGCCGGTTTGGGCCTCGAGGCGCTGGCTGACGCGCCGGGGTTCGAGCGCGTGTCGACGGAAGCAGTCGGCGACGACGTGCTGACGATCTTTAAGACCCCCGAATAGAGTCTCGGCAGCGGCACCCAGGAGGGGGATCATTGGCGCTCGGGGGGCTTAATCAAATTCGGCGACGATGAGCCCTGGAAAATTGCCGGATAGACCCGTAGCCTACCCGCATGTTTACCGGCATCATCACTGACCTGGGCCAGGTGCAGCGGTTGCACCGCGGCGATCTTCTCGATCTGACGATCGCCACGGCCTTCGACACCTCGTCGATTTCGCTCGGCGCGTCGATCGCCTGTTCCGGTGCATGCCTCACCGTCGTCGCGGTCGAGCCCGGCGCATTCGCTGTCCAGGCGTCGGTCGAAACTCTGGCATGCACAACGCTCGGCCAGTGGGAGGTCGGCACGCCGGTCAATCTCGAGAGATCGCTGCGCCTCGGCGACGAGCTTGGCGGGCACCTCGTTTTGGGCCATGTCGACGGTCTTGCGCGGATCGTCGAGCGTCGGGCCGAAGCCGAATCAGTACGGTTTGTGTTCGAGGCGCCGGAGGAACTGGCGCACTTTGTCGCGCCAAAGGGTTCGGTGGCACTCGACGGGGTGAGCCTAACGGTCAACGAGGTGGCGCAAAACCGCTTTGGCGTTAACCTCATCCCACATACCCTTTCCTGCACAAATTTGGGCCAGGCGCAGCCGGGACAGCAGATGAACCTCGAAATCGACCTGATCGCCCGCTATGTCGCGCGGCTTCTCCCACCTCCGCCATGACCCGACCCCCCCACATCCTTGTCGTCGAGGCGCCCTACTACGCCCACATCGCCGCCGAGCTTCGCCGCGGCACCGAGCGCGCGCTCGGTGCTGCCGGCGCAACCCATGAGAGCATCGCGGTGCCCGGAGCGTTTGAGATTGCGGCGGCGATCGGCCTTGCCGCGCGGGCGAGTGATCGGTTCGACGGGTTCGTCGCGCTCGGTTGTGTGATCCGCGGCGAGACCACGCATTACGACCTTATTTGCGCCGAGAGTGCCCGCGGCTTGCAGGATCTCGCGATCCGCGACGGGCTCGCCATCGGCTACGGGATTCTGACGGTCGAGAACGAGGCCCAGGCCCTGGCCCGCGCTTCGCCCGACGGGCGCGACCACGGCGGGGCGGCGGTGCGCGCCTGCCTGGCGATGGTCGAGCTGAAGCGGCGTTTGGCCGGGAACAGCGAGTGACCGCCTCGGCCGTCGGCGAAGACCATCAGCGCGGCGGCAGCCGGCGGCGCAGTGTGGCCCGGCTGACGGCAGTCCAGGCGCTCTACCAGCTCGAGGCGAACCCCGAGGTCGAGCCTGAGGCGGTCGTGCACGAGTTCGTCCGCCACCGTTTCGGGCGTGAGATTGACGGCGACCAGCTGGGCGTAGCCGATCCCGCCTTGTTCGGCGATATCGTCCGCGGTACCGCCGCCGATCAGGAACAGCTCGACGCCGAGATCTCGGCCGCTTTGACCCCGGACTGGCCGCTGGCGCGGCTTGATGCGGTGCTGCGCGCGATCCTCCGTGCCGGCGCCTATGAACTGGCGCATCGGCCGGACGTGCCGCCGCGAGTGGCCATCAGTGAGTACACCGCTGTCGCCTACGCGTTTTTCACCGGCAAGGAACCCGGCCTCGCCAACGGCGTCCTCGACCGGCTGGCGCGCACGCTGCGGACGGGCGAGGTCTAGTTGCCATGGCTGGGCAGGCGCTGGGCGAATTCGAGCGTATTCGGCGATTTTATGCGCCGCTGGCCGGGCCCGGCGCTCTCGGCCTGCTCGACGACGCGGCGCTCGTCGATTGTCGCGGCGGGCGGCGGCTGGTCGTCACCGCCGATGCGATCGTCGAGGGTGTCCACTATCTGCCGGGCGACCCGCCCGATCTCGTCGCGCGGAAATTGCTGCGGGTCAATCTGTCGGATCTCGCGGCGATGGCAGCGCGGCCGTTGCA
>WNFF01007446.1_pt1 | contig 10522 bp, 10 predicted proteins | sample 5400441 | NCBI WGS metagenome assembly WNFF01 (sample SAMN13153345, study PRJNA577476) | soil metagenome | isolation source: 120 cm saprolite under Douglas fir tree site 2 hole 3 replicate 1 | place: USA:California | collected 2015-04-18
GCAGTGGTGGATAGCCTGAAAGCGCTTGACCCAGACGGCCGATTAGAGAAGCGGACAAGAACCAGCCTAAGACCCATGTGTCGGCTTACAAGGCGGCGCAAGGCCAGGGCAAGCCGTCCTTCAACCCGTTCGCGAGAAAAACCTGAGGCTAGATTCGGTTGCAAGGGTCGGGTGCGTGGTTCACCGCGCACTCGCCTCGCCCTGACTAGTTCTGGGCGCGCAGCCAAGTCTCGATGTCCGCAATCAGCCGCTTGGCTTTATCTTGGTGCGCAAGTGGCAGTCTACGATCACGTAGAGAGCGTCAATAAGATCATTCAACTTCCAGAAGTCTGAGGTGTTCAAAGCCAGAGGCGTCTTGCGCATCGCTGCGCCCCTTTGCCTCAGAAAAGACCTAGAGCCGAACTGCTTCAGTCGAAAACGCGCTCGCTGCTGGCTCTTGGAATATATTGAGTACCAGGGCGAAACCGACGGCGACGACAATGGCCACAACAACGGCGACGACAAAACTCCGCATGACGGTCTACCCTCCGAGTATCAGTTGACTTGTAGCTCGCTCCCCTCCCTCCCTGACAAGGACGCCCCGTTCCATCGCGCCATTCAGCGCCTCGGCGCCATCACATCCCAGCCTGTCCTCGGCGGACTTCATCACCAATATTGCAGAATCTAATTTTCGGTACACACAGCGGAATAAATTCTGCAACATGAGCAATTTGAACACATCGTTGCTCTCTAAATGATAAAGACAAATGGGGAGTGTCGGAGCGGGTTGGGCGGCCAAAATGAAAGAGCCCCCCGTCAGAGCCCGAGAGCATTCCTAATTTGGGAAATATGGGCAAAGGCGGATATTTGCGGCCAAAACACAATAACTGCGACGCCTAGAATAAGCCCAACAGCAATCATTAGCGCCGCGCGATTCGGGCGGCTGTGCGGTAGATTATCGTTGATATTCTCCCGAGCCCGGCTTCCCATCTAGGGCCCACGACGCTTGAAGCCGCAAGCTTTGCGTTGGCCAATCGATGTCTGCATAGAATTGAACACTTTAGTTGATAAGAAGCGAGCAAGGTGAAAGCCCCGGCGACAATACATACCGGGGCTTCTTTATGCCTACGCGAGTCGGGGGACGAGCGCGCGACATTGATCATGAGCTAGACATGAAACTGCGCGAAACAAGACAGCACCAATGACATACTTGGTGGCGCTGCCGATGCTTTGGAGACGGCATCTGCGCGCACACCTGTCCCTACCGCAAACCCAAAACGGCTGACCGCGACCGCGAATCAGCCGATACTCGCTCCGATGAGCGATCTTTGCAGGTTGATCTGGTGCGGCTTGATCGGACTGTTCCGGTCGCGGGCTGCGTTGGAAGCCGAGATCCTTGTCCTTCGACACCAACTCAACGTGCTGCGGCGCAAATCCCCGAAGCGATTGGCGTTCGGCAATATGGACCGCCTGGTGTTTGCGGGGCTCTATCGTGTGGCTCCTGGAGTATTGGACGCACTGAAAATTCTCAAGCCGCGGACGGTGATCCGCTGGCACCGCGCCGGGTTCCGAGGTTCGCCTGGGCGCACGACTGGGTGAGCGCCCCGACGTTGGCGGCCGTGTTCCAGACGCTTCTCGGCGCGAGCTTCATCGTCAACGGCGCGGCGCCCGCGAAGAATTCCGCGTTCACCTCCGCCGGCGCGGAGCTGCGCCTCTCCAAACGGCGTTTCGCTCTCCGGCAAGTTCGATGTCGACGAGCTCAAGCTCCAGGCGGAAACGGCAAGCGAGCCCGCTCCATGTCCGGTTTAATGTCCGGTTCCACCCTGTACGACACCGTCCTGTTGCTGAGCATCGTGGCGGCCATCGTCGTCGGCGCGTGGCTGTTGTGGCGCATCTAGTCTAGGAGGCTGAAATGGACGGCACGATGTGCGGCAACGGGGCCCACGGACCGAACGGGTGGCAATAATGGTCGAAATGCTGATTGGGCGCAGATGACTATCTCTACGGTACCATCGATCTTACCTCCCCTTCCCAACTCGAACATCATTAGAATGAATGAACTTGTCCCCTCCAGCTTGGTGGATCTCGTTGCCAGCGATTCTTTCCTCACCAAAGACAGGGACCAGCTTACTCGCCCTGCCGACGGCGGCGACCCTGGGCGCCCTCGGCATCGTCTATGGCGACATCGGAACCAGCCCGCTCTACGCCTTCAGGGCAGCGATCAAGGCGGCCAGCGTCGATGGCTCGCCCACACCTGAGGCTGTGCTCGGCGCGGTCTCACTGATCATCTGGTCGTTGATTCTCGTCGTCTCATTGAAATACGCAATCCTGATTCTGCGGGCTGACAATCGCGGCGAAGGCGGAATCGTGGCGCTTCTCGCCCTTTTGCGCGCCCGACGGGCACGGCCGGGAACGTGGCGCGGTTCAATTCTGGTTCTTGGATTAGTGGGCGCGGCGCTTCTCTATGGCGATGGCGCCATCACGCCGGCAATCTCCGTACTGAGCGCCGTCGAAGGTCTGAAGGTGGATGCGCCGGGGTTGGCTCCTGTTGTTCTTCCGATCACGCTCGCAATTCTGATCGGACTGTTCCTTGTTCAACGCAGAGGGACCGGCTTCATCGGGGGGATCTGCGGCCCCATCATGCTGGGGTGGTTCATCGTCATCGGAATCCTGGGCCTGCGCGGCATCGTGCTGGCGCCTGGAATTCTGGCTGCATTCAATCCGTTCTACGCTCTCAGCTTTCTCATCCAAGCGCCTCCGCTGGTCGCTCTTGCGGTTCTAGGCGCAACATTCCTGGCCGTGACCGGCGGTGAAGCGATGTATGCCGATATGGGACACTTCGGCCGCGGGCCGATCCGGTTGGCCTGGTTTGGCGTCGTGCTGCCGGGACTTTTTCTCAACTATTTCGGACAAGGCGCACTGCTGCTGGCCGATCCACAGGCGCTGGAAAACCCGTTTTACCGGCTTGCCCCCGACTGGTTTCATTACGGCCTTGTCGCCTTCGCCACGCTGGCGACGGTCATCGCGTCGCAGGCGATCATTTCCGGCGCATTCTCGTTGACCCAGCAGGCGATCCAGCTCGGCTTCCTCCCCCGCACCCCTGTGCTCCACACCGCCGGTCACCAGCGAGGACAGGTTTATGTGCCCCTCGTGAACTGGACATTGGCGATTGCAACGCTAGGCGCGGTCGTGGCGTTTGGCTCGTCCGACAATCTGGCGGGCGCCTACGGAATAGCCGTATCGCTTCTCATGGCGATCACAACTGTCCTGGCGGCAGCTGTGGCGATCCAGTGGGGCTTCAACCCCGTTCTCGTCATTGCCGTGAACGGCTTCTTCCTGCTTGTCGATCTCGTCTTCTTCGCGGCGAATTCGATGAAGCTTTTCCAGGGAGGATGGTTTCCGCTGCTCATCGCAGCCACGATCGCGTTCCTGATGCTGACTTGGCGGCGCGGTCTGCAGATCTCCGAAAAGGCGCGCTCCAGCCTGCGTGAGAGCGAGAAGGAATTCGTTGCCAACCTGCTCGCACGGCCGCCAGTCCGCCTCCCGGGCACCGCGGCCTTCCTCACGTCAGGTACCGTGGGTATTCCGCTTACGCTCACCCATCATCTCAAGCATATCTACGCCCTGCACGAACGCGTTCTCCTTGTCGCGGTGCGCACGTCAGAAGAGCCGCGTGTACCGGAGGATGAACGTGCGAAAATCCAGGACCTCCCCGCGGGTATCACCCGGGTGACTTTGCATTACGGCTTCATGGACAGTCCTTCTGTTCCGGAGGGCCTGCGCCTTGCTCACGAGCAAGCGCAGCTTAGCTGTGGAAGTTTGTCGAAAATCTCGTACTACATAGGCCGGGAAACGATTGTTCCGACCGAGCGCATTCCCGGCATGTTGGTATGGAGGGAGGGTCTCTACGCCTTCATGCAACGCAACGCCGAACGGCCGGACGCATATTTTTGCATTCCGGTAGCCCAGGTCGTGGAAATGGGTATCGAAATTGAAATCTGAGAGTCTCGGGTTTAGCGCACGCCGATCGAGCGATCCAGACTGCTGCAGCCGCCTGCGCGTCCGGTGGGTTGGCCTGATACCGGCGGCCATTGCATCGGCGCGGAGATGAGTAGCCGCTCGATAGCGCGGAATGGCCACCTTTCTTTTGTGAATCTGTAGGCGATCGTGGGCAATTAAATTGTATGATTACAAGGTTCGACTCCACGTCCAACTCGGATCGAATTGAGAGGCTGATTTATCCTCATGATCCACTCGCCGTTTGTAACGAGCCTTTTCATTTGGGTCGGCATTGCCTTTTGCATCATTCAATCTGCCATTTTTTCTGGACTCAATCTGGCAATCTTCAGCGTTAGCGCGGGGACGCGCTTTACGTCTGTAACGACCCGATCTTTTTCACCAACCGGATTCGCATCAACACCTTGGCGCTCAGCGCGCGACTGCCGACGATGTATGGTTTTCGGGAGCACGTCGAAGCGGGCGGCCTGATGTCCTATGGAGCAAATTTCCCGAACCTGTTGCGGCGCGGCGCCGACTACGTCGACAAGATTCTGCGCGGGGCGAAGCCAGGCGACATCCCGGTCGAGCAGCCGACCAAATTCGATCTTGTCGTCAATCTGACCACGGCAAAGGCGCTCGGTCTGACGATTTCAGAGTCGTTCCTGCTACGCGCGGACGAGGTGATCGAATGAAGCGCCGCGAGTTCATCACGCTTCTCGGCGGTGCGACAGCCGCGTGGCCGCTCGCGGCCCGTGCGCAGCAGAGCGAACGGATGCGTCGCGCCATCGCTATGTGTGGATATGATTTTCGGGAAGGACAGGTGACTCGCTAACGGCGGCCGCGACGGGCTGCTGGTGGGGCGGGCTTCCCTCCCGGTATTCCGAAGGTTGGCCCAACGCTTGACCCGGTTGACGGTGCGCTTGCCGAACGCCCCGTTGATTGCAGTTGGAGCGGTTGGTACGTTGATTGCGGTTGGAACGTTCCGCCTGAGGCACAACCCCTGAAGCAGGCCGCACGAGCGCGTGGGTCAGCAATTTTACGGCAGCCGCACGCGTCCTGGGCATGCACCCCAATGATCGACATCAGCAAGAACAAGTGCGCAGTTGCGACAACAGTCGAACGGGACACGCTTAGCACCCCTTTCGATTTTTATAATAAAAATATACCACTGCCCGAGATAACTTGGAACAAAAAAATAGGACTTGTGCCCTGGCCAGTCTCTCTGATGCGGTTCACGAGCGCCCCCGACACGAGCACAAGCCGCATCTTCTCTTACTGCGCAAGCGAGCCTGCAATCCTTCCGCATCATGACCCGCGAGGTCGCCGTCTCGTTAGGCCGTTACCGCCAAGGTCTTGCGCGGCCAGATCACGGACAAAACGGGGCTCGCGTCCTTAACCACCACATAACAGTGGAGGCCCCAGCCGCCCGGGTGACGGATGCGCAGCGTGTTGGTTCTGTGCTACTCTAGTTGCACATTTCACATACTGGACAACTGTCATGAACGCGTTGTGGCGGTTCTTGCGTGACAAGCGCAATCAGCAAGTTCTGGGGTGGCTCGGAGGCGGGCTAGTCGTTGCGGCGACAGGACTTTGGGTGGCCTTTGTCTATTTCTTCCCTCCTGGGAAATCTCCAGAGGCAAAATCCTCAGAGCCGACGCCTCCCAGCGTCCAGGCAAACTGTGGTGGCATTGCCATTGGCCGCGACGTGACTGGCTCGACCATCACGGCGGGCGCCACGACGAACTCGGATTGCGCGTCGAAATCGAAATGAGGCGCCACGCCATGAAGCGGCATCTGCCCCTCGTTGCAGCATTGGGCATGTGCTTCTTCGCGTCGATTGCCGCTGCCTATGCTCAGACCAGGGCGGAAACCGGTGGCATCGCCATCGGCGGCAGTGTCACTGGCTCGACTATCAACATCGGCGTCCCCCCCGAACAACTGGCCGCACTCGTCCGACAGGCTGCCGACCTTTCGGAAACGCAGGAGAAGGTGATTGCAAAGCTCGAAGGCGAACTCGACCTCAATCAACGCCAAATCCGTGCCGCGCTGGGTATTCTTGGGGAAAACGACATCCCCCCGGAGCGGTTGGCGGCCAAGCTCGTCGAAATCGCAGAGCGCTTCAAAGTCCTTCAAGAAACGACATCGGCTCAGCCCGGCGACGATCCCAAAATCGTAACCCTCAAAGCAGAGGCCCAGAAGGCCATCGCGGAAGGCGATCTGGTCAAAGCGGATGCCCTGCTCGCGGATGTGGAGGGGGAGCAGAGGCGTGCTCTCGACCGCCTCGCTGTCAACGCGGCCGAAACGTCAGCCCGACGCGGTGAGATTTCGCTCGCTCGATTGCGTTATGCCGAAGCCGCCAAGCATTTCGCCAACGCGGCTGGCGTGTTTCCCCTGAACAGCGCTTACGAGGACAAGCGGATCAGCTACCTACAAAAAGAGGCAAGCGCCCTCTTCCAGCAGGGAGGCGAATTTGGTGACAACGGCGCCCTGCTCTCGGCGATTGAGCGATACAAGCGACTAGTCGATCTGGCGCCTCGCGAGCGCGTGCCGCTCGACTGGGCCCGGACCCAGGACGGACTGGGCATTGCGCTTACCACTTTCGGCAGGCGCGAGAGCGGGACGGCGAAGCTCGAAGAGGCCGTCGCCACCTTTCGCGAGGCGTTGAAGGAAAGGACCCGCGAGCGGGTGCCACTCGATTGGGCGATGACCCAGACTAATCTGGGCTTTGCGCTATTCCGGCTCGGGGAGCGCGACAGCGGGACGGCGAAGTTCGAAGAGGCGGTTGCCGTCTTTCGCGAGGCGCTGAAGGAGCAAACCCGTGAGCGCGCACCGCTGGAATGGGCCACGACCCAGCATAATCTGGGCAATGCGCTATTCCGCCTTGGAGAGCGCGAGACCGGAACGGCGAAGCTCGAAGAGGCTGTCGTTGCCCATCGCGAGGCGCTGAAGGAGTGGACCCGCGAGCTTGCGCCGCTCCAATGGGCTCTGACCCAGAACGATCTTGGCGTTGCGCTCCTCAGTCTTGGGTGGCGCGAGAGCGGGACGGCGAAGTTCGAAGAGGCGGTTGCTGTCTTTCGCGAGGCGCTGAAGGAGCAAACCCGGGAGCGAGTGCCGCTCGATTGGGCCCAGACCCAGACCAATCTGGGCAATGCGCTTTCCAGTCTCGGGGAGCGCGAGAGCGGGACGGCGAAGCTCGAAGAGGCGGTTGCCGCCTATCGCGAGGCATTGAAGGAAAGGACCCGCGAGCGGGTGCCACTCGATTGGGCGATGACCCAGACTAATCTGGGCATTGCGCTCTTCAGGCTCGGGGAGCGCGAGAGCGGAGCCGCAAAGCTGGAAGAGGCCATCGCCGCCTATCGCGAGGCGCTAAAGGAAAGAACGCGCGAGCGCATCCCGCGCGACTGGGCCGTGGCCCAGAACAACCTGGGCATTGCGCTCTTCAGGCTCGGGGAGCGCGAGAGCGGAACCGCGAAACTGGAAGAGGCCATCGCCGCCTATCGCGAGGCGCTGAAGGAACACACCCGCGAGCGGTACCCGCTCGACTGGGCCGGGACTTTTGGCAACGAAGGCGTCGCCCTGATGCTCCTTGCCGAGCGGCGGCAGGACGCCGCCATGGCCGGGACTGCGCTCAGCCAGATCAATAAGGCGGTCGAAACAATGCACAATGGCGGCAATGCGCCAAGTGCGGCGTTTTACGAACAACAGCTCCCCAGGGCACGGGCCATCGTCGCACGGCTGCGTGGGCGGTGAACCCGACAGTCAAGGGCCGAGCATCTCGACAAGCTGCTCGACGAAGCTCTCGGGCAGACCTTTCCGGCCAGTGATCCAGTCGCGATTGATTTCGAACGATCCGGAGATTCCTCGGGACGAGATTCTGCTGTCGAGCCCGACCAAAGCGTCGGATGAGACAGCAAGGCAAGCATGATGTGAAGGCAGATCAGCGAGTAGATCAGTTTGTGCGGCTGCGCGATGCGATTGAGGAGCGAGCATCGCGTAAGTTCTTCGAAGGGCCAGTCGAGGCTGAAGGACCGGTGGTGTTGCGATCCAACGATTTCTTCAAGTAGCTGCCTTATCCACCCGCTGCCGCCATCTCGTCCGCAGTGCCTCAGTAACCGGAATTCGTCTTTGCTGTCTGACACTTCAGGGTCGTGGGTCATTGGCGTCAAACGAGAACGGAAAAGAACTTCCACAAAGATACAATGTTTTTCAAGGACCTAGGGGGAGCGCATCGTGGACCTTGGTCAAGCAGATTGATCGGAACCGAAAACGGATCAGCGTTCAGTCCGCGGTGTGGGCAGCCAGCATATCAAGCTCCTTACGACTGCCGAATGCGACCAGAGACTATGTTAGCGTTTACGAGCAGTTCTTCGCTCGGTTGTCCGCGAAATACTTCAGCCCTTGCTTCAGCCTCTGCCTTCTTGACTGAATCTTCAAACATCAATTTCCTGAGCTGATGTTTGATGGCGATTGTCGCATGGCCGGCAACTCATAGCGCAGGGACACGTTGTCCGGTTGATGTCCCCCGCGTATGTGCAACCTTATGTGAAGGCGCAGAAGAACGACGAACGCAATGCGGAAGCAATTGCGGAAGCAGCGACCCGTCCGACCATGCGCTACGTAGAGATCAAGAGTGAGGCCCAGCTCGAAGTTCAGTCACTGCATCGCGTGCGTGGGCGCTTGGTCGCGGAGCGGACGGCGCTGATCAATCAGCTGCGTGCGCTCATGCTGGAGCGTGGCATCGCCGTGGCGCAGGGGCGAAGTAAGCTCGAGCGCTATTTGCCGGAGATATTGGCAGACGAGCGCAGCGGTCTTGGACCGCGGCTTCGACGGCTCATTGAGGACATGCGCGAGGAGTGGCGGAGCATCGACCAACGGATCAACGGGTATGACAATGAACTGGCCGAACGGGTGCGCAATGAGGACGCTGCCACGCGATTGATCAGGATTCCCGGGATCGGCGTGTTGACGGCGACCGCCCTAGTGGCGGCGGTGGGAAAAATGCTCAAACGTTCAGCTGTGGCCGTGACTTGGCGGCTTGGTTGGGATTGGTGCCGCGCCAGGCGACCACAGGTGGAAAACCGAGGCTGCTGCACATCAGCAAGCGCGGCAACGGTTACCTGCGGATGCTACTGATCCACGGGGCGCGCACCGCTCTCCCGGGTCTCGCCAAGAAAGATACCCCGCTGGGTCGGTGGGTTAAGGCTCTGCTTGCGCGAGCACACCGCAACGTCGTGACCGTAGCTCTAGCCAACAAGCTTGCACGGATCGCTTGGGCGGTGCTCGCACGGGACCACCAGTATGTCACCGTTCAAGCTATCGGCAAGTGAAGGGCCGCAAAGCAATAGAGGATTCCACCACATCTGCGAGCGGAAGGAACGAGATGGCCTCACAGTCGATCGGCGACCTGGAAACCTGACTTCCGAAATGGCCATTCTACCAAGGGCCGAGAGTTTTATGAGGACCAGGACGCGCGGATCTCCATCATGGCCAGAGCGAACGCTCAGGGGCCGGATACATTACTGCAGACTGATCGAGACTAACTCGCAAAAATCCACTTGCAGATCGGGGGCGGGCCATACATTCGGAAGCGACAGCGCCGTCTTGCTCGTCTATGGCGAGCAAGATTGGGCGCCGCCCGTGGAAAGGGAGCGCACGCGCTCACTCATTCCGAGCGTTGCGATTTGTCACAACCACTGCATTGAAGATGACGACGAAAAAGCCGCGCAACATCAAAGTTGTGCTAGCGTCCTTCGCTTACCGGCGCATTGGCATCTCCGAAGACGCCGACCACGATCCGGCTCGTGCCCACCAACAGCACGCGACCGTTCGCCACCACGTATCGATAATCCCGGGTTTGCGGCACGCGGGCGGCGACCTCGTCGGGGACCGGGCGCAGCTCGATCGCCGGCGGCAGCTCGGTCCCGACATCCGCGTTGAAGGCGGAGGACGGCTGATCTTTCAGCGCCTGATAGATCGCGCGGCGCTGCTCATCGGTCAGCGTCTTGAAGGTGTAGGCAATGATGATGAGCTTGTCGTCGGCCGCATTCTTCGCGGAGAATTTCGCGGGCACGGTGTCGGTATTCGCCGGCGCGCCCGGAACCGCCAAGGCGCCGTTGACGAATACGGCGTTCGACTGCTGCTGAGGGTCGGCCGGTGGAGGCTGCTGTTGAGCGGCGGCAAGGCCGATGCCGGCCACAAACGACAGCGCGAGCGCGCTGGTGCGCAAAAGGGCATATCCCATGGCGGTCTCCTTTTCGCCCGCTCCGAGCGGACGCTATCACATTAGCCCATCTTTTTGGGCTGTGGCTTCCGAGAACTCAGATTCGTGCGTATCGATGGTGTAGTCCGCCAAGGATCGGCTGCGCGATAATGTCTCCGAACCGCTCAATCGGGCGTGTGCAGGGTGCGTCCTTGCCAAGCGAAAGGTGGGTCCGCACCTCATTATAGTAGCTGGCGTAATTCGAAAGAATCCTCCGAAGGTGATCTTCATTGAATACGATCACGTGGTCCGTGCACTCGTGCCGCGCCGACCCGATCAAGCGCT
>WNFF01009748.1_pt1 | contig 10522 bp, 9 predicted proteins | sample 5400441 | NCBI WGS metagenome assembly WNFF01 (sample SAMN13153345, study PRJNA577476) | soil metagenome | isolation source: 120 cm saprolite under Douglas fir tree site 2 hole 3 replicate 1 | place: USA:California | collected 2015-04-18
AAGCATGCGCCGAAACACCATTGTGCTGGCATGGAAATGGCCGCAAGTGAGTCATCCGATCCAGTCTCGATATCGCCCAGTCATTCTCATTACTGTCCCATGAACTGCTGCGAACAGGGCACTCCCAAGTCCGGAGTGGCCATTTCGGCAGTCTCTTTTCTCCCTCCGCTGGCCATCGTGGAAGCCGAATTTCATTTCGCTTCCGTCATCTTTGCCAGTGCCGGCTTCTCTTCGCACACCGATCGCGGTCCTCCAGTCGCATAAGAGCTCAAGCTCCGGGCCGCAGCTGCTCGCGTTTTCTTGTCTGACAGCGATTTTCTATACGAAAGCCGCAGTCGGGATATCGAGCCGGCCTTCAGGCCCCTTCGTTCGGTCCCTGTCATTGTGTGAAGATCCAGAACTGAATTTCGCCGCCGCCCGTAACTTCGGAGCCGCCGGCAGACTTAATTCAGTGATGATGATCGGGAACCGGCAACCAGTGACCTGATGCGAACACTATTAGGGAGAAGGAAATGCTTACGCGAATTCGACTGATTGGACTACTGGCCCTGCTGGCACCAGCCTGTATATATGCTGCGGTCTTCGGGACCGTCAAAGCCATCGTGCACGATCCGCAGCACCGTCCGGTAAAGGGTGCGGAGGTGGTGGTGCACAGCCGTACTTCATCGTTCCAGCAAAAGGGAACCACCAATGAAGATGGTGTTGCCGTGGTGATGAGGGTACCGGTCGGCGAATATGACGTTACCATCAACTCTCCGGGATTCACGGTTGGTACGCAATCAACGACCGTGATCTCAGACGGCGTGCAGGAATTGCATTTTGCGCTTACGCTGGCGTCGCGACAGGAAACGGTGGAGGTCAGCGCGGAACCGCCGATCGTGAACCCCTCGTCATCAACGCCGGAAACGTTGGTGAGCCGCACGGAGATCGCGCAGTCTCCGGGCTCCGATCGCACCAACTCCATGTCCATGATCACCGACTACGTTCCCGGGGCCGCTGTGGTCCATGATCAATTGCATGTGCGCGGTGGACATCAGGTAACGTGGGCGATTGACGGCGTTCCTGTGCCAAACACAAACATTGCCACCAACGTTGGTCCGCAGTTCGACCCTAAAGATATTGATTACATGGAAGTGCAGCGGGGAAGCTTTTCCGCCGATGCAGGCGACCGCACATACGGCGTGTTCAACGTGATTACCCGCTCCGGCTTTGAACGTTCTCACCAGGGCGAACTGGTAACCAGCTACGGCAGCAACAACACCACGGACAATCAGATCAGCTTTGGCGACCACAGTGATCGCACGGCTTACTACTTCAGCCTGAACGGCAATCGTACTGACCATGGGCTGGAAACTCCCACCACAGCCAATCTGCACAACCAGGCCGCGGGGGGCGGCGCTTTTACGTCGCTCATTTTTAACGCCACACCCAATGATCAGTTTCGCTTTGTCGGCTCGGCGAGGACAGACTACTTCCAGGTCCCCAATGATCCTGATTTGCAGGCTGCCGGCGCACGTGACCGTGAACGCGAGCAGGACATCTTCGGCAATTTCTCCTGGGTGCATACGTTTGGTCCCGGAGTCCTTTTTACCCTGGCTCCTTCGTACCATTTCAATCGCGCGGCTTTTGAAGGGCTGGGGGATGCCGCCGATCGGGTGGTTACTACCGACAATCGCCTGTCTTCTTACATCGGCGGCACAGCCACGGTGAGTGTGGTGAAGGGCCGGCACAATGCCAAGCTTGGAATGTACGGCTTTGCCCAGCACGACAAGACGCTGATCGCGCTTTCCGGCAATGATCCTGACAATGGTCCGGTGGATCTTCCTGCCACGCGGCAAAAAGCTGATGGCGATCTGGAAGCCTTCTGGGTGGAAGACCAGTACAAAGCTACTTCGTGGCTCAGCCTGAACGCGGGTGTACGTGTGACCCACTTCGCCGGTCTGGTGAGCGAAACCAATGCCAGCCCACGCCTGGGCGCCGCCATTGAGATTCCCCGGCTGCGCTGGGTGCTTCGCGGCGCGTACAGCCGTTATTATCAGGCGCCTCCGCTGGATACCGTTTCTGCCGCCATTCTTTCCGCCACCGCGACTGGTCAGGCTTTCCTGCCGCTGCGCGGGGAGCGTGACGAGCAGCGCGAGATAGGCCTGACGATTCCGGTCCGCAACTGGGCACTGGATTTTGACTATTTCCGTACCGGCGCTCATAACTTCTTCGATCATGATGTGATCGGAAACTCCAACCTCTTTTTTCCTCTGACCATCCAGAGCGTTCGGATTGTGGGCTATGAGGCCACGGTACGTTCACCAAAGCTGTTTAGGAAGCTGGACTTTCATCTGGCTTATTCGCACCAGTCGGTGGAAGGCTCGGGCGGCGTTACCGGAGGGCTCACGGATTTCTCTCCACCGCCGGATGGTTTCTTCTTTCTCGACCATGATCAGCGCAACACGCTGAGCACCGGCTTTAGCACCACCTTGCCCTGGAAAACGTGGCTGTCTGGAAACTTAGCGTACGGTTCAGGGTTTCTGGATGGGAACGGTCCCGGACATCTTCCCAGCTACGCAACGGTTGACCTCGCGCTGGGACGGTCATTCGGCGAGAACTGGTCAGCCAAGATCACGGCCACCAACCTGGCCGACAAGCGATATTTTATCGACCTCAGCAATACGTTCGGCGGGTCGCACGTGAGCGATCCGCGGCTGGTTTCATTGCAGGTTCGTTATAAATTCCATTACTAGGAAGGCAATTTATGAAGAGACTTCTTGCAATCGCATCTGTCATATCGCTGATGACCGCCTTGGTGTTCGCAGGCGACAAGAACCCGGTGGTTGGCGGACAGGAAATGCTGCCCACCAACAACATCATGCAGAACCTCTCGAAGTCGGCGGACCACACAACTCTGGTTGCGGCCATCAAGGCCGCCGGTCTGGAAGAGACATTGAGTGGGCCCGGGCCGTTCACACTCTTTGCGCCAACGAACAAGGCGTTTGCCGAACAGCCGGATGGCTTTGTAGCCAACCTGATGAAGCCGGAAAACAGAGAGCAGTTGAAGAAGCTGCTGATGTATCACATTGTAAAGGGCAAGCTGACCACGGTGGAGCTGAAAGATAAGATCCAAGCCGACGCGGAGAAGCAGGCGGAGATCGTGACCCTGTCTGGCGGCAAACTTCACGTGGCCGACCACAACGGCATGCACCTGATGGTGAAGAGCGAGGATGATGACATCGGCATGTTTGAAGTCTCCAATGTGGGCGAATCAAACGGGATCATCCACGTGATTGATAACGTGATGAGCCCGGGGAAGTAGTTTCGCGTATCATTCCGAGTCGGGGAGATTACCCAAGTCCCGAAGGGACGAAACAATCTGTAGCCGGGCACGGAAGTGCTCGGTTCGAACAGTAATGAGTGAGTCCCGCCAGGGACGGCACAGCACAAGCCTCGTCATCTTCAAAGACCCTTTTATATGTAAAAACAATCGTCATCCCGAATCCCGTAAATGAGGCAGCGTTTTCTTCAGCTGCCGAATAGGGATGAGGGACCCTGCGTTTGTTTCGATTTGGCGAGGAAGCACAAGGTCCCTCCGTCCTGCTCACGCGCTGATGACAGCGCGCGTTCGCTTAACGGACGTCGGGATGACGTGACTATTTTTGTTTCGGGAGAACTCCCTGAAGCTGCATAGTTACAATCCGCGTTCTCGGGATCTTTCGACTCTGTCGTCGCATGCGCTCCAAATCCGCTCAAGATGACAAGTCCTAAAAAGCATCTATCCCAACTTTAATTCTGACAATTCGACGGCCTAAACAATTTTGGCAATTATGGCAATTCCGGCGATTTTGGCAATCTCAACATCCGTACGTAATCGCCCATCTTCCGGATTCGTTGTAACGCAAAAATGTTTTTGCCGCGATTGTTGTTGTGCGTTACACATCCGTTTACGTTTCTTTCCCGTAATCATTATGAAAGCGAGATTTCGCTGACAAAGGAAAAGGAAACGAAAATGAAAAACAGAATTCTAGCGATTGCGGCCCTTTTTACATTCGCCTCTGCTGCGTTGATGGCGGGATCCAAGAACCCGATGGTCGGCGGACAAGAGATGTATCCGACCAAGAACATTATCCAGAACGCCGTTAATTCTGCGGACCACACCACGCTCGTCGCCGCCGTGAAGGCCGCTGGACTGGTTGACACCCTGCAAGGCCCCGGACCGTTTACGGTTTTCGCTCCCACCAATGAAGCTTTCGCCAAGCTGCCTGCCGGCACCGTGGATACGCTCCTGAAACCGGAAAACAAAGACACACTGACCAAAGTCCTGACCTACCACGTTCTAGCCGGCAAGCTTAGCGCCAGCGATCTGAAAAAGAAAATCAAAGAAGGCAACGGCACTGCTGAACTGACCACGGTGGAAGGCGGCAAGCTGTGGGCCGCTATGAGCGGCAGCAAGATCATGTTGAAGGACGAAAAAGGCGGAACGGCCACGGTGACCATCCCCAACGTGTTCCAGTCCAACGGCGTGATTCACGTGATTGACACCGTGGAGATGCCCAACTAACTCTGCAGTATATTCTCCAAAATTCAAAATGCAGCTATCAGCCTCTGGATGTTCCCAGGGGCTGATGCTTTTTGGAAGCGAAGTTACGTCGGCACCAGGTTTATAGAGGGAATCGCATCAACTGTTGCCGTGAGAGGCAAGGACGAAACCTCAGGGACTAAAGCCCAAGACATTCTGGTTCGCTTACGGCCCGACTAAAGTCAGGCCATGTTACGTTTGGATCGTGGTGGCGGCGTCCCCGCTGAAATTATTTCTTGCGTTGGACCAGAAAGTGCGCAAGCTCTTTCAGCGTGTCGGCACGATGGACGAACGAACCCAGCGCATTGCACGCCGAGGCCACCAGTTCATCGGCCATGCGGATGGATTCATCAATCCCGAAGAGGGAAGGGTAGGTCGCTTTTTCGGAAGCGGTATCTTTGCCGGCAGTCTTGCCGAGCTGCTCCGACGATTGCGTGACGTCCAGAACATCATCCACAATCTGGAAGGCAAGGCCAATGGAGCGGCCGAAGTCGCGCAAGCGCTGGATCTCCGGCATGGTGCCGTTGGCATAAATTCCGCCGCTGACCAGGCTGGACGTAATCAGCGCTCCGGTCTTGGAGCGATGAATGTATTCGAGCGTGGCAGCGTCGGCCGGTATGTGTTCTGATTCAATGTCTTTCACCTGGCCGCCGATCATGCCGTCAACGGTCCCGGTGCCGCGCGCTACTTCTTCAATGATCTTGACGCGCGCTTCCGCCGGGCATTTTAGCCGGGCCATGATTTCATAAGCCTGGGTCTGCAAGGCGTCGCCGGCAAGAATGGCGATGGCCTCGCCAAACACCACGTGGCAGGTGGGCTTGCCCCTGCGCAGGTCGTCATTGTCCAAGGCGGGGAGATCGTCATGTATGAGCGAGTATGTGTGCAGCATCTCCAGAGCGCTGCCCAACTCTTCAATGCCTTCGGGCAGGCGTCCGGCAATCATGCGCGCAGCTTCCATGCAGAGGATGGGACGCAGGCGCTTGCCGCCGGCGAACACGCTATGGCGCATAGCCTGGTGAATGGAATCCGGGCGCTGGGTTGGCGAAGGTAATAGCTTTTCCAGCGCCAGATCAGTGAGCTGCTGGCCCTGGTCGAGAATGTCTTTGAGCATCAATCCGTTAAGTATAAAACACGGGGATTGCAAAGCACGTGGAATGCAAAACCAGACGGGCAAGTGACGGACGTAAGGATTCGCCGTACAGCCGTTTAGAGCCATGCAGCCAACAGATAGGCAACAGGGAGCGTTCAATAACGCTCCCCCTTGCTTAAAAGGAATCCCGAATTTCTGTGCGTTATGCCGCGTGTGCCCGTGACATGGGCCGTATGCTGCTGGCGGCCTGCACAATGGCGCGCACGTCTGAGTTATAGCAGCAATCGGAGGCGCCGGCCGAAAGGGCCTGAGTCCACATCTTTTCATCCGGCAGCCGGTGAGTACAGACAATGGTGATTCCGGGGAACCGGTTGTGAAGTTGCTGCACTTCCTTCAGGCCGACCAGTTCAAGATCAACAATAGCTGCGTCAGCGCGATGATAAGGGATGGCGTGAAGCAGTTCATCCATGCCAGTGGCTGTGGTGACTACGCGGAAATGGTTGTTCAGCGACTTGGAGAGGGTGTCCGAAGTCTGGCTGCTGCGTTGTGCGACAACTACGCTGAGAGGTTTCATCGAAGCACTTCCTTGGCGGCTGGGGGTGGAACACCGTTTGCCGTGTGCCACCGGACATCCAATCTGCAGGGGCGTCCTGCAGGCGAGAGGGGAAAAGCTATTTTCTGCCCGAACCTTGAACCCGCTCCGTCGCGGCCTCATAGGGTTCCGGCTGTAACTTGCCGTTCTGCTTGAGGAGGATTTCGACCTTGCCTTCCGCTTCCTCTAATTCCTTTCGGCAGGTAGAGGAAAGCTGCATGCCTTCTTCAAAAAGCTTCAACGCCTGCTCAAGCGGGGTGTTCCCCTTTTCGAGCTCGTCAACAATTTTTTCCAGGCGCTGGAGACAATCTTCAAATTTAGGCACAGGGCCGAAGCTCCGATCTACAGTTTACTCGAATCCGAGCGAGCGGATGATAATTTTTGATCAAAGGACAGCTTGCGAATGAATCGAAATTCATTCGCAAATAGATGACGCAGACCTTCCATCGTTTCCGCTATGTGCCACAAAGTACAAGCTATACTTTGGCCGCGGTTGATCCCATCCCGTCCAGCACTTCCACCGCCGACGAATACCGGCCCAGCGGAGCGGCTACCTGCGCGCCCTGAACCAATCCGTGGACCTGGTGGAGCATCTCGCGGGCAATCTCAATGCCTTCGGCACGCGCCGCTTCGGCATTCGGCGCTTTGCTCATGCGCTCAACAATGGAATCCGGTACGGATACGCGCAGCTCGTTCTTCATGAACTCAGCATTTCTCACGCTGGTCAGCGGCCATATGCCTGCCAGTACCGGCACACGATAATGTTCGATCCGGCGCAGGAACTGTTCCAGCAATGCAATGTCAAATACGGGCTGCGTCACGGCGTAATCCGCGCCTGCCTGGACTTTGTATTCGAAGCGGCGTACTTCCTCGTCGATGTTGACAATGCCCGGATTCGCGCCCACGCCAATCACAAACTTTGTTCCTGTACCAATCGGATTGCTGCCGATATCCAGCCCAAAGTTCAAGTTATGGACGATATTTACCAGGCCGATCGCATCCACGTCAAAAACCGCGGTCGCATCCGGATAGTTGCCCATCTTGGGCGGATCGCCGGTGATGCAGATCAGGTTATGGATGCCCATGGTGTAGCAGCCCAGCAGTTCTGACTGCATGCTAAGCACGTTGCGGTCACGACAGGTAAAGTGCAGCACCGTTTCCATCTCAGCCTGCTGTTGGACCAGCGTGCACAGCGCTAGATTGCTCATGCGCGCCGAAGCACGCGGGCTGTCAGGAATATTGATGGCATCAATGCCTGCGGCTTTGAGAAACTTGGCGCCTTCCACTTCTTTATTGAAGTCAATGCCCTTGGGCGGAACAATCTCCACCAGGGTGACGAACTCGCCGGTGGCAAGTTTGCGCCCCAGGTTTGATCGCTGCGCCAGCGGAGGCGGCGCGACCGTGGCTACACGCTTACGCTCGCTCACGGTAGTAAAGCTGCTGGTTTTGCCTTTCACGTCCGCCATACGAAGGCCGGCCTTCATTGACTTGATGTGTTCCGGCGTGGTTCCGCAGCAGCCGCCAATCAGGCCCACACCGGCCGCGGCGAACTTGCGCGCATAACTGGCCATATATTCCGGCGAACACAGATAGATGTTGCGGCCTTCAATGCTGCGGGGAACTCCTGCGTTGGGTTGCGCCGCCAAAGGCTTGGTGGTCTGGCGACGGATGCGGCCACCGGGCCAACGCTGCAATTGCAGCCAATCACGTCCGCGCCCCATTCTTCAATCTTAGCGACAAACGTTTCCGGGCTGGCGCCATCCAGGCAGTTGCCATCTTCATCAATAGTTACCTGGGCCACAATCTGCGTCTGTGGAGAGACTTCCCGCGCAGCCAGAATCGCCTGGTGCAGTTCTTCCAGGTAGCCGAAAGTTTCCAGCATGAAGAAATCCACGCCACCTTCCAGCAATGCAGCCATCTGCTGCTTAAAGGATTCACGTGCTTCTTCGCGAGAGGTCTTGCCCAGCGGCTCAATACGCGTGCCCAGTGGGCCCACGGATCCGGCCACCAGCACGTCTGCGGCGACCTTGGCGTTGTGCGCGTCGGCGGCCTGGCGGGCAAGCTGTGCACCGCGAAAATTGATGTCGTGGACCTTGTCCACCAATCCATGACGGGCGAGCCGATAGGAGTTACCACCGAAGGTGTTGGTTTCAATCACCTCGGCGCCGGAGCTCAGATATTCCTGATGAATGCCGCGGATCAGGTCCGGCTGTATCAGGTTCAGCTCGTCATAGCACTTGTTGATGAACACGCCTTTTGCGTAAATCAGCGTGCCCATGGCACCGTCACAAAGTACGGGACCGCGTTTCAATCGGGATAAGAGATCTAATGCCATTTTTTTCTCTTTCAGAATACCGCAGCCGGCAGAATACTTTCTACTTAGACCATTGAAGGGCGAAATTAGCTGCATGAACGGAAAACTGGAGCGTTCTTTACACCGGAAAGCCTCGCTTGATTTCAGCAAAAGCCGGATGACCACGCGGGTTTGTGCGCATGAGCGAGCGAAGCATCAAAGTCGCTCTGCTATAATCGCGGTTTCATAACAAAGGGTTTAGGTCAATTGAGAAGAGCTCAAAACAGATATGTTCTGGGAGTGGCGCTGGCTGCATGCCTCGCCGTGCTGGCCGGATGCGGATCCAGCAGTTCCTCCTCTAACTCGCAAACGGCCCCGCTTACCAACATCAAGAAAAGAGTCCTGGTTTCCAATGAGTCTGGAGTGGTGCGGATTGTGGACGCTGCCCGGGACACGTTGAGCAACAAGACTGTGGGTCTCACGGCGCCGACCAAAATGCTCACCGCGGGTGGCTTCACGTTCATTGCCCAGAACACGACCCTGGTCGGCATTTTCGATAATGCCAAGGAGACCATCGTTTTCAATACGCCAACGGCAGATATTGCCAGCGACATTGCGCTCAGTCCGGATGGATCTACCGGCTGGGTGGCGGAAAGAAACGTTGGCCTGGTGCAAGCCGTAAGCACATCGTCAGGCGCGGTGGTGGCAAATATCTCCATTCCCAACGTGGTTCGTCTGTCCATGAGTCCCAACGGCACCCGGCTGCTTGCGTTTACAGACACGCTGAAGCCGCAGCCAAACGCGGACAATTTCTGGGTGATCGACACCAACAGCGTAGTCAACACGGCGAACAAGAGCGCCAGCCCTGTGGCCGCGCCGTCACTCGATCAGCCCTTTACCGCGGTGTTTAGTGGCAGTGAGACGCAGGCGTTTATCTTGAACTGCGGAAAGCCATGTGGCGGAACTGGCATAGGCGCGAATGTATCCAAAATAGATTTCACCACGCCGACCGCGCCCGGCACAATCGCCAGCATTCCTGTTCTGGCCGCCACTACCGGCCTCATCAACGGTACCAGTCTCTTTGTTGCGGGAACGCCTCTGGCGACAGGTTTTGGGACCTTGCAGGTGATTGATACTGGTTCTTTGGCGCTGGTGGGCGCCGCCAGCCAGATTACAGATGGTATCCATCTTAAGATGGCACTGGCGTCGAATAGCCGTTTGTATATCGCGTCCAAGGCGTGCACGCCGGGACCTATCAATGCGGCGAACCAGGTGGCAGGATGCTTAAGCATTGCCAACATCAGCAGCCCGCCGGGGGCTAGTGGATTGCCCATCGCACGACCAATCGAATCTGCTTTCCGACAAAACCTAGATGTAACCGGTTTTCAGGCAATCTCCGGACGCAACATCATCTACGTAGTGCAGGGTGGCGAGCTCGATATCTTTGATACCGGGCTGGATGCTCCTTCACCCACCATCACGGTGATTGATATTGTCGGAGTGGCGATAGACGCCGTTCAGATCGATCCTTAAGCCGTCTCAATCTTACTTTTCCGGTGTCAGCGTCAAGCTGTGCGACCTGGCGCTTTGCACTGCTTCATCAGAATAAGCCAGCGTGAACGTAGTGTTGCCGTACCAGGCTGCCCAGTGGTCCATGTAATGCGGGCTGAAGATCTGGCCTGATTCTCCAATCACAATGTTGAAGGTGGAAGCGTCCAGGTTGGAGAAGTCAACCGTCATGCGCTCCGATGGGCCAAAGCCGCGGCCCACCTGCTTCACTGTGTAGCCGCCGCCGGATTGAGGATGCCGTCCCGGCGCGCTCATTCCGCGCAGCCCTGGAACCACGCCAAAAAGTGGATGGTCGATGACCAGAGGGAACTGCTCACCATACTTCCAGCTCTTCAAATCAGCCGGCGCATCTTTGATGGCCTTTTCCACCGCGGCCGCAAGCATGTCATCAAAGTTTGCGTAGCCGGGCGCCAG